>Ga0209322_10001368_pt1 | contig 14135 bp, 14 predicted proteins | sample Rifsed19ft1_FD_184013 | JGI IMG/M metagenome (GOLD analysis project Ga0209322, IMG submission 184013) | Soil microbial communities from Rifle, Colorado, USA - sediment 19ft 1 (version 2) | ecosystem: Environmental > Terrestrial > Deep subsurface > Rock core/Sediment | place: Rifle, Colorado... | reverse complement strand
AAAAACTGTGTAATCAGTGTTTATAAAATTCAACTTACAAATCTTTTGTAACGAAGTGATTCCTCGCCAAAATTGAGGAGTAACCCTGTGTTATTGCGGCTGATAATAAGGCTATTTATTAACTGTGCTTCATCAATCTTCGTCATAGATTGCTCTGCTTTTATTTCAACTACAACCTGATTGTAGGCAATGAAATCAGGAACATAATATTTTTTTAATTTTTGTTCTTTATAAAATATTTCCACTCGAGGTTGAGAAATAAATGGAATATCTCTTAATTTAAACTCAATTTCCAAACACTCGTGATACACGGCCTCCAGATGCCCTGGTCCTACAATTCTATGCACCTCCATTGCAGCCCCAATAATTGCATGAGTTCTTGGGTCTCTCTTCATAGATTCCTAAATAAATTTTGCATTAAAAAATTTCACAGAGTCTTTGTGTTTTTTTCTGTGTAATCTGAGAAATCTGTGGTTTCAATGTTTTTTCATTGGTCTTATGATTACATTGCTAGAACACAATCAGAAACAGTTTTGTTAGAAAGAAATCGGAAATCAAGATTGAAATTGAAATAGTCACGACGGTGATTGTTGTAGAACGACCTACTCCCGTCGTGCCTCCTGTAGTTTTTAATCCGAAATAACAACCAATTACTGAAATGAGCAAACCAAAAAATACCGTCTTCCCAATGCCACTTAATAAGTCTGAGATCTTAATGGTTGTTAAGACTGAATTAATATAGAAGATACGGTCTATATCAAGCTCAAACAGAGCAATAATCATGCCTCCAAAAATCCCAACAATATCGGCGGTAACGGTGAGCAGTGGCAATGTAATCATCGCTGCGAGCATCTTGGGAGTTACCAGTTTTTTGATAGGGCTTGCCCCCAGCGCCCGCATGGCATCGATCTGTTCAGTTACCTGCATAGAACCAATTTCTGCTGCGATGCCAGACCCCACCCTTGCGCCTACCATAATGGATGTCAGGACAGGTCCCAATTCCCTCACAAGGGATAGTGAGACTACGCTTCCGACATACATCTCAGCGCCGTATATACTCAATCCGTAGATCGTCTGAAGGGCCATGACCATCCCCGTAAACAGCGCGATAATGTCAACGAGCAGGAGTGAACCTGCGCCAAAGTTGTCAACTTCCCGTGACACGAGTTTCAAATTGAATGGAGGTACAAAAATTCCACCAAATCCCTTAACCGTTAATAGAGTTACTTGCCCCATTGAAAGGATAAACTTTTTAGCGATGATATCAATGGATAATAAAATATTCATGGGTAATCGTTATTGTTCCCTATAAGTTCGAAAATTTAAATGATTTTATTATATTCTCAAAATCTTTCCTAATATAATCAAATAAATCGGGTGGAGCCCAGGATACTAGGTCGTATACCTTATTTCCAAATTTGATGACGTAGGATTCGACCGTGAGTTTATGGTTATCTATTTCACACATCAAAATAGTGTGCAGTGTCTTTTGATTATCCACAAGCACAGGTTCGTTCAATAGTATTTTCTTATTTTTCATTCCAATAAAAAGCTGATTATTTAGCATCTTCAGGGAAACCTTCTTGTTCTCTATGTCACTGGAAATAAAGGCAATCATGGCGTGATATTGTTTATGCCATAATGCAACATCCTCTTTACCTGCTTTAACTAACTCCCACCCTTTACCTGGAATGGTTACTGTATAGTTTTTATGTGGTGGTGAAAGGATACCATCCTTGACCTGCAATGGAGCGCAACCAAGCGTTAATACAAAACAGGGTACACCCAGCCAGCGGATTACATATTTAATTTGAAAATAATGCAAGAATTACTCCTTACAAAAAAATCTTTATCAGAAGTTATGTCCTTATATCCACTAGATTTCATCCTGTCAAGCTTTTTTCAAAGCAACAGTGTTAATCTTTCTGAGTAACATGCTTGACTTGTTATTACTGTTCATTTAACATAAATAAATAAATGAGGGCACAGATTTTCGCAGATGCCAATTGAATGGGCGCGTTGCAACGCGCCCCTACGAATTTTTAAAATCCTGACAATCGTTCGACTGATCCTTCGACAAGCTCAGGATGCAGTGCCGTTCATGGTGAGTCTGTCGAACCATAGCGACGAAGTCTGCGTTTATCTGCGTCCAAAAAGGAACCCTATAAAATATGATTTCAGTCGATACTGCTGTAAAAATTGTTACGGATGTAATTGAGCCACTGCCAGCCAAAACAGTGCCTTTTGAGAGTGCCCTGGGATTGTGCCTTGCACAGGATGTGCGATCAGATATTGACATGCCACCCTTTGACCGCTCGGCGATGGATGGATATGCCGTTATTGCTGAGGATACTGTCCGTGCTCCAATAGAATTAACGGTAATTGAGGATATTGCAGCAGGTTACATGCCCACAATAAAAGTGATGTGTGGACAGGCGTCTAAGATTATGACTGGCGCTGCTGTGCCCGAAGGGGCTGATGCTGTGGTCAAGGTGGAGGAAACAGAAGACCTTTCGGCAAATAATCGGGTAAAAATTCTCAGGGCAATCGATAGGGGAAGAAACATCTCGAAAATGGGCGAGGACATGAAGGTCGGGCAGGTAGTGCTTCACAAAGGCATGCCCATACGACCCCAGGAAATCGGCATCCTTGCTACCGTGGGGAAAGCACGCGTTGAAGTGTTTCCCACGCCAACAGTCGGTATTATTTCTACCGGTACCGAATTGGTGGATGTCGAATCTAAACCCTCCACTGCTCAGATTAGAAATAGCAATGGGTATTCCCTGGCGGCACAGGCCAGGCGTTTGAAGGTAGACATTGAAATACTGGGTATTGTTAAGGACACTAAGGAGGATATCTCCCGCATTATGCACAGAGGTTTGCAAAAGGATATCCTGATCCTCTCCGGTGGTGTCTCCATGGGGGAATACGACCTCGTGGGCGATGTAATGAAGGATTTAAACACGCAGATATATTTTGAGAAGGTAGCGCTGAGACCGGGAAAACCCGTCATTTTCGGAAAAAAAGACAAGACCTTAATCTTTGCGTTGCCGGGAAATCCGGTGGCATCCTTCGTCACCTTCGAACTTTTCATTTATCCAGCTATACGAAAGATGATGGGATTTTCCACCCTCCACAGGACTACCGTAAAGGCGTCTCTTGAGGTAGAAATACTTGTCAAGAGAAAGCGTCGTGAGTACCGTCCCGCCCTTCTCCGCATGCACAACAACCAATGGTTTGTTTCTCCAGTAGAATGGCATGGTTCTGCCGACCTGCTGTCCACCACGCGGGCTAACTGCTTGCTCATCGTCCGCGAGGATGCAGAAAAACTCAGTGTAGGACAATTGGTTGATGTCATCCTGCTTGATTAAATGACCCCCTATGCTTGTGCTGATTTAGGTCGTTAAGCAAGATTAAAATGGACACCTACTACGTTTACGTGTATACCGATCCTCGCAACTGTGGTGATTACGCCCAGTTCGGATTCATCTCGGCGGGTCAAGCACAACATGGCGCCGTGCGATACTTGGCTTCAACGAAGGTGACGTCTTTGCGGCCTACTAGAAGAGATATGGCTTTGTCGCGGTGTAGGGAGGATCAAGACACGAGCGCGGATGATTAAGGACGTCAGAATAAATGGCACACCGCTCTTGAATCTACCTTTGCAATGCCGGAACATGGCCGATAACAACGCCGCCGTCGACCGAAGCTACATGCGGTTGATCTGTTTATAGAAATCCGAAGGATTAATAAGAATAACCCCATTAGGGGCGGTCTGTTTGTAGTAGATGAAAGCCGATAAGTCGATAAGCCACAGAGTGGCGGCCTGTTTGTAGAATTAAAATTCAAATATTTAAAAAAGCTCCATAGGAGCGACCTGAAATATGCCCAATACCTATTCGCAAATTTATATTCAGATTGTCTTTGCGGTAAAAGGCAGGCTGAATCTTATTCCAAAGCAATGTCGAGAAGAATTACATAAATATATTACAGGCATTGTGCAGAATCGTGAACAAAAAACGCTGTCGGTTTTTTGCATGCCCGACCATACACATTTGTTGGTTGGGTTAAAACCATCCATCGCCATTTCTGATCTGGCAAGAGATATAAAAGCCGGTTCGTCAAATTTCATCAATGATAGTAAGTGGATGTCCGGTAAATTCAATTGGCAGGAAGGGTTTGGCGCTTTCTCTTATTCCAGAAGCCACATTGACACTGTGATCAAATACATTCTAAACCAGGAGGAGCATCACAGAAAGAAAACTTTTAAGGAAGAATACATTGACTTTCTGAAGAAATATGAGATTAAGTATGATGAAAAATATTTGTTTGAATGGATAGAATAAACAGGTCGCTCCTATGGAGCTAAATACATTATTCGCATTCAAATGCTACAAACAGTTGGCTCCGATGGAGCCAGAGGCTAACATAGGTAACATGACAGCCTTACCAGGGGCGATCTGTTTGGAGAAATAAAATTACCAATAAGAGGAAGCCCCATGAGGGTAACCTGTTTGTAGATGAAAGATAATAAACCGATAAGCCCAAAAGGGGCAGCCTGTTTGTAAGGGAAAAAAAGAAAATAACAATGTAGCCCCGGTAAGGGCGATCTGTTTGTATTAGTGGATTTTATTTTATGATGGTTCTTTCTCCCAGCCGCCGCCAAGCGCCTTGTAAAGGATGACGAGGTTCAGTGATACGGTGCGTTCGCTTTGGACAAGCTCATCCTCAGACCTGTAAAGTGAACGCTCGGCATCGAGCACGTTAAGGAAATTTGCCAGTCCTCTGGTGAACAATTCACTGGCCAGGTCTACGGCACGTTGGTTTGCATTTACCGCTTCGGAAAGGTTCTGGTGGCGTACGTATTCCGTAGTATATGCAACAATAGCATTTTCCACGTCTTCAAGGGAGGCCAATACGGCTTTTTCATAGCTTAGTAATGACTGCTCCTGCCGTGCATTTTGCACTTTTATGTTTGCCCGAATGCGACCGGCTTCAAATATGGGCCAGCGTACCATTGGCCCGATTGACCAGAAACGACTTTGGGCGAGTGAAAAGGCATTCAGGTTTTCGGTCTGTAGTCCAAAATCTCCGGTCAGGGAAAACTTTGGAAATAAATTCGCAGTAGCGACACCGATCCGGGCAGTTGCCGCTGCCAGTTCACGTTCTGCGCGGCGGACGTCGGGTCGACGGCGCAAGAGATCGGAAGGCAAACCAACCGGCACCACTGGAGGTGCATGTGGAATTGAAGCTTCCTTTGATAACTCTCCTGACAAATTTCCTGGTTCTTGTCCCAGCAACATTCCAATACGGTGGATGGCCTGTTTCATCGAATTTTCAAGCAAAGGTATTTGTGATTGTGTGGTAGCCAGCAATGCTTCAGCCTGGACTGCGTCGAGTTCGCTGGACAGTCCTGCCTTATATCGTGCACGGGTAATCTCCACCGTTTCCTGTTGGACTTTAATGTTTTTGCGTACAATTTCCAGTCTGCGCTGAGAGCCTCGAACCTCGATATAATTTCGGGCTACTTCCGCAAGCAATGTAATCAATACATCGCGTTGATTTTCTACTGCAGCGTCAATGTCTGCTCTTGCAGCCTCAATGGCGCGGCGCTTGCCGCCGAACAGGTCGATCTCCCAACTTGCATCAAAACCTGCCTCATACAGGTCGCGTTTTACTTTAGCGTTTGGTGGAATCGTGGAAATACCCATACTGCGGCGGCTGCGAGAGTATGACGCAGAGGTGTTTGCCGATGGCCACAGATCGGCTGCAACAACGCCGCTCTGGAATCGTGCCTCGCGTACGCGCGCTTCGGCGACGCGCAGATCGAGATTTGATTTAACTGCACGAGTGATAAGGGAATCGAGCACAGGGTCGTTAAATGCCTTCCACCACTGAACGATTGATGCAGGTTTAGCTTCTCCTTTCTGTTGAAGTTCGCTCCATGATTCTGGCACGGATACTTTTGGAGTAGAATAGTTTGGACCTACAGCACAGCCAACAATGTAAAACATCAAGCCGCACGATAAAAGTATCGGAAATACAATTTTTAGGTGCGATATTATGATTAGCCGATCGCAAATAAAATTTGCTCCTGGTGTAAGTATGCTTGTTTGCTGTTTCATATTATTCGTGGCTTTGCCCCGTTTGTTTTGCCTGTTCAATTTGTGAAATTGCGCTGGATTTTTGGAGCTGGTCTGGTGCCTCAATATAAACATCCATCTGTTGACCGGCGAATATTGGCAGGTCAGTTTGTGCGATGCTGTAAATGACCTGCAGCACACGCGTGTCTACACGCTCAATACTGTCGCCGGTGAGTGACTTTTTAGGGACGATATACGGCTCAAAACGCACAAATTTCAAGTCCGTTTTGATTTCTTTATTGCCACGCAGAAAGGCAACCGCCGGTGCGCCGGTGCGAACGCGCCAGGCATCATTTTCATCTACGTCAACGCGAACGTTTAATGGTTCGACGTTGCCGAGGAGGATAAGTGGTGTTTGAATAATCCCCGCCGGGGCGAACTCGCCGGGGTGGATTTTCAATTGCAATACTTTGCCATCGACAGGGGCACGCACGACAATTCGATCCAGGTTGGTCTCGGTTTCTCTTATTTGTGCCATCGCAGAAACGACGTCAGCCTTTGCCTGGGCAAGTTTTGCTTTGGCGATTTGTACTGCATAACGACGACGGTCAAGTTCCTCAACGCTGATTGCCCGTTTATCCGTGATACTTTCAGCCAGCGCCAGTTGATTTTTTACATCTGACAGCGATGCCTTAGCTACTTTTACGGTCGTATTGGAGACATGGAGCGCTGCCCGCCGGATTGTTAGTTGAGCCATCAAGTCGCGGTCGTCGAGCTTGAACAGTGGATCGCCAGTTTTAACTTTGCTGCCAACGGAGATGTAAATCCCGGAAACGACGCCTGGAACGAGTGTGCCGATTGCAATATTTTCGGTATTGGCCTCCACAATGCCGGTGCCAGCCACGGACGATTTAAATGGTGGCGCTGCCGGGTCAACAAACGGTAGAGCAGGAGGAATGGTTTTGCTGCCGCTGATGACCGTCAGCACCGCGAATCCAAGTCCAAGAACGGCCAGGACAGGAAGTAAGTATTTTCTAATCATGGAAACCTCCTAATTTAACTGTATAGGAATTTTCATTTTATTTATGCGGGTTATACGATGTATGGCATAGAGAATCCCCCTTAAAAAAGGGGGTTAGGGGGTTGTAAAATAACCCCGGAAAAAACACAACCCCCTAAATCCCCCTTTATTAAGGGGGACTGCGTAGGCCTAATTCAATTTTTCATTTAACCGAAAATCACGTGAGTCCGATACACTGATGATATGACCGTCATCCATTTTAGCGATGCGATTCGCAAATTCGAATATGCGCGAGTCGTGAGTGACTACGACCAATGCGCGATCAACCCCGACAACCACTTCGTGTAAAAGTTCCAAGACCTTATGGCCTGTTTCGTGGTCAAGCGCACTGGTTGGTTCATCGCATACAATGAATTTCGGGTTGTGCACCATTGCCCGGGCGATAGCAACACGCTGCTGTTGACCGCCCGATAACTCACTGGGTAGTGAATGGGTGCGATCGCCTATCCCGACCAGGTTAAGTATTTCCCGCGCCCTCTCCAGTGCATTGCGTCGTTTAACCCCATTGATCAGCAGAGGGGCAGCAACATTTTCTGCGGCTGAAAGTGTTGGTATCAAATTGAACAACTGAAAAACAAATCCGATATTCTGTCCCCGAAACCTCGCTTTCTCACGATGGCTCATGTGTTTGAAATCATGTCCAAACACCATACATTCACCTTCGTCTCTTTCAAGAACGCCGGCGACGATAGAGATCAGAGTGGTCTTGCCACTGCCTGACGGTCCGACCAGCATCATCATTTCACCCGTTTTTACTTCCAGGTCAATGCCGCGCAGGGCGCGTACCTTGGTCTCGCCGCTGCCATACGTTTTGGTTACGCCTTTGCATCGTACTGCAATGTTATTCATAACATATCCTAACCTGAACGAGTCGGAAGAGTCCCTGAATGAGAATTTACGATTTTAGATTTGGGATTTAATAAAATTGTAAATCGTAATTCGTAAATCGTAAATTTTTGCTAAAAATGTCAAAATATTTTTTGTAAGAAATTAGCTCTTGAAAACAATTGCCGGCTCCAGTCGTATTACCTTCCACATGCTGAGGACGGCCGAAGCAGCGCAGATTAACGTGACAGCAGTTGCACTGGCGGCCAGAAGCTGCCAGGGGAATCGGAAGGAGAGTTCGGTGCTTCCTGACAGAGTGCCGAAAACGGAGGCTGCACCAACTCCAAGTCCATACCCGATGCTGCCAACCATTGCTGCCTGCAGTAAAATCATTCGTAACAACGTGACATCTGAAGCGCCCATGGCTTTAAGTGTTCCAAAGTAACGGATGTTGTCCAGGGTGAAGTTATAGAAAGTTTGCCCGGCAATGGCGACACCGACAATGAAACCAAGCACTACGGTGACGCCAAAATTGATAGGGATACCGGTGTACTTCATAAAATAGCGGACGGTAAGCTTTTTAAATTCATCCCTCGTATAAGCGGCAAGACCGGTTACCTGTCGAATACGATGACATAGAATGTGCGTATCCTGGCCCGGCTTTGCCTTGACCAGCACAAAGGTCATCAGTTTGCGTTCGCGTGGTGCAAATATGGTTGCCCGCGAGTATGTGGTGTAAATGACCGGTTGAGATTGGAACGTCCTCGTTACCTTGCAAACCCCAACAACTACGGCGCGATGGTCATTCAGTTCCATCGTATCTCCAATTTTTAAGGGTTCACGTCTTCCGTCAGGCATGACCCTGGCGAGTCTGTCCTTGACACTGAAGCTGTCAACGATAATGGCGTCGCTGCGGCGCAGATCGGACAATTGCCCTTGCAGCATCTGAGGAGGACCGCCGATCAGGGTTTCGTCGTCAAGACCGACAACGTTACACGTCTGGAAAGTCCCGTTGGGAAGCCTGGCCTTCAACAGCCCTTTGTACATGGGGACTGCCCATGCGACGCCTTCCACGCTCCGGACCCTGAGTACTTCCGTTTCCTTCAGAGGTTTAAGGTCGTCAATGTACTGCACCTTCGGGTCCATCACCCATATATCGGGTAGAGTCGTGTCGGTAAGGAATCCAAACGTGCGTGTCATTAGACCCAGGAAGATGGCAGATTGTTGGGTAATGAGCAGTGATGCAAACATCAGCCCCATGATAATGCCCAGATATTTGGCTCGATCACCGATAAGCATTTTTAAAGCAATGAAATTCATTTTTTCTTCGACTCCAACTGTTTTTTAAATTCTTTCATAGCGCCAAGCGAAAAGCCGGTTATGTGGTCGGCCAGCCGGTCGACGTCCTTAAGAGTATATTTCTGGTTAGGATACAAACGGTTTACCACAGGCCTTGCATGATGGTAAAATACGCATTGAGCCACAATGCTCATGGTGCACAGACGAACCAGTTCGCTGTTTGTCCGGGCGCCGAGTAATCCGCTTACAATTGATTCTAGTTGTTGCGCAAGGGGTCGTATATTGTTTTCTACAAGCGCATCTAAAGCGCAGGTTGGTTCAAACATCTCCCGTGACATCAGTTTGCCATGCCAGGCATGGCGGCCTTCATCGAAGATGCGAAGAAGGAGCGAGCGAACAAATGCCTGCAACCGCTGTTCAAGGGTTGCGTCGCCGCGAAGACCAAGCTGCGGCGGATACTTTTCACAAGCGCACTGATGGGCATATTGCAGAACGGCTGTGTAAAGCCCCTCCTTATCGCGGAAGTGGTAGTTGATAGCGGCGACGTTTGCATGTGCCCGTTTACAGATATCCCGAACGGTAGTTTTCCGGAATCCCTGTTCTGCGAACACCTCGACCGCAGCCTCCAGCACCCGCTGCCGCGTTTTTAGATCGGGTATAGCAGGATTTAAAATATACATTTAAAACGATTGTATAAAACAACTGTTTGAATTGTCAATATAAAAAAATGAAAGCAACGACAATACGCACATATTGTCGTTGCTTGCTTGATTACAAAAAACCACGAAATCACCGAACTTAAAAGACACGGAAGATTATTATATTCTGCGCCTCCATAATTCGTATTTCAGTGGTTACTTTTCCAACTTGTTCGAGTTAGGTCTTTTATTCACACATTTTTTGCTTGCTTTAAGCATTTTAATAGATAAACTGATTTTTAAGAAATTCTGTAAAATTCAAATATTATTGAGATGTACAAAAATTATCCATGTTTCAATCGCTTTTTGCGCGTATTTTAATTACGCATAAATTTTAATTTTATTAATTTTATAAACTTTATTTGGTGTCGGTCTTTAATCTTGACATAAGTGAAAAAACTACAAATTATTAATCAAAATGGAGGTGTTGCGTGTCTAAACTTAGAAAACAGATTTTTGAGAAAGCCTTGAAATTGCCGCCCACGGAACGTGCAGAACTGATAGAGAATCTGTTGACTAGTTTTGAGTTCCCTTCCAGGGAAACCATTGATGACTTGTGGGCTCAAGAAGTTGAAAGCCGTATCGAAGCATTTGAAAGAGGCGAAATAAGTGCAACTCCAGCAATGGAAGTTTTTAAAAAAATTGAAAAACCCAAAGAATGATGGAAATTAAATTTCTTGCTCCTGCAGAAAATGAATTTCTGGATGCTATTTCTTATTACAATATGCAAAGTGAAGGACTTGGTTATGAATTTGCTGCGGAAGTAAAGAAAACAATTGAACGAATTATTCAGTACCCCGAAGCATGGGCTAAGCTTTCAAAACGTACCCGTCGTTGTCGAACCAATAGATTTCCCTACGGAGTAATTTATCAGGTCAGAGAAGAGACTTTACTTATTGTAGCAGTTATGCATCTGGGCCGAGAACCTCAAGGCTGGAAATCCAGACTCAGAAATGAGGAACTATAAAAAACGATTAACTTCACGCTGTACATGATGAATGCCACAGTCGGTTGTTTATTGTATTAATCCTCTGAGCACTTCCAGATTAACCGCATCCATGTTGTCCTTTTTGGGCGTCTCGATTACCTTGGGTATATGCGTAAATCTGTTCATGATCTGCCTGAAAGGTTCTAAGCCCAGCTTGCCTTTTCCAATATGTTCGTGTCTGTCGAGGTTGCTGCCTAATTCACCCTTCGAATCATTCAGATGAATGGTTCGGAGGTTCTTGAGTCCTATAGTGTTGTCCAGCTCTTCCATAGTTCCTTCAAATCCGCCTTTTGTTCTTATGTCGTACCCGGCTACAAAGGCATGACAGGTATCGAAACACATGCCAATCCTTGACGAAGCAAGTCCATCCATAATTTGTTTCAGGTGTTCAAAACGATAACCAATACTTGAACCTTGACCGGCAGTATTTTCCAGCAAGATTTTCACGGTTGAGTTTTCGGTTGCATGGAGTGTGGTTTTCAGCGCCGTAATGATCTTTTTAATACCTTTCTGTTCGCCGAGTTCTTTTGCAGAACCGGGATGCAGAATGGTAAAATCGAGTCCGAGGTCGCGACATCTTTGAACCTCACCAATTAAAGCCTTTGTTGAGCGCTCCCATAGAGTATCGTCATTGCTTGCCAGGTTAATAAGATACGAGGCATGAGAAAAAATCATTTTGACACGGGAAGTTTTATAAGTATTCAGGAACCTTGACTTTTCCTCTGTGTCAATAATTTTCTCTTTCCATTGCCTTTGATTTTTGGTAAAGACCTGAAACGTGTCTATACCCAGAGATTCTGCTTCGTAAAAGGCATTATGCAGGCCACCCTTGATTGAACAATGTACTCCTAAAAGCATACGTCGGATTTTAAATGGTTGTAACAGTTGTTAAATACCTTAAATTCTCAGTTTTATTTTTTGACTACAAGATGATAATATAGTTACGAGGGAAAATTCCAGAGTTTTATGTTATGCCCTTTAATTTTCAAAGAACACATTCTTGCTAATTTTCTTAAAACCTTGAACAAGACAAATTTTGTAAAACTTTCAGGCCTTTCTTTTCTGACTATTCTCCTGCTGTGTCTCTCCTTTCCTCCCGCAGACATGGGCTTTCTGGCGTGGATTGCCCTTATTCCATGGTTCATACTTATCGTAACAGAGGAGAGATATGTTTATTTTAACGCCCTCTTTATTGGGACAGTATTTATATTTATTCAGCTTTCGTGGCTGCGTCATGTTACTTATATTGCCTGGATATTGCTGAGTTTGTATTGTGCTGCCTATTTTTTATGTTTTGCGTTTTGCACCCGGTTCATTATTTCTAGATTGAGATTGCCGCTTGTTATTATTGCACCGTGTGTATGGGCCACGCTGGAATTTATACGTTCCTTCTTTCTCTCAGGATTTCCATGGTTCTTCATTGGACACACTCAATATCAATTTTTGCCGATAATACAGGTCTCTGACATTACCGGTGTCTACGGTGTTTCTTTTATTATCATCATGGTAAATGCTGGTATTGCGGATCTGATACTCTATATTGCAGCGCGTCGAGATACAATTAATTCTCCATATTTGTATCGTTTTCCTGGTCGAAAATTTGCATTCTTTGGTCTGGCCTGTATTCTGCCTTTCGTACTCTTAGCAATTATCTTATCGTATGGTGTTTACTGGCTTAGCCATTACAAACCGAAAGAAGGGCCGACAGTATGCATGGTACAGGGGAATATACCACAGGATATGAAATTTGAGTCCAATGAAGAGGACGAAATCAATATTCTCAAGCAATATACTGACCTGTCAATGAGCGTGAAAGGCACACCGATTGACCTGCTTGTGTGGCCAGAAACCATGGTGCCTGGATTACTCAATATTGATCCCGAACTTACAGGCAGAAAGATTGACGTCCTGTCGCAGCTCACGCCCATTCAATTGTCGCAGGAACTCAATACAAACTTACTCCTGGGTGGTATTGCATTAACTCTGGCCGGTGACGAGCAAATTTATTTTAATAGCGCCTATTATTATAACAGGGAGGGGAAATCAGACGGTTGCTATGACAAAATTCACCTCGTACCGTTTGGGGAATTTACGCCTCTGAAGAACTATTTCCCATTTTTGACTAAGCTTGTGCCTTATAAAATTGGATTGACTCATGGTCGCCATCGGACATTGTTTCGCCTGGACACTCTGCAACACGAGAGCTTTGATTTTGGCACATCCATCTGTTATGAGGACACCGTGCCATCTCTTATCAGGAAATTTAAGAAAGACGGGGCGGATTTCATGCTGAATATAACGAATGACGGCTGGTTTCGGGATAGTGCGGAGCTTGATCAGCATCTCGCCATTATGGTGTTTCGGGCGGTTGAAAACCGCTTCTGCATGGCACGCGCTGCCAATACTGGTATATCGTCATTTGTAAGCCCTGATGGCGCAATCTACGCTAAATTATCAGACTCCAAAGGGAAATATCGGGAGATAAGCGGTACACTTATCGGTCGCATAAAATTAGTCGAAAAATATAATCCTTTCTATACTACGTGTGGCGACTGGTTTTCAATCCTTTGTGTAGCAGCATTAGGAATCATGCTTATCATGTCCGTTGTTAAAGGGCGAATTGTCTGCCAAAAAGTTACAGAGCCAAAATGAGGTTGAGAAGATGAGAAGAGAGGAAAATGGGAATCTCTCAAATTCTCAATCTCCCAACTTCTCAATTTCTTTTTGTATTTTGTGGCTGATAATTATGGACAAAGAGAATGGACTTTCCACTTGACATTTTATAAGCATTAAACATATAATCTGATTTACTATTCACTAACTATAAAAATCAACAATACTTGTGAAGAAAACCGAACAGCACACGAGAAACTTCTCCCGAGAAAAAAGCAGGACATAAAATCCACCTAATCACCTTTTCTTCGTGGAGGATTAAGGCTATTGCTGGAGTAAGAAAGATAATGCATCCATTAGATTTTGTATTGGGTTTCGTTTCGACTGACATGGGAATTGACCTTGGCACGGCAAACACGATTGTTTGCATACCTGGTCATGGAATTGTGCTGTCAGAACCGTCAGTTGTAGCAGTAAGACCTGGAACGAATAAAGTTCTTTTAAATGGAAATGCAGTAGGAACCGTTGCCAAGGCCATGCTGGAAAAG
>Ga0209322_10001364_pt1 | contig 14145 bp, 13 predicted proteins | sample Rifsed19ft1_FD_184013 | JGI IMG/M metagenome (GOLD analysis project Ga0209322, IMG submission 184013) | Soil microbial communities from Rifle, Colorado, USA - sediment 19ft 1 (version 2) | ecosystem: Environmental > Terrestrial > Deep subsurface > Rock core/Sediment | place: Rifle, Colorado... | reverse complement strand
GGGATCGTGCTTCCCGAGACGGCCAAGGAGAAGCCCCAGAAGGGGGAAGTGCTCTCGGTGGGCCCCGGGGCGCGGGACGATGAAGGCAAGCGCATCGTCATGGACGTCCGGGTGGGCGACAAGGTCCTTTTCGCCAAGTACGCCGGCACCGAGGTCAAGATCGAGAACGACAAGCTCCTCATCCTGAGAGAGAGCGACATCCTGGCCATTCTGGAAGAGTGAGCCGGATCCCCAGAAACCTGAGACCTGAATCATAGGAGTGATCGAACGATGGCAGCTAAGCAACTCGCATTCTCGGAGGATGCACGCCGGCGCCTGAAGGCGGGCGTCGACGTCCTGGCCTCCGCCGTGGCGACGACCCTGGGCCCCAAGGGCCGCAACGTCGCCCTCGACCGCAAGTTTGGATCGCCGACCATCACCCACGACGGCGTGACCGTCGCCAAGGAAATCGAGCTGGAAGACCCCTTTGAGAACATGGGCGCCCAGCTCCTGAAGGAAGCCGCCACCAAGACCAACGACATCGCCGGCGACGGTACGACCACGTCGACGGTCCTGGCGCACGCCATTGTCAGCGACGGGCTGAAGAACCTGGCCGCCGGGGCCAACCCGATGCTGCTCAAGCGAGGGATCGAAGCCGCGGCCAAGGCCATCTCCGACTCGATCAAGGAGCAAGCCATCGAGGTGACCACCAAGGAAGAGATCGCCTCCGTGGCGGCGATCTCCGCTCAAGATCAGGAGATCGGCGAGCTGATCGCCGAGGTGATGGACAAGGTCGGCAAAGACGGCGTGATCACCGTCGAGGAGTCGAAGGGCCTCGAGTTCGAGAAGGAATACGTCGAGGGCATGCAGTTCGATCGGGGCTACATCTCGGCCTACTTCGTCACCGATCCGGAGCACATGCAGGCGGTGATCGAAGAGCCCTACATCCTCATCCACGACAAGAAGATCTCGGCCGCGGCCGATATTGTGCCGATTCTGGAGAAACTGGTTCAGATCGGCAAGCGGGAGCTGGTGGTGATCGCCGAAGACGTCGACGGCGAGGCCCTGGCCACGCTGGTGCTGAACAAGCTGCGGGGAATGCTCAACGTGGTCGGCGTCAAGGCCCCCGGTTTCGGCGACCGCCGCAAGGCGATGCTGCAGGACCTCGCCATTCTCACCGGCGGAACCGTGGTCACCGAAGAGCTCGGGCGCAAGCTCGAGAGCGTGACGCTGAACGACCTCGGACGGGCGAGCAAGGTGACCGCCACCAAGGACGATACGACGGTCGTCGAGGGCCGCGGCGATGCAGCCCGCATCAAGGGCCGGATCGAGGAGATCAAGGTCGAGATCGATAAGTCGACCAGCGACTATGATAAGGAGAAGCTCCAGGAGAGGCTGGCCAAGCTCTCCGGCGGCGTTGCCGTCATCCGCGTGGGGGCGGCCACCGAGACCGAGCTCAAAGAGAAGAAGCACCGCGTCGAAGATGCCCTCTCGGCCACGCGGGCAGCGGTGGAGGAAGGGATCGTGCCCGGCGGCGGCGTGGCGCTGATCAACGCCATGGAGGCCGTCAAGGGCCTCAAGATGGAGTTCGACGACGAGAATATCGGCATCAACTCCGTCCGTAGGGCGCTGGAAGTGCCGATGCGCAAGCTCTCCGAGAACGCAGGCCAGGACGGCGCCGTGATTGTCGAAGAGGTGCGGCGCGAGCAGAAAAGCAAGAAGAACAAGAACATCGGCTACGACGTGATGAAGGGCGAATTCGTCGACATGGTCAAGGCGGGGATCATCGACCCGGCCAAGGTGACGAAGGGCGCCCTGGAGAACGCGGCCTCGATCGCGGCGATGATCCTGACGACCGAGGCCCTGGTGACCGACGTGCCTGAGAAGGAGAGAGCGCCGGCCGCTCCGCCGATGCCGGACTACTAGACCTGGGAGGTCACCGAAGAGCGATGGTCCGTAGGGGCGGGTCTCCGAAGGTGCCGGGCGATCTTCCCGGCGAGACCCGCCCCTACCTCATTCGGCAGGAGAGTCGAGAGGAAGCGCTTGGGTGGCGAATTCCAACGGCCGCTGGCGGCACCGCCGCTGCCGGATTATTCGGCCAAAGGCAGTACCCAGCTGAAGCGTCGTAGGGGCGCAGCACACCTGCCCAGACCGGCAGGTGCTGGGTGCTGCGCCCCTACGCTTTCTGGGGAGTGTCAGGCTGTTGTCACAGTGTCTGCACAGCATGTGGGAGAATGAGGCCTCGAAACGGGAGGTGTCCAATGTCGGAGCCCGGCCCGCGAGTCCTGCGCCGCTCGGGGCGACACCGGATTGTGGCAGGCGTGTGTGGGGGCCTGGGGGAGTTCTTCGGCCTTAGTCCGTGGTGGTTCCGGATCGGCTTTCTGGCCGCCTTGATCCCTGGGGGCGTACCCGGGATCCTGATCTACCTGCTATGCTGGGCGGTCATCCCTGCTGAGCGATAGCCCTCATCCGAGCCAACCCGACGCCCAGCCAATCGCGACTACGGCGAGCAACACCAGCCCTCCCAGGGCCACCAATCGGAAGGTGACCTTGAGGAGGGCTTTCAGCAGGGTCCATCCGAGCCCAACCGCGATCAAGCCGGCAGCGACATTCAGGAGCGTCTGACTGCTTGGCAGATCCATTCCACCACCTCGCTTCTAGTGCCGCAGGGTCGATTGTGTAAGCCGGCCCTGCGGCTTCCGTTCAAGGACTGCGGATACAAGTTCGATGCCAGAGGGGATGCCGAGCCGATCGGGGAGCCAGGTGGGACGGGCCCGACCGTGTTGATCGGGGCCACGGCTGCGCTCCCGGGCGCAAGCGTGGCCGGCCGAAGTGCCGGGGCTTCACGGGAGAGGCTGCCCGTGTCTGCGATCGGGAAGCGCCCGTTCATCCGCCCATAAAGAAGGCACAGAGGCGGGGCACCGCCTCTATGCCTTGTGAGGGCTGCCTCAAGCCTCGAGGGCGGGCCGTGGATGTGAGGCTAGCGAGCGAGCAGGAGAAGCACACCGCCCAAGATCGTCACCCAGGCGCCCGCCAGCACCCTCGCGGCGAGCCATGACGGCCTCTCGGGTCGGAACGAGCTCGCCATCCTGTGTTCCTTCGCTTCCTTCTGCAGATCAGCCGCCTTCAGCTGGCCCAGTTTCAACCACATGTAACCGTTGGACATTTCGCCTCCTTTGGCGTCTTCCGCACCGCTCCGGGCTTCTTCCAGTGATTGCCGGCCCGGGGTGGCCTGGAACTCTGCCGTGACTCTAGACGGGGGCCGTCTTGGCAGCGTGTCGGGAGGCGTTTACTCAGCGTGTTTTCCGGGATTTCGCTTCCTTGAACTCAAAACGGATCATGCTATACTGATTCCTTGTCGGCCCTGACGCCAAAGCAGGACACCTGCTGCCCCCTTTTAGGACATTGTCGACCTTTCGATGATTCACGTCCGGCTGCTGGGACGCTTCGCAGTCCATCATGATGGGGATCCGCTGGAGATCCCGTCGCGTCCGGCTCAATCCCTGCTCGCTTTCCTGGCCCTCTCTCCTGGGGTTGCCCATCGGCGGGAAAGGCTCTCGGGGCTTCTGTGGCCCGAGGCCGACGAGGCCAACGCCCGAAGCAACCTGCGCCACGCCTTGTGGAGGATCCGTCAGACCCTCTCCGCCGGATCAGGAAAAGGAGCCGAGTTCCTGGCCTCCGACAATATCAGCCTGACCTTCCATGCCACTCCCGATGTCTGGGTGGATGCCTCGCAGGTGGGGCGGGCGAGCCTGGCTGAGGAAGGCCTCGAAGGGCTGCTTGCGGACGTATCCGCCTATGGAGGGGAGCTCCTTCCGGGGTTCTACGATGAGTGGGTGATCCTCGAAAGGGAGCGTCTGAGGGCGTGTTTCGAACGGAAGATCCAGGCTCTTGTGGAACGTCTTCTTGCGGAAGAGCGGTGGGGCGAGGTCCTGGAATGGGGTGAGCGTTGGATCGCCCTGGGGCAGGTGCCCGAGCCGGCCTATCGTGCCCTGATGCAGGCCAATGCCTCGCTCGGTGACCAAGCCGGAGTGGCGGCCGTCTTTCGGCGCTGCAGGGAGGGGCTACAGCGCGAGTTGGGCGTGGAACCTTCCCTCCAGACTGTGGAGATCTTTCAGAGGCTGTCTGCACCGCAGGCTCCCCCGCGAAGCGCGCCGCGGCCTTCCTGCCGCCGCACAAGCAAGCTCGGCCTCGCAGGCGATCGAGGCGCTCCTTTTCCACTGGCGTCAGAAGGGCGTCGCGGTGCTGGATGTGGCCGAGCTGGCCACCGTCTATGCAGCGCCGTCGGAGCTCGTCCTAGGACCGGACGATGTTTGCCTGTGTCTGCGAAGCGCCGTCCACCATGGTCTCGAACTGCGCCCGTGGTTGCAGCGCGGCCGTTCCACAGATGTCGTGGCCGCGCTCGAGGTCTGCTATCGGGAGTATCCCAAGCCTCGCGGCCGCGCCGCGATCGTCGAGACGTTAACAGAGATTGAGGGGCCGGAGGCTGTTGCTGCGCTGCGGCATGTGGTGCAGGCCGAGGATTCTTCCTCGATTCGCGGATCGGCGGCCTTGGCGCTGGCGCGGGGAGGGAGGCTGCGTGAGGCGGTCGACCCACTCCTTGCTGCGCTTCGGTCGACGAACGACTCTTCTGCCCTGGCTGCCCTTGTGGCGGTTGCCGACGAGGTCGGGCTGCCAGCGAATGTCGGGCCTGTTCCCAGGCTGGCTCTCGCCCTGGGGATTGCGCAACGACGCTGGCGTGAAGGCCGGGCCAAGATCTTCTCTCAGACTGCTCGGGCTGCCGTCGGTGGGGCGCTGGCTCTGATGCTGCACGGCGCGGGCACACCGGCGTATATGGCGCTCGGCCGTCCGGAAATCTTCGCCACCGCGCAGGATTTCGTCACCATCCCGGGTTGGATGATCAGCGCCGCGGTGACCGGGATGGTCGTGGGGGCGCTGCAGGGGGCGGCGCTGGGCTTCGGTGTGGGCCTGGCCGATTCCCTGTGGCATGGCCCGAGACGGCGCCCCTGGCGACTGGTAATGGGCGCATTGGCCGGGCTCATCCAGCCGGCCTACTTGATCCCATTCTCGCTGGCGGGGCTCCTGGCCCCGCAGGCAGGACCGGAAGTGTATGTGCCCGTCAACATCCTTTACGGGCTTGTCTTGGGTGCGGTAGTCTCGCTGGGTCTTCCCTGGCTGGGGGAACGCCCGCCATGGCGCAGCCACATCGGCAAGCCGCTGCTGAGCGCAGTGGCTCTGGTGGCCGTCACGGTCCCCTACGTCCTGCTGGTTTATCGGGACCTCGCCGGGGTTTCTATGCTCTCGAGGATCCTGTTTGCGTTCGTACTATCCATCGGACTCGGGATGTCGCAGTGTCGGTGGAAACGGGCCAGTTCGGTGGCGATCGAAGAGAACGAAGCTTTCGATCTGAGCATAGCGCGCCCGGCGTCGTCGTAGCCCGGGGAAGCGCATGGATCGGTCCGCTGGCATGGGCGGGCCGAACTCGAGGCCGCGAGGCTGTGTCACGGGAGGGAGCGCGATGAAACGTCAGGCTGCGTTGCCGTGGGATAAGGTCCAGTCGCTCATCGATTGGGCAAGCGACCCCACAGATGCGGGTGAGAGCCGGAGGGCCGTCCTCAAACATGGGACGCCGGAAATGAAGATGGAGATCCTGCGCGAGCAGCTGGGCGTTGAGTTCGCTGATCTCGAAGCGATGCACGCCGAGCTCGAGAAGATCATCTACAAAGGCTCGATCCCCTGGTGGTGGTGGTAAGCGTCACTCTGAACGCATCACGCTCCGGGTGACCTGCGCGTCGGTCGCGGGCCCGTAGGTGTGAGACCGCCTGCGGCGGCCGGGTATCCCCCGTCATTCCGCAAGGGGTCCCGATGACGAACCTCACAAGGCTGGGGGATGACCGCGGTAAGCCGCTGCTTGCCGCGCTCGACGAGAGATTCCTCTCGTTCGTCTCGCGCCTGAATGAGCCCCTTCGAACCCATGCCCTTCGCCGGACCACGTACACCGGCGAGCCGGGAGCCGAAGCCTTCGTGGGCCCCTCCACGATGAACCCGGGCGTCACATTGACGCCCTGGCTCTTCTGGGAACTCACGTCGCCGCTCGACGACGCAACCTTCCTCAGCTTGGCCGAGGGAGGGAGTATGGTCGTGATTTCCTCGGCTCTACTGGATCACCTCGTGGACGGGCAGGCGGCCTCTCCGGAAGACACGCTCTTGCTGCACAGGCTCCTGCACGAGAGAGGGATCGCGACGCTGCGCGCCTGCCTGGGCAGTGGCTCGCCGTTCTGGCGCACTGCCGAGCGCCTGATCGCAGAGCATCTCGAGGGGCTCGCCTTGGAGAGGGGGATGAGGGCTGCCCTGGGCGCCTTCTCCTATCCCGATTTCCAACGCATGGTGAAGGCGAAGTTCTCCCCGATCGTCCTGACGATGTCCGCCTACCTCACAGCCACGGAGCGCGGCGATCTTCAAGAGCCGATTGAGAACTCTATCAAGCACCTGGCGGTGGCCTCGCAGCTGCTGGATGATCTTGGCGACTGGGAGGAAGACATGCTTGGCGGCCGCCTCACCTACTTTCTCTCTTGCGCCGCTGCTCCTCGAGAGGATGCCCGTCTCGAGGCAGGGCTGGTTGAGGAGGTGGAGGAGAGGATCCGTTCCTCCTGGCTGGACGTCGACCACCTCAACCTGGCCGCCGAATGGCTCGACCGGGCGCGGGCATCGGTAGAGGGTATTCCCTGTCCGAATTGGATTGAGTACCTCGAAGGTTTCCGGAGCCTCACGCTCGAGCACATTCGGCAATCCACAGCAGGCCATCTTGTGCAGACGTTAGACCCCCTCGTCGCCCGCGGCGCCAAGCAGGATCCTGGAGAACTGGAGGAAGATGGGGCTGTCTAGGAGACCGCGAGGATGTCGATTCGCGGCGAAAGGTCTCAGAGGCCGCTGACCCAGCGGCCGCCTTTCATCACCGCTGAGACGAGGTTGGTCCCAAAGCGGTAGCCCAGGTGACGGTAGTCCGGCGCATCGAGAAGGAGGAGGTCGGCCTGTTTGCCCGGCTCCAGGCTGCCCACCCGATCGGCGCGAGAAATGGCGGCGGCGGCGTTGATGGTGGCCGCGGCGATCGCCTGGGCGGGCGTGAGCCTCAGGTGGCGGCAGGCGAGCGCGATGGCAAACTGCATGCTCTCACACCACGCTGTTCCTGGGTTGAGATCGGTGGCGATCGCCAGCAAAGCTCCGGCCTCCAGGAGAGCCTGAGCCGGCGTGTAGGCGGCCTCGGCCAGGCCGAACGGCGTACAGGGGAGGGCCACGGCCACCGTGGTCGAGCGGCCCAGGGCCTCGATGTCTTCGGGCCGAGTGTGCACCAGGTGATCCGCCGACGTGGCGCCGAGCGTTGCCGCCAGTGTCGCGCCGCCCAGCCCGGCAAATTCGTCGGCGTGAATCTTAAGCGGGAAACCCAAGGACTTCGCGGTCTCGAGAATCCTGCGGCTCTGCTCCAAGCTGAATGCGCCCTGCTCACAAAAGACGTCCACGAAGGGAAGGGGCTGCTGCATGCGGGCCCGCCACCACTCCCTGACAGCCGGGAGCATCTCCCGGCAGATGAGCCCTACGAATTCGTCGGCTCGGCCGTCGAACTCTGGAGGGACGGCGTGCGCTCCCAGGAAGGTCGGGGAGAGCTCTACCGGCCCCTCCCCACTCAGGGTGATGATCGTTTCGAGCATTCGCAGTTCAGCGGAGGTCTCCAGACCGTAACCCGTCTTGGCCTCAGCGGTCGTCGTGCCGTGGGCGAGCATGCGCCGCAGGCGCGGCCGGGCGGCCGCGGCCAGTGACTCGACGGATGCCTTGCGCGTCTCGCGGACGGTAGAGAGGATCCCGCCGCCGGCCTCAAGAATCTCGAGGTAGGTCTTTCCGGCGAGGCGCATCTCGAACTCGGCGGCGCGGTCACCGGCCCATACGAGATGCGTGTGGGGGTCGACGAAGCCCGGGAGGACGACGTGCCCGCTGGCGTCGATCTCTTGCGAAGCGCGATATCGGGCTCGCACCTGGCTCGACGGACCCACCGCCGCGATCTTGTCCCCGTCCACGGCAACGGCGCCGTCTTCAATGAGGCCGAGGTCACCCAGCGTGGCACCGCGCCGCGTGCCGCCAGAGAGAGTCACAAGCTGGCTGGCTGAGTGCACCAGGGTTTCGGCCCGCGTTCGGGTCACGCCACTCACCTCCTAAGCCGTGTGAGAAGGATTGTACGCCGCATTCGGCGGAGCAACTAAGCACCTGGGGTCGGAGCGGTTCCGCGCGGTCCCCCGGATGGGAAAGAAGGCGGAGGCCGCCCCCATGAACCGAGCAGGATGCAGCAGCTTCGCGGATTCGCGCTCCAACGGGCGCGAGGACGCAGCGAAGGCTAGTGGAGCTCCGTCAGGAGATTGTAGGGGCTCGCGTCTCCCTCGTAGGAGCACACCTCGATGTAATAGGGGCCTTCTTGCGGGTCGCCGATGCTGACCCACTCATCACCGGTCCCATAGGCGTTGCTCATCCACGTGTAGGTGTCCCCGTAGATCAGGGACTGGCCGGTGATGCCCTCGAAGTCGTTCCAGGCCACGTAGATGTCCAGGTCGACGTTGAAATCCGTGATCCTGATGTCAAGGCTGGAGCCTCCACCGGGAACACAGGCGCACCAGTATTGACAGTTGGCCGGGTAGCCGCCGGAGGTCTGGTGCATGTTGAGGGGAATGGAGGTGTTGACCTCGATGGGCTCGGCGCGGGGATCGCATTCGCACGTGTAGTCGCCCGCCGGCAAAGGTGGCGGGGATGTTGGTTCGGGCGCCTCGGTCGGCTGCGGAGCCTCGGTCGGCTCGGGCCGGGCGGTGGGGACTTCCGTAGGCGGAAGAGGGGGCGGTGAGGTGGGCTGCGGCGGGCTGGTCGGCTCCGTCGGCCCTCCGCAGGCGAGGGCCGCAATCAAGAGAAGGCTCACCACAAGGAGTGGGCGCCCGGCTCGACAGTGCATCATTTGGGGGGCTCCTTTCGCGGCAATCCGGCTGCATCCCCTAGGATACAAGATTGCGCACGTCTTCACAAGGAGCACCTAGGGGACCGCTTTGATCGTCGTGGCGCTGGGCAATCACGCTGGAGTCAGGACAGTCGACGGGCCGTCCTGCGGGATCCTTGAGGGCCGAGGAACGAGGGTGATCAGGGAGGCACGGATTATGGGAGCCGCGGCTTCCTCGTGAATCGCATCGAGGGTCGCCGTTCGAGGAGGCGGCTACTCCTTGATCGTGGACACCAGGACGACGAGGGCGACGAGATCGAGGGCTGCGGCGACAGCAACGTTGGTGGGTAAGCCGGCGGCGAAGAGGATCGGCGCGAAGAACGCCCCCAGAGCTCGGCCGGCCGAATGAGCCCCGACGTTGCTGGCCATCACGGTCGCCCGGGCGGTCGGGACAAGCTCGCTCATCAGTGGGATGGCGCTCACGAGCGTGAATTCGAATGTGATGTAGACGAGAAACAAGCCTGCCAGCGCGCCCGGCAACCATCGCCCGAAGAAGGGCAAAGCCAGGCTGGCGAGGGCATTGAGGAGGATGCCGGCCGCCACGGCCCGGCGCTTGCCGAGGCGGTCGGCCAACCCGGCCACCAAGCCCTCACCGCAGAGCTCGGCGGTTCCGATCACCGCCGAGGCAGCACCTAGAGCAACCACCTGCAATCCGAAGGAGACCTCCAGCCAGGCTCCGAAGACCACGTTGATGAGGTCGTTGGCCGTGCTGATCAACAGGCCGACGGCAAGCCCTCCCAGCGCCGGGCGGTGAGCCAGGACCGAGAGCACACCCTGCCGCCACGAGGGAGCGCTGGGCTGCCGTTGCGGATCCCGGGGCAGGATCCTCCCCAGCAAGAGACTGGCCAGCAGGCTTAGGCCGGCGAGGAAGGCGAAGGGCGAGGCCCAGCCAGCTCGGGAGATCAACCAGCCGGCCACCGGGACGCCAAAGAGGAACGCGCCCGACCAGCCGAACTCGGTGACCGCAATCGCAAGTGCCCGCCGCCCATACTCCACCCGCTCACCTAGGTAGGCCTGCATCGAAGGATCGAAGATCACTTTCCCCGCGGCGGCGATCAACAGGCCGAGCATGAATGTGAGGTAGGAAGGCCAAAGGGCAATCAGGAGACAGCCGGCCCCGAACAGAAGGAGGCTGAAGCGCATGACGGCGCGTCGGCCTCGCACATCCGCGATCGAGCCGATGATCGGGCTGGCCAGCCCAAGCCCGGCGCGAGCCGTGAGCGCCAGCGCCGCCACCTGCAGATCGACCCCCAGCCCCCGGGCGATGACCGGGAGGAACGGGTAGACCATGCGGAAACCGGTGTTGATGATGGTGCGGGTGAGGGAGAAAGAGGCGAGCTGGAAGCGCAGCCGGACGGGCGCAGCGTCGCTCATGCCGCGGGCTCGCGCCGGGATTGGGCCCATTGGGCGAGCAGCCAGCGAACCAGGAGCCAGCAGGCAAGGAGGCAGGCGGCCAGCAGTGCGAGAGAGAACGATTGGATCAGCCCCGATCCGGAAGAAGTGATCGGCGAAGCGGGGTGCATCACGGCCTCCGCTCTGGCCAAGGAGCCGGCCAGGGATACCGCGAAGAGGATGTTGAAGAGGCTGGCCCAGCCCGGCTTTCCCAGGACGAGGATGCCGGATTGGACGAGGAGGCCGGCGACGGCGAAGTTGAGCCCCAGCCTCCAGCGAGGCTCATCCAGGAAGAGCCCGTTCCAGTTGGCCTGCATCGCCCAGAGGCTGAGCGGAAGGTCGGTAATCCAGAAGAAGATGCCCGCCTGCCCGAGGGCCACCGACCACTCCTGAATCCTTCTCGATCGGAGAGCCAGGCCGGCCACCCCGGCGATGCCTGAAGCGCCGAGGGCGGCCAGCGCGGTCCAGACCCAGGCACCGTGCAGATACACAATACGGGCATGTGCGCCCAAGGATGCCTCAGCAGGTCCGAACGTGGCGAGCAGAGCAATCGAGACGAGCAGCACGACGAAGAAAGTCAAAGGCGAGCGGGGGCGGGGCATGGGCCGGATTGTACCGCGGCGTTGGGACGTCCCCTATCAAGTCGTGGAGCCGAGGCTTCAGCCGGTGTAGCTGGCGGCGTGGAGAGGGGGTCCGGCTAAAGCCTCGACTCCAGCGGAGTGGGACCGGCAAAAGCCTCGACTCCAGGGAAGTAGGGGGATTCGGGGCTTCAGCCGGTGTAGCTGGTGGCGTAGATATGAGGTCCGGCTAAAGCTTCGACTCCAGGGGAGTAGCGGAGTCGAGGCTTCAGCCGGCGTCAGGTTGGGGGTCGCGGGCCACGCTATGAAACCGATCGGCTCGATCGGTGAAGCTCACCACAGGATACCGCCGGAATGCGTCCTTAACCCACTCCCTCCCTTCGTGCTCCAGGAACCAGCCCAAACTCGAGAGTTCCCAATTCTCGGGGTGAGTCACATAGCCATGCTTGACGGGATTGTGATGAATGTAGTTGAAGCGGGTCCAGAGGTCGATCTCCGTGCGGATGCAGGTGTCCCAGTCGTTGTGCCACACCTGTCGGCCGCGTCTCCGTAGCGTGTGTTCAACTCGAATGAAGTACTGCCATGCAGTTGTCGAATGAAAGCTGGAAGAGTTTCCGCGTTGAGGGTCTTGAGCAAGACGTGATGGTGGTCGTCCAGGATCGCCCAGGCCCGGATCTCCAACCCCGCATTACGGGATGCCATATGGTCGCGGACAAGTGCCTTGGAGGATTTCTCCTTGAGCAGTCGACTTCTTCCGCGAGTGGCGGCCGTCACCATGTACCATGTGTCGTCGAGGTAGATGTGAGGTGGGTGATGCGAGGCAGGCATCGGAGGCACGAAACCTTGGTCGAACACCTTCCCGGATAGAGCCTCGATTGCGCAGGGATCCGGGAGTCGAGACTTCAGCCGCTGCGGATTCCTGGGGCAGCGGCGGTTCCGGCTAAAGCCTCGACTCCACGAGTTCCTTGGAGTCGAGGCTTTAGCCGGAGAGCATGGGCATCTTGATCCCGTGCCGGTGGGCGGCCGCGATCGCCTCCGGATAGCCGGCATCGGCGTGGCGGACGATCCCCATCCCCGGGTCGGTGGTCAGGACGCGCTCCAGACGGCGGGCCGCCTCCGGCGTGCCGTCGGCAACGATCACCTGGCCGGCGTGCTGGCTGTAGCCGATGCCCACGCCTCCGCCGTGGTGGAACGACACCCAGGTCGCGCCGCCGACGGCGTTGATCATCAGGTTTAGCAAAGGCCAATCGCTCACCGCGTCGGTCCCGTCGAGCATGGCCTCCGTCTCGCGATTGGGCGAAGCCACCGAGCCGGCATCCAGATGATCGCGCCCGATCACGATGGGGGCCTGGAGCTCCCCTCGCGCGACCAGTTCGTTGAACTTCAAGCCTGCCTTGGCCCGCTCACCGTAACCCAGCCAGCAGATTCGCGCCGGAAGTCCCTGGAATTGGACCCGCTCGCGGGCCATCGTCAGCCAACGCCGGAGATGATCGTCCCGGGGAAAGAGGTCCATCACCGCTTGATCCGTACGGTAGATGTCTTGCGGATCGCCGGAGAGGGCCACCCAGCGGAAGGGCCCCTTGCCCTCGCAGAAGAGCGGGCGGATGTAGGCCGGGACGAAGCCGGGGAATTCGAACGCCTCGCTCACGCCCGCATCGTAGGCGCGTTGGCGCAGATTGTTGCCGTAGTCAAAGACCTCCGCGCCCCTCTGGCGGAAGGCAAGCATGGCTTGCACATGCCGGGCCATCGAACTCATGGCCCGCCTGCCATACTCCCTGGGATCGGAGCGGCGAAGCTCGTTCGCCCCTCCGAGTGCCAGGCCGTGGGGGACGTACATGAGGACGTCGTGCGCCGGCGTCTGGTCGGTGACGACGTCGGGAACGACGCCGCGGAGAGCCAGCTCGGGGTAGATGTCGGCTGCGTTCCCGATGAGCCCGACGGAGAGAGGCCGCCCGTCTGACTTGGCGTCCTCCACTCGAGTCATGGCCTCCTCGAGGTTGTCGACGACCGAGTCGACGTATCCGTGCTCCAAACGCCTGGCGGCGCGGTCGGGATCGACTTCGACGATCAGCCCGACGCCCTCATTCATCGTGATGGCCAGCGGCTGCGCACCACCCATCCCGCCCAGGCCCGCAGTGAGGACGAACTTGCCCCGGAGCGAGGGCCAGCCGCGTTGCCGGGCAAGCGAGCCGAGGGTCTCGTAGGTCCCCTGGAGGATGCCCTGGGTTCCGATGTAGATCCACGAGCCGGCCGTCATCTGGCCGTACATCATCAGGCCGCGCGCGGCGAGCTGGTCGAAGTGCTCCTGTGTGGCCCAGTGAGGGACCAGGTTCGAGTTGGCGATCAACACCCGCGGCGCGTCGCGGTGGGTGCCAAACACCGCCACCGGCTTTCCGGATTGGACGAGCAGAGTTTCGTTGTCCTCCAGGTCGCGCAGCGCGGCCAGGATGGCGTCAAAGCATTCCCAGTTGCGGGCAGCCTGGCCCCGCCCGCCGTAGACCACCAGGTCTTCCGGGCGCTCGGCCACCTCCGGATCCAGGTTGTTCTGGATCATGCGGTAGGCAGCCTCCGTGAGCCAGGACTTACAGGTGCGATCAGCGCCTCGAGGGGCGCGGACCGTTCGCGGGTGGCTCATGCTCTCTCCTTGCGCGCCCGGGGTGCGGAACGATCCCCCGGGCCGAGCTAGCGGCCGATCAGCTCGATGGATTGAATAATGTCCTCCAACTGAGGCCCGACTCCCGCGTAGAGCCCGTCCTCGGCTTGAAGAATGAGCTCGATCAGCCGATCGTCGGACAGGAGCAGGATCCAGGTTGCGCGGACGGTGCTGGAGGATCCGGGACTGGTTGTCAGTGGCATTCGTATGTCGATGCGGCCGGCCGGAGAGCCATTCAGGTCGTCGATCATTTCGTAGGAGATCAGCTCGGCGCCCTGGAACAACCCTTCAACCGAGAGGGCGGTGGCCTCCAGGAGGTAGTCGAGAGGCAAGGCCATCCCCTCCAGGGTGACCACGACGATGTTCGTCGGATACCCGACCGCGAGGGCTTGCGGGTCGAGATCCATCGCCATCAAGCGAATCCCCTGGACCGCGAGCGCCCCGAAGGACTCAATCAACGGGGAAAACTGCGGGTTGAGCTCGGCCGCTTCCTCCAGGGCCTGCTGCATGTCCGC
>Ga0209322_10001362_pt1 | contig 14154 bp, 18 predicted proteins | sample Rifsed19ft1_FD_184013 | JGI IMG/M metagenome (GOLD analysis project Ga0209322, IMG submission 184013) | Soil microbial communities from Rifle, Colorado, USA - sediment 19ft 1 (version 2) | ecosystem: Environmental > Terrestrial > Deep subsurface > Rock core/Sediment | place: Rifle, Colorado... | reverse complement strand
ATCAATGAAAGAAAAAAAGCATACTTCAGGATTCAGGAGATACTGGCTGATGAACTCCCGTACCTGTTCCTGTATGTCCCTGATGCCCTGCCTATTGTACATGCGAGGTTCCATGGGATTGAACCTGCTCCTATTGGCATAGGATATAACATTCATAAGTGGTATGTACCGGAGGGTATGCAAAGACACAGGATGGAAAAGTGACTTGCCACTATAAAAAATTTTCATTACAATATTGTGATGAGGGGATATAAATGCCTATCTACGAATACAGATGCAATAATTGCCGGAAGAAGGTGACACTCCTTATATTAAACAGGCCGGATCAACCACCAGTTTGCAGTCACTGCGGAAGCAGTGAGCTTACACGTCTCATTTCACGATTCGCGGCTCCTAAGTCTGAAGAGGCAAGGCTTGAGTCCTTAGCTGACCCTGCCAAATGGGGAGATGTTGATGAAAATGATCCTGCAAGCATGGCAAGGATCATGAAAAAGATGGGTAAGGAATTTGGTGATGAACTTGGAGAGGACTTCGAGCAGGAGGTAGAATCCGCTGTTGAAGAGGCATCGAAGGGAGATCATGAAACCTCTGATGCACCCCTTTCTGATTAACGGTCCCTTTGATGACCCCGGTCTTTATATCGAAATTAAGTGGGACAGGCGCGCCCTGCTGTTCGACCTGGGAGACATCACATCTCTGAATGCCTCACAATTACTGAAAGTCACAGATGTCTTCATATCACATATGCACATGGACCATTTCATTGGTTTTGACTACCTCCTGAGAATTGTTCTGAACCGTGATAAACCGGTTAGACTATTCGGTCCGCCTGGCATAACTGACTGCATCGAAGGGAAGCTGCGAGGCTACACATGGAATCTGACGCAGGACTACCCTTTCACCATGCAGGTTGCAGAGGTAACTCCGGACATTATAAAGATGACAAAATTCGGTGCGGGTGATGGTTTCAAACGGCACGATTCAGGTAACTCATCTTTCTCAGGAGTTATTTTAGAAGAAGAGATGTTCACTATAAATTGCTCCCACCTCGACCATAAGATACCTTCCCTTGCATTTGCCCTGAAAGAAAGGTTTCATATCAACATAAACAGGGATAAACTTGAAAGATTAAATCTGCCGGTTGGCCCATGGTTAAGGAGGTTCAAGCAGGCGCTATGGGAAGGCGCTCCTGATGATGAGCGTTTTGAGGTTACGGCAAGTGGTGGTGCAGAGGGTTGTAAGGAATTCTCCTTAGGTGAATTAAAAGATGAGATAGCCACAATAACAGAGGGACAGAAGTTGTCTTATATAGTTGATGCAGTCTATAACAGGGAAAATGAGGAGAAGATTGTAGAACTCTCCAGAGATTCAGATATCTTATATTGTGAGGCGGCTTATCTTGAAAAAGACATAAATATTGCGTCAGAACGATTTCACCTTACTGCACGGCAGGCTGGCGATATGGCTCAAAAAGCAGGGGCTAAAGAACTCGTAATCTTTCATTTCTCACCGCGGTATAAAGATAATCCCGATGAATTATACAATGAAGCCATGCAGTCATTCCGGGGGGGACCTTAGAATATTTGAGCCGGTAATACCCACCCTTCCCCTCTCCCTGAGGGAGAGGGTATTTTCATCATCATTTGTAAGCCCCGGTCTCATGAACGTTTCATCATTTAGTTAATCGTGCTGTTACAGAACTAACCTTGTCGTCGAGCCTGACCTTCTTGTCCCTGCGGTCATCAACAGAGATGCTGGTAATCACCCTTTTTATACCCTTTTTGAAAGGCGTTTCATGAAGTTTCAGGGCAATCTTGAAGAGATCTGCGGGCCGGCCTTCTATGATGGTACCCATATCAGTAAGTCTGTACTTAACCCCGGCCTTATTGCATGTCTTAACTACCTCTGCAATATAGTCACCTATGCTCGGCGAAGGTGTGCCTACAGGTACTACGCTAATGTCCAATAGAGCCATCCGGATCACCCCCTTTTCAATCTATATTTTTCTCTTTTTAAATAAAGGAACATCCATCTGCTCCTGAAAACGGCCTGCTACACCTTCCAGAAGATGCCCGAATTTCTTTTCCTTGGTCTCAAGATAGAAGCGGTTGTATTTATTTGGAGAAATAATTAATGGAATCCGCTCTGTCACGTTAATACCATACTGTTTCATCTCTGCAATCTTTTGAGGGTTGTTTGTCATAAGCCGGACTGATTTTATCTTAAGAGACTTTATGATATGCGCGGCAACACTATAATCCCGTTCGTCATCATGAAAACCAAGTGCAATATTAGCCTCCTTAGTGTCAAGTCCTTCTTCCTGAAGCGCATATGCCCTTATCTTGTTTATAAATCCTATACCCCGGCCCTCCTGCCTCAGATATATCAATACCCCCATCTTCATCTTGCCAATAGTACGGAGCGCAGTAACAAGCTGGTCATGGCAATCACATCTTAAAGAACCGAATACATCACCCGTCACACACTCAGAATGAAGTCTCAGGATAACATCTTCCTGATCCACAACATTCCCGTGAATCAGAGCCCCGTGCTCTTTATTATCACTATTATTATAAAACGCCACTACCTGAAATTGTCCGTATTTTGATGGAAGATTGGCTATGGCCTCTATCCTTACACAAATCTTGTCTCTGCCAATTCCTTCACATGCGTGTTCTTTGTTATCTTCAAGGAGACTCTTGATATCCTCCTTAGTTAAACCATTATGTTGTAAATTCTTCACCATAAAAAATCCTTCATGAAAAAAAGGGATTGTGGGCAAGCTCCTCTCCAACAGTAGTAGTGGGACCATGCCCTGGAAATATACGCATATGTTTCCCCAAAGACAGCACCTTTTCCTTCACGTTTTTTATCAACGTACCATATCCCTCACAGTTGTATGGCCTTCCGATAGAACCTGCAAATAAAGTGTCTCCTGAAAAACAGTAATCTTTAGTAACATAACAAGTACTTCCCTGAGTATGACCCGATGTGGAAATAGCCCTTATTTTACTTATTCCTATCTTGAATTCAAATCCATCCTTAACCGGACATTCACTTTTTTTCATATTATCCGTGATGCCGGCAGCCGGCTCTCCTTCCGGTATACATATATCTGCCCCGGTAGCATTGAAAATATCCATTAATCCGCCAACATGGTCAGAGTGGCAATGCGTCAGGAAAATATATCTTAACTGTAATCCTCTGTCTCTTAAATTCCCTAAGACAGCTTTACTGTCATTTGCTGTATCAAAGATTGCAGCTTCCCTGCTGTCCTTGTCATAGAGAATATAACCTTTTACCTTATATGCTCCTATTGAACCTGTGATTATGATAACATCAGATATCCGGTCGGCCGGAAGCTCTTCAGGATGCCATGCTCCTGAAACTATAACCCGGATCTTTTCCTGATTGAGGCCAAGAACCCCGGCAATCGCCACTGCCTCTCTTTCGGCAGGTATGTGCCGGTATGACTCCATGTCTTCTAATAATAAAACAGGTATACCGGCCTTCTCAGCCACCTGTTTTATGCTAAGGCCAAGGCCCATACGTGCCTTCTGAATTATATCGCCAAATTCGTCTTCTAATATCTCCATGTCCATCTTAAAATATCAATCTAGTTCACTCTTGTTTTCCTGGCAGTAGTTATAAAGCCGGTATGAGCGACCATCCTGTGGTCAGGTCTTACGCTATTGTCTTCTACATGCCAGGTCCGAAGAAGTGTCTCACTTGTTTCAATCTGTATAAATTTACCTGCTTCCTTTAATGCCTTTACAACTGTGGCGACCTGCAGGACAGTAGGAAGATAGCAAAGGAAAATGCCTCCTTCTCTTAATGACTGTGCTGCATGTCCAACGACCCTCCATGGCTCCGGAAGATCCAGAATTATTCTGTCTATACCCTCTTCCAATATCCCCTCGTAAATATCCTGTTGCCTGATTATGAGATTATTTGTTTTACCGTGATAACGCTGTATATTTTCGAGTGCCCTTTTGCTAAAGTCCTCCCTTACTTCATAAGAAATTATGACCCCACGGTCCCCAACTGCCCTTAGTAAAGCCATTGTCAATGCACCTGAGCCAACACCCGCCTCAACCACCGTTGCGCCGGGGTAAATATCGCCGCTCATAAGGATCACCCCGATGTCTTTTGGATATATTACCTGAGCTCCGCGGGGCATCTTCAGGATGTATTCTGAAAGAGTAGGTTTCAGGACAATAAATTTAGTGCCCCTTGATAGAGTAACTGTAGCGCCATCCTCCTGACCAATTATCTCATCGTGAGGAATTTTCTCGCCACTGAACTGAAACACCTTACCGGCACAAAGGGTAAGAGGATATTGTCTCCCTTTTCTATCTACAAAATGAACTCTTTCTCCATCAATAAACTTCATAATCTTTCTTATAATAACTTAACGTCGCTTAGATTGCAATTATACTGTTGACAGCCTCGTAAAAAGTCTATGCAACGGACGACTTTGTAAAAAGCCCATATGCAAGGCGCGCAAATCCTGAGGAATGAGGCGTACTTTTTGGTACGCCGCAGTGACGAAGGATGCAGTGCAACGCCGCAGATGGGCTTTTTACGAAGTCGTCACTGTTGCAAGACCTTCATTGCACATAAAGGTTAATTTTGTTAGTATAATTGGCAACGCTAAAAATTTCGCTAAAAATTTCGGAGTAAAAAAAGATGACTGAAGAATCCGGAAAGATTATGGGGAAAATAGACACCGAGATACTAAGTCTTGAGATATTGAGTGAAATCAGCAGGCTTGCCCACTCAACGTTTGATCTTAAGGAAAGGCTTAATGCAATAGTTAACACTACTGCTGAGAAAATGAGGGTTGATTGCTGTTATGTTTCGCTCCTGGACAAAGATGGTAAAAGTCTTACTCTGAAGGCTGCAAGAGGGCTTGATAACAAGGCTATTGATAAAGCAATGCTTAATGTGGGCGAAGGCATAAACGGATGGGTTGCACAGGAAATGATGCCGGTAGCCCTGCGTGACGCCCATACTGACCCACGGTTCAAATATGTGCCCGAGACTGCTGAGGAGAAGTACAGATCAATGCTCGCAGTCCCGATTACTGTCCAGAACAAATGCATCGGAGTTCTTACAGTTCAGACCGAGGAGCCGAAGGATTACATAGAAGATGAGATAACCCTGCTATCAACAATAGCCAGAGAGGTAGGGGGTATTATCAGAAATGCCCAGCTCTACCAGAACATGAATCACAGACTGCTTGAGCTGACAACATTATATGAAATGGGTCAGGCAATCACATCTACTTTGGATCTTGAAACTATATTAAAGATCATCATTAAAAACAGTGTATATGTAATCCGGGCCAAAGGCGGCGTCCTCAGGCTTCTTGAACCGGACACAAACAAGTTAGTGGTTAAAGCCTACTGCATGCCTGAAGAAGATGCAAAAAGACTGAAAGACCTTGATATAGGTGAAGGGATGGCAGGAATGATTGTAGCTACAGAAAGTCCCCTCCTGATACCGGACATACAGTTATCGCCTGAGTTCATAGGAGTTAACTGGGTAGTAGCTTCCAGTATGCTGGGTGTTCCTCTCAAGGCAAAGGATAAGATTATTGGCACCATTACGATGTATGATAAATTTGCTGAAGATGGTGAAGGGTCTGCCAACTTTACTTATGAAGACCAGCAACTGCTGACAACCATAGCAAGCCAGGCATCTATAGCCATTGAGAATGCAACACTCTATCAGCAGACATTAAAGAATGCAAGAGAATTGGATACATTATTTTCTCTTTCGAAAGGTCTTACGTCTGTGCTTGACCTCCATTTTGTCCTCGATTCTGTCCTGCGTATGATATGCGACTTACTGGAAGGGGGCTTTGGGATCATTACATTATATGATGATGAATCACAGGAGCTTGTTACTAAATCTATTTACGGCGCTGACCATTCTTTAATACCTCAACTAAGATTCAAGCTTGGAGAGGGTACGACAGGCTGGATTGGTGAGCATAAAGAAAGCATTATGCTTGATACTATTGATGAGAGTGACCGGAAAGGGACTATTGTGCGGTTGAATAATCTTATAGGCGTCCCTTTATTAGTAAAAGACCGGCTTATTGGGACCATAGAAATTGCCAATAGAATCTCTGCGCCAAATTTTTCTTCATCAAACCTGATGTTCCTTTCTACATTTGCAGGACAAGCCGCAGTAGCAATAGAAAACGCCCGCCTGTATGAACAGACAAAACAATTGGCAGAGGAAAATATAAAGAGGGTGACGGAATTATCTATTCTGCATGAAATCAGCAGCACATTGGGAACAACACTTGAACTGGACAAACTACTTCATATTATACTTACCGGCGTTACAATTGGCGGAGGACTGGGATTCAACAGGGCCGTGTTATTCCTTTATGACGAGAGAGAGAACGTGTTACGCGGGGTGTTAGGGATAGGGCCTGACAGTGGAGAGGAGGCGCACAGGCTATGGAGCGGTCAGCCTGCCTCAGGCAGTCTCAGAGACAGGATATTGAGTGATAATGATATGGTTATGCACAAGGAATCCAATATTAATAAACTGGCGACAAGCCTGGTAATTCCGGTGGAAGGGGGTACAAGTGTACTTGCAAAAACTGTCCTTGAAAAGCAGGGGTATATAATTGAAAACGCAAATGACGACCCCCGCGTCCTCCCTGCCTTACGCGACATAATAAAGACAGAGAGTTTCGCCACAGCCCCGTTAATGGCAAAAGGAAAGGTTATCGGGGCAATCTTCGTAGACAATCTCATAACGAGAAGACCAATAACTGAGGACGACATGAGATTTCTTATGATGTTTGCAAATCAGGCAGGTTTAACAATCGAGAATGCCCTGATATATTCTAATCTTGAGGAGACAAATAAGAGCCTGAGAGAGGCGCAGGAGAAATTGATCCAGCAGGAAAAGATGGCGGCACTCGGTGAAATGGCTACCAGTATGGCACATGAAATAAGAAACCCGCTTGTTTCAATAGGTGGTTTTGCACGGAGGCTTAAAGAAAAGCCTGTTTCAGGAGAGCAGGTTAAACAATATTCAGAAATCATTTATGAGGAAGTAAGCCGTTTAGAACGCATACTTCAGGAGATATTAGCCTTTGCAAGGGAAGCGAAGCCTGCATTCATAACTACAGATATTAATAAGGTGATTGAAGACGTCTTTATTCTGTTTAAGGATACATTAAGCTCAAAGAATATCAGGATAAAAACAGACCTGTTACCGGATATTCCACTCATAACTGCAGACCCGCAGCAACTTAAACAGGTGTTCATTAATATGTTTGCAAACGCTGAACAGGCCATGGAGGAAAACGGCGGTGTACTCTATATTGTATCAAGACTTTCCGATCAAATGCCGCTTGAACTTATTATTGAGTTCAGCAATACAGGGCCTTCAATCCCCCAGGAGATTATGGCAAATATTTTCAACCCGTTCTTCACTACCAAATCATCCGGAACAGGTCTTGGCCTGGCCATTGTCCACCGCATAATAGACAGTCATAAAGGGAATATACATGTCAAAAACCGCCCGGGTCCGGACGGAGGGGTAACATTTCTGATAACGTTGCCGGTGGAGATCAGGTGAAACCATTTACCGTTTAGGCTTGGAATGACACCTTGTGCAGTTTGATAACGGAAATGCTACGACTCCATGGCATCTGCCGCAGAATTGCCCTTCCTCGATCTTTTTCATAGTGACCTTGTTTGCACCTGCCTGCATAATAAATATCTTGGGATGACAGTTATTGCATGAAAGCCACTCTGTATGAGGGTAATGAGGATACACCACATCAGGCAAGTCACCCTTTACCTTAAATACTATATCAAGATCTATAACAGGTGTGGTAGGTTTTTTGGGGTCCAGAGAGTCCTTGGGTTTGATTATGCCTTGCCTCAATGACTTGACCCAGTCAACATTACCTGCATTGTCTTTGGGTAATATCTGGAGGGGAATGGCCTGTTCCTGTTGTACCTGGGGTTTTGTTTGTGCTTCCTTCTGTTGTTGAGCGTGTAATACTGGTAATGATGATAGAAACAAACCAACGGAGAGTAAGGCCGTTAGAAGAAATATTCGACTAATCCATTTTGACATTTTTTGCTATTACTCTGTCTTAGCAGGCGGTGTCTGTTCAACCTCCTCGACAATAACTGCCCCCATCATCACATAGTGAATGTAGCAGAAGTAGGGAAACTCACCTGCCTTCTTAAATGTATAACTCCATGATCCACCGGGGGGTATTGGCTTGGAAAAAAGCTCTTTGTCATTTGTTCCCTGACCAGGAATGCTGGCAATCGGATGCCCTCTGTCGTCCTCATTTATCCACTTGACTGAGTCCCCGACCTTGATCTTCAATAGGGCAGGCTCAAATTTATCTAACCCTTTTGGGATATGGACCTCATGAACTATTGAACTTCCTGCAGGGGGTACAATTGTTTCATCAGCTGCTGAAGTTATCGCATTAGAGAACCAGGATATAATTACAACCAGACTTATTACCCATGCAGCGGATCGCAACACAGAGGTTCTCCCATAACTTATAGTTGTGATTTAGCGGCCCTTCCTTACGGTCTCCTTAGCCTTCACATGACATCTGCTGCAATCAGTCAACGGAAATGCAACCCTGTTATGACATCTTCCACAGTATTCTCCTGCCGCTATCTTTGCCATTGTCATCTCAGGGTTACCTCCTGCCTTCATCTGGAATATCCCTGTGTGGCAGTTTGTGCAAGTCAGCCATAAGGTATGTACATAATGTGGAAATACTACATCTGCCATAAAATTACTTTTAGTCTGTATCACAATGTCAAGATTAAATGGAGGAGCAGCCATAGCTCCCGGCTCAAGGGAATCCCATGGTTTTACATTGCCATTCTTGATGGCTACAGCCCAGTCAACCAATCCATACTTATCCTTCGGCAATCTGGCAAGCTCCATAGCTGCAGGATGTTCCAACTGACCAACTTTCTCTGCCTCTCCGGCTACGCCGCCCGGATCACCTGTCCCTGCTACAACTCCGCGGGAACTTAAATAAATCAGAAGGGATGGGTCAATATTCTTATATTGTGCAGGTACTTTACCGGCAGCAGTTGCAGTACCTGATGGTGCTGCAGGTGTCTGCTGGGCAATGATCACAGGTGCCGGCTCAGGTGCCGGCTGAGTTACAGCCGCCGGAGCCCCTGTGACTGCAGGTGCCGGGATTTCCTCAGCTTGTGCAGGTGGTGTTTCAATGCCTGATGCGTCTTCCTTTATTTCCTTCTGCGCACAGGCAATTGTAATCATTACAACTATGGTCATAATTACAGCGGATAAAAAGAACCTCAGATTTTTCTTGCAACTCATTATAAAACCCCCCTCCCTAAACTTTACAGGAACGCTTTCTCTCTTTAAGAAAGTAAAAAGGAAAGCATCCTCGAATTCGTTATTTCAAGAATCCCCGCGCCTCTGGAATTACGACGGTACTTGCACCTGAATGACACCTGTCACAATAAATAGGCGCCCATGCTACCCTGCCGTTATGGCATCTTCCGCAATAATCACCCTGTATAATCTTCTGCATATTAATATCATTTGAACCCTGTCTCATAAGGAATATCTCTTCATGGCAAACCTTGCACTTAAATCTTATCCTATGGAACCAGTGAGGGAATACAACAGGCGGCATACCTGCCTCTTCTGCGTATCTGTTCAACGTAAGATCCGCATATTCAGCTTGAGTTGGTGTAATTTCAACAAAGCCAGGGATGCCAATAACAAAGGCAGAAATGAGAAGACTAACTATAACTATCTTTTTCATCGGTTACCACTCCTTTTTAAAATTTAATTTGAAATCTCAAATTTGAAATCTCAAATGATTTTTTCTCAACAAGGTGTTAACGTAGTTACCATATTCAGTCTGAGTTTGTCAACAAAAAAATTCGAAAGGATTAAAAAATTATTCCAACCTTCGATAAAGGGGGAGATTTGGGCTATCTTCTGCCTGCCATCGCTTCAAGTCTCGCAACACGTTCCTCTATAGGAGGATGAGTCGAAAATAATGACAACATCCCTCCACCTGAGAGAGGACTGACTATAAACATATGCGCAGTAGCAGGATTGTCATTCATCGGGATACGGCGTGTACCTGCATGGAGTTTCTTTAAAGCCACTGCTAATGAAAGGGGATTACCACAGATCACTGCACCGCTTTCATCCGCTGTGTATTCACGTGAACGTGAAATAGCCATCTGTATCAACATGGCAGCTATAGGTGCAAGGATCATAACAGCTATGGCAATGGCTGAACCAAACGGATTACGGTCCTCATCATTCCTCCGTCCGCCGCCGAACATAAGCCCCCACGTAGCCATATGTGTAATGTAACTTATAGCCCCTGCTATAGTGGCAGCTACAGTACTGATAAGAATGTCACGGTTTTTTATATGTGCCAGTTCGTGACCTATGACACCAGCCAATTCATCCCTCGAAAGGATACCTAATATCCCCGTTGTAACAGCTACTGCAGAATGCTCCGGATTTCTTCCTGTTGCAAAGGCGTTAGGCGCCGGGTTGTCCATAATATAGACCTTTGGCATTGGAAGACCCGCCCTCATGGTAAGCTCCCTTACGACACCATATAACTCAGGGGCTTCTCTCTCTGCTACCTGCCTTGCCCTATACATAGCAAGGACTATCTTATCACTGAACCAATATGCCCCTATGTTCATGACAGCCGCCATCATAAGGGCCATAGTAGCCCCGCTCTGTCCACCCAACAAAGAGCCGATAAATATAAACAGGACAGAAAGTACCGCCAAAAAGAATGTTGTTTTTAATGTGTTGATATTCACTTACTTATCCCTCCTGCTAATGCAAAATAGCATAATTATTATAAGCATCCCGTGTGATGCAGTCAACTTCTCCGGAAAATGACCCCCTTTTCGGCCTTCTGTCCTCTCAGATACTCCCTTACCCCCATCCTCCTCTTACCCTCTGCCTGCATTTCTGTAATCTTTAATCCGCCATCTCCTGTTGAAACTATAATACCGGCAGGCTCAACTTCAACTAACTCTCCTGGTACAGATGATTGGAAGCGCTTTTCGACTATTTCAGCCTTCCATATACCCCATCTTTTACCCTCATAAAACGTGAATGCCCCTGGCCAGGGATCAAACGCCCGTATCCTGTTATAGATGTTCTCCGTGCTGTCCTGCCAATCTATAAGACCATCTTCCTTTCTGAGGAGTGGTGCATATGTAGCCTTATCATGCTGTTGAGGGAGAGGAACTATTTCTCCCCTGTCCAATCCATCAAGTGTCCTGATAAGAAGGTCTACGCCAGTCTCTGAAATCTTAATACTGAGTCTGCCGGCCGTGTCACTCCTGTCTATCTCAATCCGTTCCTGCAACAATATATCTCCTGCATCCAGTTCCGGTGACATTAACATTGTAGTTACTCCGGTGAATCTCCTTCCATCCATTATTGCGCGCTGGATAGGAGATGCCCCGCGGTATTCAGGAAGCAGTGAAGCATGAACATTGACGGGGCACTTCTTTGGTATCTGTAATATTTCGAGTGGGATTATCCTGCCATAGGCCACTACTACTATATAATCAGGTGCTATAGCTCTTATCGCCTCAGAAAAAGACGGTTCAGACAGTTTCTTTGGTTGCAGTACTGGAATCCCATGCGATATGGCAAACTCTTTAACAGGTGGTGGGGTAAGTTTACGTCCTCTTCCTTTTAATTTATCAGTCTGCGTTACTACATATGCTACATTTCGCCCGCTTTTCAGGATTGAATCGAGAAAGGGGACACTTAAGGAAGGGGTCCCCATAAAGACGACCTTGGAAATCATACCGGACTTACAACCTTCCCGACATTTCGGCCTTTGACTGACGTTCGCGTTTTTTCATTCTCCGCAGGAACAACCCTCTCTTGAGGCTGCTCAGACGATCTATAAACAGCACACCGTTTAAATGGTCTATCTCATGCTGGAAAACCCTCGCAAGAAGACCCTCTGCTGTAATTTCAATGCCCTCACCGTTCTTATTATGCCCTCTTACCTTAACAACCTGAGCCCTCACAACAGAATCCCTGTAGTCCGGAACACTAAGACAACCTTCTTCACCTTTAACCTCACCTTCTTCATAAACGATCTCAGGATTTATGAACACGGCATAATTCTTTACAGGGCTTTCAGATGAGAGGTCAGGGTCATATATGAAGAGACTGACGGGTACACCAACCTGAACAGCAGCAAGACCAAGTCCTGGTACAGCATCGATTGTATCCATCATGTCCTGAATAAGCCGATGTATATCATCATCCCATTTTTCCACCCGCCTGCTCTTCTGGCGCAGTATCGGGTCAGGATATTCTCTGATCCCCAGGACAGACATTATCAATTCCTCCTAAGTTTCACTCTAACACCTGACACCTTAAAAATCAAGCCGATGCCGGCCGATGCATGGCAGGAAATAAATCGCAACTTACTTAAGCAAAGCGAAGCTTACATTGACATAAATATCTCATTTTGCTACATTAACCTCAGAAAAACAATTTCCTTCAGAAAATGATACAATCCTCTCGAGTTTTTATTCAGAAAGAATCATTCGGAGGGATGAATATGATAAGAGTTGAGCAACTCGAACATGAAATCCAGAAACTTAACCGTGCTGACTTCGAAGCTTTCCGTAACTGGTTCCGCGAATATGAAGCAGATGCGTGGGATCGGCAGATTGAAGAGGATGTTCAGGCTGGGAAGCTTGACAAGCTGGCAGATGAAGCCTTTGCGGCGCACAAAGCCGGAAAGACAAAGGAGCTTTGAAGCACTTTGCTTCTCCTGATTTCTGGGCCTCCTATCGGCAACTTCCGGCAATTGTGCAGGAACTGGCGGATAGGAATTTTGAACTTTTAAAAGCAGACCCCTCATACCCATCACTGCATTTCAAAAAGATTGGCAACTACCGATCTGTCCGTGTAGGTCTTCATTATAGAGCATTGGCAATCGAGGTTACAGAAGGATTGCTCTGGATATGGATTGGAAGTCACGCTGACTACGATAAACTCGTGGGCTGACAACCTCCTTCAGGTTGGCTATTTACTGTCATGCGCATACCGTCATCTCCCAAATTACGCCTGTCAGTATCAGGAACAGATAACCCGTAAGCCTGCTTTTTTCCTGCTGCGAGTTTTCTGCTTAACAACAATTTGGACATCCCTTCCGAGGATATTCAGAAATTGGATCAACCTCTCCAGGGAAAATCCGGCAAGCCTACCGTTCATAATTGCGGATATTTTGGGTTGGTCCACATCCAGAAGCTGAGCAGCATCAGTCTGATTTAGATGCCGCCTGGTGATAATTTCAGCAATCTTACGGGCCAGTTCAGCCTTTGCCAGCCGGTCTGCAGGTTCGGACAACTCCATGTCTTCAAACACATTGCCGCTGCTAATAGTTATGTCTTTCATCCTTGACGTCATCCGGACATTTTTTCAATGGGACAATATGGATAGCAACCAATAATTTTCAACAAATGAACCCGACAGGTCACGATGTCCGTGGGATGTCCTTTTTTCAAGACCTTCAACCTTGTTCATTCTTCCCATGTTTGCTATAGTATAAGCAATTTAAGAAATATGTGCGAGAGGAGGTGACAAGATGACAGTAAAAGATGTTGCCAGACAGGTGATTGATACGTTGCCGGATGGGGCAACCATAGATGACATTATTCATGCTTTGTATGTCAATGCAAAGTTCAAACATGGTGAGAATGAAATCCGTGAAGGAAAAGGTATCCCCCATGAAGAGGCCAGGAAGAATATACAAAAATGGGTAAAGTAATCTGGGCACCATCTGCATTAGAAGACGTTAATTCCATTGCTGAATATATTGGGCGACTGATCGTCTGGAGGATTTCCCACTATCAGGACGTATTATTCCTGAGATTGGTGAGCCATCATGCCGTGAAATTATTCATGGCAATTATCGTATCATGTATCGTCTTGTAAATAACGATGTCTGGATAACTGGAATAGTACATGGCTCACGTCATTGGACTCCTGAGGCTACGGAATAATTATTCAGATAAACAAAACTCTGTAAACATCCCCACTAAACCTGAGATGCTTAAGGTCGCTGCGCTTGAAAAG
>Ga0209322_10001355_pt1 | contig 14183 bp, 13 predicted proteins | sample Rifsed19ft1_FD_184013 | JGI IMG/M metagenome (GOLD analysis project Ga0209322, IMG submission 184013) | Soil microbial communities from Rifle, Colorado, USA - sediment 19ft 1 (version 2) | ecosystem: Environmental > Terrestrial > Deep subsurface > Rock core/Sediment | place: Rifle, Colorado... | reverse complement strand
GAGCCACTTACCGCCGAGGGTACTCACTCGGAGAGTTTTTGGAGCCAAATTCAAGCGATCAATGTTCCGTTAACCGGCACAACCCCTTACGGCGGAAAAGTACCTTACATGTTGATAAAAGCGGCCCATAACGCAAGTTTCCTTTTTCTACAACTCCAGTGGCCCGATGACAAGGAAAGTAGAAGAAGCGACCGTGCCAAGAGAATAGACATGTCAACGCCAGGCAATCTGAGTGGTAGATACTTCTACAACGAAACCTACTACTACACTGATGCCGCAGCAATCACTTGGTGGTTGGGAGGAGACAGACCCTCGGTAAGTCCCGCCACCAACAACGAGTTCGGTGGCGCTCCCACCAGAAGAGCGTCACTCTTCGGGTGGAGTGCTGAACACAAGGCAGAACTGATGATGTGGAAAGCCTATGCTCTCGATCGCGGTAATCCCGGATGGCCCTACTCGGGCATCATCCCGACCGGAATGGGTCCAGGCGAGAGTAAATGGACCTGGGGACCAAATGTCGGCCAACCGTACACCATGCCCTACTCAGCCGGTTTCCAAGGTCTCTACAACGCCACAGGGAATTGGGTCATGGGCGACGGACTGCTGCATGCCAAGGGATGCCAAATCGCTGGAACGAAACCTTTCGAGATCAGAGCACGCGGAGTGTGGTCTGGCGGCATGTGGACCCTCGAGTTGGCCAGACCGTTCGAGTCCTCTCCGGAGAACAAGCCCTACACTGCCACCATCGGGGAAGGTAAGACCTACTGGTTAGTTTCCGCAGCTTTCGACGGTAATAGAGGAGAATGGGAAGAAGTAGCCTCAATGTCGAAATGGCTATCGCTAAACGTCTCCACAGACCTTGTCCCTTCCGAAAGGCCGACAACCACAACGACCCAAGTTACTACTACTAGTGCACCGGCTCTTGATGCAAGTATCATCGCATACGCGGCTGCGGGTCTCGCAGTGGTTGCATTAGCCGTTTTCGTAGTAATGCGGTTAAAGAGACGTAAGGCTTGAGCGGCACTCTCTTGGAGTGCTCCCTTTTTTGTTCTTGACTTCTAGAATAATCGCAGCGATATTGTTCGTCGTCTTCACGTTGTGTGTTTCTCCAACGACTGCAGCCTTAAACGCCAGTTCAGGTATCGGCTCAACTGAAGACTTAGTCGCGTCTGTCTTTCGCTATGGCGCCTCGCGCGTAGGCGAAGCTCCCAACGCAGTGACTCCACCAATGATTTTGGCGTGGAAGAAGTCGTTGGGTGGACCCGCCGCGTTCGGTTACTTCTCATCCTCGCCAATCGCCATGAATGGGCGAGTGTACGTGGGAGGCGGAGATGGTGTATACGCTCTTGATCTGTTGAGCGGGGACATTGTTTGGAGATACGGGATTGACAGTGCGGTGAGATCCTCTCCCTCCATAGCCGGTGGAACCCTATACGTTGGGTCGGATGACGGCACTCTGCATGCAATTGATGCGCAAAGTGGAATGAAACTTTGGACCTTCAAGACTGAGGGACGTGTGACCTCTTCTCCTCTTGTGGTAGGTCAAACGGTGTATTCGGGGTCGGACGATGGCGCCCTCTACGCCCTGCACTCCAAGACAGGCGCTGTAAAGTGGAAGTTTCAGACCAAGCTCCAGATAACAAGCTCTCCAGCCTACGCCAGCAATATCCTATACTTCGGATCATGGGACGGCTACGTGTACGCTCTAGATCCCGAGAAAGGACAGATCAGATGGAAGTTTTACACAGAGCATGGGATAGAATCTTCTCCCGCCGTTGCCAACGGCGTGGTCTACATTGGCGCGTCGTACACCAACAGGTTGCTCGCCCTTGATGCCTCGACGGGCGAAGAATTGTGGGAGTATGCGACTGGGTATAAGATCATCTCCTCTCCCGCCATAAGTGAATCAATAGCCTTTGTAGGCTCGACCGACGCCAATGTTTACGCTTTCGACGCCCGAAGCGGACATATACTTTGGAACTACACAGCAGCCGGCGGAATCTCAGGCTCTTCGCCCACCGCGAGTGGAAAAATCGTTTACATAGGCGCGGAAGATAAGAACCTCTACGCTTTCGAAAAGACAACAGGTCACTTGTTGTGGAGCTTCAAAGCTGACGAAACTATCACATCCACCCCCCTTGTGTACAGGGGCTGGCTCATCGTCACATCCTCGGACAACACGGTCTATGCGTTCGCAAATCACCTTGTTGTGAGTACCATAGAGAGAAATACGTCAGCAGAGTCTAGTGTCGGAGGGCAGCTCAACTTGCCTTGGAACTATTTGGTTCTTGGAGGAATACTCGTGGCAGTAATGCTTCTTGTGATAGAAGTGTTTCTCTTGAAAAGAAAGGAGCACCTATTTCGCACGAAGGTATGAGAGACGATGAATTTCAAAATAGTAATGGCATTTCTCTTGGCCGTGATTATGACACTCCCTGTAACGCCAGTCGTCTCTGCTGAAACCACGCCTGAAGCGACAGTAGTCGCATACTACAAAGACATTGCCGCCTTCCAGTACGACAGGGTAAGAGGCATCTACGGTAGAGATTACACATACGACTGGAACACGAACGGATTCACATTTTTCAAGAACTATACTACGACCCCCGCTCCTCTTTCCCAGGACCAATTCCCCGGCGCATTAATCCTAGATGGGAATTTGGGTGAGGATGCATGGAAAGAAATCAAACCATTCATCGTGAACTTGGAGCCCACGCATCCTTGGGGAGGCGCAATAAAGAGCGTATCAGTTCAAGCCATCAATAATGGGACGTGGCTATTCCTGGCTTTTCAATGGGCGGACGCAACGGAGAGCCGTCAAGAAAGTCCGAGGATCAAGCGTCCAGAGGGAGGCTTCCTCTACAATCAAACTCACTATTATTCAGACGACTTGTACATCGGTTGGTGGATGAGGGACGGACAACCAGTCGTCAAGCCTTGGTTCAACGCACACTTCGCAGGCACTACGATGGGAAGAGTGCCTTGGAAGAACGACCCAACTGCAAAGGCCAATTTATGGATCTTCAAACCCTACTGGGACGATGATGGCGCGCGAGGCTGGCCGCTTGACTACCTTACACCGAAGACTTTCAGATGGGGACCTTACGCAGGCCAGCCGCTATTCCGTCCGTACCCGACCATGACGGAAACCTTGCTGAACTCGACAGCCAGCTACTACATCGGCACCGGGGTAACTCATGTCGGTGCATGCGCTTTCCCGGCAAGGAACACCTTCCCATACGACGTGAGATCAAGCGGTAAATGGAAAGACGGAACCTGGACTCTTGAAGTCGCTCGACCCTTCAAACCCCACCCACTAAACGACCCCCTCAGCGCAACTATGAGGTTTGAGGCTGGCAAACTCTACTGGGTCTTCTTCGGTGCAGCCGACGGTCAACACGGGGAGAATGAGGACGTAGGTGCCGTATCCCAATGGCTCACTCTCTCCACTGAATCTGCACCATCACCAGCTATGCCTGCCGTGTTCTTCGTTGGTGTTGCCGTGGCAGTTGCAGTACTTGCAGCGTTAGTCTTGCTGCGTCTTCGCCGGAGGAAAAGAGCGCAAGCGTGAATCGGACTGATATGACGAAAGAACCTGCGACGAAAACATTAGCAGTAGCCATTGGATTTCTTGTCACATTGGTTTTGCTTCCAACTATATTCACAGAGTCCGGTGCAGCAACGGCGGATTTGCAAAATGCCACGGAAGATTGGCCAATGTTAGGAGGAGACCCGCAAAGGAACTTTTACAGATCATACACGATCAAGCCTCCTCTGAATTTGAAGTGGAAGTACACGACCGGGGCGTTACCGGAGTCATTCTACATAGAGTCTTCGCCAGCAATCTACGATCAGTCAGTAATCGTAGGTGGAAAAGACGGGATTCTAAGGGCATTGAACATACAAGATGGAAGAGAACTCTGGACATTTCACGCTCAAGGACCAATTCGCTCGTCGCCCACGGTCTTCGAAGGCAACGTTTTCGTCGGCTCCGATGATGGCTCGGTGTACGCTGTAAATGCGAACACTGGAAAGTTGATCTGGCAGTTCGGAACGGAAGATAAAGTCTGGTCTTCACCCACCTTTTCAAATGGGACGGTCATCGTTGGTTCACATGACACCTATCTCTATGCATTCGATTCGTCAACAGGAGCTTTGAGATGGAAGTTTAAGGCGGGGGACTGGATAGTCTCTTCGCCGATAGTCGTTGACGGTTGGGTATATTTTGGGTCTGAGGACGGATACCTTTACGCGGTAAGCTTCGCTGATGGGAAAGTGAAATGGAAGTCCTTTTTGGAGAACAGAGTGTGGTCTTCTCCATCCTATTCGCAAGGTCGCTTGTACGTTGGCTCCCGCAGCTGGAATATCTATGCTGTAAATGCTGAAGATGGTACTATCGCTTGGCGCTACCAAACTGAATACATTATCAGATCGTCGGTCGCGGTTGGGAACGGAATTCTTTACACCGGATCGACTGACGCCAAAGTCTATGCGCTGAGTGCTTCGGACGGAAAATTCCTCTGGAGTTTTCTCACAAAGGGAGCAATAAACACAAACACTCCTGTAGTGGCAGGTGAAGTTGTTTACGCCACTTCTGAAGATGGTTTCCTGTACGCCCTCGACGCACGTTCGGGGAATCTAATGTGGAAGTACGACGCAGGAGCTCAAATAATCTCTTCTCCGGCAATATCCTTATTGAATTCAACAGGGACCGTTTACGTGCATTCTTCGGATGATACCATCCATGCTTTGACCGCGGGCACCTCAGATGCAAAAGAAGCAACGACCATGCTACCAACAGGTTCTCGCAATGACTCTACTACGATCTTGGAGGTCACGCTAATCGCGATCGGAGTGATTGTCGCTACTGTCTACGCACTTGGGCGTCGCTACAAACGCGGCAACAAATAGCTTCGCTCCAGACAGCAGCCTTGGACCTTTCACTTCTCCGTTGATCGTCTCAATTGGAGAGTTATGGTTGCAGCAAAGAGAGCCACTATCGCGAAATGTGCCATTCTGCCCACTCCATCAGGTATCTCTCCTGCAAGATCCCGTGCCACTTCCTTTGCAATACCTCCGATCAGGGCAACAAGAAGAACAGTCGAAAAACTCCACTCTGACAGTCGCCCCGCTTTAGCGAAGTAGCATTTGATGTAGTCCTAATCGCGAACCCCGTAGATCGAATACACGAGGATAACGAAGCCTATCGCTACTGTCAGGTTCTCTAGTGTGTGAGCTTCGACTAAGGGGTATCGAAATAGTTCCAGGAAGACCTCTTCGATTAGGGAACCAATCACGATCACTCCAAATTCAAACGCCATAGCAAGCATCGATCTACTCTTCACCCGCCGATAGGCCCTTGAACTAAGAAATACGAGAAGACCACCCAATGTAACGATGATGACTTCACTTAAGAGCAGGAGGTTGCAGGGAAAACCTAAAGCGCGCCGTGTAGCTTCAGATGGAGCGGAGGGTAATGTCCGGTCGTTTCGGAGGGCTACTAGACAGAGCTTTTGTGGCCTCGGTGCTGCTTCTCGGCGTCATCGGGTTATCCATATTTGCGTTATTCAACTTCGTAGCCATCTCACAACTCAGCATTGAGATGGGCTTCGTGCTATTTGTTCTGGCTGCACTCTTACTCATCGTTGGATACATGGTGGGGATCATTGTCCTGGGGCTCCTGGCGATATTCGTTCTCACTCGGTTCTGGGAAAGAAGCAAGATGAAACAGACCGACGCAGCAAAGTAGCGTTGTTGGTCTGCTTGCGGACAGAGGAAACTATCTATATACACCTACATTGGTTCTAGCCAATCAACATTTCAGGTCGCGCAGCAAATATGACCGGTGGTTGGTCTCCTCCCAAGAACGCGAAGATTTGGGGACACCTATTCAATGAAGTAGTCCGCGCCAACCATTGCATGATGTGCGGCGCCTGCGTCGCATCGTGCCCCATCAACGTTCTCAACGTGAATGTGAACGAGGAACCGGTCATCAAAGGACCATGTGCCGCCTGCCAGGTCTGCTATTACAGTTGTCCCAGACTTGAACTGCCGCTTGATGAAATAGAGTACTACCTCTTCGGAAGGACAAGGAAACCCGAAGAAGAAGCGTTGGGCATTTACAGGAACATCTACTCAGCAAGGGCACTCGACGAAGAGATTTGGCGCGCAGGCCAAGATGGAGGGACCGTCATAGCCCTAATGACCCATTCCTTGCAAATTGGCATGATCGACTGTTTCGCCACATCTGACTTCACGAAATCCAACTCAGTCTTCGTTTTGGGTAGCGGCATGGCTCTGAAAACAGTGCCAGTGGTAGGCGATACCGAGGCGGACCTCATCCAGACAGCTGGCTCAAAGTACACTCATGGTGGTGTGTTGGGCGTACTGTCGGACGCTGCCGCGTCTTATCCAGATGGCAAAGTAGGTCTAGTTGCTTTGCCTTGCGAACTTCAAGGATTATGGCGAATGTATACGGCAATGCAAGCCACAATCAAATTCGGTGGCTCCTGGATCAGAGGCGGCCGACCGGTCTTAACGATCGGACTGTTTTGTTCAAAAGTTTACACTCACGACAAGCTCGTGACCGAATTCATCCAAAAGAAGCATGGAATCGACCCAGCGAAGGTCACGAGGACCGTGATCAAGCGCAACCGATTCAAAGTCTACGTAGGAGCAGATATAGTGCTGGATGTTTCAACGAAGGAACTCGAACCCTACATGAGCCCACCATGTCAGTATTGCATCGACTATGTGGCTGAACTCGCTGACATATCAGTGGGCGCGGTCGGTTCACCAGATGGTTGGACGACTGTAATTGTTCGCTCAGAACTTGGGCAGAAGCTCTTCGACAGCGCCGTTCGATCCAAGGCGATCGAAGCGGCCCCCATAGAAACCGCCAAACCTGGACTTCCATTCGTAGTCAAGCTCTGTAACAAGAAGAAACGGGAACGCAACGCCTACTACCTACGGCGTGGATTACGAGATGGGTTCCTCGAGCACCGAAAGAATGAGCTTCTGCAGATAGCTCCCGCACCCGAGACCACGTAACTCCAGCCTGTTGCTGGCGCTCTTATTGATGCTGAAAAGATTCTGATACTGGTACCTCTCTCTTTGCAGTTCTATCCTTTCTTTAAGAGCCTAATTTGAGAAATGAGCGCCCCTCATGATGTGTTAACGGTTACAGCTTTAATTCGCGTGTAGTGACTGATCGCCTGCATTCCGTTCTCGTATCCTATCCCACTGTCCTTGTAACCGCCGAAGGGAGTTTGCGGGTAAGCCACCAAGTAATCGTTCACCGCAACAACGCCTGCTTGGAGTCTGTTCACCACTTGCTGTGCAAGTTTGAGATTGTTCGTCCACACTCCGGCGTACAGACCGAAATTGGTGTCATTGGCAATATGGATCATTTCGTCAACCGAGTTGAATTTGAAAACTGCTAGCACTGGTCCGAAGATTTCTTCGCAGCCTATTTTCATATCTGAGGTGACATCCGCGAAAATCGTCGGTTTGACGAAACATCCGTTCTTCAGGGCTGGATCTTCTGGAACGCTACCTCCCGTCACCAAACGTGCCCCCTCCTCTTGGCCAGACTTGATGTAGCCTACGATTCTTTCTTGCTGCTCTTTTGAAACCATGGGCCCTAACTCTGTTTTCTCATCGAGTCCAGGGCCGATTTTGAGCAATTCAGTCTGTCTCTTCAATTCGTTGAGAAACCTGTCATAGATCTCTGCATGGAGGAGCAAGCGCGAACCGGCCCAACACATCTGACCGGCGTTTGTGAAGATTGCAAATTTCGCCATCTGCACCGCCTTATCAAAGTCTGCGTCAGGCAACACAATGTTAGGGTTCTTTCCTCCAAGCTCCAGCAAGACAGGTGTGATGTTTTTCGCGGCGGCCCCCATGATTTGCTGTCCGGTTTCAGTTGAACCTGTGAAAGTTATACCGTCAATGTCAGGGTGGGACACTAGCGCTCTTCCGACCTGTGAACCGGAACCAGTCACAACATTCAGAACACCATCAGGCAGCCCCGCCTTCTGAGCGTACTCAGCAACCTTCAGGAGTGTTAGTGGTGTAAGTTCGGCTGGTTTCGCCACGACGGTGTTTCCAGCAGCGAGCGCAGGAGCGAGGCTTCTTGAGGCGAGAGCCAGAGGGTAATTCCAAGGGATGATGTGAGCTGTCACGCCTAGCGGCTCACGGATAGTGTAGGTTAATCTGTTTGAGGTGACTGGAATTGTTTCGCCTTCGATCTTGTCGGCAAGTCCTCCCCAGTACTCGAATGCTCGTACTGTCCAAGCAACGTCGGCTTTTGACTCTCGAATCGGCTTTCCTTGATTCAGAGTTTCTGTTTTGGCTAGTTCCTCGAAGTTCTGACGGATCAACGCTGCGAGTTGGAGCAGAATCTTCCCTCTTTTCGTTTGCTCCATGTCGCGCCATGCGGGAGCTTGAAAGGCCTTTCTCGCCGCATCCACTGCTTCGTACATGTCGTCCTTGGTTGCGCGAGCGACTCGCCCCAAAACCTCTCCAGTCGCGGGATTCCTCAAATCAAATGTTTCGGTAGCGGAACCCTCAGTCCATTTTCCGTTCACGAAGAACTTGTAGTCCTGAACCTGCATAGTCAATCCTCTACACCGAGCTGCTGAATTTCTCTCCAGAGAAACTAGCTGCAGGTAATGTTTGTTAAATGCTTCCCTGAATCACGCTGCGAGCTTGGCAGTTGCCTGTGCCACAAGCTCGGCAACACCTGTCTCCTTGCAGAGCTCAGGTGGCAACCCCGAAACGCAAAGCAGCGCCGCGATAATGTTACCCTCTGCGTCAATGGTCTTTCTGATTTCTGACTCAGCCTTTTTCAACTCAGTCTCTGTTTGCCGGAATGTATGACCGATGAAGATCTTGGGCGTAAATCCTGCTCCGAGCTGCATGAACCTGCCACCGACAAGTAGGAATGGTATTTCTTTCTGGGGATTGAATTTGCGGACAATCTTCTCTTCGGTCTTCAACAGCTTTTGGAGCGGCTTGAACTCCCGGTTCTTGAGTTCGCGAGCTACGAACTCGATATGGGAGCTAGTGTAGGTTGCCTCTGTGAAATCGTATGTGGGAAGATTGAGGAATGGTTCGTCCCTCGCGGCGCTCATAGTTTGCGTGAGATCACTCCACTGTCCAAATTTTTGGAGGGCTCGGACTATGGCCCATCTCTCGGCGGCACAGAACGGACAGTGCTCAGCGCCTACGAATAAGACGAAAAGCTTGCCGCTACGCCTCATAGGCTCCTTTGAAACTTCAACGAACTTGCCCAGAACTTTCGTTCGTCTATTCATCGGTTCCTTGCGCCGCCATCGCTTAAGAAGGGTCATCATTTATTCCTACCTGTAATCTTGAACAGAAACTAGCTAACTTTTGCCCTTCCCAGAGTTTCACACATCAAAAACGCGCAGACCACTAAATAGTGTAAGATTACCGACCTCATGCCCTAGCCATATGTCCGCTAGTTACCGGTCAATCTGGAATGGTGAAATCTCACGAATCTGCTATTTTCGACGGCGAAAGTGCCTGTAGACGAAGTAGCCCAGAATGGCCACCAAGATGGCGAGGACAACATAGACTATGGCCTTCTCGATCAGTAAGATGCACCAGCCTATGGCAGTGAGTACGCAGACACTGCCGGGTTCGCAGGAACCGTACACGAAGAAGTTGTAGAATGAGTAGGCAGAATAGATCAGCGACGCGAAAAACGTCCCTGTGAACAACCAGGAAATTACCGTGAAGTTCCTGTAGAAGAACCGCGCCAGACGCGGAGTACCAAGAAGCTTGGCTGTGATCTTGCCCTTTACTCTCTGCTCAAGTGCCACATCGCAAGGACTTAGCGTCAGGGTCTTGAATACGCATCTAAGCGCTTCTCTGGCTAGCTTCTTGTACTTGGCTGAGCCCACGCTCATTACGGAGAAAACGACAAGTGCGACTATGCAAAGCACCAAGCTCGACCCAGCCAAACAAGCCTGTCACCGAAATCGGCCTATATTCACACTGAGGCTGCTTTCCAACTTTGCTAGCGACGAAACACTGTTCTCATGGATCATGGAAAGTAATAAGAGGTCAGTCCCGTGAAGATATCGATTTGGTGGAGACTCTGACAGCTGAGGTTCCTCGGGAAGACACTCTTGCTCAGGTGATGAGCAGCCCTGTAACAACGATGAAGGCGAGCGACACTCTCGCTGTTGCTGCCAAGAAGATGGTGAAGCAGAACATCGGATCAGTTGTGGTCCTTGAAGGGAGGGAACCAGTTGGAATCATAACAGAGCGCGACATAACAAGGCAGGTTGTCAAAGGGAACAGTGTCTTGAAGAAGTCCGCGAAGAAGACCATGTCCAAATTGCGGGTTACTGCCTCGCCACAGATGTCAGTTCAACAAGCTTTCGAGTTGATGTTGAAGAACGAAGTCAGAAGGCTGCCAGTTCTTGATGATGGAAAACTGGTCGGCATAGTTACAGAGAAGGATCTGATGCGTTGGGTTCTTCGTGTCTCCTACGAACCCAACATTCCACCTCACATCAAATCCATCTTGGAATCGCATTAGGCGTCGCGGACAGTAGGCTTGTTAGTTCTTTTCCTAGTTTACTTGCTGGATCCATGCGGTTCTGTTGAAGAAGAGTCTTCTCAGTTGCCTTTCTTGCCTGATCTTGCGAATATTGCCATAAGCGCTACTATTATGACGAGTCCGAAGGCTGTCATGGCATAGATCTCTTTGCCCGTCAGGACCACAGTGAAGTCACCGTACCCCTGGCTTCCTTGGCTAGGTGAACCTCCCGAGGGGAGAACGGTGATCCGAGCTATCATGTACGGATGCGGAATGCAATAGTAATCGTAAGTCCCGGGGGTTGTGAAGGTGTAACTCCAACTCTGCCCGGTCAGGATTAGATCGTATTTCGCTTGTGCACCGTTTGATGAGTCGAATGCTCTTTGATTTGCGGGTTTGGTGGATTCCAGTGTCCCTTCAGTCACTGCATGTCCCACCGGATCCATGTTTGTCCAGGTCACAGTCGTCCCCACAGTGATCGTTAGCTCAGTGGGCGCGTAAGCATAGTTTTCGATTGCGACTTCCATATTTCCTGACGGATTAGTTGAACCAGATGGCGTTGCAGTTGTCGATGTCATTGTCGTCATGTTCGACATGTGAGTGTCTGTAACCGGTGCGCTCGTAGCGTTCTTTATTGACGAGAATATCGAAGGATTAGCTGAGCCTTCTACTTCGATCACTCCTAGAGCTCCACGATGAATTCGGAAAAGCGAATGGTCTACAAGTATCCATTTACCAGGTACCTCAGCTGTAAACTCAACCATCGTTGATCCACCGGCTGGAACGAGGGTTGTCTGTACGTTTCGAATGGGATCCGATACGATTGAACCCTCAAGGTGGACTCGGTCAAATATCCCTCCTATCACGTGGAACGATGAGATTAGATTGGGTCCGCCATTCCCAAAGAATATGCGAACTGTTTCTCCGACTTTCACTTTGGGAATTCCACCTCCAAGGGAACCGACTTTGCTGTTGAATACTACGTATTCTAGTGTCTCAGCATTGGCTTTCTGATAGCTGAAGGCTTGGTATCCCTTCTCTCCAAAGCCTCCCGTCGTATAGAATTCGCCTTGAACCACATAGAACTCCCTGTCCACTTTCGGAAGTCCTCCCACGGGCTCAACCAGCATCAAACCGTACATTCCGTTTGCAATGTGAGTGGGAATGTCCGGTGTTGCGCAGTGGTAGATGTATAGACCAGCTCGCATCGCTGTGAACTGGAAAGTTGACTCTTGCTCAGGTGGAGTCTGAGAGAAGACTGATCCCCCGCCTGAACCTAAGATCGCATGAGAATCGATGGAATGCGACATTGTACTGTTTGCCGCGTTCTTGATGTGCATTTCCACTTGTTGACCCTCTCGCAATCGAATAAAGGGCCCGGGAACAGTGCCGTTGAAAGTCCAGTATGTGTACGTAACTCCGTCTGCAAGTTGCCCCAGAAGCTCTTGAGTTAGCAGAGTGACTACGACTCTATCAACAGAGGAAGGAGCTGACGGAAGATCAATGGGCGACTTGCTTCTGTTCGGAGCGTAAACAGGAGCATTCGCAGCCCCAGAGACATTAAGGCCAAAGAACGGAAGTGAGAGGGTCGAGACTGCAAGGACCAAAATCATCAGTGTCGCGAAGGAAGCAGGTTTTTTCTTGAAGAGGAAGTCCGATTTCATCGGAAACACGCTTTGTGCTCAGAAGTGTGGGGCCTCGAATAGCGGTAATCCCTAACATGTTAGGCTGTTTCCAGAAGTGAGAACCAAAGCTGGATTTCGAGGTCTTCGGGGTTGTGTCGATAGCGGGAAATGCCAGATGCGGATAGGACGAGGAATCAACTGGTCAAACGGGGAAGACCTTCTCCTGACGTGTCAGGACCGAGGGGCGTCCCTTGAAGTGCTTTTGTAACACTCTCTTTTGCCCACGTCTTAGTATCTCGGTAAGAGTCGCCGGGGAAATGTCCAAAACCTTGGCAAGTTGGCGAAGAGTGAGTTTCTTCGGGAATTCGAAGTAGCCTTTCTCTAAGGCAATCTGTAGGATGTTCTCCTGCCTTGCGGTTAGCTCCTCTTCTTCCTCCAGCTTTGAGATTCTGACAACTTCGGCCACCACCTGCTCTTCCTCTAATTCCTTCAGAAGCGACTTGACCATTGAATCGCTTCCCAGCAAGGTCCACTCAAGCTTGCCGTCAGGCTTAGTGGTTCCGGAAACAAGGAAGCAACTGGCGCCAGCGAAGGTTCGACACGCAGTGCATTTTCGAGTCTTCAACGACCCTATGATTCTACCGGCTTTCCCCTTTATGACATCCACATCATATACGTAATCGTCCTGGCGCAGGTAGTCCAGTATCTTCCCGGAAAGTTCAGGTGCACTTGTTATTTCGAAGAGTTCCTGGACCCCCTTCTTCTCCTGTAGAGTCCTGCAGTCCAATACTCGGATTACGGCAGGGAAGTTGCTAGTCACGCGTCTAATCCAGCTATGGGGAGGGCTGATCCGGACAACCGCTTCTAACATGTGCGCCTTCAAACGCTTCTTTCATGCGTCCTATAGAGATTATTCCAAACGACCGCAAAATTCGTTCGGTATGACCAAACCTGTTAGGGGCAATGTCTATTCAGAAACTCAGCTACTCAAGGTGACACAGAAGCTCTCTGCTATCTGGATCGGGGACATGTTTGAGCACTCAACACGGACCTACCTTGTCAGAGGAGAACTGCGTTGACTCGTGTGGCTGCGGAATTCCCGAAAATGGAAGGAAACCCGTCTCCGATGGGAAGATCGCGGAGCCTCTCCTTCAATTGCAGAGAGAACACGAGTTAATTCTTCGAGAATGCGCGTCCTTAGCAAGGATTGCAAATGAGATAGGTCGCAATAAGGCTGTCAATCAGAAACTCGTACGGAAAGCAATTTCATGCATCCAACAGCTTCGAAGTCTCTTGACCGATCACGAGTCCAGAGAAGATCGGATCCTAATTCCAATCATACAAGAACGACTTGATTCTGAAGCTAGCGCCTCCGTAATGAAAGAGCATGTACAGATTTCCGAGATGCTGCAGCGGCTCGAGGAAATCCTTCTTCAACCTGACATTGGCATGAATAATCAGAGTTACAATCATATATTGGATCCAGTTGCACGATTCGATTCATTCATTCGTGGACATTTCTCGCGCGAGGAGAATGTGCTGTTCTGGTTTGCAAGCCTTTACATCCCCAGATCCAACTCAGAGGAATTAGGATTAAGACTACTGAAATCTGAGAACCGACAGCAGTCTCCTTTGGCAGTGAAAGGCCATAGGAGTCGATGATAATTCTCGCCCTGCCGTGCTATTTCTCGCCACTCTCTTGCCGTCCCGCTCTAGAACGATGCACACGATCAGCCCCAAACAGAATCAGGAATGCAACCAGTGACCAGAACAGCAAGTCGAGTATGAATTGAACGGGTTGAAACGTGAAGCTGTCGGTGGGCCCGATGATGGTACTTAGGGTCCTGACCGTCCAAGCCGTCGGAAAACCATATTCAACATGATAGTAGTCGGGCCAATTGAACTCCTTAGCGTAAAGACCACTAGCCAGCGTCAGTGCGATGCCCACGATGATAATGCGAGCTTTTCGATTGAGCAGTTTCGTC
>Ga0209322_10001351_pt1 | contig 14210 bp, 10 predicted proteins | sample Rifsed19ft1_FD_184013 | JGI IMG/M metagenome (GOLD analysis project Ga0209322, IMG submission 184013) | Soil microbial communities from Rifle, Colorado, USA - sediment 19ft 1 (version 2) | ecosystem: Environmental > Terrestrial > Deep subsurface > Rock core/Sediment | place: Rifle, Colorado... | reverse complement strand
TTCCGCCCACCGGCGCAATCGCCACAGGATCATCCTCTTGAGCGTCCTGATGATCAGGAAGCCCCCGATAAGGATGGCCGTGAAAACGAGATAGTCCGCGACGCGGTTCCGGAAAACTTCCTGATTCAGTATTCCAGGGAGCATGGCTTTCCCCCCTCCCCGCCCGCGCGTACGACCGGGCGATCCTTCGTTATTTTCTCTCGCGGCAGGACGTCCTTCCGGTCCCCTTGCGACACCCGGGGGAGCGATAACGCATCAACGCAATTTGAAACCGGTGGAAAAAAGATGATTTTCGGCTGGCGAACTACCCGCCGATTGCTTATTATATTCCGTATTCCGGATCATGATACCCTGTTGCCCGGAGGAAGGATTCCCTCTCCGGGAAACGCGAAGGGAAGGAACGAAGACATTGAGCACACTGTCGTACGTGAAAAACTTCATATCGGACAAGTACATCGCCTCCATCACCCCGACTTCCGACTTCGGCGTCAAAAAAGTGTGCAGCAAGATCGACTTTTCGCGCTGCGGCCTGGTCGTGGAATACGGACCGGGTACCGGCGTTTTCACGAAATACCTGCTGCAGAAGATGGGGCCCGACTCCCTGCTGATCATGATCGAGCGGAACGCCAACTTCGTCACCCTTTTGAGAAAGAAGGTCCGGGACCCGAGGGCGGTCGTGATCAACGACTGCGCTTCGAACATCCGGGACGCCCTGGCGGAATTCGGGAAAGCCTCCGCCGACTACGTGATCTCCGGGATCCCCTTCTCGTTCCTCACGGAAAGCATGAAGGACCGGATTCTCCGAAACTCCTACGCCGCCCTGCGCGAGGGGGGCAAGTTTCTGGCCTACCAGACCTTCTACCAGTCGAACAACCACCTGAAGGCGCATCTGGACCGGATCTTTCCTTTCGTGCGGGTCGAGTACGAGATGCTCAACCTGCCCCCCCTCCGGATCTACGAGGCAAGGAAATAACGGAAGGTCGCCCGCTTCCCTCCGCCGGAGCCGCGCGACGCCCCCGTCAGCGGGCGGGGATCCCCCCGGTCGCAAGACGGGGGAATACGATCCCGGCCAGCAGATAAAGGACAGCGCCTGCTGCAACGGTGGCGTGAAACCCGATCCACAGGGAACCGATCGACGCAACGGAAACCCCCGCCACCGAAAAGAACCCGTTCACCCCCCAAGCATAGGGGATGGAACGGGAATCCGCCCTGGCCATCCGGGACAGGGCGACGGGAAACGGCATCCCCATGAAGAACGCTGCAGGAGCGAGTGCGGCAAGGAAGGCGAGGGACCTCCACGCAAGCCGTTGTTCCAGAAGAAAAAAAGTCCCGTGGAAGAGGGCGAGAAACCCCCCCATGGCAAGGATTGCGATCCCCGGGAACACCCATCTCCTCATCGTTTTCGACGACTCCCATCCCCCGGAAACCGCGCTCCCGATTCCCGACAGCAGGGGGAACCCCCCGACGGCCGCGGCCGCCGCCCGGATGGGGTCCCCCAACAGGAGAATTCCGATCTTCAGGAAGGTGAGCTCGATCAGCATGTAGGCCAGGCCGAGGGCGGAGAAGTAGACCACCACAGGGAACCCGCCGCCGCTTCCCCCCGCCGGGGTGAACGGAAGGGGAAGCAAAAGGAAGACTGCCGCAAGCGCTACCGATACGACAAAAGACGCCACGAGAAAGACCACCCCCCATTCCACGAAAGGGACCCACTGATCTCCGAGTATCCGCCGGAACTCGGGGAGAGAACGCAGATTGAGGAACCGGTGGAAATACGGGGAGTCGTCGGTGACGGGTCGAAGGTCGAAAAGGCGATCCGCATCGCCTCCGGATGGCGACCCCGCCAGGGCGCTACGGACCGAATCCCGGAAACCCGCTTCTTCCAATCCCTTCCTGCCCGCCGGCGGCTCCGTGTCCGGCCATACCATCGTGAACCCCGTCTCCCCGCAGAATCGTCTCGCCGCGGCAAGCTCGTCCCCTGTGAACGGAAGCTTCCGCGCGACCACAACGAAGGACCCCCATCCCCGGACCACGATAAAACGCTCCGGTGCCGATCGTCCCCCCGGGCCCAACTCCGCACGGATGGTGTTCAGGATCTTCACGCTCTCGCGCGGGGGGGATTTGAGCCACCCGGACACGGCGAGCATCCCGCGGTCTGTCAGTCTCGACAAGGCGGCGCGTATCCCTTCCCGGGTAAGGAGGTAGGTTTCTCCCGTTGCGTGAATGCCAAGGGAGGAAAACGTCAGGGAGGAGATGTCCGCCAGTTCGATGATGTCGAACTTTTCCCCTCCCCGGGCGAGGAAGGACCGCCCTCCTTCTTTCCGGATCTCCACCCGGATCCCGGCAGGCGCACCCCCGGCAAACTCCGCCAGGTCGTCTTCGACCATCCCTGCGAACTCCGCCGCCGGCTCCACGACCGTGACGGAGGAAGCCCCGTTTCCCGCGGCCATCAGGATCCCCTCGGTTCCCCGAAGGCCGAACTGTGCCACCGCGGGTCGGCTCGCCATCTTGTAGGGAAGCGCGGCAGGGAGAAAGCCGAGATATTCGGGCGGAGCCTTCCCTCCTCCACGGGGAACGATGCCGCGGAGCTCCCCGTCGGCAAAAATGGCCGCCTGCGGCGGGATCTCCCCCTCAAACCGGTAGCTTAAACCCGGAGCATTGTGAATCCCCGGAGAGTAGAGAGCCTGGTAATCCCCCGAGACGCCGAACCGGACGGAGATCGTCCTTGCCTCCGGAAGCTTTCGGACAATCGCCAGGTCCTTGTAGGGCGACAGCGACAGGGCGATGGGCGGGAGCAGGAGGAACATCAACGTAATTCCCCCTGCCAGGAGGCGTCCCGCACGGAACCGTCTCCCCGGATACGCAAGGACGAATCCGGAGGCGAAAAGACCCAGCACAAGGGAAACGCGCAGGAGCAATCCGGTCGGAACGAGGGAGAACACGGGCAGGCAGAGAAGGGCCCCTGCAGCCGTTCCGGCGAAGCAGGCGGCATACACCGCTCCTGCGTTTCCGAGACCGAAAGAGAGCGGTACTCCGATCGCTGTCCCCGCCAGGAAAAAGGGGACGGCGAGGAGGAAGAAAAACAAAGCGAACGCGGGCCAGGAGGAAGGGTGCCACAGAAGGAGGAAGGGGTCGAACGGTACATGCTGGGAGATCCGGAACGCAAGTTCGAACGAAGACGCGGCGAGGAGAACCGCCCAAGCGAACACCTTCTCCGGCTCCCTTGCGATCCGCGGACGCAGCAGGTGGAGAGCGACTCCGGAGGCCCCGAAACCGAGCATCGCCTGGGAGATGATCAGCGGAACGAAATGGGGCCAGAAGCGAAAGGAGAGCAGGCGAATCAGGAAGATCTCGTCCGCCATGGCCGCGGCGGAGAGGAGGAACACCGCCGGGACGACCCGGCCATGCAAGGCGTCAGTGGCCAAGGAGGCGCACGAAGACCACCGGGAGGACGTTGCGCTGGGAGAGGGTGCCGTCGGCCCCTTTCTCGAGGAACACCAGGTTCTGGGTCAGAAAGGGTCCTCCGACCGGCATGATCATCCTTCCCCCGTTCCGCAACTGTCGCAGAAGGGGCGGCGGGACGTGGCCCCCCGCGCACGTGACGATGATGGCATCGAAGGGGGCCTTTTCCATCCAGCCGTAATACCCGTCCCCCTGCCGGACGAATATGTTACGGAACCCGAGTGACGCGAGGTTCGTGCGCGCGCGATCCGCGAGAGACGGGAAGATCTCGACGGTGTACACCTCGCCGGCGATCTTCGCGGCGACTGCCGCCTGGTACCCGGAACCGGTCCCCACTTCCAGGACCCGGTCCCCCGGTTTCAGGCGGAGGATCTCGGTCATGAAGGCGACAACGTAGGGCTGCGAAATCGTCTGCCCTTCCCCGATCGGGAGCGGCCGCGGTTCGTACGCCATCGGGCGGTATTCGGGGGGGACGAGGAGATGGCGAGGGACCTCCCGCATCGCCGCGAGAACCCGGGAATCCGAAATCCCCTCTCGCTCGATCTGGTCCCTCACCATCGTCAGTCGATTTTCGCGGAACGGATCCTCCTGCCCTCCCCCCGAGGGGGCCGCGACACAGAGCAGACCTGCCCAAAGGGCCATGGCAATCCGGCCAGATCGCATCCTCCCCACCCCGACAGGAACGATCAGGAGACCCCCAGAACCTTGGCGGCCATCCGGACCTCGGCCGGCTTCACCCAGAGGATTGCCCCGTAGTGCCCTTTCCCGTCCGTGACCGCGTCGACGGCGGTCGCATTGATGCCGGCTATGCCAAGCTTCTCCATGACCCTGTGGATAGCACCCACCCGGTCTCCGCCCTGGATCAGGAAGGCGGTTTTCTTCCCGCTTACGCGGAAACCGGCCTTCTTCATCGCTTTCTGGAATGCGGCCGCGTTCGTGGGAACGAAATCCATCTGTGCCTTTCTCCCCTTCGGAAAACCGGTGAACGCCACGAGGTTCACTTTGGCGTCCCGCAGTACCTTGAGGACGCGCGCGCCCTCTCCCGGCCTGTTCGGGGTTTCGAGCTTGAAATATTCGGCTTTCGTGATCCGGTCCGCCATCTCGTTCCTCCTCCGGGAGGCCCACCCTCCCGACCTCATCGGTTGTCGTCCGTTCGTTTCCCTCTGTCTTTCCGCTCCTCCTCCCGCTTCGACGCCTCCCGAAGAACCTCGAGGCGTTCCTCCACGATGCGGTGGAACGTCCCCTCCGGGCAGGACCCGTTAAGGCCGGGCTCACCCGGCGGAATCCCCAACAGGATTTCAATCCCTTCCTCGACGTGGTCGATGGCATGGATATGGAATTTTTTCTCCCCGACCGCGTCGACGACGTCTTTCTTCAGCATCAGGTTCCTCACGTTCCGTTCCGGGATGATGACCCCCTGCGAACCGTCGAGTCCCCGGAGACGGCAGAGATCGAAGAACCCCTCGATCTTCTCGTTCACCCCGCCGATCGGCTGCACGTTCCCCCCCTGGTCCATGGACCCCGTGACGGCGATGCCCTGCCTGACGGGGAGGCCCGAGATCGCGCTCAGGAGCGCATAGAGCTCCGCGCAGGTCGCGCTGTCCCCCTCGATCATGCCGTACAGCTGCTCGAAGGTGATCGACGCCGTAAGGCTGATCGGCTTTCTGCCTGCGTACCTGCTCCCCAGGTAGTTCGAGAGGATGAGAACGGCTTTTTCGTGAATCTTCCCGGAAAGCTTCGTCTCCCTCTCGATGTTGAGAATCCCCCCTTTCCCGGTATAGACGGTCGCCGTGATCCGTGACGGCTTCCCGAAGGAGTAGTCCCCCGTGCTCAGGAGGGCAAGGCCGTTGACCTGCCCCTTCCTCGCCCCCGAGGTTTCCACGATCAGGGTCCCCTCCGCCATCACCTCCCGCAGCCGATCCTCGATCCGGCTGTGCCGGTAGATCTTCTCCTCGATCGCCTTCTCGACATGAACGCCGGAGATGACCGAAGCGCCTTCCTTGTCCGCCCAGTAGTGGGACTCCCGGATCAGGTTCGAGATGTCGCTGAACTTGGAGGACAGCTTTTCCTGGTGTTCCGCGAGACGGGAGCCGTATTCCACCACCTTCCCCACGCCGGAGGTGTCGAAGGGGAAAAGGTTCTCACCCTTCGCCTTCATCGCGACGAAGGCGGCGTACTTCCGGATGTTCTCTTCCGATCTGTCCATCCGGTTGTCGAAGTCCGCCTTCACCTTGAACAACTCCCGGTATTCCTCGTCGAGGTTATACAGCAGATAGTAGATCTCGGGGTTGCCGATCAGGATCACCTTCACGTCGAGGGGAATCGGCTCCGGCTTCATCATCGCCGCGGGCACCGAACGGTATTGCTCCCACACATCCTCGATCTTCACCTCGGAGTTCCGGATGGCGCGCTTCAGGGCATCGTAGGAAAAGAGGTTCCTGAAGAGGTCCAGGGCATTGATGACCAGGAACCCGCCGTTCGCCTTGTGCAGGGAGCCGGCCTTGATCATGGAGAAGTCGGTGAAGGCGGCGCCGTACTGGAACTTGTGCTCCATTCGCCCGAAGAGGTTGTAGTACGTCGGGTTGCTTTCGAAGACGCAGGGGCCGCCTTTCCTGCCGCCGTTGTTCACGATCACGTTCACGGTGTACCTGTTGAAATCCGGCTCCTGCTTTCCCATTTTCAGGAAAGGGACCGGCGTCGCGGCGGCCTCGTCGGACGAAGCCTTGAAGTCGTCGATATTCTCGAGGATATCTTCCCTGACGTCGTCCAGGTAGGGCATCAGTTTCCCGTCCCTCCCGTATTGGGCGCGGACGTCCTCGATCCGGTGCCCGAGGACCGAGAGAGCGGCATGCCGCTCCAGCTCCCGAAGTTTCTCCTTGGTGTCTTTTTCCTCGATCTTCAGCATCCTCTTCGCGTCATCGATCTTTTCCTGGATAAACCTCCCGTTCTCCCGGATGCGGTTCCGCCCCCTCTCGTCGAGGGCATTGTATTCCTCCTCCGTAAGTGGCTCTCCCGAACTGCCGACCGCCACGATGGAGAAGCCGCCCATCGCGTGCCGGACCTTGAACCCTTTCTCGTCCGCCTCCCGTTCCAGGGAGGAAAAAATATCCTTCTGCCGGGACTGGAACTCCTCCACGATGATGTTGTTCTGCTTCTTGTACTCCTTCGACTCGAAGATCTTCGGGATTTCCACCTTCAGGGAGGCGATCAGTTCCGCCATGTCCTTCTGGAGCGCTGCTCCCCTGCCCGGCTCGAGGAAAATGGCGATCGGCTCGGCCGGGTCCCGGAAATTGTGGACGTAACACCAGTCGGGCGGAACCTTCTCTCCTTCCGCCTTTTTCGATATGAAGGAACGGATCGCCGAGGTCTTTCCCGTCCCGCTCTCCCCCAGGACATAGATGTTGAACCCCGTGCTGGAAAGGTTCAGTCCGAAATCGATGGAGTCCAGCGCCCGTTCCTGGCCGATGATCCCGTCCAGCGGCGGCAGCTCGTCGGTCGTCCGGAAACCGAAGAGGCCCTCGTCGCAGCACTTGTACAGGTCATCGGGGGACAGTACCCTCGCCATGCATCTCTCCTTGTGCGTCGGGGAAGGGGAAACGGACATCCCCGGGTTTTCCGGAGCGTGCACGTTCATCATAGAAACTTTACGGAAAAATAAAAAGGGGACCGGGCAAACCGACGTGTCCGCCGTCTGCTTCCCTCTTCCAGACCCCGGCGGGATCCCCGCCCTTGCGCTCCGGCGACCGGGGCGAGGCGAGCCTCCAGACAGGAGACAAGGCGTGTTCATCGATACGGGTAAAAGAGATAAAAGGAGAGGGAGAGGGCCGCGAGGACCCACATCCCGGCGGTCACCTCCCGTGTTCGCCCGCTCAGGGTCTTCAGCAGCGGGTAGGTGATGAGTCCGGCCGTCATCCCGACTCCGATATTGTAGGTGAAGCTCATCAGCACGATGGTGAGAAACGCGGGGATCAGTTCGGTGGTATCCGAAAAATCGATCCGGGTGACGGGGCTGATCATGAACACCCCGATGAGGATGAGGACCGCCCCGTACGCGTGGGGCGGGACAATGGTGAAGACCGGGGCGAAAAAAAGCGAAAGCAGGAAGAGGGCGGCGACCACGAGGGAGGTGAATCCCGTCCTTCCCCCCTCCTCGATCCCCGCTGCGGACTCGATGTACGCCCCCGTCGTCGTGGTTCCCAGCAGGGGTGCCACCATGGTGGAGAGAGCGTCCGCCAGCATCGGCTTTTCGATGTCCGGGAGGTTCCCCTTTTCGTCCAGAAGGCCTGCCCGGGCGGACAGACCGATGAGCGTCCCCACGGTATCCACGAATGCCATCACGAAGATCGTCAGGATGACCGGGAAATAGCTCGCGCGCAGGGAACCCGGGATATCCAGTTTCAACAGGATGGGCCGGGGGTCGGGAGGAATGCTGATCCACTCGGAGGGAGGAGGCGTGATCCCGAGAAAAAACGACAGGAAGGTCGTCCCGAGGACGCCGATGATGATCGCGCCGGGAATCCGCCGGATTACCAGCAGGACGATCAGGAAGAACCCGAAGAGGGCCAGCAGGGCGGAAGGCTGGCTGAGGTCACCAAGGCTCACGGGCGCACCCGGGACGCCGAGGCGGACCAGACCGGTTTCATTGAGGCCGATGAATGCGAGGAACAGCCCGATCCCGACCGCAAACCCGAACTTGAGCGGCTGTGGCAGCGCCTCGGCAAGCCAGCCCCGGATTCTGAGCACCGTGAGGAGCGCGAAGAGGACACCGGCGATGAAGACGGCGCCGAGCGCAACCTGCCAGGGGTATCCCATGACCTTGACCACCGTAAATGCGATGAAGGCGTTCTCCCCCATGTAGGGGGCAATGGCGAAAGGGCGGCCGGCGTACAGTCCCATCACCACCGTTCCGAACACGGCGGACAGGATCGTGGCCACCATCGAGGGGCCTCGGGGAATGCCGGCGGCCTCCAGGATGGCGGGATTGACGATGATGATGTAGGCCATCGTCAAAAACGTCGTGACCCCGGCAAGGATTTCCTGCCGGTAGCAGGTTCCGTGCCGGTCGAATTCGAAAAATTCTTTCACCTCCGTTACCTCCCACATGGTTTCCTTTAAGCCCGGACGATTTTCACCCCAGTGAATCCGGTTCTCCTGAACGGCCGCCCGGCCCTCCCGCCCGGGCCTAAACAAAGTAATTATGCTATATTTATTCCTTGAGAATCGCGCCCCGAACCTCCTGTGAACGCCGAAACGGGGGGATGATGAACCGGCCCATAACCGGCAAGGTTTCATTCGTTTTAGGTATCTCCTTCCTCCTGTCCATCGTGTTTTTCCTTTTCGACATCTACAAGCCTGTCGACATCGCGGTGTGGCTATTTTACCTGGTCCCTCTTCTGGTGACCTCCTACCTGGCGCCGCGCTGGATATCCTACCTGTTCCTGGTGGGATGCACGTTTCTGATCGGTCTCGGTTTTGTCCTGACCCCCTCCCCAGGCAGGCAGGATGTGGCGATCCTCAACCGCTTCATCACGGTCACCGTACTTTGGCTGACCATCGTCATCTTGTTGGAAAGGAAGCGGGTGGAAGACAACCTCCGGGAGAGCGAGGGGCGCTACCGCGACCTGGTGGAGCTTTCTCCGGAAGCGATCTACATCCAGCAAGACGGAAAGATCGCCTTCATCAACTCCGCGGGAGTGAGCCTTCTGGGAGCAAGCTCCCCGCTGGAACTCCTCGGAAAACCGGTTGCGGATATCCTCCACCCGGACTCCCGGGAAACGGCTACCCACCGGATCCTCATGGAACGGAAAGAGATCCGTGACATTTCGGCCCTTGAGGAGAAATATATCCGGCTGGACGGAGCTCCCGTGGAACTGGAAGTATCGGCCGTATCGGTCGATTACCTCGGAAAGCCTGCCCTCCAGGTGTTTGCTCGCGACATCACCGGGCGAAAGCAGCTGGAGGAGCAATTGCGGCAGTCCCAGAAAATCGAGGCGGTGGGAAGGCTTGCGGGCGGGATCGCCCACGATTTCAACAACCTGATGACGGTGATCACGGGCTATGTCGGACTGATGAAGAAACGCATGGAAAACCCCGCGCTCGTGTCCCGGGGACTCGAAGAGATCGGGAAAGCGGGCCAACGCGCCACCCGTCTGACGCAGCAACTGGTCGCCTTCGGCCGCAAGCAGATCCTCCAGCCCCAGGTCCTGGATCTGAACAGCATCGTATCCAACATGGACAAGATGCTCCGCCGTCTGATCGGGGATGACATCGAGCTCGTGACGATCCCGGGGAATCGGCTGGGAAGAGTGAAGGCGGATCCGGGGCAAATCGAGCAGGTCATCGTCAACCTGGTGCTGAATGCACGGGATGCCATGCCGAAGGGGGGGCGGATCACCATCGAAACCGCGAATGCCAAGCTGGACGCATCCGTCACCTGGAAACACCGGGATATCCCGGACGGGCCCTACGCGACCCTCGTGATCCGGGACAGTGGCATCGGTATGGACGAGGAGACCAAACTTCACCTATTCGAACCGTATTTCACTACCAAGGAAGTGGGAAAGGGATCGGGGCTGGGGCTTGCGACGGTGCACGGGATCATCCGCCAGAGCGGGGGAGACATCCGGCTCGAGAGCGAACCGAATAAGGGAACAACGTTTACGATCTGGCTCCCCCTGACGGAGGAGGTTCCCGCCAAGGAACCCATCGAACTGGTTCTGGAGGCCCCGCCCGGACGGGAGACGATCCTGGTGGTAGAGGACGCGGAACCGGTGCGTGTGCTGGTGAGGGATGCCCTGGAAGACGCGGGATACAGGGTCATCGAGGCCTCCAACGGGAGAGAGGCTCTCGAACGGATATCGCAGAACCCGGAACCGATTCACCTGATGCTGACGGACGTCGTGATGCCGAAGATGGGAGGACGCACCCTGGCGACCCAGGTCGCCTCCCTGCACCCGGAAACGAAGATCCTGTTCATGACCGGATATGTGGGCGACAGCGTCAATGGCAAATACCACCCCCTCGGGCGGAGGCCATCCATATCCAAACCGTTCACGCCGGAGGAACTTGCTCGCAAGGTGAGAGAGGCTTTGGACGAGTAAACGTCAATAATAACAGCTACTTTAAACCATTTTTATCAAGTTTCATCTTCAATTTTTCACCCAGTGTACCCAAGGAGCGGGGAGCCTCCTCGGTGTAGTGCCGGTACTCCTCCGGTCCGGCCGCGTGCTCTCCCTCGCCTTCTTCCCCCTCCAGGGAAAGGGAAATCCTCCTCTTTCCCCTTTCCACGGAATCCACCTTCACGGCAACTTCCTCTCCTTCCCTTATCGCCTCGCCGGGGTGGCGGATCTTTTTCCCTCCCCCCAGTTTTGAAACATGGAGAAGCCCGTCCACCCCGGGCTCCAGCGTGACGAAGGCCCCGAAAGCGGCCAGCCTCGAGACCTTTCCCGTGTGGAGTGTCCCCACGGGATACCGGACCTCGACGTTCTCCCAGGGATCGGAAAGCGCTTTCTTCAGGCTGAAGGTGAAGCGGTCCCTTTCCCAATCCAGCTTGACAACCGCTACGTCCACCTCCTGTCCCACGGAAACCGCTGCAGCGATCTCCTCCCCCCTGTCCCAACCGATCTCGGACGCCGGCACCAGTCCCTCGATTCCTCCGACTCTCACAAAGACACCGAATTCCCGGATCGAGGTGACCGTCCCCGAAACCCTCATCCCTTCCCGAAGCGTCTCTTTCAGGGACTCTTTCTCCGCCTGCCGCTTCTCCTCCTGAATCGCCCGGTGGGACAGGACGATGTTTCGCCCCTCTCCGTCAAATCGCGTGATCCTGAACGGGAGATGCTTCCCGGCCAGGCCGGTCCTCTCCCCGGACCGCGGCATGCCCATCTGGGAATACGGGCAGAATCCCCGGATGCCTGCCCCCATCCGGATCTCGAAGCCGCCCTTGATCTCCTGCTCCACGGTCCCCTCCACCGGGATGCCGCTTCGCCATGCGTCTTCCAGCTGCGCGCGTCCTGTCGCGCCGCCCCCGATCTTCGTGGTGAATCGCAATTCGTTGTTTTCCGCGGACAGGAAATAGGCCTGGACCGTTTCGCCTTCTTTTACCGTCAGGTTCCCGGACTCGTCCTGGAACTCCTTTTTGTCCAGGCACCCTTCCCCTTTTCCCCCCAGATCCAGAAAGATCCACTCCGAGGTAATGGAGATGATCCGGGCCGTCACCCTTTCTCCCGGTTCCCGCCTGGCCGGTTCCGTGAAGCTCCCTTCCAGGAGATCCGCGAATGTTTCCTCCCCCGGCCCCCCGTCCGCTTTCCGATTATCGTCGTTCATCGAGATATCCCCTTTCCCTCGTTTTCCACAACACCGATATAGGGAAGCGCGCGATGCCGATCCGCGTAGTCCAGGCCGTATCCCACGACCCACAGGTCGGGGATGTCGAACCCGAGGTAATCGATTTTCACGTCCTTCTCGAGACGCTCACGCTTCCGCAACAAGACGCAGGTCTTCAGGGTGGCCGGTTTGCGCGGGAGCAAGATATCCAGGAGGTATTCGAGCGTGTTCCCGGTGTCGACGATATCCTCGACGATCAGAACGTGCTTCCCCGCGATGTTCGTACGGAGATCCATGATGAGGCGCACGGCCCCGGACGTTGCGGCGTTCTGCCCGTAAGCGGCAAGGGCCATGAAATCGATTCGCCTGGGGACGGTGAGAAACCGGGAAAGGTCGGCAAGGAAAATGAAGCACCCCCTCAGAACGCCGACCAGGAGCAGTTCCTCCGCCTTGTCGTAATCCGCGGACACCTGACGTGCCAGCTCCCCGACCCGATGCCGGATCTCTTTCTCGGGAATGAGAACCGACGGCGTTTTCGGAATCATCGCGATCTTCCCGCTCCCCCGCCCGGCTTCGCACTGCCCCCCTTTTTACGATACCCTGATCCTGGGGCCATGCGCGTTTCCATCATTTTCTCACAGTTGCGGACACGCCAAAAGACCACAGAGAGGGGGACGGACGCGTGGGCCGGGCGATCGAGGGCAACATCGTCGACGTGGCGTCGGGAAGAATCTTCCCCGGAAGGGTGGTCCACGAAAACGGCCTGATCACGAGGGTGGAACCGATCTCCGGGACTTTCTCCGGGTTCTCCCTCCCCGGCTTCCTCGACGCCCACATCCACATCGACTCGTCCCTTTTGTGCCCCTCGCGATTCGCCGAGGCGGTCGTCCCCCACGGGACGACCGCCGTCATCACCGATCCGCACGAAATCGCCAACGTCCTCGGCATTGCCGGGATCTCCCTCCTGAGGGAGGACGCCGCGACGGTTCCCCTCCGGGTTTATTTCACCGCCCCCTCCTGCGTTCCCGCCACCTCGTTCGAAACCAGCGGGGCGTCCCTTGGCCCCGCGGACGTTTTGGCGCTGCTCCGGGAAAGGGGCGTCGTGGCGCTCGGCGAGGTGATGAACTACCGGGGGGCGGTTGCCGCCGATCCCGTCGTGATGGCGAAGATCCGTGCGGCGAACCGGGCGGGAAAGCCGATCGACGGCCACTGCCCGATGCTCACCGGTGAGGACCTGCGGAGGTACGTGGCCCTCGGGATCTCCACCGAACACGAGTGCACGAGCGCGGCCGAGGCCCTCGAGAAGCACGCCCTCGGGATGCGGATCCTCGTCCGGGAAGGATCGGTGGCGAAGAACCTTGCCGCCCTCGCCCCCTTCGCGAAAGAACACGATTTCTGCCTGGTGTCCGACGACATGTTCGCCCCCGACCTGATCGAAGGTCACCTGGACAGATCCCTCGCCCGGGCCGTATCCCTCGGGATCGATCCGATTCGCGCCGTCCGGGCCGTGACCATGACCCCCGCCGAGCACTACCGCCTCCCCCTGGGAGTCATCGAACCCGGCCGCATGGCGGACGTCGTCAAGGTACGGGATCTTTCCGGGTTCTCCGTGGAGGAGGTCTACATCGGCGGCAGGCGGGTCGCCGAGGGGGGGCGACCCGCCTTCTCGGCACGTCCGGCCCCGGGGGGATATCCGATCACCGTGACGCCGAGGGTATCCGGCGACTTCGCCGTTCCCGCGCAGGGCCGCTCCGTAACCGTCCGAGTGATCGATCTGATCCGGGACGAGATCGTGACCGGCAGCGAAACCGCCACGCTCAAGGTTATGGGAGGCCGAGTGATCCCCGACCGTGAACGCGACATTCTCCCCGTGTCCGTGGTGAACCGGTACCGCGACGCCCCGGTAATGACGGGTTTCGTCCGGGGCTTCGGGTTGAAAAAAGGGGCGATCGCCTCGAGCATCGCCCATGATTCCCACAACCTCATCGTCGTCGGAGCCGATCCGGAGGATATGGCCGGTGCGGTGAACACCCTCATCCGGGAATCGGGCGGGCTCTGTTACACCGCGGGCGAAACGTCCCTCCTGCTCCCGTTACCGATCGCGGGCCTGATGAGCGCGGAGAGTCCGAATGACGTGTGTGCCCGTCTTTCCCTCCTCCATGCGAAAACCCGCGAGGCCGGCTGCGGGCTGGACCGGCCCTTCATGACGATGTCGTTCCTGAGTCTTTTGGTGATCCCTCATCTGAAGATCGGGGACAGGGGGCTGTTCGACGTCGACGCCGGCCGGTTCGTCGATCCGGTTCTTCCGCGGTCCGGTTAGTCCGTGCCGGGCAAACCTTATCCCCGGGCGGCCGCAGAGGGAAACCGGGTCGATGAGTTCGCCGAAACCCGACTCGAATCATCTTTCCGGGAAGTACGGTAAGGAT
>Ga0209322_10001347_pt1 | contig 14229 bp, 16 predicted proteins | sample Rifsed19ft1_FD_184013 | JGI IMG/M metagenome (GOLD analysis project Ga0209322, IMG submission 184013) | Soil microbial communities from Rifle, Colorado, USA - sediment 19ft 1 (version 2) | ecosystem: Environmental > Terrestrial > Deep subsurface > Rock core/Sediment | place: Rifle, Colorado... | reverse complement strand
TATCCCATCTCATGTTTCAATTGACAGCCTCCACGTCTGTATAATAAAATCAGTCATCATTTCAGATTTCCACAGGAGGTGCACATGTCAGGAGCAGATATTGAGTCCATTCTCAGGGAAAAAAGGGTATTTCATCCTGAACAATCTTTCAGCGACAAGTCATACATAAAAAGTATGGATGATTATGAACGCCTCAGAAAAGAGGCTGAGGATAACCCGGATGGATTTTGGGAGAAGATTGCCGGTGAATTACATTGGTTCAAAAAATGGGATAAGGTGCTCGAGTGGAATCCTCCGGATGCAAAGTGGTTTGTCGGTGGTGAGTTAAATCTGTCATACAACTGCCTTGACAGGCATCTCACTACATGGCGTAAGAATAAGGCGGCTATTATATGGGAAGGTGAACCCGGTGATTCGAGGATCCTCACATATCAGCAGCTTCATCGTGAGGTATCGAAATTTGCGAATGTATTAAAATCGCTCGGTGTTAGTGCGGGCGACAGAGTTGCCATATACATGCCTATGATCCCGGAGCTTCCTATTGCCATGCTCGCATGTGCAAGGATCGGTGCAATACACAGCGTTGTCTTTGGCGGATTCAGCAGTGAGGCGCTGAAAGACCGTATAAATGACGCACAGGCAAAGCTGATAATTACGGCTGATGGAGGATACAGGCGGGGAGAAATTGTTGCGCTTAAAGAAAAAGTTGATGAGTCTGTGAGAAATACACCTACGGTTGAGAAGGTCATAGTGTGCAGGCGCACCGGACAGGACATACAGATGACTTCCGGACGTGATCTATGGTGGCACGATTTGATGAAGGATGCCTCAGACAAATGTGATGCCGTACCATTAGACTCAGAACACCCTCTCTTTATTCTTTACACGAGCGGAACTACCGGCAAACCAAAAGGCGTTGTCCATACAACAGGCGGATATCTGCTGGGCGTCCATATCACTACAAAGTGGGTATTTGATCTTAAGGATGAGGATACTTACTGGTGTACGGCAGATATAGGCTGGGTGACAGGTCACAGCTATATTATCTACGGCCCTTTATCAAATGGTGCGACAAGCCTGATGTATGAAGGTGCGCCTCTGTATCCACAGCCTGACAGATTCTGGGAGATCGTGGACAAATACAGGGTAAACATTTTCTATACTGCTCCTACGGCAATAAGGACACTGATAAAGTATGGCGATAAATGGCCTCAACAGCACGACCTGAGCAGTCTGCGGCTGCTGGGTACCGTCGGTGAACCGATAAATCCCGAGGCATGGATCTGGTATCACAAGTTCATAGGGAAGGAGAAGTGCCCTATCGTTGATACATGGTGGCAGACAGAGACAGGCGCTATACTCATTTCTCCACTTCCCGGCGCCACACCTACGAAACCGGGCTCTGCCACAAAACCACTTCCTGGAATTGCCGCTGATGTTGTCTCAAGAGATGGAAAGTCAGTGCCGGCAAATCAGGGCGGCTATCTCGTGATAAAGAAACCATGGCCTTCAATGTTGAGGACTATTTACGGTGACCCGGAGAGATATAAGAAACAGTACTGGGAGGAGATTGATGGTGTCTATTTTACAGGAGACGGTGCAAGACGGGATGAGGATGGATATTTCTGGGTGATGGGAAGGATTGATGATGTCATTAATGTATCGGGACATCGCCTGAGCACTATGGAAATTGAGAGCGCTCTGGTAAGCCATCCCAAAGTTGCTGAGGCCGCAGTAGTCGGAAGACCCGATGAACTGAAGGGGCAGGCTATATCGGCCTTTGTAACACTTGATATGGGCTATTCACCATCAGAGGACCTCAAAAAGGAATTGCGTGAACACGTATCAAAAGAGATAGGCCCGATAGCAAAGCCTGATGATATTCGCTTTACCGACACCCTGCCCAAGACCAGAAGCGGCAAGATAATGAGGCGGCTGTTGAGGGATATTGCCTACGGGAAGGATAAGGTCGGGGATACAACAACGCTTGAGGATTACTCGGTGATAGCGAGGCTGATGGAGGAAGAGTAGTTTTTTTTGGGAATAATCTACGGCAGTGATATCGGCAGCCGCGTCATAATGTATTTCAGGTCTTCATCATCAAATGTCAGCCCTGCGCCTGCAAATGTGCTTGACGTCTTCTTATTTGCGGCATCATCCACGCCGGCATTTATAAACAGCGTCTTGAACACGGTGTAACTTGCCGTTACTTTTATATGCGGATTCTCTGCATCTACCTCTCCATCAAATTTCCATGCATCCAATGACGCCTTTGCCTTATCATTAATGACATGGTAATCCGCTCCGACTCCAAAGGAGTCCTCCATCAGTCCACCGCGGAAGGTTACATTACCAAACCTCCTTGCAAACTGAGCGCTGAATTTCAATTCATCTTCCTTCCTGACCTCATGAGTTTTTACTGTACTGCCCGGAGTTGTCGTCACCTCCGTATCAGTTACTTTCACCCTCCCATTAGGATCATCTACTATCTCAAACAAATAGTATTTGTCTTCCTTCGGCTGTAACTTGAGAGAAAAGTATCCCTTGGTATCATTTTCATCTAAAAGATACTCGCCCCTGAATCCAAGATTAAGCCTGAACCTGTCAGTGGCAGATATATATTTCTCAACACCTGCCAATGCTGAATCAAGCTTATTATACAATCCATCCTCATTCATAAGTTTTCCTACAGTACCTTCTCCTCTTTCCACCTTGTCTACAAGCTTGTCCACCCTTTCCAATATCCTCGGTGCACGCTCCCTGAGATCTTCCGAGACCTGTTGAAGATTGGCAACGGTACTCTTCAACGGTTCCCTGTTCTCACTTGTTATAGTATTCATGTCCTGAGAAATATTTTCAAGATTAGCTATAACATTTTTCAACGGTTCCCTGTTCTCTGTAGCCATAATCTTAATGACAGCAATAAGCTCATTCAGATCGCTTATAACCTTTTCAATTGCACCACTGTCGCGCTCTGCAATATTGGAGAGACTTGCAGTAAGGTTTCTCATGTTAATAATAATTTCATTTATTGACCTCTTTGTCTCAGGGGCCCCTAACGTCTCGCTGAAGAATCCGCTTATTGATTTTATGTCGCCGGCAACGCTGTCTAATTTTGTTATCAGGCTGTCAATATCTGCCACACTTATTGATTTTTCTATAACATCACCATCCCTCAGGAGAACAATTTTGTCGCCCTGAAGCAGTTCAACATATTTTTCACCAAGCAGACTCTCGGTCTTGATTGCAGCAACAACCCCCTGTTTAATCTTAATATCAGGTTTAATCCTCATGCCGACTTTTGCCTTATTGTCATCAAGAGAGATAGACTCTACAGCCCCTATCCCTACACCTGACATCTTTACAGGGGCTTTAACATCCAAACCTGCAACAGAATCAAAAACACCATAGACTATATACCCTTCGTCCCGGCCAAAGGTAATATCACCTATTTTTACAGTCATGTAACCGAGCAGTACAATGGCAAACAGGATGAAAATACCAACTTTTACTTCCGTTGTGAACGTTTGCACGCATCCCCCTCCATGATTCGGCTGCCCCTCCCTGTGCTACACTGCCTTTATCGGTCCAACAGAGCTGCCCGTAATAAATTGCCTTACAAACGGATCATCTGACCTCTTAATCTCATCAGGAGTTCCAACTTCGTGTATCCTTCCTTCATATAACATAGCAATCCTGTCGCCAATCTTGTATGCGCTGGTCATGTCATGAGTAATCGCAACCCCTGTTACATTAATCTTTTCCTTCATTTCAACAATGAGATCATTTATCGCATCTGCCATTATAGGGTCAAGCCCTGTAGTCGGTTCATCATAAAGAAGTATCTGCGGCTCCATGGCTATTGCCCTTGCAAGGCCAACCCTCTTCCTCATCCCTCCTGAAAGCTCTGCCGGCATCAGCTCTTCTATCCCCCTGAGGCCGACCATCTCAAGTTTCTTTCCTGCAATCTCACGGATCTTTTCCTTTGAAAAGTCAGTGTGCTGCATAAGCGCAAAACCGACATTCTCCCACACCATAAGAGAATCAAATAGGGCAGCTCCCTGAAACAGCATACCAAATTTTTTTCTCGTATCGTTCAATTCTCCTTCGGATAAACTAAAAATGTCAACTCCGTCCACTTTCACACTACCTTCATCAGGCGTCAGGAGACCAATTATATGCTTTATAAGGACGCTCTTGCCTGAACCGCTTCCTCCAATCACGACCATAGTCTCACCACGTTCTATATGCAGATTAACCCCACGCAGAACCTGTTTTGAGTTGAAGGACTTGTGAAGGTTTATTATATCTATCATTTACCTGAACAACAATGCTGCCATAAAATAATTCGCAACCAGGACAAACATCATGGATAATACTACAGCGCCCGTAGTTGCCCTTCCTACGCCCTCTGCACCACCCTGAGTATAAAATCCCTTGTAACAACTGACTGTGGAGATAATTACACCAAAAACACACGATTTAATCAATCCGCCGTAAATGTCATTTAATTCTACATATTCCGTAGTCATTCGTATATATATAACAGAGTTGGCGCCCAGAACATATACGGCAATCAGATATCCGCCGACAACTGCAATAATATCTGCAATAATTACAAGCAGAGGCATAACGATAAGGCCCGCAATGAACCTCGGCACTACAAGATATTTAATAGGATTCGTCGCCAGTGTCACAAGTGCGTCTATCTGTTCAGTCACACGCATTGTGCCAAGTTCAGCAGCCATTGCCGCGCCTGCCCGTCCTGATACGATAAGCCCTGTAAGAACAGGACCAAGCTCCCTCGCCACAGAAAGCGCTACAACAGTACCGACAAAATTTTCTGCATTGAATCTCTTAAAGCCGGTATAGGTCTGGATAGCAAGTACCATCCCGGTGAAGAGCGCCATGATCAGGACAACCGGCAGTGAATTAAACCCTATCGCCTCCATCTGCTGAAAGATCATCCGGAAATTATAGGGGCGTCTCAAACACCACGAGACTGTCTGCCAGAACATTATAAAACCACGGCCGATTTCCTCAGTGATCTTTAGTGTGCTTTTGCCTGTGTATTCAAGGAGTTTAATAAACATACACCCTCTCAACCCTATCCCCGATCCTGCACAAGACCTCATATGATATTGTCCCGGTCCAGCGTGCAATATCATCAGCAGTTACATATTTGCCGGCTGTCCCGCCTATTAATATGACTTCATCTCCTATCCCTGCGCCAGGTATATCAGTAACATCTACCATAGTCATGTCCATACATACCCTGCCGATTACAGGTGCGCGCTTTCCCTTTATAATAACCTGTCCCATATTTGAGAGAGAACGGCTGTATCCGTCAGCATAGCCAATAGGGAGCGTAGCCACAAGGGTTTCGCGTTGTGTAGTAAATGTCCTTCCATAACTTACGCCTGTTTTCGGAGGCACCTTCTTCAGATATATTATCCTGCTCTTTAAGCTCATTACAGGTCTCAGATCAACCTTATCCTGTAGAAACTGAGAGGGGGGATACCCATACAACATGATCCCCGGCCTCACCATATCAAGATGACACTCATTCATATCAATAATTGCCGCACTGTTCGCCGTATGTCTTAAAGGTATCTTAATCCCTTTACGCTCAATAAGTTCGCACGCATTTAAAAACCTGTCAAGCTGTTCACGAACAAATTCCCTGTCTTCAAGGTCTGCCTCTGAAAAATGGGTCATAATTCCCTCGATACTTATTCCCTTAAGATTTGCGATAGATGAAGCAAACTCTGCGGCCTTATCAGAATCTACCCCGATCCTTCTCATGCCAGTATCCACCTTTATATGAACAGGTAATGTTATCCCGGCAAGGAAAGCAGCTTCCGACAATACCTTTACAAGTGGCAGTGCATAGACAACAGGTGTCAAGCGCCATTTAATAATATCCGGAACGCATTCCTCGCTTATTAGCCCAAGGACAACAACGTCCTTACTGATCCCTGCTTCCCTGAGACAGATACCTTCATCAACAGTTGCAACGCCCAGCATATCCACACCTGCATTTTCCAGCTCCCGTGATACCTCTATGCTCCCATGACCATAGGCATTGGCCTTTACAACGGCAAGGATCTTACAGCCCGGCGATATTTTGGAACGGACCTGGTTCAGGTTATGGATCAGATTTGAAAGATTTATCCCGGCTATTGATAATTTCATCTAACATACCTTTCATTTTATTCTCATTCTCCCTCAGTTCCTTATCATCCTCCGGCGTCATGGCTATCGCCTCAGTCAAGGCATCCATTGCCTCTTTATATTTCCCCATATGATAATAAATATGCGCAAGTGTGTCCAGATAGTATGGACTCTTCTTTAGTCTCAGCGCCTTATCTGCTTCCTTACCCGCATCCTCATATTTCCCTGTGTCAATATAAACCCATGCAAGATTGTTATGAATATCACCATTAGCCGGAGCGATCTTCAACGCCTTATTATAGTATTTTTCTGAAAGTTTATAATCTTTTATTTTGTAATATACGTTACCTGCGTAAAAGAAAGGTCTGAAGTCGGCATCTGTCATTTTTATTGCCTTTTTGTATTCCTGAACAGCGAAATCATACTCACCCTTTTGTTCATAACTGAGGCCGAGAGTGATGTGCTCATCAGCAGTCAAAGGGTCATGGAGCACTATTAATTTAGGTATGGATCCGCAGGAAGAAGTACACGCTATTAAAATAATTGCAAAAATAACAATATTTTTCACTCTTTTGCTATTCGTAATGCCCAATAGCCCCCCCTCTCCCACATCCTCATGAACTCTTTATATCCAATAACCTTATCCTTCTCTGCACCTGAATAGACTATAACCCCTCCAATACTGTCATCGTAGCCTACAACCAGCATATAATGCCCTTTTCTTATACTCCATATGCCAAGGTCAACAAAGACTATCAATGGATACCCCATAGACAGATTCTCTCTGAGCAGCGTGAGGTCGCCATAAAATTCTGTAACAGTTATGTCCTCAAATCTCCTTGCGAAACTAACCATATCTATATTAAGGGTACCTTTGACCTTCCGCAGATAAATCTCTCTTGAAATGTCTTCAGGTACAATATCGTAACCAAGATTATTTAATACACCGGCAAGAACAGATGGACCGCATTGATAATCCTCCCCGGGATAGAAAGGAACATCCCGTACATAAAAAGGGTGTGAATAAGTAAGTGTTGCAGGGACACTTGTCATACAACACGTAAAACCGGTCAGTATCACCACACAAAAAAGAAAGACCCCAGCGGCACTAAACCGTGGGGTCTTTTCTGGTTTTTTAATTTTGACCATTAATAAATTTATTTAATTATGACTTGACGCCCCATCAATTTTAATACCACTATAACCAGGATGGCTATCACCAGTAAAGTGATGATAACCGAGAGAGCGCTGTCTCCACCGGCATCTACCTGATCAATATGTGTGGCTATCCGGTGTAACTGGTCAGCGGATAGACGATTCAGTCTTGAAGATATCTCTTCTGCAGTTAGTCCGAAATCAGACAGCCTCTGTCTGACAATCTTCGATTCGAGAAATGTATTTACCTTAGCTATGTCAGAAACAGAATCAACAACAGCATCAACAGATGAAACACCAATACTGTCTGATGAGATAAACATGGCAGCCGATTGAGCCGGAATTGATGCAATAACGAACATGGCAACAATCAGGTACACAGTAATTGTACGTCCCAGCAGGATACCGAATTTTTTAACCATAAAGCCTCCTTTTCTAACCCAGAGTTGACGCTCAAAAATGCCCAGTTGCAAGGAAGGACATCTGATTAGAGCCGAGGCGTACTTAATTAGTACGTTGAGGTTCTAATCAGATGTCCTGACGCCGCAAATGGGCGTTTTTCAGCGTCAACTATACTTCCATGATTTCCTGTTCTTTTTTCTTTAATACATCATCAACCTTATGTATATACTGGTCTGTCAGTTTCTGCAATTCATCCTGAGATTTTCTGATGTCATCTTCTGAGATGCTCGCTTCCTTGCCTGCCCTCTTTATCTCATCATTGGCATCTCTCCGGATATTGCGAATGGCAACCCTCGAATCCTCAGACATCTTCTTTACAATTTTAACAATCTCCCGCCTTCTCTCTTCATTAAGCGGTGGTATAGGAACCCTTATAATCTTTCCATCATTGGAAGGTGTAAGACCCAGGGCTGATGTCATAATGGCCTTTTCAATTTCAGGTATCAATCTCTGTTCCCATGGCTGAATTAAAATCAACCTGCTCTCAGGAACAGTCAGGGCTGCCACCTGTGATATAGGTGTCGGAGTCCCATAATAGTCTACTGATATATTCTCCACTATTGATACGGAAGCCCTGCCTGTACGCACGGCACCCATATCTTTCCGAAAGACATTCAGTGTCTGCTCCATCTTCTCTGTAGCTTTATTTTTAATATTGCCAATCATATACTAATGAATTACCGTACCTATTTCTTCCCCTGTAACAACCCTTTTTACATTCCCTTTCTCCCTCAGATTGAACACGATTATCGGAAGATTGTTGTCTTTACAGAGGGAAATTGCTGTAGCATCCATCACCTTAAGCCCCAACTGAAGGACGTCAAGATAAGTAAGAGATGAGAACCTTTTTGCATCTTTGTTTATTACAGGATCAGAATCATAGACCCCGTCAACCTTTGTCCCTTTCAGAATAACATCTGCCCCTATCTCCATTGCACGAAGTGAAGCAGCGGTATCTGTGCTGAAATATGGATTACCGGTTCCGGCAGCAAATATAACGACCCTCTTCTTTTCAAGGTGCCTGATAGCCCTGCGCCTTATATACGGTTCTGCAAGCGCCCGCATCTCAATCGCGGACTGAACCCTTGTTACAACACCTTTCTTTTCCAGTGCATCCTGCAGTGCAAGGGCATTAAGCACTGTAGCGAGCATTCCCATATAGTCAGCCGATGCCCGTTCCATCCCGGTTGCCGCTGCCCCAAGTCCCCTGAATATATTGCCGCCTCCTATGACAACAGCAATAGCAACCCCTGCATCGGATACACCCTTTATCTCTTCAGCAATAGAGTTAATTACGGCAGGGTCTATACCATAACCTTTTTCGCCCATGAGGGCTTCACCGCTGACTTTCAGAAGTACCCTGTTAAAGCCTTTACGTCTATCCATCCGGAAGCCTATCCCCCAAGCTGGTATCTTGTGAAACGTTTAACCGAAATATTCTCGCCTGTCTTTACTATCTTTTGCTTTATTATTTCATTTATTGAAACAGAGGGATCCTTGATGAACACCTGTTCAAGAAGGCATGCGTCAATGTAGAATTTTTCTACCTTTCCCTCTACAATTTTATCAAGCACATGTTCAGGTTTGCCTGATTCCTTTGCCTGTACCTTGTATATCCCGCGTTCCTTATCGAGTACAGCCGCAGGCACATCCTCACGACAGACATATGAAGGATTGGTCGCAGCTATCTGCATAGCAATATCCTTTACAAGTTCCTGAAACTCTGAGTTCCTTGCCACAAAATCGGTCTCGCAATTAACCTCTACAAGTACACCGATCCTGCCTCCTCCATGGATATAGCTCCCGATTACTCCCTCTTTTGTTTCGCGTGATGCCTTCTTTGCTGCTGCTGAAAGTCCCTTCTGTCTTAGTATATCTATCGCTTTTTCCAGATCACCGCCGGCATCTGCCAATGCCCTTTTGCAATCCATTATTCCGGCGCCTGTCTTTTCCCTGAGATCTTTTACTGTCACACTGCTAATTGTCACCATCACTGATTATGCCTCCGGTCTTTCACTGCCTAACCTTTCCCCTGCTGTAGCTGTATTAACTTTACCTGGTTCTTCGGATATCTTTTCAGCTTCTGCCGGTTGTTCTGCTTCCTTTACCGCTGCTATCTCCTGTTTAACACCACCCCTTGCATCATAGATTGCCCTGCCCTCGATAACAGCATCTGCAACCTTGCTGCAGATAAGCTTAATCGCCTTTATCGCATCATCATTACCAGGTATTACATAATCTATATTGTCCGGGTTACAATTTGTATCAACGACACCTATAACAGGTACACCAAGCCTGTTTGCTTCGTGTACTGCTATAGCCTCTTTTTTCGTATCTATCACAAAGACCACACCAGGCACTACTCCCATGCCCTTAATCCCGCCGAATATCTTATCCATCTGGGCCATCTTCTTTTCGATACCTGCTATCTCTTTCTTCGGTAATTGATCAAGAGTGCCGTTTTCGCGTGCCTTCTCGTATTTTCTATACTGATCAATACTCTTTTTGATTGTCGTAAAGTTAGTGAGCATACCTCCGAGCCACCGATGATTGACAAAGAACATTCCGCATCTCTTTGCCTCTGCCTCGACTATCTCCTGTGCCTGCCTCTTTGTTCCAATAAAGAGTACCGGTTTCCCCTGTGATGCCACTTCTTTTAAATACTCACAGGCTGAGTCAAAATTTGCCATCGTCTTCTGCAGGTCAATTATGTAAATACCATTCCTCTCACCGAATATGTATTTCTTCATCTTCGGATTCCACCGTTTAGTCTGATGTCCGAAATGTACACCTGCTTCAAGTAATTCTTTAATTGCTGCGCCCATAATATACTGCCCTCCAGTTACTATCTAAATAATTTTGTTAGTAAGTCCAGCAGGAAAAGTTATCATAAGTTCGTTAAAATTGCAATAACTAAAACATGGCCGGCAATGCCCTTCTTGCAATCTCATGACCTGTAAGCTACATTAATCTTTACATAATCATAGGATAAATCCGTTGTCCAGACTGATGTCTCAGAACTCCCCACATTTAAATCAATAGTGATTGTATATTCTTTATGCTGCATAACACCAGCCACCTTCTTCTCTACCTCTTTACCAGTTCCAATACCCTTTTTAACCATTTTCACTTTATCAAAAGAAATTGATATATGATCCTCACGGATGTTTGCCCCTGAATAGCCTATGGCAGCCATTATGCGTCCCCAGTTCGGGTCGCCGGCAAAAAGGGCTGTCTTAACCAGGCTGGAATTTGCAACTGCGAAACCAACCTTCTCTGCATCCTTATCGCTCTTTGCCCTTCTCACCCGAATCTCAACAAGTTTGGTAGCCCCTTCCCCGTCCTTTACTATCATCTTAGACAGAGTGCGGCAAACATACCAGATCATTTCCTGAAACTGGGGAAGATCCTGATCGTCAAGAGGACTGTTCCCGGCCATACCATTTGCCATACATAGCACCATATCGTTAGTGCTTGTATCACCGTCTACAGTAATCCTATTGAACGACTGGTCTACTGCTTTTTTAAGTACCTTTTTAAGCGTATTCCTGTCTATTGCAACATCTGTAGAAATGAACGCAAGCATTGTAGCCATATTAGGATATATCATCCCGGAACCCTTCGCTATTCCGCCAACTGTAACTGTCTTGCCGCCTATCCTTCCTCTTACAGCAACTGCCTTTGGAAATGTATCAGTAGTCATAATTGCGGAAGCAGCGTCCTTGCCTCCCTCAGGATTTATACTATCAGCCGCTTGCCTTATAGCCGGTCTTATCTTATCCATCGGGAGAGTCTCACCAATGACACCGGTTGAAGAGACGCAAACCAGACTCTTATTAATTAATAGCGCATCCGCTGTAAGTTCCACCATCTCTACAGCATCCTTCATACCCTGCGGTCCGGTACATGCATTTGCATTGCCGCTGTTTACTACTACAGCCCGTGTTATTCCTTTTTTGATCTGCCGTTCAGTCAATATGACAGGAGGGGCCTTAACCTTATTAGTTGTAAAAGTCCCTGCAACTACGGCATCTATCTCACTATAAATAATTGCAAGGTCTAATTTATTAGTGCGCTTAATACCGGCGTATATGCCGGCTGCAAGAAAGCCCCTTGGGGCTGTTATTCCGCCTGGTATTTCTTTCATTTATTATTTACCTTATGGAAACAAGCCCGGCTGCATCAAGCCTGCCGTCTCCTCAAACCCCATCATTATATTCATATTCTGAATCGCCGTACCTGCAGCGCCCTTGACAAGGTTGTCTATAACAGATGTAACGATTATGCACCCATTACGCTTATCAAGAGTAATTCCTATATCGCAGAAGTTTGCCCCTTTTACGTTCCTTATATTAGGCTGTCTTCCTGCATCAAGTACCCTCACGAATGGTTCACCATGATAAGATTCCTTATACAGTTCAATAATATCTCCGGCCTCTCCGGAATAATCAGTTGGCACATAAATCGTACTCAATAAGCCCCTGTTGGCAGGGACGAGGTGAGGCACAAAACATGTAGTTATAGTACTCCCTGCAATATCGGATAGCACCTGTTCAATCTCAGGGATATGCCTGTGGGTACCAGGCTTGTAAGCCTCCATCCCTTCATGCGCCTCCGGAAAATGCCAGGATAATGCGGGTGAACGTCCGGCCCCGGATATTGCCGACTTGGCATCTATAATGATCCTTTCTCCATTATGTAACCTGTTCCTAATGATCGGGGTAATACCCAGAATGCTCGCTGTAGGATAGCATCCGGGATTTGCAATAAGCGCAGCCCCTTTTATCCTGCTCCTGTATATCTCCGGCAACCCATACACAGCATTTTGCAGTAAGTCTTTATCCGCATGCTTAACACCATACCACTCCTCATAAGCAAGCGGATCTTTTAATCTGAAATCTGCGCTTAAATCTACCACCATCTTCCCCATCTTCACAAACTCTGCAACCGGTGCAACAGATGTCCCATGGGGAAGTGCAGTAAAGATAAATTCAGCATCTGCTCCTGCAATCTCAGGCGAAAGAGGCTGAAGTATCAGGTCATAGAATCCAGTCAGGTTAGGAAATACTTGTGCTACTGATCTTCCTGAAGACTTTTCTGAAGTAACAGCAACAACTTTGACATAGGGATGAAGGGCAAGAATTCTTAGAAGCTCACCTCCGGTATATCCACTCGCCCCAACAACAGCTACCTTTAGCATTCTCAGTATGACGAACGTAATAAATATTTATACTACTAAAGCCATTTCTTACGTTCGTCTTGTATCACCTTGGTTTTATCTCTTGGAATATTGGAACTTTTTGCGGGCACCTTTCTGCCCATACTTCTTTCTCTCTTTTTCACGGGAGTCCCTTGTCAGAAAACCTTTGCTTTTCAGTGCCTTCCTGTATTCCGGATCAACCTCAAGCAAGCTCTTGGCTATACCATGTCTTAGGGCGCCTGCCTGACCGGAAATCCCTCCCCCTGATATATTGGCATAAACATCGAATTTTCCTGTCAATGACAAGAGCTCAAGAGGTTGCCTGATAAGCTTTTTCAGGGTATGACCGGGAAAGTAGTCTTCGTCAGTCCTTCCGTTAACTACAATCTTTCCCTCACCAGGGACTAATTTTATGCGTGCAATCGCATTCTTTCTCTTACCAGTTGCAAAATGTTGTGCTGCAGTATTCATGCATTACTCCTTTATCTCCAAAGCCTTAGGCATCTGTGAATCATGCGGATGCACTGCTCCGGAGTAGACCTTTAGTTTCTTTAACATCGCCTTTCCCAGTTTATTCTTTGGAAGCATCCCCCATACAGACCGCTTTATAAGCTCATCAGGTTTCTCGTCATAATACTTGCGGAGGCTCTCACTTTTCAATCCATCAGGATACCCTGAATGATGATAATATACTTTATTTTCAACCTTCGCGCCTGTAAGCCTTACTTTACCGGCATTAACTATAACAACAAAATCACCGGTATCAACGTGCGGCGTGTATATTGGTTTATGCTTACCCCTCAGCACTGACGCCACCTGAGACGCAAGCCTGCCAAGCACCTTCCCGTCTGCATTCACCACAAACCAGTCCCTCTTTACATCCTCTTTTTTAGCAGAAATTGTCTTCATATAAAAACCCCCTTAAACAAACACGTTATTTTATTGATTTATTAAGTGCTTGTCAAGTATTATTAAACTTAGTTAAGATAAATGCACATAGCATGATATTTGCAACAAAATAAATTTAGTATAACATATTATTATGGTTTTTATAAGACTAATCGAATCAGATGATATTTAGAAATTACAAACTTATCTTCGCAACATTACTTATCACATATATCTCACTTAATAATGTCTCTCATGCAGTACAATTTGATGCTACGAATACAAGAATTGACCTGCCAGTGATAACTACACCTAATAATGCTGTTACCCCGCATATCAGCTCTGACGAA
>Ga0209322_10001331_pt1 | contig 14324 bp, 13 predicted proteins | sample Rifsed19ft1_FD_184013 | JGI IMG/M metagenome (GOLD analysis project Ga0209322, IMG submission 184013) | Soil microbial communities from Rifle, Colorado, USA - sediment 19ft 1 (version 2) | ecosystem: Environmental > Terrestrial > Deep subsurface > Rock core/Sediment | place: Rifle, Colorado... | reverse complement strand
CGGTGCTCACCGGGGTCGGTCACCTCGGCGGGTGCAAGCTCGAGCGTTTGCTATGAGAGGAGCACCTGGCCGCCATGGCCGGTGGCAGCGATGCGTGCCCCTTTGTGCACGACCTGCCCGACGTAGCCCTCCCCGGTCAGGTGGGGCACGCCGCTGTGCAGACCCATCCGCACCCGGATCGGACCTCGGACGAGTGCCTCCTGGGCCGCGGCCGCCGCCTGGACCGCCCCCGGTGCGGTCGGGAAGGCGACGAAGAACGCATCGCCCTGGGTATCGACCTCCACCCCGCCGTGGGCGCTGAACGCTTCGCGCAGGATGCGCCGATGTCCGGCCAGCGCCGCGGCGTACCCATCGGCGCCCAGCTGGTGCAGCAGCCTGGTCGAGCCCTCGATGTCGGTGAACAGGAAGGTGACCGTGCCGGACGGGAGATCGCGCTGCACGGCGGCATGATGCGCCAAGGCGATGTCCCGGTCACGGTTGGCAGGGTGAGGGGTACCAATTCAGGCTTGTTGTCCAGCAACGACCACTTGTCATGCCGGCCTGGGCCAGAGCAGAGCGTCGCGGCGGCAACGGGTCACGCACAGGCCGCAGCGCGAACACCGCTCGCCGTCAAGGGCAATGCGGTTCTCCACCACGTGGATGGCGCCGTACACGCACGACGTCTCGCAGATCCCGCACCCGTTACAGGCGTCGAGGTCCAGCACCGGGATGGGAGCCCTCCCGTCGGGCCAGCCCTGGGTCAGTGCCGTCCCCACCACCTCGGTGACCGATGCGTGGCCGTGCGCATCCAGCCAGGTATCGAGCTCCCTGGCGATCTTGCCGAAGACCGATGGCCCGCGCAGGATCGCCGCGGTGCAGACCTGCACGGCAGAGGCGCCCGCCATCAGGAACTCGACCACATCGGTCCCGCGCGTGATGCCACCGACACCGATCACCGGCAGGTCGACCGCCCGCGCGATGTCGCGCACGCAGCGCACCGCCAGCGGTTTCAGTGCCGGGCCCGACAGCCAGCCGTACCCGTTCTGCCCGCCGAGTCGCGGCATCCCGGTCTCGATGTCGAGCGCCAGCACCGGGCCGAAGGAGTTGATGGCGGCGATGCCGTCCGCCCCGGCGTCCTGGGCGAGCCGCGCCGCGCCGGCCATGTCATGGCCGTGGGGGCTGACCTTGACGAAGACCGGCACGTCGAGCGCCTGCTTGGCGGCGCGAACCGCGCTCACCATGGGCGCAGGATCCTCACCGATGTAGTGGGTCGACAGTTCGACCGCGTCGGCGAATGGCCGCACCTTGGGCGCCAGCTCAGCGACCTCCTCCCCCGTGTAGCCCAGGCTCACGATGAGTGGCAGCCCGGCCGTGCGGGCCAGGGCGTACTCGGTCTCGAGCCACTGCTCGGGTGGCAGCTCCGACCACAGCTCGGTGTTGACCATGCCGTGCGGGATCTCGGCCATGTTCGGCTCCGGCGGCTGTGCCGCGCGCACCGAGATGGTCTTGGCCACCAACGCGCCCGCCCCACCCTCGGCACAGGCCAGCATGGCCGCTCCGTCGCGCACCGGCGGACCGGCGGCGGGCAGGATCGGGTTGCGGAACTTGAGGCCGCAGACTTCCACGCTCAGGTCGGCCAAGAGGTTCCTCCTGCGATTGCCGGTGTCCCGCCGGGGCTGAACGGGTGCGGACCGATGCGTTCCAGTCGCTCCCACAGCCGGCGCGACTCCTCGCGCGCCTCGAGCACCAGCCCGTCAGAGTCCACCCTCGTGAGTTTCCGGTCGTGTACCACCAGCTCGCCCGCAACCAGCACGTCACGGACCGATGCCGCGGACAGGCCGAAGACCCAGTGCGAGGCCAGCGAATCTTCGGTCAGTGTTGTGGGTGCGGCATAGTCGAGGACCACCAGGTCGGCCGGCGCTCCGACCTCGATCCGCCCCAGCGCCGGCTCGTCGAACAGGCGCCCGGCCAGCGCGCTGCCCTCGGTCAACGCGGTGAGCGGCCAGCCAGCGGGCGTGTCGAGTCCGTCCTCTCGCAGGCGGAAGAACGCGGCGCGGGACTCCTCGAACATGTCGGCGCCGATCCCATCGGTCCCGAGCGCCAGGCGTGGGCCCAGCCACGCCAGCGGCGCGCGCCCCACCGCGTTATTCATGTTCGAGCGGGGGTTGTGGGCGACCGTCACGCCCGACTCGCGGAGGACTTCAGCCTCGGCCCGAGTCAGGTGCACAGCGTGCGCCGCCAGCGAGGCATCGGTCAGTACCCCGGCGTCGGACAGCCGATGCGCGGCCCGAAGGCCGAAGCGTGCCTCGGCATCGGCCTCATCTGCCTCGTCCTCCGCCAGGTGGACGTGGATGCCAGCCCGTGCCTCGTCTGCGAGTGCGACGCAGGCGGCCAGTGTCTCGTCAAAGAGGGTGAACGATGCGTGCGCCCCCACCATGCCGCGGGCCAGCGGCCAGCGGCCCTCGGCGACGCGGCGCAGGAAGCCGCGGTTCTCCTCGACGCCCGCGTCGGCACGCTCCGGACCATCGCGGTCGGTCACCTCGTAGCACAGGACGGACCGGATGCCGACCTCCCCAAAGGCGGCGGCCAGTACGTCCAGCGAGCCGTCGATCGCGTTCGGCGAGGCGTGGTGGTCGACCAGCGTCGTGGTGCCGGCCAGCAGCGCCTCGCGCGCCGCGACCAGACCCGAGGCGCGGATTGCGGGGAGGTCGAGCGCGCGATCCAGGCGCCACCACACTCGCTGCAGGATCTCGAGGAACGAGGTCGGCGGCGGCAGGTTGTAGGGCATGCCGCGCGCCAGGGCGGAGTAGGCGTGGGTGTGTGCGCACACGTTGCCGGGCACGACCAGGCAGCCGCTGCACTCGATGCGCTGGGCGCTGCGCGCCTCGTCCAGCCCAATGCCGATGGCCGCCACGCGGCCGCCGGACACCAGCACGTCGCCGCCGACCAGGGTGGGTGGATGCAGCGAAGCGACCACGGTGGCCCCGCTGAGCAGAACGCTCATCGTGGCGCCTCCACCGGCCGTGGCTCTCCGCGCCCGCGCCGTACCAGGCGCGGGACCGCGGCCCGCGCGGCCGCGGAGTCAGTCATGGGCAGGCTGGTGCGGCGAATGCCGTCAAACGCGTGCAACGCGCCGGCCACGGCCGCCGCGGTCGGCACCAGCACGGCCTCACCGGCGCCCTTGGCGCCATACGGTCCCTCGGCCTGCGGCTCCTCGACCAGGATGACCTCGACCGGGGGCATGCCGGCGGCGGGGATGATGTTGAGGGACTTGAGCGTATCGGTCACCGGTACGCCGCCGTCAATCACGTACTCCTCGGACAGCGCATAGCCGAGGCCCATGTGGACGCCGCCCTCGACCTGGCCCTCCAGTGCCAGCGGATTGATCGCGCGACCGACGTCGTGAGCGGCCACGACCCTGGCCAGCCGCCCCTCGTCGTCGAGGATGACCACTTGGGTGGCCCAGCCATAGGCCAGGTGGGTCATCGGTTCGGGATCGTCCTCGCGCAGTTCAGTCGTCCAGTCGACCACGAACTCACCGGGGAACTCCTGCCCGGCGAGTTCCTCCAGCCTCTTGCCGTCGCGCGCGAGATTCAGGCGCCGGGCAGCAACGAGCACGGCCTGGCCGCCCAGCACGGTGGCCCGCGAGGCGGTCGTCTCGCCGGTGTCGAGCTCGTGCTCGGTGTCGACCACGACCCGGATGCGGTCCACGGCAATCCTCAGCTCCTCGGCGGCGATCTGGGCCATGGCGGTATGGATGCCCTGCCCCATCTCGGTCCAGGAGTGGAAGAGGGTCAGCGTGCCGTCCGCCTCCGGGCGCAGGATGGCGCGGCCTCGCTCGGTCATGCCGTTCCCGATGCCGGTGTTCTTGGCGCCGCAGGCGATGCCCGCGTAGCGCGCGGAGCGATAGGCGTCGCGCACTGCCAGGAGCGTCTTCCGCAGGCCCACGCCGGAGGTCAGCCGTTGACCGGAGCCGAACCGGTCGCCGACGGTCATGGCGTTCCGCCAGCGGATCTCCCAGCCGTCGATGCCCACGCGCTCGGCCAGGACGTCGAGCAGCCCCTCCAGCGCGAAGGTTACCTGCGGCACCCCGAAGCCGCGCATGGCGCCGGCGGGGGCGTGGTTGGTGCAGACCGCCCGGGCCTCCACGTCGACGTTCGGGACCCGGTACGCGCCGCAGGCGTGGCCGGCCGCTCGCTCGAGCACCTTGGCTCCGACGCTGGCGTAGGCGCCGGTGTCGCCGATGATCCGGGCACGGACGGCGAGCAGGTGGCCCTCGGCGTCGCAGCCGACCGTGTATGCCAGGCTCATCGGGTGGCGCTTGGGATGGAAGCGCAGGCTCTCGCGCCGCGACAGGGCCAGCAGCACGGGCCGCCCGGCGAGGAGCGCGAGGAGCGATGCCTGCGCCTGGACCGAGAGGTCCTCCTTGCCCCCGAATGCGCCGCCGGTGGCGACCTGCGTGACGCGGATCGAGGCCTCGGGGAGTGCCAGGAACGTGGCGAGCTGGCGTCGGTCCTCCCAGGCACCCTGTCCCTGCGAGAAGACCCGGAGCCGCGGGGCGTCGCCGTCGCCCGACGCCGCCTCCGGCACGGTCAGGACCGCCTCCGGCTCGAGGAAGGCGTGCTCGATGCGCTGGGTGGTGAACGTGTTCGACGCGACGTGCGCCGCGGTTGCCAGCGCGGCCTCCACCTCGCCGCGCCGAACGACCGAGGTGGAGAGCAGGTTGCCGCCCGGGTGGATGCGCGGCGCCTCCGGCTCGAGCGCCTCCTCGGGGTCGACCACGGGCGGCAGGACCTCGTACTCGACCCGGATCAGCTCCGCGGCCTCGCGTGCCGCCGAGCGCGTCTCGGCGGCGACCGCCGCCAGCACGTCACCGACATAGCGGGCCTCCTCCCCCTCGGCCACGAGAGGCGGCCAGTCGCGCTCGATCAGGCCACACAATCGCTCGCCCGGCACGTCGCGCCAGGTCACGACGCGAACCACGCCCGGATACGCCGCAGCTGGCGTCGTGTCGATGCGCAGCACCGTGGCCCGAGGATGATCCGAGAAGCGCAGGGCGCCGTGCAGCATGCCGGGGACGCGCATGTCGGCCACGAAGGCGTGCTCACCGAGGACCTGCTCCCGCCCGGCGTATTTCGGGACGCGACCGCCCACCACCGCCGGTCCCACCTCGGTCTCGTCCGGTCGTACGCCGCGCCGACGCGCGGCCACGTCCGCGATGGCGTCGACCACCTTGACATAGCCGGTGCAGCGGCACAGGTTGCCCGCCAGCGCCCGGGCGATCTCGTCGCGAGACGGATCCGGCGCGCGGGCGAGCAGCGCCTCGGCCTTCATGACGATCCCCGGCGAGCAGAAGCCGCACTGCGACGCGCCGCCCCGCACGAATGCATCGGCCCAGTCGGCCCGGCCTTCAGCGGACAGCCCCTCCAGGGTGCGCACGTCGCGGTCGGCGAAGCGCGACGCCGGCTGGGCACAGGAGACCACCGCGCGCCCATCGACGATGACGGTGCAGGCGCCGCACGAGCCCTCCGGAGCGCAGCCGTCCTTCATGGAGCGCAGGCCGACCTGCTCGCGGAGCAGCTGGAGCAGGCTCTCACCCGGCCGCTCCTCGACCGCGACCCGCTCGCCGTTGACGGTCAGCTGCATTCGGTCGCCTCAGCCCACCACGGGCGGGCCATGTGGCCCTATACCCTGCGGCCCTTCACTCCCGACTCTATGGGGGCGGCACGCAGCCGGAGTGTGCCGTTCGTCCTGAGGTACAGGGCCGTCGGTCCCCATTCTTGGAGGGCTTGCATGGAGCATCTCGGGCTCGCCACGCAGCTCGTGGACGCCGCCGTCTACGAGCGGACCCTCTCGCGTTTCCGCGAGAACGGCATCCTGATGCCGACCTTCGCGCAGCTGGCCGACCCGTTCAGCGTTCCACCCGACGCCCTCGCCGGCCTGGCGGAGGTCGACCCCGACGCGCCGGACCCGCGCAACCTGTTCCGGGTCCACTGGCACAACGGGGCAGACCGCGTCACGCGCGTGCCACTGCCGGACCACCTGCTGCTGACCACCGAGCTCACCGGCGTCGAGGCCCCCATCGTGGTGGCGCTGGCGGATCGCTTCCCCATGATCGCCTCGCACAAGGTGCTCGCGGCGTATGGCTGCCTGGCCCCGCGGCTCGTCACCGGCGGGTTCGACCCGACCTCGCAGCGCGCCGTCTGGCCGTCGACCGGCAACTACTGCCGCGGCGGCGTGGCCATCTCGCGAATCATGGGCTGCCGCGGCGTGGCGGTCCTCCCCGAGGGGATGAGCATGGAGCGCTTCGACTGGCTGGGGAGTTGGGTCTCCGACCCGCATGACGTGATCCGCACCCCGGGCACGGAGAGCAACGTCAAGGAGATCTACGACCGCTGCGCCGAGCTCGCGCAGGACGAGCAGAACGTCATCCTCAACCAGTTCTCCGAGTTCGGGAACCACCTGGTCCACTACCTCGCCACCGGCCAGGCCCTCGAGCGGCTGGCGGTCGCGCTGGCCGAGGAGCGGGCCGGGTTGCGGCCGTGGGGCTTCGTGTCCGCCAGCGGCTCGGCCGGGACGCTGGGCGCCGGCGACTACCTCAAGGAGCGCCACCGCACTCGCATCGTGGCGGTCGAAGCGCTCGAGTGCCCGACCATGCTCGAGAATGGCTTCGGCGAGCACAACATCCAGGGCATCGGCGACAAGCACATCCCGCTGATTCACAATGTCATGAACTCCGACTATGTGGTGGCGGTTTCCGACCGCGCCACCGACCAGCTGAACGTCGTGTTCAACACGGCCGCGGGGCGAGCCTTCCTGGCGGATCGTCGGAGCGTTCCCCAGGCGTTGCTCGATCAGCTCGGCTCCCTGGGGCTGTCGAGCATCTGCAACGTGGTGGCCGCCATCAAGGTCGCGCGGCAGGCCAACCTCGGACCCGACGACCTGCTGCTGACGGTGGCCACCGACGGCGCGCCGATGTACGCCTCGGAGCTGCACAAGGTCGTCTGGCGCGACTTCCCCGACGGGTTCGACGAGGCCGCCGCCGCCCAGGCCTTCGGTGAGCACCTGCTGGGCGCGGGTGCGGAGCACGTGCTGGAGCTCACCGAGCGCGAGCGAACCCGGATCTTCAACCTCGGCTACTACACCTGGGTCGAGCAGCAGGGCGTGTCGATTGCCGACTTCGTGGCGCGACGTGAGCAGCAGACCTGGGCCGAGATTCGCGCGGTCCTCCCCGCCCTGGACGCGCTGATCGCCGAGTTCAACGCGCGAACCGGCGTCGCGAGGGGCGCATGAGCCCGACGATGACCGCGGCCACCGCCGGCCCGGATACCGTCCCGGGCCTCCCCACCGCACTCGCCTGTGCTGGCTGCGGCTATCGGCTTCCAGACAACGAGCCGATTCGCCTGCACTGCCCCATGGCTCGGGCCGGCGACGACACCGATCATGTCCTGCGCCGCGTCATCGAGCCGTCCCGCCTGAGCTTCCCGAGCGAGCAGGACCCCAACCCGTTCGTGCGCTACCGGACGCTGCTCCACGGCTACCACGTGGCGCTCGCCGCGGGCCTGTCGGACGGGGATGTGGCGCAGCTCATTCGACGCCTTGACCACGCGGTGGCAGGCGTCGATGGCCACGGCTTCGAGGTCACGCCCTTCGCGCGCGCAGACCGGCTGAGCGAGCAGCTCGGCCTGGGTCCGCAGGGCGGCATCTGGGTCAAGGACGAGACCGGGAACGTATCGGGGTCGCACAAGGCGCGGCACCTGTTCGGCGTGCTGCTCGAGCTCGAGCTGGCTGGCGGGGAGATCGGCTCGAGCGCCCACCCGCTGGCGATCGCCAGCTGCGGCAACGCGGCGCTGGCCGCGGCCGTGGTTGCGCGGGCCGCCGGCCGGCCGCTTCATGTCTTCATCCCGCCCGACGCCGATCCATCGGTCGTGGCTCGCCTGCGCGACCTCGGAACCGACCCCGTGGTCTGCGAGCGCGAACCGGGCGCGACCGGTGACCCGACCTATCGCCGACTCCGGGAGGAGATCGCCCGGGGCGCCGTCCCGTTCACCTGCCAGGGCAACCTCAACGGACTGGCCATCGAGGGCGGTGAGACGCTCGGATGGGAGATGGTCAGCGCCACGCTGGCGAGCGGCGAGCGCCTCGACCACCTCGTCATCCAGGTTGGCGGCGGGGCGCTGGCGTCGTCCTGCATCCAGGCCTTCAGCGAGGCCCGCGATCTCGGGGTGCTCTCCGCGCTGCCGCGCTTCCACACCGTCCAGACGCGCGGCGCCTCCCCGCTGGCGCGCGCCCACGAGCTGGTCGCCGCCCGTCTCCCCGAGGGAGCGGACGAGGCCGCCATCGAGGGGGAGCTGACCCGGGCGGCCACCCACCGCTCCGAGTTCATGTGGCCGTGGGAGACGGAGCCGCACTCCGTGGCCGGCGGCATCCTCGACGACGAGACCTACGACTGGCTGGCGGTCGTGCGCGGGATGCTGCTGACCGGCGGGCAGGCGGTCGTCGTGGACGAGGCGGCGCTGCGCGACGCCAACCGGCACGCCCGGGCGAGCACCGGCATCGACGTGGACCACACCGGATCGGCCGGCCTCGCCGGCGTGATCGAGCTGCTGCGGCGCGGGGAGATCGGTCCCGACGATCGCGTCGCCGTCATCTATACCGGGATCCGCCGCGCAGCGGCGTCAGATGGAGAACCCTCATGAGGAGCTTCCTTGGCCGCGACATCCTCACCCTGAAGGACTTCAGTCGCGAGGAGTACTTCCGCATCTTCGAGGTCGCGAACGATCTGCGACCGCACGCACGAGATCGGCGCAACGGCGACCTGCTCAAGGACAAGACGCTGTTGACCGCCTTCTACCAGCCGAGCACCCGCACGCGGCTCTCGACCGAGGCTGCCATGCACCGCCTCGGCGGGCACGTGCTCGGATTCAGCGACGCGAAGATGACCCGGGCCGGCGACTTCTACCAGGAGTCGCTCAAGGACACCTTCCGCATGCTCGAGTCGTACGCGGACGTCATCGCCATCCGGCACTTCACCGAGGGCGCGCCGGCGGAGGCGGCGAAGTGGTCATCGGTTCCGATCATCAACTGCGGTGACGGCTGGGGGCAGCACCCGACCCAGGTGCTGACCGACCTGTACACCATCCTGCTCGAGCGCGGCACGCTGGACGGGCTCACCTACCTGCTCGTCGGCGACATGCGGATGCGCACGATGCACTCGATCCTGCACGCCCTGTCGCAGTTCGACGCCGAGGCCATCGTCGTCTCCCCGCCGGACATGTCACTCGAGCCGGCCTTCAAGGCGGAGCTCGACGCAATGAGCGTGGCCTACCGCGAGGCGGAAGCGGTCCCCGACGTCATCGGCGAGGCCGACATCATCTACATGGAGCCGGTCGTCCAGGCCGACTACACCCAGTCTCGCGTCGAGCGAGGCAGCGAGGTGGGGCTCACCCCGCCCGCCTACCAGGTCACCGCGGAGCTGATGCGCACCAAGGCCAAGCGGAGCTCGATCATCCTGCACTCCCTGCCACGCATGGACGAGCTGACCCTCGACGTCGACGAGACGCGCCACCAGCGCTACTGGGTCGAGGCCGCCAACGGCGTCGTGCTGCGCATGGCGCTGCTGGCCCTCGTCCTGGGCGCGGCAGAGTAGGAGGACCGAACGATGCAGACCGGGCTCCGCGGCCGCGACCTGATCAGCCTCTCCGAGTGGACGACCGAGGAGATCGACACCATCCTGGAGGTGGCGTCCCAGCTGAAGCGCGAGCGTGCGCTGGGGATCGCCCATCCCCTGCTGCGTGACCGCGTGCTGGCCATGCTCTTCTTCTACAGCTCCACGCGCACGCGCGCCAGCTTCGAGGCCGGCATGGCGCAGCTGGGCGGGCACGCCCAGTTCATCGAGAGCCGCACGACACAGATCGCCCACGGCGACACGGCCAGGGAGATCGGCGAGATCCTGGGCCGCTACAACGACGGGATCGCCATCCGTAACGTGGACTGGGGGATCGGCAACGCCTACATCAACGAGGTGGCGGAGGCGTCGCGGGTGCCGGTCCTGAACATGCAGTGCGACCTCTACCACCCGCACCAGGTCCTGGCCGACCTGATGACGATCCGCGAGAAGGTGGGCGACCCTCGCGGCCGGACGATCACCGTCTCGTGGGCCTACGCCGCCTCCTACCAGAAGCCGATCAGCGTGCCGCAGGATCTCATCCTGCTCGCCACACGCTACGGCATGAACGTGCGGCTGGTCCATCCACCGGAGTTCACCCTGATGCCCGAGATCGTGGCGGCCGCCGGCGAGAACGCGCGTCGCTCGGGGGGCTCGCTTGAGTTGATGGACGACTTCGACGCCGGATTCCGTGGCTCGCACGTCGTGTACGCCAAGTCCTGGGGTGCCCTGCTGACGGCCCCCGATGAGACCGATGGCGCCGCCATCGCGAAGCGCTACACCGACTGGATCACCGATGAGCGGCGCGTGGCCCTCGCCGCGGAGGACGCCATCTACATGCACCCGCTGCCGGCCGACCGGAACATCGAGGTGACCGATGCGGTGATCGATGGCCCGCAATCGGTCGTCTACGACCAGGCGGAGAACCGGCTGCACGCCCAGAAGGCCGTGATGGCCCTGACGATGGGCTGAGGAGACGACCGATGGCCAAGTCCGCGCTGGTGGTCGCCATTGGCGGCAACTCGCTGATCAAGGATCCGCAGCACATGACCGTGCCGGACCAGTACCGCGCCCTCGGCGAGACGAGCAGGCATATCGCCCGCATCATCAAGGACGGCTGGCAGGTGGCGATCGGCCACGGCAACGGCCCGCAGGTGGGCTTCATCCTGCGACGCTCCGAGCTATCCGCCCACGAGTTGCACGAGGTGCCGCTCGACGTGTGCGACGCTGACACCCAGGGTGCCATCGGTTACGAACTGCAGCAGAACCTGGGCCACGACTTCCGACGGATGCGCATCGACCGCCAGGCGGTCACCGTCGTGACGCAGGTCGAGGTCGATCCCAACGACCCCGCCTTCCAGCATCCCAGCAAGCCGATCGGCTCGTTCATGGACGAGGCCCAGGCGCAGCAGCGGGCCGAGCGTGAAGGGTGGGTCGTGCGCGAGGACGCGGGCCGTGGCTGGCGGCGAGTGGTCGCCTCTCCGCGGCCGTTGCGGATCGTCGAGGAGCGGGCCGTCAAGGCGCTGCTGCGGGACGACTTCGTGGTCATCACCGTGGGCGGCGGCGGCATCCCCGTCATCACCGACGAGCACGGGGACCTGCGCGGCGTCGCCGCGGTGATCGACAAGGACTTCGCCTCCGCGCTGTTGGCGATCACCCTCCGCGCCGACGTGTTCATGATCACCACCGGCGTCGACCGCGTGGCCCTCGACTGGGGACGTCCGGAGCAGCGCTGGGTTGACCGCCTGACGCTCGCCGAGGCGAAGGACTACCTGGCTGAGGGCATGCACTTCGCGGCGGGCAGCATGGCGCCCAAGATCGAGGCCTGTATCGAGTTCCTCGAGCACGGCGGCGGCGAGGCGGTCATCACCAACCCGGAGAACATGGAGCGAGCGCTGGCCGGCGAGGCGGGAACGCGGATCGTCGCCTGAGTCCGGATTCCACCGCGTCCGGGGAGCCTGTCCACCCGCGGCCCGTCCTGTGGAAGGGTTTGTGGATAAGTTGGTGGACATACCCCCTTCGCAAGGTCCGTATCGGCTCATACGATTCGACACCGACGCCTATCCTCAGAGCCGCCCTCATCCATCGATCTGGCGCTATCAATCGCCCCGTACAGCCCATCGGAGGCAATCGCCCGCATGTCGCATCGGCCCTCGGCGCCCTCCGCGCGGCTGCTACTCGACGATCCGTCGCCTGACCCCCCGCCGCCCGACGTGGCCGAGTTCATCCGCTTCTGCCATCGGCGAAAGCCGGTCGGCTGGCCGGAGTTGTATGACGAGATGTGCGCCGTCGCCGCACGGCGCGAGTTCAACGGGTGGGATATCGATCAGTTCGCGGCCCGGGGCCTGACGTTCAGCCTGTTCGAAATGCCGCGCCTATCCGGGTGGGTCCGGACCGTCGTGGCCGCATCCGTCGAGCCCCGCGAGGCCATTGAGCCGCGTCCCGCCGTAGCCTGATCCAGCCGGTCGCGGACTCGATACCAGAGCGGTGACCGATTGCGAGGCACCGGGCTGGGCATGCGCCCGGCGTGGCTCTCGCGTCAACGCGGATCGAAGCCCCTGACGCGCGTGGGAGTTGTCCACAAGGGGGCATGAGAAGGCCCCGACTATCCACAATCGGGGCCTCTGCATGGCGATCGGCGTCCGGGTCGCAGACCCGCTCCGCCGTTCAGTACGTGTGGCGGCGAGCCATCTCCCGCTCGATCATGCGCTCCATGACCATGTACTTCTCGATCCGCCGCCGCAGCTCGTTCGCCTCGGGGGTGTAGAGGTGGACGAATTGCTGGAGCTCGAGCGAGAGTTTTCGGCTGAACATCCGGGCATGGTCCAGGTTGCGGCGCAGGAGCACCTGGTCCATGCGGCGCAGGTGCTCCTCGTTGAGCAGGTCCTCGTCGCGCAGCAGCTGGGTATCGACCTCGATCTGGGTCGGCTGCAGCAGGACCGGGGCGATGATGCGGTCGTCGGTCATATCGGTCGGAAGTCTAGCGCAGGACCGATGCCGCCCGAGGCGGGCGGCTATCCTGTCGGGCGGGTCCCCGTAGCTCAGTGGACCAGAGCGGCTGCCTTCTAAGCAGCGGGTCGCAGGTTCGAATCCTGCCGGGGACGCCAGCCAACGGTCCGGGAGCGCAACCGTGAGACCGAGACCTCGCGCGCCTCGCGTGACGTGCGCGGCTACGAACTTCGGGCCTCCCACTTCGCCCGTGCACTGTCACCGCTGATTGCGGCCTTCTTGGCCGCCCCACGTGCACCCCGGTGGGTGTCCGGGCGCGGCCCATGGGTGGGTTGGTCCTCGGGCGGATGGGCTCAGGGCTCGGGCGGACGGCCGGTGCGCCCGCCCGCCCGCCTTTCAGCAGCTCAGCAGCTGATTTCGTTCGCCTCGATGCGCAATGGCACGCCCACCGGCACGAGGTAGGTGATGGAGAGGCTGGTGGGGTCCGTGGCACTCGGGTTGCGCCCGATGTGCACGTGCTCCCCGGCGTCCACCACGGTCTGGCCGGGGAGGTAATCAACGTATGAGCAGTCGCTGTGCTGGTACCGGAAGGTGCCGCTCACGACCGTCACGAGCACCGGACCCGGATGGCGGTGCCAGCCTGTGTGCCCATTGGGAGCGATGGTCAGCTCCTGGTCGAAGACCCGCAGCTCGCCGAACGACCGGAGCTGGACCACATGCGGGGTGGTGACGTTGAAGCGACCGCTGATCACACCGTCGCCGCGCGTGGACGGTGGGCTGATCCCCGCGCCCGGGCTGGCAAGCACGAGCGCCGTCGTCAGAAGCAGCAATGTGATGGCCGCGAGCGCGGCATGTCGGAAGGAACGTCGGTTCATCGGTAAGTTCTCCTTATCGGCCTTCAGGCGCTGGCCGTGGATGCGCGGGTGACTCCGCCGATCTGCTCGAGGATCGCCAGCAGGTCCCAATTGACCCAGGCGTCCACAATCCGGCCGTCCTCGACCCGGTAGAGCGCGCTACACCCGGCCGTCCACTCGCGGCCGGTGGGCGGGACACCCTGGAAGAGGCCTCGGTGGGTGCCCCGTCCGGTCAGATGGACCGCGACCAGGTCGCCTTCGGCGATGAGGAGGCGGACCGCGCCCGCGAAGTCGGGGAATGCTCGCCGGAAGCTGGCCACGCGCCGCTTGAGGTCGTCACTTGAGACGAGTTCCTCGAGCGCGGATGATTCGCCGCCCGCCAGAACCTCATCCAGGTATCGGCGGACGACGTCGGCCGGCTTGGTCGCGGAGATGGGATCGACGGCCATCGGCGGGCCCTGACTTGGGCCTCCGGACCTCGGAGGCGTCAGCAAAGAGGCTGGGCGAACCGGGTGAGCCTCAGGTGAGCGATCGATGACAGATCGATGACAAGCGCAGCGGCGCTTCAGCGATCCTGCAGGCGGTACCCAGCGCCGCGAACGGTCTCAACCACGACCAAGCCGTCCTCGAGCTTATGGCGGAGCCGGCGGACGGTGGCATCCACGACGTTGCTGGTCGCCGCGCCGTCCCAGCCCCACACGTCCTGGAGGAGCTCCCGTCGGGAAACGGTCCGGCCGGGAATGCGCCGCAGCCGGTCGAGGACTGCGAACTCCAACGGCGTCAGACCGATGCGCCGACCGTCGGCACGGAGCTCATGGGCATCGGCATCGAGTTCCCACGCCGCCATGCCCAGCTCGGCGGCCACGAGCCCCGCC
>Ga0209322_10001330_pt1 | contig 14324 bp, 8 predicted proteins | sample Rifsed19ft1_FD_184013 | JGI IMG/M metagenome (GOLD analysis project Ga0209322, IMG submission 184013) | Soil microbial communities from Rifle, Colorado, USA - sediment 19ft 1 (version 2) | ecosystem: Environmental > Terrestrial > Deep subsurface > Rock core/Sediment | place: Rifle, Colorado... | reverse complement strand
AAAGTGGCTTGTCCCTCATTTCGAGAAGATGCTCTACGACAATGCGCACCTCGCCGAGCTCCTGACGGTCACGGCGAGAGCCACCGCCGATCCGGAGCTCGAGCGGCTGGCGCGCGGCACGCTCGATTTCGTGCTCCGAGCGATGCGACTCCAGGAGGGCGGTTTCAAATCGGCCATCGACGCGGAGACCGACGGCGAAGAAGGGGCTTATTACCTGTGGACTCGGTCCGAGCTTCGAGACGTCCTGGGCGACGATGACAACTGGCTCGCTCCCATTCTGGGATTCAACGAATCGCCCAACTTCGAAGGGGGAAAATACACCCTCTACCTCACCGATAGTCTCGCCGAGCACGCCAAGCGGCTGGGGTGGAGCCGGGCCGAGCTCCTCGACGAGATGGGTTCTGCTTTCGACCGGCTGCGCCTGGCCCGGCAGGGACGCGAGTTTCCGCTGGTGGACGACAAGGTATTGGCGGACTGGAACGGGATGATGATCGCTGCCCTGGCCCGCGGGGGGCTTCTCCTCGATGAGCCGCGATATCTCGAAGCGGCCCGGAGTGCGGCATCCTTCCTCCTCGCGACCTGAGAGATGGCGACGGAACGCTTCTTCACGCTTGGCGGCAGGGCACGGCCAAGATTCCAGCCTTTCTCGACGACTACGCGTTTCTCATGCGGGGACTGCTGGCTCTTTACGAAGCCACCGGAGAAAATCGCTGGCTCCTCGCCACCGAACAGCTGGCGGAGGAGATGGAGCGAAGGCTCGGTGATACCGCCGGAGGCTACTACCAAACCCAGGCCAGCCGCCACCTCCTTTTCCAGCCTAAAACGATCTATGACGGCGCCATCCCGTCTGGAAACGGTGTCGCCACTCTGGCGCTGCTTAGTCTTTCTGAGCACACCGGCAAGACCCTCTACCGGGAGAGGGCCGAGGCGGCCATGAAAGCCTTTGCCGCGGAGTTCAAAGAACGCCCGGCTCCGCTTCGCACCTTGGCGCTGGCGGTGGACCTTTATCATCGGACCTCGCCAGCGCCAGGCGCCCCGAGCATGTCGGGCGCATCCAGAAAGCAGGAACTCGAACCGGTCGCTCGACTCGCGGAAGAGCTGGTGAAGACGGCGCTCCTCTTGGAGGATGCCCCGGCCGGGGGCGGTCGGTGGCGGCCCTTCGAGCTCCGGGTGACGATACGCGAGGGCTGGCACGTCAACGCCCATCCCGCCTCGCTGAGGTACCTCATACCAACCGAGGTACGGGGCGATGTAAGGAAGCTAACCTATCCGGAAGGCGAAGACTTCAAGTTCGCCTTCTCCGAGGAGTCTCTATCGGTCTACAGTGACACAGTCTCCATCCGCGGCGAGATCGATCCTCAAGAGTCCGAGCTGCGACTCGTCTATCAAGCCTGCGATGATCGCCGATGCCTCACCCCGGTCGACAAGACAATCCCGGTGCCTCCCGAGCGGTAGAATCATGAACCCATCGGCCGCCGGAAAATTCTCCTCTGCGTTGCGACTCATCCTCGTCCCTGCACTCATCAGTCTCATCGTCACTCTCTGGCGACTGACCGGCGAGCTCCTCCACTGGTCGGCCAGGTTCTACAACCCGGAAGCAGGAGGGATGGGCGCCATCGTCGGCATCACCTGGCTGGCACCCGTTTTCGGAATCTACTTCGCTTTCGAGTTGGTCAAGGCCGGCCAGAAGCCTCCCAACTGGAGGAAGGCGCTCGGCTTGGCCATTCTGGGGGGCGTGGTTCTCATCCTGGGCGCGCCCCTTCAAACGATTTTCCTGGAAAGGAGTTTTCTGTCGGGTCTCGTTTACATCTGGCTCCTGGGACTGGTGGCCGCCGGCATGCAGCTTTTCGGCTGGCCGCAGCTCGTGAAGACGCTCCTCGCCTACGGACTCGCCGCCCGTCTCCCGATCATCCTGATCATGGCACTTGCCATGCGCGGCGGTTGGGGGACGCACTATGATGCCAAGCCGCCCGGTTTCCCGGAGATGGATTGGCTCTCCGCCTTCCTCTGGCTGGGATTCTTTCCTCAGCTGACTTTTTGGGTCGGTTCCACCATCGTGATGGGAGCTCTTTGCGGAGTGCCGGCGGCGGTTCTCCTGCACCGGCGCAAGCCGCGGGTGGAGGCGGGATCACGCGGCGCCGCCTTCCCAACGTGAGCATCGGCGAGAATGCGACTATCGAACCGAGTCCGGTTCGAAATTTCCGACTTTGGGGAGCGTTCGAAGCTTCTTCCCAATGGGGATTCGCTCGGCGAGGAAGGCCCCTCCTTCGCTCAGGCTAAGGAGTTAGCCCTGGCGCTCGCTATCTCAACGAAGGGCGCGAGAGTCGCACGGATATTGCGGTTGTTGCGTTTATTGCGTTTACCGGCTAGACTGAACCACTGGAGAATTAGCCAATGGCCCACCTAATGAATACAGAAAAGGAGCCGTTCCTGCCGTCGGAGCATGACGCATTGCTGGCGGGAGAAACGAACCGCAAGCTGGCGGATTATTTCCGCGGGAAGCAGTATTTTCGCGTCCGCCTGGTCGACGAGGCCGGGCGGGCGACCGAGACTCTGGAGCTCCCGGCTGCCGCAGCGCGGCTTCTCCTCGACATGCTCGAGCACATGGCCCGGGGCAACGCGGTGACGCTTCTACCTATCCATGCCGAATTGACGACGCAGCAAGCGGCGGATCTACTCAATGTCTCCCGTCCTCACCTAGTGCAGTTGCTGGACGAACGAAAGATTCCTTACCGCAAGGTCGGCACCCACCGCCGGGTGCGAGCTGAGGATGTCCTTCGGTACAAGCGGCAGATGGAACAAGCGCGACGGGAGGTCCTGCAGGAGCTCGCCGCTCACGATCAGGAGCTCGGGCTCGAATAGCGCATGGATCGGTTCACGGCCTTTCTGGACTCCAATGTTCTCTACCCAGCCGCACTCAGGAACTTCCTCATGTGGCTTGCGCTGCGAGGGCTCTTTCGTGCACGGTGGTCCGATAGAGTTCACGCGGAATGGATGGCGGCTGTCCAGCGGGGTTTCCCCGATGTTACTCGCGAGCAGCTCGAGCGGACCCGCGAGCTCATGAACCTCCATGCCGAGGGCTGCTTGGTCACCGAGTTCGAGGAACTGATCCAGGGCCTCCAGCTACCGGACCCGAGCGACCGCCACGTCCTGGCGGCGGCGATCCGCTCCGGCGCGGACGTGATCGTGACGCAAAACCTGAAGGATTTCCCGCCGGAGAAGCTACAGCCCTATGGCATCGAGGCGCAGCACCCCGACACGTTCATCACGCATCTCTTCGACCTGAACGCGGATGCGGTCGTCGGAGCCGCGCAAGAGCACCGCGCCAGCCTGAAGAACCCGCCAAAGAGCGTGGACGAGTACCTCGAGACGCTCGAGCGTCAGGGCCTGACACAAACGGTCGCGGAGCTGCGTGCCTACGCCAGCGTGCTTTAAGAGTCGGAGGCGTCGATACGGACGTGGACGAACAAACACCGCGCATCATCTTCGCTTGGAAGGCCGAAGGCATGAGCGAAACGCGTACTTCAACCATCTCGAAAGCGACCATCTCGAAGGCCAAGACTGATTGGCATCAGTTCGACACTTTGACGGAAGAACGGGTCCGGCGCCGTATTGAAGCGTATCCGAAGCTCACGTTCACCCGGCTCAAAGACCAGCGCAGTGAGATCGTTCGAGTGGTAGACGGCGGGAGCCAGATCCGTATCTGGATCGACGAGAAGAGATAGTCGCGTTTTGATAGACTCGACCTCCCATGAAAGTGGATTACCTCCCGGGGCGCAGAAACATCGGTCCCAGAGAAGTGCGCCGGCGCCGGCGGCTCGGGCTCATGGGCGCCGCGGCGAGCGCCCTCCTGTTCCTGGTGCTCCTGTGGACGGATGCACCGAAGCCCGCACGAGCTCTCCTCGCCTTTCCGCTCCTGGTCGCGACGCTGGGGCTGGTCCAGGCCTCGAGCGAGACCTGAGTGGTCCTGGGCATGCGGGGCATGCATCGAATGAATGGGGCTACCGGTCAGGCGGAGACGAGCAGTGAACGGAAATCGGATCGACGGCGCTCGCTTCGCCTCTGGGTGCTGATGGGTGTTCTGACGCTCGCCCTAACCGCCCTGGCCATGATCGCACCCTCCCCGTTGGGTTGACAGGCTCAAATCCCGTCCGCATAATGTTCCTTCACCCCTAAACTCAAGAGATAGAGAACTGCCATAGCCTGAGCGCCTTGGTCCGCGCCACCGGAGCATGCAATCGGCCGAAGTCAGTAGCATCGACGCGTCCCACGAAAAGTCCATTTACTGGCTGAGCTTCGCCCTACGTTGTCTGCTGGGCTTGCTGGCTTGGTGGGCCTCCTGGTACACGAGCTACTCCCTGGTCGAAGATGCGGTGGCATATGAGACCCTGGGGAGACGCATCGCCCTGGAGTGGATGGCGGACGGCACGTCCCTCACCCTGGAGAGCATGATGGCGACTGGCCGCCAGGCTTGGGGCATGGTCTGGGTGTTGGCGGTTCTCTCCTTCCTCCTCAGGGGTGCACGCGCCCTCCCGGTGATCATCGTGCTCTTCAACCTCGTCACCGCCTGGACTCCCGTCCTCGTCTACCGCATCTCTCGGCAACTCGGCCTGGCCGGTCACGGGGCGCTTCACGCAGCGCGGCTGGTAGTCTTCTCACCGGTCTTCGCCTTTTGGGGAGGAGCTCTCTACAAGGAGGGGCTCGTTCTCTTCGTTCTCAGCCTCCTCACCTACCACGTACTCGTCCTCCAGGAGCGGGTCCACGGCAGGTCCATATTGATGGTCGTCCTTGGAATCGGCGCACTCGTCTCCTTGAGGTTCTATCTGGCGGTCCTGCTCCTGCCCAGTATCGTCTTCGGAGTACTCCTTGCTCGTCGCGCCCGGGGACGGGAGCAGCACGAGGAGGAGACTCCCGCCGCGACAGTGATACGGCGGCTGATGGTACTGGGCGCTCTCACCGTCCTGCTGGTCATCTCGGGCACCAGTGCTGGAATCCTGAAGATACTCCCGGAAAGCTCGCGGGAGTTCTTCGGGCAGGTGCAATCCTCTCGGGACGACCTGGCCACTGCCTCTTCCGGCTACTTGCGGGGAACCGACGTTTCCAACCCGGTGGCGGCCCTCAAGTTCATGCCCCTGGGCGTCTTCTATTTCCTGACCGTCCCTCTCCCGTGGCAGTTCGGCTCGGCGAGACAGAACCTCGTGATCCCGGAGATGATATTCTGGCTCATTCAATACCCGCGCATCTTCCGAGGCATGAAGCTCGGCCTGCGGCGCAACTTCCGCGGCAGTTTCGTCGTTATCTCGATAACGCTGGCGATGATCTGCCTCTATGGATTGTTCGTCGGCAACGTCGGCACCGCCTACCGACTTCGGGCCCAGGTTTGGTTGCTGTGGGCGGTCTTCGCCGGGTGGAGAAGAGAACAGGAACTGTCCGACGTCGGCGAGGCGCGCCTGGAGGAAGTTACCGCACTTAGTCAGTAAGTGTAGCGACCGTAGTATTGCCCCGGCTGCGACTTGAGATCGACGTCGTTGAGTACCACTCCGGTCACCTTTCCATTGATCTTTTCTATGAGCTCCACGCTGCTCTTCACTTCATGACGTGAAGTCTGTCCGGCGCGGGCGACCAACACGACCGCATCGCACTGCGTACATAGGGCATGCGAGTCGAAGACCGGTAGCAAGGGTGCCGAGTCCAGCACCACGAAATCAAAATATCTCGCGGAAGCTTCCAAGGCCTGCTCCATGGCCTGAGACGCCAGAAGCTCTCCCGGCGTCGGACTCTTCGGACCGGCCATGAGCAGAAACAGGTTCGGCGTTTCGGTGCGCACCACACAGCCATCGTTCAAGTTTCTCTGGCCGGTGAGGACGTTGGTGAGTCCCGTGCGGTTGTGATAGCTGAAGACGCGATGTAGTCGCGGATTCCTGAGATCCGAGTCGACGAGTAACACTCTCTTGTTGAGCTGAACCAGAGCGAGCCCCAGGTTGCAGGAGACGAAGCTCTTCCCGGCCCCTTTCTCGGCGCTGGTAATCAGAATGGTCTTGGGCACCGCCCCCGGCGTGCTGAGTAACAGAGAGCCTCGGAGAAACTTCAGGCGCTCGTTGAGGATTTCGCGGTTGTCTTCCAGATCCTGCCTACCATCGTAGAGCGTCGGCAGGTAGGAGCCCCCCTGGCCATTGGAGCGTTCCACCGACTCGGGCGGCAGTTGCTTGGACCGGAAAGCCGGCAAAACGCGTCGGACGGGGAAAGGCTCCGTGCCGTAACGAGGAATCATTCCCAGACACGGAAGCGGAACACAACGCTGGACGTCATCTGAAACCCTAAGGGTGCTATCCGCGTAATCCAGTACGAATGCCAGTCCGATCCCCAGACCACAGCCGAGCAACGCTCCAAACAGGGCGTTCATGGGAACATTGGGAGTGAAAGGTCCGCCCGGTACCTCCGCACCTTGGACGAGTCGAACCTTAGCCGGTTGCTGCTCCCTTAGGTCGGCGCTCAGACCCGTTTCGGATGCTCGCCGAAGGAGTCCCTGCAGAATCTCTTGCTCGTTCTCCAGTTCCGTCCTTGCCTGATCGTAGTCGGCGGTCGCCACCAGGAGATCCCGTGCTTGATCCGACTGCTCCCTGAGCGCCTCGCGGAGCAGGCGTTCCCTCTCTCTGGCGGTCTCGTATCCTACCCGCGCGCCGGCGATCGCCTTGCTCGCTTCCTCTCGAAGCGCCTGGTCGAGGCTCTCCCGGACCTCCTCCAGTTTGGCGGCGAGCCGCTGCATCTCCGGCCATTCCGGCTTGTACTTGGCGCCCAGCTCGGCGTACTGCTCCCGCAGCGCGGCTTCCTTTTCCCTGAAACTTCGGACGCTTGCGCTGGCTTGGACCTCCGGTAGGTCGTCCGGATTCGCCCTGGTCAGACTTCGATAGTGCGCTTCCGCCGCGGCGCGCTCCGCCTCCGCCTGGGCGAGCTGGCGACGGTGCTCCTCCACTCTCTCGGAGACGGCACCGGGGTCGCCTTTATCCGCGGCGAGCAGATGTCTCCCCTTGTTGTAGTCTCGAAGGAGTCGCTCCTTCTGAAGGATGCTCTCTTGCAGCTCTTCTATCTTTTCCCGGATGAACGACAGCGTGTCTCGTGCCACACCCGAATCGTTCTCGGCGGTAAACATCACGTAGTGACGAACCAACGCGTCGGCAAGCTGCGCCGAGAGCTCCGGGTCAGGAGTCTGAAAGATGACCTCAATCAGCTGCGTATCGGGGACGTGAGCGATGCGCATCATGGACAACATTCGGGACACGGTTCGCTTCACGAGTTGTTCGTGATCGGCGGCTGCCGGTGGCTCGGTTACCGAACCGAAGACCGGATGCTCCCAGAGTTTCAGATCTCGTACCACACGCTCGGCCAGCGGTCGGCTTTGCATGATTCTTTCCTCGGTCATGTAGAGGATGCCGATACTCGCACCAACATCCTCCACGATGACGTCCTGGACGAGGTTGATCTTTCCCCAGTCGATCTGAATGAGGGCGGCCGCCCGATAACTGGGAGTCTCCATCAGCGTCTGGACGACCGAGACCACCAGCACCGCCAGGGCGACGGCGCTGACCAAGTATCGTCGCTTCAAGACGACGTTCAGGTAATCACGCAGGTCGAACCCCTGCTGAGGAGGGCGCCACGTGCCAATGGGTTTCGAGTGCTGACTATCCATGTTCGGTTCGGGCTAGACGGACGAAGTGCCAGACGTTGCCTCCTACGTACAAGAACCGTGCCCGTCGGACAATCATCTCGGTAAACTTCAGAGCGGAACGGCTTTGTAACCTGGAGGACCGCTCGCCTGGGGGCGCCCCGAAGAGCGAGTAGCGTAGGGCAAAAACTACGTTTCATGGGGATTTCCCCATAAGACCTGAGAGGTCCCATCGACGGTGGCCAAGAACAAGTCTCCCTCCACCTAGCGCTGGTAGGACGCGACGCGTCTCCCGTCTTTGCAATCCTCGCGGCGGCATGTTATAAAATTGGTACACCTAATCTAAGATCCAAACTATCGGGAACGAGAAGAAGCGATCGCCGTTCCTCGCCGAGGCGGTGGCTCAGGAATTGCAGTTCGGGGCACGGAGGGCCGGGATGCACAACGAGGAATCTTCGATAAAGGGACCACGCAGACACTATTCGAAGCCCGAGATTCGACGCGTCGAGCTTCGGCCCGAGGAGTGTTTGGCGGCGGGATGCAAGACCCTCTCGATAATCGCCCCCGGGGCCACCGGTTGCGATACGAATAGTTGCTCTGATCTTGGCAGCTGAGGATCCAAGCCATCCAGCACTCCATCGCTCTCTCACCTCCTCGGTGACCCCGCCCTCAGGCGGCAGTAACGCCCACCGACCGTCTCTGCTGGTATCTCCCTTGCTTACAAAGGTCAGCGCGACAGGCGGGTACCCCTTGCCCACCTAAGGGTTTGAAGGCGTTGGTCTCTAAGTCATAACTAAAGCGGCACTTGTTGAGCGTTCGCTTCGTCCCACACGGGCTGTTTATTCGCTCGTGCCGGCGGCGCTCGGACGTAGCGAGGGATCGGCCCCACATGCTGGTGAAGAAAGACCTGCGATGAAAGTCGCCAACGTGAAGAAACGCGGTACGCATCTCTATGGATGCCTCTGCATCCTTGCTCTACTGCTGTCGTTCAGTCGTTCCGCCGACGCCGGCGCCACCTTCAGCTTTCGCAAAGCCATCACCATCAACCAGGCGGGAGGACGGGGGAACCTCGCGAACTTTCCTTTTCTCGTCAGCATGACCGACAACGCCTTGAGGAGCACCGCCAACGGCGGGAACGTCGCGCATGCCAACGGCTACGACATCATGTTCACCGACGGGACCATCAACCTCGACTTCGAGATCGAGCACTTCGATGGTACCAGTGGAACGCTGCTCGCCTGGGTGAGGATACCTCTCCTTCAACCCGGCGTGAACACGATCTATCTCAACTATGGAGACCCGCAAGTCACTTTGCCGACCGAGACTCGCGGGGCGGTCTTCGATTCCGACCATGTCGGCGTTTGGCATCTGGGAGAAGTCGGCACTGGGGCCCCGCACGAATTCAGGGACAGCTCGCCTTACCGCAACCACGGCCGAGGAGGTGAAGGCGATCCTCTGTTTGTTCCCTCCCGAGTCACCGGACCTCTTGGCTTCGGTTACGGACAGCATTTCGACAACGCCGACACTAAGTACGACCTCATCGACTTCGGCGATGACGCGAGCTTCGACATCACCGGCAACCAAATCACCCTCGAGGCCTGGATAAAACACAACATCACTACGCCTTTCTCGCCCAACCGAGGTGTCTTGAATCACACGGGCGCTACCGAGGGATATCGTCTCATTTTCATGAACCAAGCCGCCGTCCCGCCCGGCATAGACTTCCAACTCCCCGGAACCACCCATTCCCTGCGAACCGCGAGCGGCATTTCGGCCGGGGTGTGGCACCACATCGTGGCGACGTACGACGGGGCTGCCATGAGGGTCTTCGTCGATGGCGTCAACAGCGGTCCCCTCGCCAAGACCACCAACATCCTTCCCGCGCTGGGGCAGCAGGACTTCTGGGTAGGCCACGGCGATCAACCCAAAGGGATGCCTTGGAGCTTCGAGTGGGACGGCGACATCGACGAGGTCCGTATTTCCAACCTGGCGCGCTCCGCTGCCTGGGTCGCTACCGAATATGACAATCAAACTTCCACCTGTTTTCCCACCACCGCTTTTTGCAGCGTGGGAGCCCAAACCCCCGGACCCTTTGCGGTCAGCACGCTGGCCGTCCATCATCGGTCGATCGGAACGGCAACAGGCAATCTCGCCACCGGCTCGGCGACCAGTTTCGCCGGCTCCACCATCGTGACTTTCGGTTCCAGTCTTCCAACGAACATCGGCCTGGGCGACAAACTGAGCCTCGATCCCGGCGGGTTACAGGAGGACCTTTTCATCGTCTCGCGGGACTCGGACACGCAGGTCACCGTGGAATTGCCGCCCGGGTTCAACCGCACCGTCCCTTTCACCATCAAACGGGCCTACCCCTCGCTTCAGGCTTGGGAAACGGGTGTGGGAGGCAACCTCGTCACCGGGAATCGACGCGAGATCGGCGTGGCATACAATGATGGAGTCTTGACCTCCCCCGTCGTCATCGACGGCTCCATCACCGATCCCGTCCGCAACATGACGCTGACCGTTGCACCCGGCCGACAGCACTACGGCCTGGCGACGACCGGAGTGGTCTTGGACAACGGCGGGAGCTCCAACCCCGCCATCCAAATCAAGGATGAGTTCGTCACCGTGGAGTGGTTCGAGATCAAGGGTGGCACCGGCACATCGGCGGACGGAATCGAGATCGCGAATAGCATCGCACCGTCCAACCGTACCGTGCTGAGAAACAACCTCATTCACGACACCGGAGGCGACGGAATACGTTTGAGCGATCCGGACAGCGTCGCCGATATCTTCAATAACATCATCTACAACGCGAGCTACGGCGTTCACCTCACAGTGGACATGGCACCGGATGCGCGGCTGAATATCTTCAACAACACCATCTACCAGTGCGCCGCCAGCGGAATCCACACCGACGTGCGTCAAACGAGCGTGAGAGTGGATCCACGAAACAACATCTCTCACTCCAACACCAACGCGGACTTCGCGGTGACGCGGCCGTTCGATCGCGCGTATTTCTGCAATCCCGTCTGCACTCAGATTGCCAACGGGGGATTGGTTCCCGGCCCCAACGAGTACCTCGCCGACACCAACAACAATTTCACTTTGAGCTTCGCCACGGGCTCTGATTTCCTGTACTTGGGCTCTCCCTGGCCGTTCCGTGGCGCCGGTGTCGTATTGGCCACTAACGGGTCGGGCGGTGCGGACCTGAAGTGGGAGTACTGGAACGGCACCGTCTGGGCCGACCTGGAGGCCGGTTCCTTCCATGACGGAACGCAGAACTTCAGCTTAGGCGGCACGGTCTATTGGGCGGACGACCCGGGAGGCTGGTCGACGACTTCGGTCAATGGGAGCCCAAATCTTTACTTCGTACGCGCCCGATGGGTCTCGGGCTCGTACGCGACCCCTCCTTTGGAGAGCCTCATCACCAGAGCCGACGTCAATATCGCCGGCCGCAACAACTTATCGAGCGACGTTACCGCCTCGCCCCATAGCAGGTTCGAGTTGGGAACTTCCGGCTTGGACAACGTGGACGCGATCGGAGTGAACTTCATATCGACGGGTGCCGGTTCGGAGAACCTTCACATCGCCAGCGGCAGTCTGGCAGAAGACACCGCCTTCGGTCTGAGCAGCTTCTTCACCGGCGACATCGACGGCGGTCTACGTACCGGGGCCTGGGATATCGGTGCCGACGAAGTCTCGGCGACCACGGCGGTCGAGCTGGTCTCCTTCGAAGCACGAGCGGGAGACGGGGCGGTTGCGCTTACCTGGGAGACGGGCTCGGAAGTGGACAACGTGGGCTTCTATCTCTACCGGGCCGAATCGGAAGCGGGCCCTTATGAGCTGGTCAACGAGTCGATGATTCCCGGTCTGGGCTCTTCGCCGCGGGGAGCGCTCTACCGTTATGTCGACGCGGGACGGGTGAACGGCACGACGTACTTCTACGAGCTGGAAGACCTGGAGTCGACCGGTGTGCGGGAGCGCCACGGTCCGGTCTCGGCGATGCCCCAGGCAGGGGCATCCTTCGAGCTACCGGAGAGCAGCTCCGAGGAGAGCTCACCTTTCGACCCCCGGATCACCTACGGAGATCCCGAGGCGACTTCCTTACAGGTCCTGCAACAGAACCAGCGGGAAGTGGTCCTGGAGCTTCTCACCGCGGGCTTCTATGCCACGCCTCAGCCGGACGGCTCGGTGCACTTGGAGGTGCCGGGTTTCCTCGGTGAGTGGGAGCCGGGAGCGCCGGCGATTCCCGTCAAGCAGGCCTGGGTGCAGGCTCTGGCTGGCAAGGGAGTTCTCATCACCTCCGTCCAGGCGACCGAAGTGAAGTCATTCTCCTTGCGCCCGAGCTCGGCCGACCTGCTGGAACCGGTGATGACCCCTCGCGGCGAGCTTCTCCTCGCCCGCCGGGCACAGAATCCAGGACGCGCCTTCCGCGGCCAGGGGCTCTACCCCGACGAAGCCGCACGTCTGGTGAGCGTCGCCTTCCAGGAAGAGCTGAAGAAGGCCCTGGTGGAGCTCGCTCCCCTGCGTTGGGATCGGTCGACCGGGAAGCTTCTTCTCGCCCGCCGTCTGGTGGTGCGATTGAAGTTCACCGGACGGGCGGATAGAGAAGTCGCCTGGGGAGGCTCCCGAGGGCGAAAGCACCGGGGCCATGCCGAGGAAGGCAAGGTGGTGGCCCATCTCGTCACCCACGAGAGAGGTCTCTACGGCGTGCCCTTCGAGGCGGTTTTCGGAGAGCGGGGCGACAGCGTCAAGACCAGCAAGCTCCGTCTCAGCTACCAGGGAGAGCCGGTGGCCTATCACGTCGAGCCCAACGCGAACCGATTCGGCCGCCGCTCGGTGCTCTACTTCCTCAGTCAAGGAGAAGACCTCAACCCCTACGGGCGCGAAGCGGTGTACGAGCTGGCGCTGGGAGGAGAAACCGAGCAGATGGCGCTGCTCGCCGCGCCACCCTCCGGCCAAGACATCTCCTTCTACTGGCAGACTCTCGAGCTCGAGGAGAATCATCTCTTCCAAGGAAGGCTCACCACTGCCCCCGACGTTTGGTTGTGGGACCAGCTGCTCGCTCCCGGAGTGAGCTCCTATCCCTTCCAGGTAAACCAGCTGGCCGCAGTACCAGAGGCGTCTCGACTCAAATTGTGGATTCAGGGAACCACCGACCTGCCGGTCGACCCCGACCACCACCTCCGTCTATTCGTCAACGGCACCTTGATCGATGACTTCACTCTGGAAGGCGAGCTGGCGTGGCAGGGCGAGTACGAGCTTCTCCCTGGACTACTCCAAGAGGGAGACAACCTGCTCCAGATCGAAAACGTCGGCGATACCGGGGCCGCCTTCTCCCGCGTGATGACGGACCGCTTCGAGATCCGCTACCCGCGTCAGTTGGTGGCGGACTCCGGACGGTTGGAGGGAAGCTTCTCCGCCTCCGGTCTGGCCGAGGTATTGGGAGTCGATGGCGCGGCGTTTCTCCTCGACACCACCGACACGTCGCCTCTTTGGCTGAAGCGAGCCGAAGTCTCGAACGATGCGGTGCGTTTCTCCGTCGAACAAGGCCGTCGTTACCTCCTCGCCGACGCGAGCGGTGTGCTGGCTCCCGAAGTCCGACAACCCTTACCGCGTCGTCTCACCACTCTTCGCGGCGGCGCGCACTACTTGGTCATCGGTCCGCAGAGTCTCCTGGAAGCCTCCTGGCCCTTGCTGGAGCTGCGGGCCAGCCAAGGCCTGTCTTCTTTTGCCGTCTCCATGGAACAGATCTACTCCGAGTTCGGACACGGTGAGACTCGTCCCGAGGCGCTGCGGGGCTTTCTCGAGCATGCCTATCACCACTGGCAGACCCCGCCGCGTTATGTGCTCCTATTGGGCGACGCCACCTTCGATTTCAAGGACTACATCGGCTGGGGCGTCGTCAATCAGGTCCCTCCCTTTCCCTTGAAGACCTCCTACATCTGGACCGCTTCCGATCCCGCCTTCGCCGCCGTCAACGGAGACGACATCCTCCCCGATGTGGCCCTGGGGCGACTGCCCGCTGCCAACCTCCAGGAAGCGCGGGCCATGGTGGACAAGATTCTCGCTTATGAGAGCCAAGGCCTCGGTTTGGATGGCCGCGCCGTCCTGGTCGCCGACCGGCCCGACCCTGCCGCCGGGGACTTCGTGGCCCACGCCGAGGAGTTGGCCTCCACGCTCCTGGCCGGACACGATCTCAGCAAGATCTACCTCTCCCAGCTCGGCGCCCCCGCCACCCAGCAGGCCATCCGCGATGCCTTCGACCAGGGCGCCTCCTTGATGAGCTACATCGGCCACGGCGGTATGCAGCTCTGGAACCAGAATATTCTCCGCGCCGAGCATGTTTCCTCTTTGAGCCCGCAGTCACAACAACCGCTTCTTCTCACCATGAACTGTCTCAACGGATACTTCCAGTTCCCCTTGTTCGATTCGCTCTCCGAGGCGCTCTTGAAGGCGGAAGGCAAAGGCGTCATCGCCGCCTTCTCCCCCAGTGGGCTCAGTCTCGATGGACCCGCCCATCTCTATCACCGGCTCCTCTTGGCAGAGCTTCTCCACGGGGATCATGAAACACTCGGAGACGCCATACTCGCCGCCCAGACGAAGTACGTCGACGCCGGCGGTTACCTCGAGCTTCTCAGTATCTATCACCTGCTCGGCG
>Ga0209322_10001329_pt1 | contig 14329 bp, 17 predicted proteins | sample Rifsed19ft1_FD_184013 | JGI IMG/M metagenome (GOLD analysis project Ga0209322, IMG submission 184013) | Soil microbial communities from Rifle, Colorado, USA - sediment 19ft 1 (version 2) | ecosystem: Environmental > Terrestrial > Deep subsurface > Rock core/Sediment | place: Rifle, Colorado... | reverse complement strand
CCCGGGAGTTCTGGGAGGAGGAGCAGCAGGAGGGGGCGCGCGCCTTCCTCGAGAAGCGCCCGCCCGACTTCTCGAAGTTCCGCCGTCGCTCGAAATGATCGCAGGCGTCTAGCGGCTGTTTTCGTGGTACCAGGCGGCGAGCGAGACGCACGTCAGGCCGAGCACCGCGCCTGCGAGGGCGTCGCCGGGCCAGTGGGCCTGGAGCACGATCCGCGCCAGCCCTGCCAGGACGACGAGGACACCCGCCACGATCCAGAGCAGGACCACCCGCGCCCCCGAGCGATCGAGGCGCTTGCCGACGAGGTAGGCCGCCAGAAAGAAGTACGCCGAGGCGGCCGTGGCATGGCCGCTCGGGAAGCCGAAGGACGTTCCCCCGGGACGGGGCCGCCCGATGAGCTCCTTCCCCAGCCATTCGAGGATCGGCGCAGCGATCATCACGCCCGCCCAGAGCCACCAGCGCCGCCGCGTCTCGGGAGGGCCGGCCCAGAGGAGCAGGAGCGTGGCGGGGAGCAGGACCCACTTGCTCCCCAGCCAGTTGATCCACCAGAAGATCGTGACCACGCCGGGCGAGGCCCAGCCCCGGACGGCGTCATAGAAGTCCGGTTCGCCGGGGAGCGATCCGCGGAAATAAACGACGAGCGCCAGGACGGCAAGGACCCCGGCGCTTCCGCAGAATAGACGTCGCCAGCGAGCAGCGCTCACGACGTCAGTAGGAGGAAGACCTCGGTGCGACCGCCCTCGTGAGGACCCCGCAGGCTATCCGCCCACCGGAGTTGCCCGTCGGGTCGGTCATCTCATCGTCCGGGTTGGCGTGAATGACGACCGCGCTGCCGTCGGCGTCGAAGAGGGAGGTCGGCCCCGGTCCGAGGGTCACCAGCTTGGTGACGTACTCGAGCCTCCCCGTCCGATCGGTCCCGACGTCGAGGTTCGGCAGGTCGCCGGCATGGGACCCGACGAGGCTCTTGAGCCCGTGCTTCTTCCCCTCCGGATTGTAGTGGCCGCCGGCCGTCGTGAAATCGGGCGGGTCGCACTTGCCGACCGCGTGGATATGGATCCCGTGCCGGCCCGCGGGAATTCCTTGCACCCGGGCGGCGATGCGAACGCCGTTGGCGTCTTCCCACAGGCTCGCGGTCCCGACGGCTTCGCCCCTCGCGTTCTTCAGTTCCGCCGTCGCCTGGGGGCTCCCCGCGGGCATGGTCGCGCATCCGGTCAGCATCAATCCAGCAACGAGCAGAGAGAGCGGTTTCATAAGTCCCTCCTGTTGAATCCGGTCAGCGGGGGCGGAGCGCCATCCCGTGTGGTGCCTTGCCCACGGGGATGGACCTGACCTGGCGATGGGTCTGGACGTCGATCACCGTCACGACGTCGGCGTGCCGGTTGGTGACGAAGGCGTGGCGCCCCGTGGGCTCCATGACCACCAGATCGGGGTAGCTCGGCTGCGGGATCGTGGCGACGATCTTGTCGTCGGCCGTGCGGACCACGACGATCTTGTTGGCCTTCCGGAGGGTCGTGTACAGGAACTGGCCGTCGAGCGTGAGGGTTGCCTCGTGGACGATGCCGGGAAGGGGGATGGCGGCAACCGCCTGCCGGGTCGTGGTGTCCACCTTGATGACCTTCTTCTCCTCGCCGGCCGCCGCGTAGAGGATCTTCTCGTCGGCGGTGAGGGCGAGTCCCATGGCATCGGCCCCGGTCCACAGCCGGGCCACGATCTTGCCGGCTCGGGTGTCGATGACGCTCAGGTCGCCCGCCGTCTCGCCGGAGACGAAGAACGTGCGGCCGTCGCGGGTGAAGATACTGTGGGCGGGCCAGGTGGAGACCTCGATCCGGCCGTCCACCTGCTCGGTGTTGAGGTCGTAGATGATGATCTCGTCCTTGCTGGTCTCGCTGCTCCAGTCCAGCACGTAGAGGTAGCGGCCGTCGGGCGAGAAGGCGAGGTTATACGGGTTACCTCCGATCTGGACCCGCTTGAGGAGCCGCTGGGCTTCGGCGTCCACGACCCCGAGATCGCGGCTCTTGTCGTAGATGACCCAGGCGGTCTTGCCGTCCGGGTGGAAGGCGACCCGGTTGGGCTTCCCCTTGCCCAGGGGGATGGTGCCCGTGACCTCGAAGGTGTTCGTGTCGATGATCGAGATGGAATCCGATTTCGTGTTGGTGACGTAGAGGGTGGCGGCTGCCGCCGGCGTGGCCAGCGGCCAGAGCGCCAGCGCCGACCCGAGGACGACCAGCGCGCTGAGCGAGCGGAGCATCACTTCGACGAAGTGTATCACGGCACCACCCGGAAGGTGAAGTCTCCCTCGGTGACGTGGCTGTCCACGGAAAGCACGCGCCAGACCACTTTGTAGATGCCGGGCGGCAACGGGGGGAGCGAGACCCGGAGAAGCTTGAGGTTGGAAGGATCCACCTGGCCGTCGCCCTTGTCCACCTGCCGGCCGGCCTGGTTGAGGACGCGCACCGAGCTGAAGGCGGGCTCGAGGCTCTCGGTGAACCAGATTCTGACCTGCGCCGGGGCCGTTTTGACGGTGCTCCCGGCCCTGGGGTCGGCGCGGTCGAGGAACGAATGGGCTTCCACGCTGGCCGCCCCGGACAGGATGAGGGCGACGACGACGAAACCCGCGCGGCTCAGGTCTTGCCCTCCTTCGTGATGGCGACGATCGTCACGTTCGGGGGGACCCCTTTCAGCGTGAAGCGGATGACGTCCCCGACTTGGAGCCCGGCGTAGAGTTGGGGGTTCGCCGCGCGGAAGCCCATGGTCATGGACGGCATGAAGCCCGGGATGTCCTCGTGGGTCAGCACGAGGACGTTGATCTCGGGGATCACCGACCGTACCACTCCGCGAGCCGTCCATTCCCGCTCCTCGAGCCCCGCCGCTCCAGCCTGGATGGTGACCGTTGTTTCCCGGCGGAGCCGCGTCGCCTCGCGCCCCCACCAGAGGTAGCCGACGAGGAGCCCGATGCCGAGTGCCAGGTTCAGGAGCGCGACGGCTTTCCAGAGTCGCATGGTCAGTGCACGTGCTCCTCGGCGGGCGGGCCGGTGATGGTCTCCTGGTTCAGCTGCTGGATCTCGGCCAGAAGCCCGCTGACCTCCGCCCAGCCTCCGCTGTCGGGAGTCCACCGGGCGCGGAGGTAGCCCTGCCGGTCGATCAGGTACTCCACGTGAGCGGGGGTGCGGATCCAGGCGGCCGGCTGGAAGAGCGAGTAGGCCGCCACGGTCTCCTTCGCGCCGTCGGTCACGACGGGAAAGAGAATCCGGGGCGAGGCGCCCAGGCGGGAGATGATCTGGTCGCCTCCGTCGGTGGGCACGGCGAGGACTTCCGCCCCCATGGTCTGGAGGATGTCGTAGTTCCGGGCGAGCTGGCCGAGCCGTGGGCGCGACTCGGGAAGGGTAAAGAGCACCAGCAGGACGACCCGGCGCCCCCGGAAATCCTTGAGCGAGCGGGGGGCGCCCGGGCCGACCGCATAGGTGACGTCTGGAGCGGCGAGCCACGGACGATCGGGCTCGACGACTTCGGTAAGCTTCCGGGCACGGCCTGCCGCGGAGAGAGCCCGGAGAAAGTTCACCACGTCCCAGCGCTCCGCCTCCGAGAGGCGGTCGCCGAAGCCCGGCATGCCGCTCTTCGGGATCCCGTGCGTCAGCCACCAGAGGATATCACCGGCGGTGTGCTGGCCGACGTGGGGTTCGGTGAGATTCGCCGGTCGCCGGCGGAGTCCGGTGGCCTCGGGCCCGTCGCCCTCGGCCGTCCGTCCGTGGCAGGCGGCGCAGTGTGTCGCGAAGATTGTCCGGCCGTCGGCGATGGAGGCAGCCTGGTAGGGGACCGCCGAGCGCCGGTAGGTGGTCGGGTACGCCTCGACCGTGAGCGGCGGCAGGGCCACGCCGAGCCCGGCCACCAGAACGGCTGCGGCGACACTCACGACCAGGCGCCGGCGCCAGCCGAGGAACCATCCGGCCACCACACCCAGGACCCCGACGAGGGCCACCTGACTTCCGACCAGCAGCCGTGTCCCCGCGCCCGCCACGTCGTGGGGAGGCGGGTAGGCGAGGCGAAACGGCAGGGGCCACCAGGGCTGGGTATGGCGCCCCGGCGGCGTGACGGTCATCAGGATCACCACCGCGAGGATGGCGGCTCCGAGGGCGAATTCGAGCGCGACGAACGATGCCAGGCGCCGCATGGCGGGGCGCCCGACCGTCTCCGCCTCCCCGGAAAGCGCGGGGAGCAGGCGGAGCCGATTCACGGCCGCCAGCGCGATGATCGGCAGGAACAGCCCGAGCTTCAGCAGCAGCAGGTTCCCGTAGCGGGTGCCCAGCAGGCTCGCGACATTGCCGATCTGGTTCCAGGCGTTCCAGATTCCCGTGGCTGCCACGACCAGCACCGCGACCAGGGACATCTGGGAAAAGCTGCGCGCGGCCAGCACGGCGAAGGGCCGCGCGTCGGCTCCCTCCTCCTGTCCCGCCGCCCGCAGCAGGAGGGCGAACGGCAGCAGGCCGCCCAGCCAGACGCCGACGGCCAGGAGGTGGAGCGCGTCCGCTCCCGCGGCGGCGAGTCCCCCGGGCTCGACGGCGGCCGCGTGACCCGCCCAGGCCAGGAGCCCGAGGCCGGTTCCGCCCAGGAGCAGTCCCTCGCCGCGGAAGGCGGCCCAGTCCCAGCCCGACTCTTCGCGGTCCCTGAAGAGGATCAGGCCTGCCAGGAGGAACAGGAGGCCGTGGCGGAGCAGCCAGACGGTTCCGAACTGGGTGGCGCCGAGGAGCCGGAGCATCGTCGCCGCCGACAGCGCGTCGCCCGGGTGACCCGTGACGACGGCGGCCTGGTAGGAGAGGCTCAGCAGTCCCGAGAGGAGGAGCAGCCCGGCCGCCCAGCGGGTCCACCGCGTCAGGGTCCGTTCCCAGGCCACAACGGTCAGGCGGTCAGAGCGGCCTGCCAGGAGGAGAAACGCGAACGTGCCGACCAGGAAGACGCCGGCGCCCAGGTGAGCCCAGCGGGCGCAGAGCCCGAGCGCGGTCATCGGCTGCTGGCTTGCTCAGCGATGGCGGCCCCCGTGATCGTCCCTCCCGGTCAGGCTCTTGAGATACGCCACCAGGTCGATCAGCTGGGCCACGGTCATGCTGTCCCGGTAATCGGGCATTTTCGAGAGCCCGTCGGGTCCCGTGAACCCCGGCCCTTCGACGATGACGGCGTTGGAGTTCACGAGCGACTCGAGGAAATAATCCGTCGGGTGGCGGCCGCCCATGCCGGTCAGCTCAGGCCCCACATCGCCCTTCTTGCCGGGCGGGAACTTCTCCCCTTTGACCTGATGGCAGCTGAAGCACTCGAAGTCCACGAAGGCCTTCCGTCCCTTGACGGGATCGCCCGCGGGCAAGGCGAACTTCCACCCCGGCGGAACCCCGCCGGCCTTGTGGAGCTCCTCCATGGGGATCCTGATCGGCTTCGGTCTGGTCGCCGTCCCCTGCTGGGCCCAGGCTGAGAGCCCGAGACCGAGGGCCAGCGCCAGCAAGCTCCCACACCAGGCCAACATCGTACGTGTCTTCCACATTCCGGGCGGCTCCTTTTTTGGCCAGTATAATAGAGAGAGGCGAACATGAAACCCTTGATCCGCGCCCTCTTCTTCGACGCCGGCAACACCCTGCTCCGGATCAACTACGCCGCCATCGCCGAGCAGCTCGCCCTCCGCGGCATCCGGAAGAGCCACGAGGCGGTGGCTCAGGCGGAGTACCGGGCGCGGGTGCGGCTCGATCCCCACCTGGCGCCGGGGAGCTCGACGGAGAGCCGGTCTGTCGCGGGCTACTACTTCCGGTACGTCCTGGAGGAGCTCGGGATCACCGATCCGGAAACGGTCCAGGCCGTGGCCGAGTGGCGAAAGGAGTATAACCCTCCCGTCGGCCTCTGGCACGTCCCCGATCCCGAAGCCGAGACCGCCCTCAGGCTGGCGCGGGACACGGGCTGCGTTGCCGGCGTCATCTCCAACTCCAACGGATCGGTTCGCTCGATCCTCGAGGAGACCGGCCTGGCGGCCCACCTCCAGTTCATCCTGGACTCCGCCGTGGTGGGCATCGAGAAGCCCGACCCCCGGATCTTTCTCATGGGGCTTGCGGAGGCGCGCGTGGCGCCCGGGGAAGCGGTGTACATCGGCGACCTCTACTCTGTGGACGTCCTGGGAGCGCGGGCGGCCGGGATGGAGGCGGTGCTGCTCGATCCGGGGGGCGTCTGGGGCGCCCGCGACTGCCCGGTCGCGCGGAGCCTGGCGGGCGCGGTCAGGCTAGCCCTCGCGCGGTAGCGTTACGAAGGGGTAGCGGGCGAGCGCGTCGAACACGATCCGCTTCATCTCATCGAGCTGGGCCTGGGTCCGGGCCTCGAAGCGCAGCGTGAGGTAGGGGTTGGTGTTGGAGGGGCGGACCAGCCCCCAGCCCCCCGGAAAGAGAATGCGCACCCCGTCGATGTCGATGGTCTCGTAGCGCCCCTTGAAGTGCCGCGCCAGCTCCTCCACCACGCGAAACTTCTCCTCGTCGGGGCACGGCGCCTTCAACTCGGGGGTCGCGCGGAGGTGGGGAATCGCGTCGAACCGGGCCGACAGCGGCTCGCGGCTCCGGGCTACGATCTCGATCAGCTTCGCTGAAGCCAGGATCCCGTCGTCCACGCCGTAGTAATTCTCGGCGAAGAACATGTGGCCGCTGACCTCGCCGCCCAGGAGGATCCCCTCCTCGCGCATCTTGCGCTTCAGGTGTGAGTGGCCGGTCTTGTGCATCACCGCCACGCCCCCGGCGGTCCTGATCGCGTCCACGAGGGTCTGGGAGGACTTGACGTCGAAGACGACCTTCGCTCCGGGATGGCGCGTCAGGAGGTCGCGCGCCAGCAGGATCAGGACCAGATCGGCCTCGTGGCGGCGTCCCTTCTCGTCCACCAGCCCCATCCGGTCGGCGTCGCCGTCGTAGGCGATCCCCAGGTCCGCCCCGACCTCGACCACCCGCGCCATGAGGTCACGCACATTCTCCTCGACCTCGGGGTCCGGGAGGTGGTGGGGGAAGGTGCCGTCCAGCTCGCAGTAGAGCTCGACCACCTCGCACCCGAGGCGGCGCAGCAGATCGGGCGCGTAGAGCGCGGCGACGGCGTTCCCCGCGTCCACGACCACCTTCAGGCGCCGGGCGACCCTGACGCGGTCGGCGATGACGGCGATGTAGTCCTCCTTGGGGCTGCGCCGGGTCACCGCGCCCGCGCCCGTCTCGAAATCGCGCGCGTCGATCAGGCGGCGCAAATCCTGAATCTCGTCCTCCGTCAGCGGGACGGCGCCGCCGTGGACCATCTTGACGCCGTTGTCGGTGACGGGGTTGTGGCTGCCCGTGACGTTGGCCCCGCCGTCCAGCTTCCAGTGGGCGGTGGCGAAGTAGAGGATGGGGGTCGGTGAGAGCCCGATGTCCACGATCGAGATCCCGGCGGCGAGCACGCCTTCGGCGAAGGACGCGCTGAGCTCGGCTGAGGAGAGGCGGTTGTCCCGGCCGAGAGCGATGGTACGCCCGCCCTCGCGGCGGATCAGCGTGCCGTAGGCCCGGCCGACCTGGCGGAACACGTCGGGGGTGATGTCGCTTCCCACCTTGCCGCGCACGTCGTACGCCCTGAAAATGTGTGGATTGATCACTGGAGGGCGTCGGGGTTGACGACGTTGACGGGCCGCCCAACCAGAAACGCCAGCGCGTTCTCGACGGCGCCCGCCATGAAGCGGTCCAGCGTCTCCCGCGTGACCCAGCCGCGGTGGGAGGTCAGGACCACGTTGGGCAGGCCGGCCCAGCGGTGGTTCTCCGGTAAGGGCTCCTGGCCGAAGACGTCGAGCCCGGCGCCGGCGAGCCGGCCGGCGCTGAGCGCTTCCCAGAGGGCGTCCTCGTCCACGATGGCGGCTCGCGCGGTGTTGATGAAGCAGGCGCCGGGCTTCATGAGCCCGATCAGCTCCCGGGTCACCAGGCCTTTCGTGGCCGGGAGAGACCGGACGTGGACCGACACGAAGTCGGCGCGGGCCATGAGGACGGCGAGGGGGAGCGGCGTGACGCCGTGCCGGCGAGCCCGGTCGGCGGTGAGCCGAGGGCTCCAGGCGCACACCTCCATCCCGAAGGCCTGGGCGACCTCAGCCACGCGCGATCCGATGGCGCCCAGCCCGATGATCCCCAGGCTCTTTCCGCTGAGCTCGCTGCCGACGTGCCGGGGCCACCCACCCTCGCGGATCTCCCGGTCGATGGCGGGGAGGCGGCGGCAGAGGCCGATCATCAGCCCGAAGGTGAGCTCGACCACGGCCGGCACCGAGGTCCCGGGCGTGTTGGTCACGACGACGCGGCGGACCGTGGCCGTCTTGAGGTCGATGCTGGCCACGCCCGTGCCGGTCATCGAGATGAGCCGGAGGCTGGGGAGCTTCAGGAGCCGCTCGGCGGTGAATGGGGTCCGCTCCCGGATGGGGATCACGACCTCGGCCGGGCGCAGGCGTTCGACCAGCTCGCCCTCGTCCCGGGGCGGATCGGTGTAGACCTGGACCTTGCCGTGGGGGATCAGCCGCTCGACGTGAGGGCTTCCCAGGTACGCCTGGTCGTAGTCGTCCGGGATGACGAAGTTCATGCGATCAGATCACCGCGATGGCCTCGACCTCGATGAGCCAGTCCGGGTGGGCGAGCGCTGGGGTGGTGATCAGCGTCGAGGCGGGGAGGCGCTTGCCGAAGAACTCCGCGCGGATCGGGATCAGGTCGGCACGGTAGCGGATGTCGGTCAGGTAGGTGTTGAGCTTCACGATGTTGGAGAGCTTCCCGCCGCCGGCCTCGGCCATGGCCTTGAGGTTCTTGAAGACGGCGCGGGCCTGCCCCTGGAAGTCCCCCTTGTGGGCCACGCCACCCTTCTTATCGTACGCCACCTGGCCGGAAATGAAGAGCATCGTCTGGCCCCCGGTCACCTTGACACCCTGGGCGTAGGTCGGGGGATCGTACACCGACTTGGCGCAGAACTTCTCGATCTTGGCCATGGTCGTGTCTCCTTAGCCCCCTCACCCTGCCCTCTCCCCCCCCGGGGGGAGAGGATAAAGGTGAGGGGGCCACATCACGAAAATATCAGCACGCCGCGCAGGTTCACGCCGTTCCTGAGGTCGTCGAAGGCCTGGTTCACCTCGCTGACCTTGTAGGTCCGCGTCACCATCTCGTCGAGCATCGCCCCGGAGAGGCTCATCCGGCTGGCGAGGTCGCAGAGGTACGGCTGGCCGCGGAGGCAGTACGGGCAGCGGTTGCACCCCGGGCGCCAGGACAGGACGACGTGGTCTCCGGCCTTCACCGACGTCACCCCGGGGCCCACGGCTTCCACCACGCCGGCTCCTTCGTGGCCGAGGACGATGGGCGTGGGCAGGGGGAGCGTGCCGTCGATCACGGAGAGGTCCGAGTGGCAGACGCCGCAGGCCGCGATCCTGACCAGGACCTCGCACGTCTTCGGCGCGTCGAGGGTGACCTCCTCGACGACGAGCGGCGCGTTCCGGTCTGGCAGGATCGACGCCTTCATCGCCCGCATTGTCTTTTCTCTCCGTTCCGGGTATCGTGGGGCGAACCTCTCCGACGATAGGGCGCGTCGCCTTCAGAGTCAACCCCGAATAGGAGCCCGTCATGGCGCATCCGGCCTGGCAGATCACCGGCGAGTACTTCGAGAGCTGCAACTGCGAGGTCCTGTGCCCCTGTCTCCTCTCCCGGGCCCAGGCGCGCCCCACGGAGGGGCACTGCGATGTCGTCGTGGCGTTCCACGCCGATTCCGGCCGCTACGGCGACACGCCGCTCGACGGCCTCAGCGCGGTTCTCACCATCTATACTCCGGGCGTCATGGCGCAGGGAGACTGGACGGTGGCGTGCTACGTGGACGAGCGCGCCAATGCGGCGCAGCGTCACGGGCTGGAGGCCATCTTCTCGGCCCAGGCCGGCGGCCCCCTCGGCCGCTTTGCCCCCTTCATGGCGAAGCGGATGCCCACAAAGTCCGCCCCCATCACCTTTACCAGCGAGGGAAAAACGCGAAGGCTCCTGGTCCCGGGGATCGCGGAGGTGACGGTGGAGGGGATCATTGGGATCAAGGGCCAGGAGGTCTGGCTCGACAACGTCGGCCACTTCGCCTCGAGCCGCCTGGCGGCGGCCCGGGGCACCGCGAGCCGCTACCGCGACCACGCGTTCACCTTCGACAACACCGGGCGCAACGGCCACTACGCCCCCATCCGCTGGTCCGGCCCATGAGCAAAAAGGAGTTCGTGCTGGTCCACGGCGCCTGTCACGGGGCCTGGTGCTGGGAGGCCGTGGCGGAGCGGCTCGCGGCCAAGGGGCACGCCGTCGTGACCCTGGACCTGCCGGGGCATGGCCGCCGGGCGAGCGAGTATGCGACGGCCTCCGTCGCGAACTACGCCCGAGCGGTCGTGGACGCCATGGCCCTGGAGGGGATCAGCCGGGGAATCGTGGTGGGCCACTCGATGGGTGGGCTGGTGATCCCCAAAGTGGTGGAGCTCGCCCCCGAGCGGGTGGCGCACTTGGTCTTTCTGGCCGCTGTGGCGCTGCCCGACGGCGGCAGCCTCTTCGAGAGCCACTTCACTCTGGCGGCGAGGGTTCTGATCCAGGGGATGGCTCAGGCGAGCGGTAACGCGAGGGTCTGCTACCCCGCGGAGATGGCGTGGGCGCGCTGGATGAACGACCTGCCACCGGGTCACCCCGTAGTCCAGGCCGCGCTGCCCCGCCTCACGCCCCAGCCGCTCCGCCCCTTCGTGGAGCGCGTGGACCTGACGCGCTTCTATGCGATGAGCGTGCCGCGGACGTACATCCGCTGCCTGAAGGATGTCGCGGTGCCGCCGGATCGCGCCCTTGCCTACGCTCAGCGCCTGGGAGTGAAACCTGTCGATCTGAACGCGGCCCACGACGCGATGCTCTCGACACCCGAGTCGCTGTCCAAGATTTTGGAAACCCTGTCCCTCTCACCTTAATCCTCTCCCCCCTCACCCTGCCTCTCCCCAGTGGGGAGAGGAGAAGAGGTGAGGGGCATCGGGGAGGGCAGGCTGAGGGGGGAGGGGTGAGGGGAGACCTATGGACGAAGAGCTCAAGGAGAAGACCCGAAAAACTGCGGAGCTCCTTTTCCGCGGGGTGGACACGGCAGAGGGCGGCTACGCGTTATGGCGGCAGTTCGACAAGGAGTTGGCCAAGCAGATCTCCATGTTCTTCACGGGCCAGCTCTACAGTCGAGAGGTGCTGTCTCAGAAGCAGCGGGAGCTGTGCGCGGTGGCCGCGCTGACCGTGCTCAACCGGGAAGAGGAGCTCCGCCTCCACATTCACGCCGCCCGGAACGTCGGGGCGACCAGGGAGGAGATCGCTGAGGTGATTTTCCAGATGCTGGTGTACGGCGGCGCGCCCGTCATGGTGGAGGGCCTGAAAGTCGCCAAGCGCGCCCTTGAGGAGCGCGGCGAGTGGGTCGAGAAGAAGGCCTAACGATGCTCAGGATCTTGGTGCTGGCCCTGACCGCTCTGCTCGCGGGGGCCGGCCCCGGCGAGCCTCAACAGCAGACGAAAGTTCCGCGAGTCGGCCTGCTCGTCTACGGGAATCCGCCTCCTGCGCCGTTTCCGGAGGGGACGGTCGTCCAGGGGTTGCGCGAGCTGGGCTGGAGCGACGGGCAGAACATGACCTTGGTCGTGCGTTACGCCGAAGGCCGCCCCGAGCGGCTCCCCGATCTCGCTAGGGAGCTGGTCCGATCCAAGGTGGACCTCATCGTGGCCGTCGGGACGGACGTGACCAAGGTGGTCAAGAACGTCGCGGGGGCGATTCCGATCGTCGCGAGCATGAGCGAGGACCCGGTGGAGATCGGCCTCGTTGCCAGTCTTAGCCGGCCGGGTGGAAACGTGACCGGCGTGACGTTCATCTCGTCCGAGCTGGCGGCCAAGCGCCTTGAGCTCCTCAAGGAGATCATTCCCGGCGTCTCCCGGGTAGCGGTCCTGTGGGACCCGACCCATGTGGATTTGGAGTTCCGGGAGCTGGAGGCGGGGGCGCGGGCCCTCGGCGTCAGGCTTCAGTCGGTCGAGGTGCGGGCGGCGGCGGAGCTCGACGGGGCATTCCGCTCGGTGACCGGCGGGCGCGCCGATGCCATGATCGTCGTGCCCTCGCGGTTGCTCAATCTCAACGCAAAGCGCATCGTGGCCTTCGCCGTGGAGCGGCGGTTACCCGCCGTATCCATGTGGGGTTTCTTCGCCGAAGCCGGTGGCCTGATGAGCTACGGACCCAATATTGACGCCATGATCCGGCGCGCGGCGACCCATGCGGACAAGATCCTGAAGGGCGCCAGGCCTGGCGACCTGCCGATCGAGCGGCCGACTCGCTTCGAGCTGGTGGTGAACCTCAAGACCGCGAAGGCGCTGGGGGTGACGGTCCCACAGTCCTTGCGGCTGCGCGCCGACCGGGTAATCGAGTAGCCTAGCGGGGCGCCATGCGAATGGCGCCGTCGAGACGGATGGTCTCCCCGTTGAGCATCGGGTTCTCGATGATGTGGGCGGCCAGAGCGGCGTACTCCGAGGGGCGCCCGAACCGCTGCGGGAAGGGGGTCTGCTGGGCCAGGGATTGGCGCGCGGGCTCCGGCAGCATGGCGAGCAGCGGGGTGTCGAAGAGGCCCGGCGCGATGGTGACCACGCGGATGCCGTAGCCGGCCAGGTCGCGCGCGATGGGAAGGGTCATGCCGACGATGCCGCCCTTGGAGGCCGAGTAGGCAGCCTGACCGATCTGCCCGTCGAAGGCCGCCACCGACGCGGTGTTGATGATCACGCCTCGTTCACCCTCCTCGTTGGGCCGGTTCGTCATCATGCGGGCCGCGGCGAGTCGGATGCAGTTGAAGGTCCCGATCAGGTTCACGTTGATCGTGAACGAGAAGACGTCGAGGGGATGGGGCCCGCCCTTCGTCACGGTGCGGATCGCCGCGCCGATCCCGGCGCAGTTCACCAGGACCGTGAGGGGACCGAGGCGCTCCGTGGCGAGGGCCAGCGCGGCCTCGACCTGGTCGGAGTTGGTGACGTCTGCCGGGGCAAAGACCGCCTGCTTTCCCAGCGCCTCGGCCACCTCGGGGCCCTTGGAAGTCGGCAGGTCCAGGTCCAGGAGCGCCACCCGGCCCCCCGCGGTGACGATCCGCTCGGCCGTCGCCTTTCCCAGGCCAGACGCTCCACCGGTGATCAGAGCAGTGACATCGGAAAGTTTCATTGGTCGGATCCTCCATGAATGGAATTGAGAGTGCGCGCGCAGTATATACCGGATAAAATAGCCGCGCCATGGACTTTGCCTACAGCGAGCGCGAGGAGGGGTTCCGCCGGGAGCTCGGCGAGTGGCTCGGGCGGAATCTGCCCGAGCACCGGAAGCGGTTCCCGCCTTCCGACGACGAGCTGACCTTCCACCCCGATAAATCCTTCGACTCGAGCCTGGCCTGGCACAAGCGCCTGCACGCGGGGGGCTGGGTGGGGATTCACTGGCCCAAGGAGTACGGGGGGCGCGGCGCGAGCCTGGTGGAGCAGATGATCTTCGCCGAGGAGATGATCGGCGCCGGCGCGCCGCCCGGCGTCAACATGATCGGCCTGACCATGGTGGGCCCGGCAGTGGTCCACCACGGGACTGAGCAGCAGAAGGCGCGCTGGCTCCCGCCCATCCTCTCCGCCGACGAGATCTGGTGCCAGGGGTTCTCCGAGCCCGGGGCGGGGAGCGATCTGGCGAACCTCTCGACGCGGGCGGTCCTGGACGGCGACCACTTCGTGGTGAGCGGCCAGAAGGTCTGGACCTCCAACGCCCACCGCTCCCATTACTGCATCCTCCTCGTGCGCACCGACCCCGAGGCGCCGAAGCACAAGGGGATCTCGTGCCTTCTCGTGGACATGAAGAGTCCCGGCATCACGATCCGGCCGCTCGTCCAGATCACCGGGGATGCCGAGTTCAGCGAGGTGTTCTTCGATCAGGTCCGGGTGCCCAGGGCGAACCTGCTCGGCGTCCTGAACGGCGGCTGGGACGTCGCGATCACGGTGCTCATGCACGAGCGGATGGCAATCGGGAACACGGTCATCCTCCACCAGTACATTAACAGTGTGCTCGAGCTGGCCCGGCGGCGTCCGCGCGACGGCGGGGTGGCCTCGGCCGACCCGATGCTCCGCCAGGCCCTGGCTCAGGTGTACATCGAGGGCCGGGCGCTCCGGCTCACCGGGCTCCGCTATATCACCCGCCAGCTCCGCGGCGAGCCGCCGGGCCCCGAGGGCTCGGTGCTGAAGCTCGCGTTCACCGACACGTACAAGAAGATGGCCGAGGCGGCCACCCAGATCCTCGGCCCCGCGCAGCAGCTGTGGCGGGG
>Ga0209322_10001328_pt1 | contig 14344 bp, 11 predicted proteins | sample Rifsed19ft1_FD_184013 | JGI IMG/M metagenome (GOLD analysis project Ga0209322, IMG submission 184013) | Soil microbial communities from Rifle, Colorado, USA - sediment 19ft 1 (version 2) | ecosystem: Environmental > Terrestrial > Deep subsurface > Rock core/Sediment | place: Rifle, Colorado... | reverse complement strand
GGGGCTGGAACTCCCCCCTGGCGCCGAAGGAGTACGGCGGCGGCGGCCTCGCCCTCGACCAAGCCATCGTCCTCGAGGAGGAGGCGGACCGCTTCGACCTTTCGCTGCCGCCCTACTACGACTCCGGCGGCCGCCTGGGCGCGCCCAGCATCCTTGTCTGGGGGACGGAGGAGCAGAAGCGCACCTTCCTGCCGCCCATCTACCGGGGCGAGGTGCGCACCTGGCAGCTCCTTTCCGAGCCCGGCGCCGGCTCCGACCTCGCCGGCGTACGGACGACGGCGCTGCGCGAGGGCGACGAGTACGTGATCAACGGCCAGAAGATCTTCATCGGCAGCGACCACGGCTGCGAGCGCATCTGGATGATCGCCGTCACCGATCCGAACGGCGCCCGCCACGAGAACCTGAGCTGGTTCATGATCGACTCCGGCCTGCCCGGCATCACGATGGCGCCGATGGAGCTGCTGGGCACGGGCGGCGAGATCGGCGGCGACAGCGGCGAGAAGCAGACGGTATGGTTCGACAACGTGCGCGTGCCAGCGTCCTGCCTCATCGGCGGCGAGAACAACGGCTGGAAGGTCGCCAGCACCCACCTTGAGCTCGAGCACGGCGGCGGCGGCCGCATCGGCCGTGACCGGCTGTGGGAGCGCCTCCTCGCCTACTGCCAGCAGACGAGCCGAGACGGCAAGCCGCTAATCGAGGACCCGGACGTGCGCGACCTGCTGGCCGAGATCTACGTCAAGGGCGAGGTGTCGCGGTTGTTCGGTATGCGCAGCTTCTGGCTCACCTACGCCCGTCAACCCAGGTCGTACGAGGGGCCGCAGCTACTGCTGTACCGCAAGCTGGCCGGGCTGTGGATGACCGGCGCCATCCTCGAAGCGGTGGGCCCGGCGGCGCTCCTCGACGACGAGACCTGGGGCTCGCCGGACGGCTTCCTGGAGGCGCAGCAGCGCAACGGCATCGTCGCCGTCCATCCTGCCGGCACGCCGGAGATTCTGAAGGTGCAGATGGCGCGGCGCATCGGCATCGGCCGGGCGGAGCGCGAGGCGGCGGGGACGGTGCTCGGGGGTTAGGGGTTAGGGGTCAGGGGTCAGAGTATGCCGGTCAATAGCTTTCGTGACTTGCGCGTCTGGCAGGCGGCAATGAACCTAGTGGAGCAAGTCTACGGTCTTACGCAGACGTTCCCGAAGCATGAGCTGTACGGACTTGCTGGGCAGATGCAGCGAGCCGCCGTCTCCATTCCCTCGAACATCGCAGAAGGGCACGCACGGGAGCACACTCGAGAGTACGTTCAGCACATCTCGATTGCTCAGGCGTCGCTGGCAGAGCTACAGACCCAGTTGGAGATCGCTGTCCGGCTGCGGTACCTGTCAGACGATCGGTCGATTGGTGTTATCGACGGAATCTCATCGCTCGGCCGGCAACTTTACGGCTTACGCAATGCCCTGCAGAGGCGGAGCGGCGGCGGGAGCGCTGCCGCGAGCTCCCATAAGTCAGTCTCCCGGCCCCTGACTCCTGACCCCCGGCCCCAGCAACCGGCGTGAGCGCGTGGACCTCTCGCTGACCGAAGCCCAGCGCATGCTGCAGCAGGCGGCGCGCGACTTCATGACGCGCGAAGCGCCGCGCGAGGCCATCGTCGCGCAGCAGAGATCGGAGACGGGCTTCCGGCCGGAGGTCTGGGCGATGGCGGCCGAGCTGGGCTGGCTTGGCATGCTCATCCCGCCGGAGTACGGCGGCAGCGGCGGCGAGCTGACGGACGCCGCCGTGCTCTTCGAAGAGCTGGGGCGCGGGCCGCTGCCGGGCCCGTTCTTCCAGTCCGGCGTCCTCGGCGCGCTCACCGTCCTCGAGGCCGGCAGCGCCGAGCAGCGCCGGCGCCTGCTGCCGCAGGTCGCGTCCGGGGACGAAGTCCTCACGGTCGCCATCACGGAGCCCGAGGCCTCCTGGGGGCCGCAGGGCGTCCGCCTGGCGCCGCAGCGCCGCGATGGCGGCTACGTGCTCAGCGGCGTCAAGCTCTTCGCGCCGGACGCCGTCGCGGCGACGCGGATCGTCGTGCCGGTGCGCACGGGCGAGGGCGAGCGCGACGTCAGCCTGCTGCTGGTCGACCGGAACGCGCCCGGCGTGAGCGTGCGCAACCTGCCCGGCTTCCTCGGCTGGCAGGCGGAGGTGCGCTTCGACGGCGTCGAGGTGGGCGGCGCCGACCTGCTCGGCGCCGAGAACGAGGGCTGGTCGGCGCTGGAGCGGGCGATGGAGAGGGCGTTGCCGGTGCTCTGCGCCTACGCCGTCGGCGGCTGCCAGGCCGTGTTCGAGATGTCGGTGAAGTACAGCCAGACGCGTCAGCAGTTCGGCGTGCCCATCGGCCGCTTCCAGCGGGTGCAGGACCATGTCATCCGCCTCGTCAACCACCTGGACGCCGCCCGCTGGACGACCTATGAGGCGCTCTGGAAGCTGGATACGGGGCGGCCGGCGACGGCCAGCGTCCACCTCGCCAAGGCGGTGGCTTCGGAGGCGTACATGGAGGCCTGCAACGCCGCCCACGAGGTCCACGCGGGCGTCGGCTCCGTCATCGAGTACGGGCTGGTGCCCCATACGCGCATGTCGCGCACCCTCTTTCACTACCTGGGCGACCCGAAGTGGCACAAGCGGCGCATGGCAGACGCGCTGGGCTGGTGACGGCCCGCGAAGGAGGCGAGAGTTGGCGTACGAGTCGCTGATCTACGAGAAGCAAGACCATGTTGCCCTCATCACTCTGAACCGGCCGGAGAAGCTCAACGCCCTGAGCTTCCCGCTGCGTCATGAGCTGATCGGCGCCTGCCGCGAGGCCCAGGAGGATGACGAGGTCCGCGCCGTGATCATCACGGGCGCCGGGCGGGGCTTCTGCTCCGGCGCCGACATCTCCGAGCCCTCGTTCGCCAGCGGCGCGGCTGTTGTCGAGCAGGACGCGGCCACCAGCCAGGCCGGGCGCCTGGACGAGCTCGGCTGGGTCGGCCGCCAGGCGCTCGCTGTCTACCGCCTCGAGAAGCCGACGATCGCCGCGATGAACGGCGTCTGCGCCGGCGCCGGCATGGGCCTCGCCCTCGCCTGCGACCTGCGCGTCGGCTCGGAGAACTCCCGCTTCCGCGTCGTCTTCCTGGAGCGCAACCTCTCGCCGGACTCCGGCCTCAGCTTCTTCCTGCCGCGCATCGTCGGCTACAGCCGCGCCATCGACCTGATCCTGACGAGCCGCGACGTCGCCGGCGAGGAAGCGTACCGCCTCGGCCTGCTCGACCGCTTCGTCGCGCCTGAGCAGCTTCTCGACGCGTCGATGACGTTGGCGAGGGAGATCGCCCGCTGGCCGCCGCTTGCCCTGCGCGCCGCCAAGCGGGTGACGCAGCAGAACCTGGGCAAGAGCCTCGAAGACGCCCTGCGCAACGAGTCGATCCACGTCCAGTTCGCGCGCCGGGCGCCGAACGACACGCGCGAGGCGATGGCGGCGCGGCAGGAGCGCCGCGAGCCCCACTTCACCGGGACCTGACGTGACGGACGCCGAGGAGCCGGAGGGGGCGCTCGAAGGGCTGAAGGTCGTCGAGATCGCCGAGGGCATCTCCGGGCCGTACTGCGGTAAGCTCCTCGCCGACCTCGGCGCGGAGGTAATCAAGGTCGAACGGCCGGGCGCCGGCGACGCCTCTCGCGGGTTCGCGCCGTTCTACCACGACGAGCCGTCGCCGGACGCGGGACTGCTCTTCGGTTTCCTCAACACGAGCAAGCTCGGCGTGACGCTGGACGTCGCGGCGCCGCCGGGCCGCGAAATCCTGCACCGCCTGCTGGCGGAGGCCGACGTCGTCCTCGTCGGTGGCCGGCCGGCGGCGATCGAGCGCGCGGGCCTCGATTACGCGTCGCTGAGCGAGGCGCACGCCGGTCTCGTCTGCACCTACGTGACGCCCTTCGGCCTCACGGGGCCGCACGCGGGCTGGCAGGGCAGCGAGCTGGTCGCGTTCCAGGCGTCGGGCCTCGGCATCATGACGCCGGCAGAGAGGCGCGGCTCGCCCGAGATGCGGCCCCTCAAGGCGGGCGGCCACCAGGCGCTGATGGTCGCCGGGCTAACGGCGGCCGTCGCGACGATGCACGCCCTCTTCGCCAGGGAAGCGAGCGGCGACGGCCAGTGCGTCGACGTCTCGGAGGTCGAGCCGCTGACGTCGCACCAGTTCCTCAACCTCGCCCGCTGGACGTACACGGGCGACCCGGGCTACCGCGGCTACACGGAGGGCAGCGGCCGCATCTGGTGCCGCGATGGCGCCGTCTTCATGCTGCTCTTCGCCGGCCAGGAGCACCAGTGGCAGGCCTTCCTCGACCTGATGGGAAACCCGGAGTGGGCGCAGGGGCCGGAGTATCGCAGCCGCGCCAGCCTGGGCGAGAAGACAGAGGAGTTCTGGGCCCGCGTGCACGAGTGGGCGGGCGGCTACGGCAAGCAGGAGCTCTATCGCGAGGCCCAGGGCCGGCGCGTGCCGATGTTCCCGGAGAACAGCATCGCGGAGGCGGTGGAGTCGGAGCAGGTGCGGGCGCGGGGCTTCGTCCAGGAGATACCGCTCGCCTGCGGCGCGTCCGTCCGGGCGCCGACGGCGCCGTACCAGTTCTCGGAGACGCCGGTGCGCGTCCGCCGCGTGGCGCCGAGCCTGGGGCGCGACAACGACGCCGTCTTCCGCGGGCGCCTTGGGCTGACCGCCGAGGAGCTGAGACGCGCCCGGGAGGCCGGTGTTGTCTGACGGCGAGCCGTTGCCGCTCTCCGGCGTCACGGTCGCCGACTTCAGCTGGGTGCTGGCCGGGCCGCGCTGCACCTCCTGGCTCGGCGCCATGGGGGCGCGCGTGATCAAGATCGAGGGGCCCAAGCGGCCGGACCAGTACCGCAGCGTCGCCGTCTTCGAGGCGGGCAAGGCGGGGATCGACGGCTCCGGCGCCTTTCATCCCCTGAACCACACGAAGCTCGGCTGCGCCATCGACTTCGGCCATCCCAAGGGCCTAGCGCTGGCGAAGCGGATAGTCGCCATCAGCGACGTCGTCGTCGAGAACTTCTCCCACGGCGTCATGGAGCGCGCCGGCCTGGGCTACGAGGAGCTGAGGCAGCTCAAGCCCGACGTCATCATGGTCTCCTCCTCGGCGATGGGTAAGAGCGGGCCCGACAAGCACCACGTCGCCTACGGGACGCTGATCCACGCCTTCGCCGGGCTGAACTCGGTCACTGGCTACGAAGGCGAGAGCGCCGGGACAGTCGGCGGCACCTTCGCCGACCCCCTGACCGGGACGACGATGGTCCTCGCCGTGCTCGCGGCGCTCTGGCGGCGCCGGCGCACCGGCCGCGGCCAGCTCATCGACCTCTCCATGGTCGAGGCGACGATGATGCAGCTGCCCGAGCTCGTCATGGACTACACGGCGAACGGGCGCGTCGCGGCGCCGCGGGGAAACGACGATGGCATCGCCGCGCCGAACGACTGCTATCCCTGCCGCGGCGAGCATGACTGGGTCGCGATCAGCGTCCGGTCGCAAGAGGAGTGGGAGGCGTTCTGCGGCGCGCTGGGGCGCCCGGCGTGGTGCGCCGATCCCCGCTTCGCCGACCAGCAGAGCCGCTTCGAGCATCGCGAGGCGCTGAACCGGCACGTGTCCGAGTGGACGAGGACGCTTTCGGCGGCGGCGGCGACGGAGCTGCTGCAGGCGGCGGGCGTTGCCGCGGGGCCGTCTTACTCCGCGGCGCAGCTGTACGCCGACCCTCACTACAACGCCCGCGGCCTCTTCGTCGAGGTCGAGCATCCGGTCGTCGGCAGGAAGCCGGTGATGGGCCTGCCGTACCGGCTGGCGCCGGGGCCCGGCCCGCGTTACTGGGCCGCGCCGACGCTGCGCCAGCACACCGACCTTGTCCTGCGAGACATACTGGAGCTGGACGAAGCCGAGATCGCCTCTCTGCGCGAAGAGGGGGTCGTCGCGTAGGCGACGAGAAAGGAGCGCCACGATGCCTGTTTTCTACGAGAAGCGGGGCAGCGTTGGGATCGTAACGCTGAGCCGCCCGGAGGCGCGCAACGCCTGGGGCGCCGACTTCGGCGCCGGGATCAGCGAGTACTTCGGCGCGATGGAGGATGATGACGACGTCCTCTGCGCCGTCCTGACCGGAGACGACGCCGGACGGGCTTTCTCCGCCGGCGCCAACCTCAAGGACGAGCAGACGCACACGCTGAGCTCGATCACCCGCTTCGTGAAGAGCCTGCCCAACCAGAGGCCGCACTTCTTCGACACCCTGACGCACTTCCCCAAGCCGCTGGTCGGCGCCGTCAACGGCTACGCCGTCGGCATCGGCGCCATCCTCAGCTTCTGCTGCGACCTCATCGTCGCCTCGGAGCGGGCGGAGTGGCGCCTGACGCAGACGTCCCTGGGCATCCTGCCGGCCTACGGCGGCGGCGTCCGCCTGGCGCGCTTTGCCGGCAAGGGCGCCGCCATGAAGCTGTCGCTGGGCTTCCCGCTCAAGGCGGACGAGGCTTATCGTGTCGGCCTGGCGCAGTGGCTGGTGCCGCACGAGCAGTTGATGGAGAAGACGATGGAGGTGGCGGAGCAGATCGCGTCGCTGCCGCCGCTTGCCGCGCGGCTGACGAAGGAGTCGCTGCTGCGCGGCATGGACACGGCGAATCTCGCCGACGCCTCCTTCACCGACCTCTACCGCTTCGCGCTGCTGGAGATGACGGAGGACAAGGTGGAGGGGCACGCGGCCTGGCGCGAGAAGCGGAAGCCCGAGTTCAAAGGTCGCTGAGGGAGGACGGGGTGGCTGACTACGAGCGCATCCTCTACGAGCGGAAGGGCAAGATCGTCTACGTCACGCTCAACCGGCCCGAGGTCCTCAACGCCTACGACGACCTGATGGCGGAGGAGCTGAACGACGCCTGGTTTCGCTTCGACGCCGACGCGGAGGCGCACGTCGCCATCCTCGCCGGCGCCGGCCGCGCCTTCTGCTCCGGCGCCGACGTGCGCCAGCGCCAGCTGCGCCCGCGCGAGGAGCTGGAGCGCCTGGGCGGTCCGGCGGGCCGCGGCGCCCGCGGCGGCGGCCTCAATCAGAGCGTGAACTGGAAGCCCGTCATCGCCGCGATCCACGGCTACGCCTACGGCGCCGGCTGGGGCGTCGCCCAGCAGTGCGACCTGCTGGTCGCGGCCGAGGGGACGATGATGCAGATCACCGAGGTGCGCCGCGGCCTGGGCGGCGCGACCTACTTTCCCGGCGCCTGGTTCTACAGCGGCTCGCGCTTTGCCAGCGAGATCGCCATCACGGGGCGCGTCTTCAGCGCCGAGGAGGCGCTGCAGCACGGCCTCCTAAACCGCGTCGTGCCGCAGGAGCAGCTCATCGCCGCGGCGGAGGCGCTGGCGGCGGAGATACTGAAGAACCCGCCCCTCTCCGTGCGCGCGACGGTGCAGGCCTCGCGCTGGCTGCGCAGCGAGGTGGGCCGCAACGCGGCGCTCTACCAGCAGGCGCTTCGGCTGCACCTGACGGAGGACTTCCAGGAGGGCGCTCGCGCCTTCATCGAGAAGCGGGAGCCGGAGTTCAAGGGCCGCTGACCATCGCGGAGCGCGCGGGTATAATCAGGCACGCGGCCAGCCCCCCGCCGGGCGTGACAGCGGATAGCATCCTGCGAGGCTCTCGATACATGACACGACGCGCTAGAACGGAGACAGGGGATGGACCTCGGCCTGAGTGAAGAGCAGGAGATGCTGCGCCAGTTCGCGCGCGACTTCCTGGAGAAGGAGTGCCCGGAGTCGCACGTGCGCGACATGGAGGAGGACGACCGAGGCTACTCGCAGGAGCTGTGGGCGAAGATGGCGGAGCAGGGCTGGATGGGCCTCGTCGTACCCGAGGCCTACGGCGGCGTCGGCATGGGCTACCTCGACCTCATCATCCTCGTCGAGGAGTTCGGCCGCGCCCTCGTCCCCGGGCCGTTCATACCCAACTGCGTCGCCACCATCGCCCTGCTGGAGGCGGCGGACGAGGCCCAGAAGCAGGCGCACCTGCCGGCCATCGCCAGCGGGCGCCAGGTCTGGACGCTCGCCTTCACCGAGCCCTCGGCCCGCTTCGACGCGGCCGGTGTCCGCCTCGCGGCGCAGCGGGACCCTTCGACTTCGCTCAGGGTAGGCGGGGACGGCTACGTCCTCAACGGCACGAAGCTCTTCATCCGCGACAGCCATGTCGCCGACAAGCTGGTCGTCGTCGCGCGGACGGGCCCTTCGACCCTTCGACCAGGCTCAGGGCAGGCTTCGGCCGAGGACGGCGTCTCGCTGTTCGCCGTCGACGCCGGCGCGGCGGGCGTCCGCCACACACCGGTGCGCACGATCGCCTCCGACAAGCAGAACGAGGTCAGGTTCGAGAACGTGCGCGTGCCGGCGGCCGCCCGCCTCGGCGAGGAGGGGCGGGCCTGGCCGGTCTTCCAGCGCATCGCCAACAAGGCGACGGTGCTGGAGTGCGCCTACCTCGTCGGGCTGTCGCAGCAGGCGTTCGACATCACGGTCAACTACACGAAGGAGCGCAACCAGTTCGGCCGGCCCATCGCCTCCTTCCAGGCGCTGCAGCACAAGGCGGCCGACATGGCGACCGACGTCGACGGCTGCCGCTACATCACCTACAAGGCTGCCTGGGCCGTCGCCGAGGACGAGCCGGACGCCGACGAGCAGGTGCACGTCGCTAAGGCCTGGGTCAGCGATGCCAGCCGCCGCGTCGTCGCCAACGCCCAGCAGATGCACGGCGGCATCGGCTTCACGAAGGACTACAAGATCCAGCTCTACTTCCGGCGCCAGAAGGCGGCCGAGCTCGCCTGGGGCGATGCCGACTTCCACCGCGAGGGGCTGGCGCAGGCGCTGGGCATCTAGAAGGGCACGGAGATGAAGCTCACCGACTCACCCGAAGAGGCCGCCTTCCGCTGGGAGGTGCGCGAGTTCCTGGAGAAGGAGCTGCCGGAGAGGATTCGCGTCCGCAGCCGCCTCATGGGCGGCGAAGGCCTCGGTGGCGGGCCGGAGGTGGCCGGCCGGCCCGAGGCGCGCTCTGGTGGGCAGGGCTTCCGCCTCGAGGGCGGCCTCTTCGGCCAATGGCGCGAGAAGCTGGCTGAGCGGGGCTGGATCGCCCCCGCCTGGCCGAAGGAGTACGGCGGCGCCGGCCTGACGACGATGCAGCAGTTCATCCTGAACGAGGAGTTCGCCGAGGCGGGCGCGCCGCCTATCGGCAGCATGGGCGTGACGATGGTCGGGCCGACGCTCATCGTTCACGGCACGGAGGAGCAGAAGGCGCAGCACCTGCCGAAGATCCTCCGCGGCGAGGCGATCTGGTGCCAGGGCTTCAGCGAGCCCGGCTCTGGCTCCGACCTCGCCTCCCTCCAGACGCGCGCCGTCCGCGACGGCGACGACTACGTCATCAACGGACAGAAGATCTGGACTTCGGGCGCCCAGACGTCGAACTGGATGTTCATGCTCGCCCGCACCGACCCGGAGGCGCCGAAGCACCGCGGCATCACCTACTTCCTCCTCGACTTCACGAGTCCGGGCATCACCGTCCAGCCCCTGATCCAGATGTCGGGCGCGGCCGGCTTCAACCAGGTCTACTTCGATAACGTCCGCGTCCCGGCCAGGAACGTCGTCGGCGAGGTCAATCGCGGCTGGTACGTCGGCACGACGACGCTGGACTTCGAGCGCTCCGGCATCGGCAGCGCCGTCGGCGTGCGCAAGACGGTCGAGAGCCTGATCCGTTGGGCGAAAGAGCACGCCGAGAGCGACCAGTCGACGACGGCGCGCAACCCCCTCGTCCGCTACGAGCTGGTGGACCGCTACATCGAGGCGACCGTCGCCAGGATGCTCTCCTACCGCATCGTCGACATGCAGAGCCGGGGCATGATCCCCAACGCGGAGGCCTCCATCGCGAAGCTGTTCTCGACGGAGCTGACGCAGCGCATCGCCCGCACGGCGATGAAGATGGTGGGCCTCTACGGCCTCGCCTGGGACCGAGAGTCGTCCTACTCGCCCAGCCGGGCGGAGTACTCGCGCGGCTACGTCAACTCGGTGGGCCAGACGATCGCCGGCGGCACGAGCGAGATCCAGCGCAACATCATCGCCCAGCGCGGCCTGGGCATGCCGCGCGACTAGGGGCGGCGCTCGCCAGCGTCATGGCCTCCGGCCCGCTGAACGGCATACGCATCCTCGAGTTCGGCCAGATCATCGCCGGCCCGCTGGGCTGCCAGCTGCTCGCCGACCTGGGCGCGGAGGTCGTCAAGGTCGAGCCGCCGGAGGGCGAGCCCTGGCGCCTCAACGTCCAGTTCATGCCCCACGAGTCGAAGGTCTTCCAGGAGCTGAACCGGGGCAAGAGGTCCCTCGCCATCGACCTCTCGCAGCCCGAGGGGCGGGAAGCCGTGCACCGGTTGGTGAGGACGATGGACGTCGTCGTCATCAACTACCGGCCGGACGTAGCGGAGCGCTTGGGAATCGACTACGAGACGCTGTCGGCGATCAGGCCCGACCTCGTCTACGTCGATAGCACAGCCTTCGGCCGCAAGGGGGCGATGGCCGACCGCCCCGGCTACGACATCGTCGTCCAGGCCGTGTCCGGCCTCATGGCCACGACGGGCAAGGTGGACGAGCGCGGCCTGCCCATCGTCACGCCGCCGGCGCTCGCCGACACGACGACCGGCTACGCCATCGCCGCCGGCGTCTGCGCCGCGCTCTTCCACCGGGCGATGACCGGGCAAGGCCAGAGGGTCGAGACGTCGCTGCTGATCAACGCCCTGACCATCCAGGCGGGCGGCTCCTGGAGCTTCTCCTCGGTGCCGGCGGCCGACGCCCGCGAGCGGGCAAGGCTGGCCGCGCTGCACGAGAGGGCGCGGGCGGAGGGGATGAGCTACGCTGACCTCCTCGCAGCGCGGAGCGCCGCCATCCGGCCGGTCGGGAACATCTACTACCGCTGCTTCCTGACCAGCGATGGCGTCATCGCCGTGGGCGCCCTCTCCGCCTCGCTGCGGGCGAAGGTGCGCGCCGTCCTCGGAGTCGAGCACAACCGTGACGAGCCCGGCTACGACCCCTGGGACCCGGGGCAGCAGGAAGCCGACCGCAAGCTGATCGCGCTCGTCGAGGAGAAGATCCGCGCCCGTTCGACCGAATACTGGGAGCGCACCTTCGAGGCGGGCGGCGTGCCCGTGAGCCCGGTGAACTTCGTCCAGGAGCTCATCGACCACCCCCAGCTGCTGGCGAACGACTACGTGGTGAAGCTGAACCACGAGCTGTCGGGGCCGCAGTGGCTGGCGGCGCCGCCCTGGAAGATGAGCGTCACGCCGCCGCAGCCGCAGGGCGCCTCGCCGCCGCTGGGCCGGGATACGGACGCCGTGCTGGCGTCGGCGGGCTACAGCGCCGGGCAGATCGAGGCGCTGCGACGGGCCGGCGTCGTCCGCTAGGCGGTCAGCGTCTCGACCTTGACCCTTCGATCGGCGCAGGCGATCCTAGGTTCGGTCTGGTCTGCGGCCCGACTGTCGTACTTTAGCCCGGGAGGCTGAGTGAGCCTACCTCCGTCCGCGACGCGCCTGACTCCGCCGGTGCGTCGCGCCGTCACCGCCCTCATCTGGTTGCTCCTCGGCGCCGTCGTCGTCGTCAGCGCCGTCCTGGCCTTCACCGTCTCCGTGGACGAAGCCGGCGACGCGACGCGGGAGGTGCTGTTCAACGTCGGCCACCGGCTGCGCTGGCTGCTTTACGCCGGCTCGGCCGCCGTCTTCGTCTTCCTCGCCCTCGGGCCCTTACGACGAGCGCGCGTCTGGCGCCTCGGCCGGGCAGAGAAGCGCTGGGACCGCGCCTGGGAGCGCGCCAAGGTCTTCCTCGTCTACGGCGTTGGCCAGGGCCGCCTGCCAAACGACCTCTACGCCGGCGTCATGCACCTCTTCATCTTCTGGGGCTGGGTCGTGCTCTTCATCGGCACGCTCGTCCTCGCCGTGCACGCCGATGTCGTCTACTTCCTGGAAGGGCGCGTCTACCTGGCCTACTCGGCGGTCCTCGACGTCTTCGGCCTCGTCGCCCTGACAGGCCTGCTCATGGCCATCCTGCGACGCGCGCTGCTGCGGCCGCCGCGCCTGCGCCTGGGCAGCCTCTGGGACGACGCCGCCCTGCTCTGGCTGATGCTCGCCATCGTCGTCAGCGGCTTCCTCATCGAGGCGATGCGCGTCGGCGGCAACGAGCTGGCGGGCGGCGCGCTGCAGGCGCACGGCGCCACCTTCCTGGACGACCTGGGCATCGCCCGCCACGAGCGGGAGATCGTCGCCAACCCGGACTGGGCGCCCTGGTCGCCCGTCGGCTACGTCCTCGCCCAGCTCTTCGACGCCCTGGGCGTGGGCCGGACGGCGATGCTCGACGCGCACGAGGTCGTCTGGTGGCTGCACACGCCGATGGCGCTGGCCTGGACGGCCTGGGTGGGCTACGGCAAGCTCTCGCACATCATCCTTGGCTCCGCCAACATCTTTATGCGCAGCCTCGCCTCACCCCGGGGCGTCATCGCCGGCTCCGCCCTGGCGCCCATCGCCGACTTCGAGACGGCCGAGTCCTTCGGCGCCGGCCGCCTGGCCGACTTCACCTGGAAGCAGCTCATGGACGTCGACGCCTGCGTGAGCTGCGGCCGCTGCGAGGCGAACTGCCCCGCCTACCTGACGGAGAAAGAGCTGAGCCCGATGGCCTTCCTGCGCGACATCAAGCTCTACATGCGCGAGGCGGGGCCGGGGATGGCCGAAGCGCGAAAGCGCGGCGACGCTATCGAAGGTGAGCGCCTCATCGCCGGCGACGTCGTCTCCGTGAACACGATCTGGGACTGCGTCACCTGCGGCGCCTGCGAGACGCAGTGCCCGCTGTTCATCGAGCACATCGGCACGCTGCAGGACATGCGCCGCTACAAGGTGATGACGGAGGGCGAGATGCCGCCTACGGCCCAGGCGGTGCTCACGCAGCTGGAGCAGCGCGGACACCCCTGGCGCGGCACCAGCCTGACGCGCACGAGCTGGATGGAGGGCCTGGACGTGCCCCGCTTCGACGGCTCGCAGGAGTACCTCTACTGGGTCGGCTGCTCCGGCGCCCTCGTCGAGCGCAACCTGCCCACCACGCGCGCCGTCGCCCGGCTGCTGACCGAGGCGCAGGTCAGCTGGGGCTGCCTCGGCGAGCTGGAGACGTGCAGCGGCGACCCGGCGCGCCGCCTGGGCAACGAGTACCTTGCCCAGATGCAGATCCAGGCGACCATCGCGACGATGAAGGGCAGCGGCGTGCGCAAGGTCATCACCAACTGCCCGCACTGCTTCAACACCTTCCGGAACGAGTATCCGCAGTTCGGCGGCGAGCTGGAGGTCTACCACCACACGCAGGTTCTCGCCGAGCTGGTGGCGGCGGGCCGGCTGCGGCCGAAGGCGGGCCTCGACCAGCGGGTGACGTACCACGACTCCTGCTACCTGGGGCGGCACAACGGCGAGTTCGCGGCGCCGCGGGCGATCATCAACTCGCTGCCCAACGTGAGCTTCGTCGAGATGCCGCGTAACGGCCGTCAGAGCTTCTGCTGCGGCGCCGGCGGCGGCCACATGTTCGTCGAGGAGACGCAGGGCCGCCGCATCAACCACGTCCGCGCCGAGGAGGCGCAGGCGACGGGCGCCGCGATCGTGGCGATGAACTGCCCGTTCTGCGTCCAGATGTTCGAGGACGGCCTCGCGGCCGTGGAGCCGGACGAGTCGCGGCGCGCCCGGCCGATGGACCTCGCCGAGCTGCTGGAGCTGACGGTAATCGAGAAGCGGTCAGAAGGCTGAGCCGCCTTGTAGGATGCTGGGGCTGTCCCCTCACACCGCTCCCCCGTAATCTAGGGAGAGAGCGAAGCGCCAGGAGCCCCGACGCAGTCGGGGCGCGGAGGTCGAGAGATGCCACTGAACATCGTCTGCTGCGTCAAGCAGGTGCCCGACCCGGAGACGCCGGCCAGCGCCTTCCGCGTGGATGAGGCGGCGAAGAAGGTCATCCCGGCGCCGGGCATCGCGCCTGTCATCAGCCAGTTCGACCAGCTGGCCGTGGAGGCGGCGCTGCGCATTCGCGACGCCGGCAACGAGGCGAAGATCACCGTCCTCGGCCTCGGCCCAGAGTCGGCGCGCGATGTCATCAAGACCGGCCTGGCGATGGGCGCCGACGAGGGCGTCCTCCTCAACGACGCGGCGCTGTTCGACGGCGACAGCTACAGCACGGCCGTCGCCCTCGCCGCCGCCATCGAGAAGCTGGGGCCGGTCGACATCGTCATCTGTGGCCGCCAGGCGACCGACTGGGACTGCGGCGTCACCGGCCTCGCCATCGCCGAGCTGCTGGGTCTGGCCTC
>Ga0209322_10001326_pt1 | contig 14349 bp, 13 predicted proteins | sample Rifsed19ft1_FD_184013 | JGI IMG/M metagenome (GOLD analysis project Ga0209322, IMG submission 184013) | Soil microbial communities from Rifle, Colorado, USA - sediment 19ft 1 (version 2) | ecosystem: Environmental > Terrestrial > Deep subsurface > Rock core/Sediment | place: Rifle, Colorado... | reverse complement strand
TCACTCCCTTGATTTCCGCGGGACAGACCGGATTTGAAGTCCGTCGCCGACACCAGCCGACATGCACTCCCATAAAAAATCTTTATCCGTGTAATCTGTGAAATCGTTCGACTGAGCGCTCACGACGAAGTCTGAGGTTTCAAAACTTTAGCAGAGACTAATTTTTACTAGGAGTATCGTTGTTTGCTGTTTTGAATGATGCAATAATATCTTTAGGAGTAAGCACGCCGCCAGAAAAGAGCGTTTTAAACGCCTCTTCAACGCTAAGATTAGAATCCATGACGTCATTCTCCGTGACAAATATTAAAAAACCAGTTGTTGGATTTGGCGTGGTTGGAATAAACACGCTGATAAATTTCTTTTCATTGTTATATTGCGTAGCGCCGGTAACGAATCCGATAGATTTTGTACCTTCTTTTGGAAAATCAACGAGAACTACGCGTTTAAAAGCCTGCTTGCCCGGCAAGCTTACCGAGTGGATTATTTGTTTTACGGACGAATAGATATTTTTAACGATGGGAGTTTTCGTTAGCAGGTTTTCAAAATAGGTGATGATGGACTTACCTACGAAATTAGCGGCAAAGATACCAATAAAATATAATGAAATAAAAGTAAGGATAAGACCAAGGAAGGTGATAATAAATTCATCGAGAGAGGATCTCGGTAAGGCGACACCGTAAAATTGCAATATCTTTTTAATAACCGGCGAAAGTGTGCCTCCAACGAAACCAAAGAGAAATTTTACAACAAAATAGGTTACATAAACTGGTAGGATTAACAACAAACCCGTCAACATCCTTCTTCTGACGTCTTTTTTAAATTGTGCAACCATCCCTAATTTTTTTTCTTCCATAGTTTACCTATAAAACTCAAAAGTGACTGGATTTCCAAACAAAGGCAATAATGCCTGTAAATATAAAATTAAAGTCGGCGATAGTCTCGAGCAATAAGCCTTCAGATACAATTCGTTTCTGAAATAGATATTGATAACTGAAGGCGTATGCAACGCAGGGGAGCAAGTAGTATCCTAATGAAGTAGTCCATCCAAGGAGTGAACTCACGAATAGGAGAACAGCGACTGATGCCGTAAGGATAATAAGAATCGTTTTTGTTTGTTCTTTTCCAATTGCAATGGGAATTGTTTCCTTTCCCAGGATGCGGTCACCCTGAATATCCCGAATATCTAAGACTACAGCCCTGATAAATGCAATGCTGAATGCAAAAGCGATAGCAACGGCAATGGACGGAATAAAACTTTTTCTTGTACTAAGAAAGGGTATGAGCGCCGTGCTAACTGCCCATGCAATACTGTAAAATATCTCTTTTGACCCCGGTATTTGTTCAAGACTTCTGTACCGGATAATTTTAGAAAGGCTCTTTGGGATTATTTCTAATCTATAAAAAATACCAAAAAGGCTTGCAAGAAAAATGCAGAAAAAAATGGATTTGCTCAGTATGAATCCCAGAATAAAAGATGCAACAGCCCCGGCAACGCCGAGACCGACAAAGAGATGTTGCTTCCTTTCATAGAATTTTGCCCTTGCAGGTTCATTGAGCGCCACAGATTCTTTATTGGCGAAGTGATTCAGGACTTGCATAGAAAAAATGAAGAGCGCCGCAATCAGGCTAAAGCTCAATCGAGGCTGAATACCGAGCAACACAGTGCATGCGTAAGTCATACTTGCTGCGCCCAGCGCCACGTATGTACAGCTTCCAATAAAAAAACTGGCAACGCTTTTTAGTCCAAATAAGAACTTTTCGTATCTGTTGACCTTGTATGAACGTAACTTCTCGACAACCCTTTTAATCATCCAGTTTGGGGTTGAAGCGCCTGCGGTTACGCCAATAGTGTCAAAATCCTTGAACTTGCTGAGTTCTAACTCGGTATCGGTTTCGACGTGAAACGTAGGTGTTCCCTGGGATTCGCATATTTTGACGAGTCGGGTAGTATTGGCGCTTCCCCTCCCGCCAACAACAATCATGGCATCCACAGTTTCACTGAGGTTGATAACTTCATCCTGTCGTTTGTATGTGGAACTGCAGATCGTTTCGAAAGATTCACAATTTGAATAACGTTTTTTAAGCCTCTCGATAGCCTCTTTAAACATGCGCCTGTCTTGTGTTGTTTGGGCAACAACGCATACCTTGTCCATTGGTGGAAGGAGTTCAATTTCATCCAATTCCTGTACGACATGACCTTTGCCTTCTGCGTAACCCAGTAAACCGGTGACCTCCGCGTGTCCTTTATCACCCACGATTACGGTTGAATAGCCCTGTGCTGCATATTTTTTGATGATGGATTGAACTCTCATTACGTGGGGGCAGGTAGCGTCACAGACCTTTGCGCCTAAATCTTCGATTTCTTTTCTACGCGTAGGCGTAATTCCGTGAGCCCTGATAACAACCGTGCTTTTAGAAAGGTCTGTCTGGCCATGAACAACGTGGATGTCCCTTTTTTCCAGATATTCAAGCACCTGGGGATTGTGAATCAGGGGGCCGTCAGTATAAACCCTGCCGTCTTTTTTTTCATTTGCGGCATCCAAAAGGATGTCCATTGCACGTCGAACACCCATGCAAAACCCAGCAGTTTTAGCAACTATTACCTTCAAGGTATTACCTCGAATTATTTAAACGAATAAGTTCCTTATTTCCAACATGAATTGATTCACTCCGCAAACCAATAAACACGTATAGATAGGAGTTGTTTCAAATCGGCAAATAATAGTTGGCTTCGATTTGCCATGTTCGACATGAAATGGAGGAAACTCTATTATAAATTTTGCAGATTTTATCAGGTATGATGAGGTATGTCAATATTTTAATATCAATGAAAGTGCTAATCATAATGGGTTTTTACTTGCTATATAATTATGTATTTTTCTATAATAACCAAATTATAAAATTCTGGTATGACAAAATAGTAATGAAATAGTATTTATAACAACGAAAGAGGGTAGTTATGTCGGCAATTATTATTGATGGTGAGTCTTATGCTGGAAAGATTCGTACACGATTGATTGAAGAAATTGACGCCTTAAAGAAGAAAGGTTTTTATCCGCATTTGAAGGCCGTTCAGGTAGGTGAAAATGCTTCGTCCCGTTTGTACGTTCAAAATCAACAGAAACAATGCGAAGCAATAGGCATCAAATATACCCTGGATGAACTTCCTGCTGATACGAAAGAAGAGGCTTTGATCGAACACATTAGGAAATTAAACAATGATTCTCATGTAACGGGAATTATATTGCAAATGCCCTTACCTGAAGGTATAGACGCAAAAAAGGTACAGACATTGATTGCCCCTTATAAAGATGTAGAGGGGATGAATCCCGCAAACATGGGTGAGCTTGTATATGGAAATACGAGATTGGTGCCGTGCACTGCCATGGCCGCTGTAGAACTAGTCAAATCCGTAGGTATTGAGATTCGCGGGAAGGAAACAACAATTGTTGGCCGCAGCGCAATAGTAGGGAAGCCTGTAAGTTTGCTAATGCTGGATTTGTCAGCAACACCAACAGTATGTCATTCTGGTACAAAAGATCTTTCTGCCCAAACGAGAAAGGCGGATATTTTAATTGCTGCCGTTGGAAAGGCAGAGATGATTAAAGGTGATATGATCAAACCTGGCGCCATTGTCATCGATGTAGGAATTAACCGCATAAAGGAACTCGATGCGCAGGGAAACCCCGTTATGAACGTAAATGGCAAACCAAAGATGAAGACCGTGGGTGACGTAGAATTTGCTACAGCGAAAGAAGTGGCGTCTTACATAACCCCGGTTCCTGGAGGTGTGGGGCCAGTGACGGTGGCTATGTTATTAAGAAATACAGTGGAAGCATTAAAAATAAATGCTAATCTTTGATTATCTCTCATTCCTCCCGTTTCAATTCCCGGAAAAAAACAATTAAATAACGCTATGTATAAGAATAAAATTCTTGTTGCCATACCTGTTTTTAATGAAACAGACGTTCATGATATTATTCGTAGAGTTAACAAGTATCATCTGGATGTATTAGTTATAGATGATGGATCGACCAATGGACTCCACAAAGAATTAACAAACTTGGGGAATATACACGTAATCACGCATCCAAGAAATCTTGGTTATGGCAAGACGATTATAGACGCCTTCGCATTTGCAATTAAAAATGGATATGATTACTTGTTAACGATTGACAGCGACGGACAACATGAACCTGAAGAAATTTCGCTCTTTTTGAAAGAAATCCCATTGTACGACTGTGATATTCTATCGGGATCCAGATATTATTTTTCTGCAAGGCCAGACAAAGAATTTCCACAGGAGCGATATCTCATTAATAAAGAGATTACAGGTATTATAAATAGGATTACGGGATTCAATTTAACGGATACATTTTGCGGTTTTAAAGCATATAAGGTTGAAAAATTGAAGCTGATACCCCTGACTGAGTATGGATATGGGATGCCGTTGCAATTATGGATACAGGCGTGGAAGTTGGGCTTGCGGGTGAGAGAGATACCTGTTAAACTAATATACAAAGACCTTCTGAAACAATTTAAAGGCACTTTGAAAAATCCTGTTACGAGATTCAATTATTATAAAAATATCATCGAGAGGGAAATGAGTTATTCCTTGCAATATGACACGGCAATACAAAAAAGAAGAAAAATAACGATGTTGTAATTGTCGGGAGATTTTTATTTATGCGGGTTTTAGGTGTTGGGCATAAAGGAGCCCCCCCCTTAGTAAAGTGGGCGAGGGGGTTGAAAATAACCCCGGGAAAAACACAACCCCCTGTTTCTCCCTTTAGTAAGGGGGACTTAAAGGGAATAACTTTATACACAACTAAGTTTGTAAACTTACATGACTATGTTTTATAAAAGATATGCTTCATAATTCCCTTTATATACACATCCCATTTTGTGTTAGAAAGTGCCGCTATTGCGATTTCAATTCGATTGCCTCAGAATCAAAGACCATAGACCGATATCTCCACGCTATTGAGAAGGAGTTAAGTGTGTTAAATGGACGATATGTACTTAACACCGTCTTTATAGGTGGAGGAACGCCTACCATATTAACTGAAGTTCAGTTGGAAAAACTACTCCATAGTGTTATCCGTTATATTCCATCTTCAGAGATACAGGAGTATACGGTTGAAGCAAATCCCGGCACACTGACAGTGAATAAGATCGGATTGCTAAAGGAATACATGGTAAATCGCATTAGCCTGGGAGTACAGTCGTTTCAGGATAGGCAATTAAAATTCCTTGGGCGTATTCATTCAGGCAATGACGCAGGAAACGCTTTTGTCTCATTGAGAAAAGCAGGTTTGAAGAATATAAATGTCGATTTAATATTTGGCAGTCCGGAACAATCTCTCGATGATTGGGAAAAAGACTTAAAAACCGCAGTTGAATTGAGTCCGGATCACATATCGACATATGCCCTCACGTATGAAGAGGGTACCTCGCTCACAAAGGATTTAGAGGACTCATCTATCCATAAATTGGACGAATACATAGAATTGGGGATGTATAAAACATCCATACGCTATTTAACGAGTAACGGCTATAATCACTATGAAATTTCGAATTTTGCAAAATATGGGTACGAATGTGCTCACAATCACGTTTACTGGAAAAATAATGGGTATGTGGGAATAGGGGCGGGGGCATATTCTTTTATCGATGGTGTGAGAACTTCAAACGAGAAAGATGTATTTAAATACATTGATGGAATAAACGAAAATAAAAATGTCAAATCTTTTCGTGAAAAGTTGGAACTTGATCAATTTGCATCAGAAACCGTTGTTATGGCGTTGCGTCTCCGACAGGGCATATCTAATACCGATTTTTACGAACGTTTTGGTTATACAATAGAGGATCAGTTTGGAGACCAGATGAACAGATTAGCAAAATATGGTTTAGTTAGTTATGAGAATGAAAGATTGAAACTAACGGAAAAAGGATTGTTTGTCGCAGACACGGTTATGACAGAATTTATATAATATTTGTTTTATGTTTTTTATTGAGGAGTTATTAAATTGTTAAGCGCTACAGAAATCAAAAGGGGTACGGTGATAAAAATGGACGGTGAATTATATTTGGTGGTAGATTATCAACACGTAACCCCTGGAAATTGGCGTGGTATGGTGCAGGCAAAACTGAAAAGTATGAAACAAGGCAGTATCGTTCAAAAACGATTCCGGTCTACGGATAAAATAGAAGATGTATTCCTTGAGCATCGCAACATGGAGTATCTTTATAAAGATGGGGAGAATTATTGCTTCATGGATACTGAAAATTATGAGCAAATATTATTGCCTAAAGAGGCGGTTGAAGACGCCATGTCTTATATGACGTTAAACAGTCAGGCAAAGATAGCCTTTTATGAGGGCAAGGCATTATCAGTAGAACTTCCAACGTCAGTTTCCCTGAAAATTATTGAAACAGATCCAGGCATGAAAGGGGACACCGTAGTAAATGTCTATAAAGCTGCAAAGGTAGAGACAGGGCTTATCGTAAAAGTGCCTCTGTTTATCAATAATGGTGAAGTAATCAAAGTCGACACAAGAACTGGTGAATTCCTGGGAAGGGAATAGGCAAAGATGGGCATAGAGGAATCTATTAAAATTTACGGTGCAAAGATAGATGAATTGTTGAAAGAGATCATCCCGCCTCATAGAAATGATTATTTGAGTGAGCCAATATGGCATCACCTGCATACAGGAGGCAAAAGAGTAAGGCCTGCAATATGTTTAATTACCTGTGAGGCATTGGGAGGAAATACCAATGAAGCGATACATTTTGCGCTTGCTATAGAGATTATGCATAATATGTTCCTCATGCATGACGATATTGAGGATGGAGATACGATAAGACGAGACCAGCCTACGGTATGGGTGAAATATGGGATAGCCAATGCAATCAATGCAGGTGATTATCTTCTTGCCTGTGCGTATAAAAGTGTGTTAGCAAGCCCTGTCTCATTGTGGAAAAAGATACATTTATTACAAATACTTACTTTAACTTACGAAAAAACTGTAGAAGGCCAGGCGCTTGACATCAACGCAAGAGCGGCGGAAGATTTTTCAGTAGATAAATACATGGCGATGGTTGAACTTAAAACCGGGTACTACCTTGCATGCGGTATGGTTGGTGGGGCTGTTGTATCCGGCATCCCCGAAAAGGTTGTAGAAAAGATATGGGCGCTGGGGAAAACGATGGGACCTGCATTTCAGATTCGTGATGATTTAATCGACTTAACACACGGCAAGGGACGCGGCGGGGTAATTGGTTCCGATGTGAAGGAAGGTAAGGCAAGTTTTCTCTATTCATATGCACTACAGGTCGCTTCTTCAGATGATAAGAAATACTTGCGTGACATTATGCTAAAATCAAGGAATGAGACAACAGACAGCGATATAAAATGGGTGCTGGAAATATACAAAAAATATGATGCGATAAAATATGCGCAGGATTATGCGGAAGATTTGATAAAACAAGCGTATAAGACCATAGACGAGATTCCGGTTGATGACAAAACAGTGTTTAAGGAGATCGCTTCTTTCATGACCAAGCGTATGTCCTAATATATCCCGCCCATTGACATATATCAAAGCTATATCTTCTTGTAAAACAGATTGGCAGATGAGAATGTTGATAGAGAGAAAACATGGCATTGACAAGAATGAATTTATAAAATTTTTATCTGGAGAATAAAAGATAATGAAAATGATAGGGAAAAACTTACAGATACTGACGATTACCGGTACCGTGTTATTTATGTCTTTACACGGATGCAGCAAAAAAGAGGTGTCTGAAGTTGTAAGTAAGAACGAAGAAGCTGCAACTGAAGAGACATCCGTTGAACAGGAAGTAAAAAAAGAGGTAAAGCTTCCGGAAAAAATGTCAGCTTCAGAGTATTATAACTACGGATTGGAACATATTAAAAAAGGCGGCTTTGACGAAGCAATTGCGGCATGGGAGAGGGCGCTGGAGTTGGAACCGACAATGATTAATGCTTATGAAAAGCTTGCAAAGGCATATTACACCCAGGGTAAATTTACTAAAGCCGGCGAGATTTACAGAAAAGAACTGACGTTAAAGCCAGACGAACCTATGATATATTATAGTTTAGGCGTAGTCTATAGAATGAATGAGCAACTTGAAGATGCAATCAAGATGCAGAAACAAGCACTGTCTTTGAATCCCAAGCTTGCATCTGCTTACAATGAGCTGGGATTAACGTACTGTAAACAGAAAAAACTGGACGAGGCTGTTACCGCACATAAAACGGCATTAGAATTAGACCCCAAATTAGGAACGGCGCACAATTATTTAGGCGTGGCTTATTTGTTAAAGGGTATGAGCGCCGAGGCAGACGCGGAATTTAATGAATTCAAGAAATACGAAGCGGAAAAAAAGATGTCTCCATCACATGGTGGAGCTTCATCACACTAGAAATAAAAATGGGGGCATTTATCTAATGCCCCCATTTTTTTAAATCCAAATTTACAGGCAATAAACTTATTTCTTACCCTTTTCTTGTTCCTTTTTGCAAATCGGGCATGCCAGGAAATCTACATCGCATGTATCACAGTGTTGGGTAAGCCACTCTTGTGATTTCTTCTTGCAGTCCGGACACTTCATTTCCCATTTTGCGAACGTCCTGCCTTTCACTGCTCGTACACGTGCCTCTTTGCACTTGGGACACTTTCCTTCCATAGTAGCAGCTTTTAACTCGGCAGATGTCTTTTGGCACATTACGCATGCCATTACATCTTTTCCGCACTTATCGCAATGGTGAACCGAGAGTTCGCCTATCTCGTTTTTGCAATCCGGGCAAACCATAACCTGTGCAGCAAGCGTCCTTCCCTTTTCTGGACTTACGCGCACGTCCTTACAACTGGGACACATGGGTGGCTCTACTGTTGCATGTTCCGGTGCTAAAGCTTTTTCGCTATGTGTGTGTGTTTCTTCATCGGCATAAACATAATTGCCCATGCACATCGATAGGCTAACAGACGTAACTACAGAAGCGGCTATTCCCCAAAATTTCTTATTCAACATATACTCTTAACCCCCTTTCAAAATACAAAAAGTTTAAAAAGTAAAAATTTCATGATAATACTTTACATGGAGTAAAATTTACATGTGTATTTTTTTAACATTTTCTATCAAAATTGTCAATATATTTATTCATTTTAAATAAATAATTAATCAATCTTCATTTCAAAGCGAACAGTAATTGTACGCTTTTTTACTCCTTTGACAAGTCGCTTATTTCGTTTCCCTTTTTCGTTTTTCTTTCATATTTTGAAGGTTCTTTTTTAAATGTTTCTTCACAGCGTTCGGAGCAAAAATAATAGTTTTTACCGTTGTGTTCTACTTTTGTTGACTTATCTTTTTGTACCTCCATACCACAGATAGGATCTTTTGCGGTTGTTTTTTTGACTTTTTCTCCATCCTTTTTTTCAGATGCAATTGCGCCGGAACTCATTGAATAATTTGCAACAAATGATGTAAGACACAAGGCAATCATTATGTATAAAATTCGCTTCATTTCATTCCTCCATAATTGAATTTAAGACGGCGGTATTTAAAATTTAACCTTCAGGAACATTTTATTCGTTTTATTCATCTCCTTTCTTTTGGTTTACAACCATATCTTTCATTTTTACCAGATTTGCTGTTAACTCCCACCAACCATTTTTAAATGTGGCATAGCCATGCCCGCCCATAGCCGATGCGTATCGTACCGAGTTGGCGTAGAAAAACCACTGCATTGTCCATAGATGTTCAATCGTCTCATCAAAAGGATTAGCCGGATCTGCCAGTCCTTCATTCCATGCTTTCTGAAGCAGTCGGGTAGCTGATAAACACATTCTATCGGTTTCTGCTATAGTGGCATCTAGTTTGACAAAGTGCTGGTTGACCCAATCGGTATTATGACAAGCCTGACATACCTTCATCATTTCGATTTGGCGATGCATTTGTTCATTTTTATCAATCAAATATTCTGACGCTAATTCCCCTGTGTAGGACGTGGGAAGAGGCAGACCTTCCTTGTTTTTGATTACGTACGTTTTACCACTCTTCGGTTGGGGATGGGTGTAAATAAGCCCAAACAGCCTCACCCATAGTCTCGCGCCAAAATCATGGGTTCTTGACACAATAACCTTATTATCAGGAGTAGTTATGAGGCTATTGTGGCAGGTAGCACAGGTTGGAGCTTGAAAATCTTTGCCAATTCTCCAGGGAACATTATTCCAGTTCCATTCATGCTGTTGAGAGAAGAAGATGTTCCCATGCTTACTTTCTTTGTAAACTTCAAACGCAGGCACATCTGGCTCGATATGGCATTGAGAACACGTATAAGGTTTTCTGGCTACCTCTATAGAGAAATTGTGTCGAGGATGGCATGATGTACATGCCCCCATGCTACCATCGGGATTAACCCTTCCTACTCCCTGGTTCGGCCAATTGGCAAGATCAGGAACATCAATTTCACCCATCTTGGATAAAACCTTCTTCATACCTTTTACCGTTACAACAGTTCCATGACACGCATAACATGTTTCAGCCTTTGTATGTTCTGATGAGCCCAAACTGAATAATTTATCATCTTTGATTTCTTTAACGCCTGTGATTGTCTCACCAAAAGTATGATAGAGGGGGTTTTGTTGAAGATTCCCTACTGCGTGTGCCTTTTTACTAACAGAATATTGTTCAATTTCAACTGAGTGACAGACCTTGCAATCATTAGGTGACACAATTACATTGATCATAAATCCAAAGTGTTCGAAGTTGTCTTTGTGGGCAGAGGCATTCAGACTATGACATTCATAACAGCCGACGACATTTGCCTCTAAAGATTCCGGTATTATCTCGCTTGAAATCCTTCTCTCAAGAGGAGGCTTTTTGAGCGCCACTTGTGGAGTAATTTCTGAATGTCTGCTTTTAAGCCAATCCTCGACAATTCCCGGTGTGTAGTTTCTGTGACATAATATGCATACTTGACTTTGCTCACTGACTGGAGGCGGCATAGATACTGGCCACTCCTCTCCAACAAGCGTATTCGCTGCATACACAAAAAGAAGAACTAAATAAGTAATATACCGAAGTATTTGATTAATAAAAGATATCATTTTAATTTATTTGATAGTTGAAATCCTATATTCTTCCTCTTAAAAGATTTTATTATCTCCATAATTACAAATGTAAAAGAGGAAAATCCAAAAACGGTAATCCAATCCTTTAAGTCTAAGGGCGTTACCTTAAAAACATTTTCTAAATAAGGTGTATAAACAATGGCTATCTGCATGGCCAATGAAAGCCCTGTTGCCAAAAGAAGTTTTTTATTGGTAAAAACACCAACTCTAAATAATGAAAGCCTTGCATTTCTGCAGTTGAAAGAATGAAATAATTGTGAGATGACCATCACACAGAAGGCAACCGTCCTTGCCCGGTCAATATCTCCGCTTAATGCACATGGCAGTACTTCATTCGTAAGCCAGTGTAAACAACCAAGTGTAGCGCAACTTGTATCGTATAAAACATATAGATAAACAAAAAGAGTACTGAAGGCTATAAGAAAACCCTGAAATATAATCAAACTGCCCAGTTTTTTGTCTACGATTTGTTCTGTTGACCTTCTTGCCGGTCTTTTCATGATATCAGGGTCTACCGGGTCAACACCCAATGCCAAAGCGGGTAGTCCGTCTGTAGCGATGTTTATCCACAATATTTGTATAGGGAATAACGGCAGGGGAAGATTGAATATCGACGCAAACAGCATTGTCAAAATCTCTCCTGCATTACACGAAAGCAGGTAATGGATGGACTTCTTTATGTTGTCATAAATCCCTCTTCCCTCTTCAACGGCTGATACGATAGATGCAAAGTTGTCGTCTGTTATGACCATATCAGATGCCTCTTTTGTAACGTCAGTTCCGGTAATACCCATGGATACACCGATACTTGCCTCTTTTACAGCAGGGGCGTCATTAACGCCATCGCCGGTCATAGCGACCGCAGCTCCTTGTTTTTTCCATGCCTTAACAATTCTGAGTTTGTGTTCGGCAGATACACGGGCATATACGGCAATATGTGATACTTCTTTTTCTAATGCGTCGTCAGAAAGCGCGTCCAACTCTATTCCATCGATGGCTCTTGAATTGTTACTAAGAAATCCAAGTTCTTCGCCAATGGCACGGGCTGTATTTTTATGATCGCCGGTAATCATAACAGTCGTTATACCTGCATTATGACAGGTAGTAACAGCATCTTTTACCTCTGGTCTTGGTGGATCCATCATGGCCAATAATCCTAAAAAAATCATGTCTCTTTCAATTGAGTCTGGATCCTGGTTAATCATTTCATGGTCGAGTGGTTTGAATGCTGTGCCAAGGACGCGTAGGGCAGCGCCAGCCATTTTGTTGTTTTCATTCAAGATGGCCTCTATATCGTTTTCTGTTAAATTTCTCGTCCCTCCTTCAAGGTAAATTTTTGTGCAATCCTTCAGAATGACATCTGCTGCGCCCTTTTCGCAGACAAGCAAAGAGTCTGGTGTTCTTCTGATAGTAGACATCTTCTTCCGGTCAGAATCAAAGGGTATTTCTGAAAGAAGCGGTAATCTTTTTTCGAGTTCCTCCTTCCGGATATTTGTTTTTGCAGCGGCGCTGAGAATTGCCCCCTCTGTCGGATCACCGATAACCTTCCATATCGTATTATCTTTTTTGAGGTATGCATTATTACACAATGCCCCTATGCCTAAAACGAATTTTACTATCCGATAGTCGGTTTCTGTAAGAGGCATACCATTGATCGTGAAATTTCCCTCCGGTGCGTAACCAGTTCCCGATATGTCAAAGGTTTTGCCATTAGCAAATATCTTTCTAACGGTCATTTCGTTTTGAGTGAGAGTGCCTGTTTTATCTGAGCAGATAACTGTTGCACATCCGAGGGTCTCTACAGATGGTAATTTTCGAATGAGTACGTTTCTTTTTACCATGCGTTGTACACCCAGTGCCAATGCAATGGTTACTATTGCGGGCAGGCCTTCCGGTATAGCAGCAACGGCAAGGCTTACCGAGGTGAGGAACGCCTCTAAAATGGGGTCTTTTCTCCACAACTCTAAAAGGAAAACGATTGTTACGATCCCTAAGCACAAATAGACTAATTTTTTCCCGAATACCTCGAGTTTCCGCTGTAGGGGGGTATCCTCTTTTCCCGCTTCCTGGATGAGACCAGCAATTTTGCCCAATTCGGTGCGCATTCCCGTTGCTACAATAACACACGTTCCTTTCCCACTGGTAACCGAGGTGCCCATAAACATCATATTTTCTCTGTCCCCAATAGGTAAAGAGGGATTTTGAAGTGGTTCGGTGGATTTGCCGACAGGTGTTGATTCGCCCGTAAGGGAGGCTTCCTGAGTTCTCAAACTAAAAGAAGAGCAGAGTCTGCCATCGGCGGGGACATAATCCCCGGCCTCCAATAAAACAATATCACCAGGGACAATTTCTCTGGAAGGAATCGAGTACATTTCACCATCCCTGAGTACTTTGGAAAAGGGCGCAGCCATTTTTTGAAGGGCCGCAAGGGATTTCTCTGCCCGAAATTCCTGGATGAATCCAATAATGGCATTGATGATAACGATGGCAATAATTGCCATCGTATCGACCAATTCTCCCATGAATCCGGAAACTATAGCGGCTGCAATCAGTACCCATACTATGAAGTCGTTGAATTGGCTCAGAAAGAGCATTATGGGCGATACCCCTTCTTTTTCTTCTAATTGATTATTTCCGTATTTCTTGAGCCTGTTTTCGACCTCCGTACGGCTAAGCCCAGTATCTGTATTGGTGCCGAGGTTCTTTACAACCGCATCAATCTGCATTGTGTGCCATGGTGTTTCAGCCACTGTCAATTATCCTCTCGTAAGATTTCAAACTCTACAAACGCATCATGTAAGTTTTATTGTATGTATTTCTCTGCGTTCTTCGTGCCCTGGTTTGCGGTAAACTATTCCTTCTCCCATGTATCCCACCGTAAAACGCTGTAATCTGTATCCTCATCGGAGTGGCAGCCGTAACAGGAATTGGTAATAACGGTACTGGGACTATTTGTCGTACCTGCCGTAGTGTTGGCATCAGCCATAGCCTTGCTGGTGTAAGGTTTTATAATATCAAAGACATGAGAAGATATATCATTGTCCACCGCGCTCTTGGCTGTCTTAGGCATATGGCAACTCGTGCAACGGCTTCCCCCAACATCGGAAGAATTATAAAGGTGTTTAGCATGTTTGTTTTGTAATTCACCATCCTTTTTCATAGTCTTTGCGAGACTACCATGACAATTAAT
>Ga0209322_10001321_pt1 | contig 14362 bp, 13 predicted proteins | sample Rifsed19ft1_FD_184013 | JGI IMG/M metagenome (GOLD analysis project Ga0209322, IMG submission 184013) | Soil microbial communities from Rifle, Colorado, USA - sediment 19ft 1 (version 2) | ecosystem: Environmental > Terrestrial > Deep subsurface > Rock core/Sediment | place: Rifle, Colorado... | reverse complement strand
TGAATGAGGTGTATGTGGCTACCTGCGACGAGCCGATCAGGGACGTTGTCCAACAGGCCGGCGGAAAGGTCGTCATGACTGCCCACACCCATGAACGTTGCACCGAGCGTGTCGAAGAGGCTATGCATTCTCTGGTGGCGGACGTGGTAGCGATTGTCCAGGGTGATGAACCGCTTCTCTTGCCTGAGGCGGTTGCGCAGGTGGTGGAGCCGTTTCTCAAGGACGATGCGCTTCTGTGTACCAATCTTGTTTCGCCCATGGAAAGTGCCGAGGATTTTAAGAATCCCGACATCGTGAAGGCTGCGACGGACCAGAATGGTTTTATTATGTTCTTTTCGCGTGCGGCGATCCCGTATTTTCGCCACCACATTCCGTGCCCCATTTATCGGCAAACGGGCATCTGGGGGTTCAGGGCGGATTTCTTGAAGCAGTACTCCGCCCTTCCCAGGCCCCCATTCGAGCAAGCGGAATCCATCGACATGCTGCGACTCCTGGAGCACGGATATAAGATTCTTGGCGTTCCAACAAACTACGTAACGGTTGGTGTCGATCGCGCCGAAGACGTCGCTGTGGTTGAGCATATATTGCGGACGGACGATGTGCAGATGGCCTTGTACGAGCGGATTACTCAAGGAAACCCATGAAGACTGTTATTGTTGGGTACGGCTATATGGGCCAAATCCGCAAGCAGGTGGTGGACACCATGCCGGGACTGAAACTTTGCGGGATTTGCGACCCCTTCTTGGTGCCCGGGCTCATTCCTGTTGATACTGCGCACTATCAAGACTATCGTGACGCGATTGATGACGTGCGTCCCGATGTTGTTTTTGTTTGCACCCCGAATCGGTATACACCGGACGTCTGCATCTATGCCCTCGAGCAGGGCTGCCATGTGTTCTGCGAGAAACCACCCGGTCGGAATCTCAGCGATATTCAACGCATCATCGAGGTCGAGGGGAAACACCCCCACTTGAAACTGATGTTCGGTTTCAACCACAGGCACCACCCAGCCATCGTCGAGGCAAAATCATTTGTGGACGCGGGGCGTCTGGGCCGGATTCTTTGGATGCGGGGCGTGTATGGGAAGTCTGGCGGGAAGGATCGGGAATTCGAGGGATCGTGGCGGAATGATCTTACCATCTCAGGTGGCGGCATTCTATTGGATCAGGGCATCCATATCCTTGATCTGTTTCGGTTCTTTTGTGGGGAGTTTCATGAGGTGTATGGATTTTTGTCTACGGCCTACTGGAACGTCTCCGTCGAAGATAACGCATTTGTCATTTTGCGCAACGAACAGGGCCAGGTGGCGCAATTACATTCATCGGCCACGCTGTGGAAGCACACCTTCCGACTTGAGATAGGGCTCGAGAGGGGATACCTGATTGTCGAGGGACTGCTTTCGAAGACCGGGAGTTACGGACGCGAGAAACTGATCATCGGACGAAAGCCGGGGGACGACGAACACGGAGCTGTTGGAAACCCCAGGGAAGAAATCGTGTATTTTGACAAGGACTTGTCATGGGACGTCCAGGTACAGGAACTGGTGACTTGCATCACGCATGATCTTCCCGTCACCGACAGCTCGTCGCTTGACGCATTACGAGTTATGGAGATGGTTGACGCCGTCTATCGCCAGGCGAAGCTCAGATCTGCGGCGGCATCGGTGCCTATTAGGGAGAGAAGGCTGCCATGAAAACAGTGGTGATTGACCGAGACCTGTTGGAGCTTGAGATCAAGCCATACGCGAAGCTGGAGGAGTACCGCCGATTGACCGAGGAAGACGTGAGGGGGCGGCTGCTGACCGCGGGCGAATTCACGCCATGTCCCTGTCCGGGATGTCGATCAACCGCGAGTCGAGTGGTCTTCGAGAAATCGGGTATGGCCTACCTGGAATGTGATCACTGCAGGAGTGTGTACGTTTCACCACGGCCGCCAGAAGAGGCATTGGTCGATTTCTATCGGAACTCCAGGTCGGCGCGCTTCTGGCGCGAGCAGATCCTCCCCGAGACCAAGGAGACGCGACGGGCCAAGGTGTTCCGGCCACGGGCCCAGTGGGTGCTCAACGTGCTTGACCGGTATCGCCCCGGGGCTCGCCTGGGGATTGTCGTCGGGTATCACAATGGTCTGCTGGTTGAGGAACTCGCCCGTCAGGAAAGCCATCTGTTCCACATGATCGTTACGAATGCCATTGCGGACATCGAATTTCGTGGCAGCGAGCTTACGAATGTCACGATCCGCCCTACACCAGCAAGTGCGCTGCCCTCGCTCGGCCCCGCCGATATCTTTCTCGCCTTCGACATCGTGGATCGTTGCGCGGACGTGGAAGCTCTCGTCGCTGCCGCACAGGCGACCTTGGCTCCGGGGGGGTTACTGCTGGCCAGTACGATTTCGATCAGCGGGTTCGATCTTCAGGTGTTGTGGGATCGGTCGGAGAGCATCTACCCCCCCGAGCGGCTGAATCTCCTCTCGACAGAGGGCCTGATCGCGCTATTCGAGCGGCATGGTTTTGAGACCCTGGAATTCAGCACGCCAGGCGTATTAGACGTCGAGGCTGTGCAGCGCGTGATCCATAAGCAGCCCGAGGCGCCCTGGCCACGATTCATTCGCTATGTGGTGGAAAAGCGCGATGAAGATGCGATGAACGGTTTGCAGGAGTATCTCCAGAAATACCGATTGAGTTCATTCGCGCGCATGGTGTTGCGAAAACCGCGATAGAGCTTCCAGAAGGCACGGACGTGTTAGCGGCTAAGATCAAACAGGCCCTCAGGGACGGCAAAGTCAGCCTCGGCTCGTGGATGTCGATGGCGCACACATCCATTGCGGAGATTCTTGCCTCGGCAGGCTATGATTGGGTAGTGATTGAGACCGAACACACCGCGATTGACGTGTCAGAGGTGCTCCGGCTGATAATGGCCATCGAAGGGCGCGGCGCGATCCCGCTCGTCCGGTTGGCCTGGAATGACCCGATCCAGGCGAAGGCGGTGATGGATTCAGGCGCGGCGGGCGTCCTGGTGCCTATGGTGAATAGTAAGGCCGATGCCGAACGCGCGGTGCAGAGCATCAAGTATCCACCAATGGGATTCCGGGGGGTGGGGCTTGCGCGGGCGCAAGGGTATGGGGTCAGTTTCGATGAATACGTTCGGACGGCAAATGATCATAGCTTGCTCATTGTGCAAATCGAACATATCGACGCCGTGCAGAACATCGACGAGATCCTCTCGGTGCCCGGCATCGACGGTACCTTCATCGGGCCATATGATCTCTCGCTATCAATGGGATTAGCCGGCCAGTTGCATCATCCAGATGTCGAGGCAGCGAAGCAGCGTGTGCTGGAAGCAGCAAAGGCACATGGCCTTGTCGCAGGTATTCACCTGGTGCATCCCGACACCGCCGTTGACGAGCTGAAGCAGTGCGTCGCCCGCGGCTACCAATTTATCGCGTTGGGCACCGACATCCTCTTTCTGGGTGACTCGTGTCGGGCGGTTCACGCCGCTGCGATGCGGCTTCTTGAACACAAACAGTAAGAAGATTGCGGTCCAGGCCATTGTTGTTGCGAGGCTGACGGCACGTGGATGAGCGGGTGGACATCCTGGTAACGCTGTCAACCTTCGGGGCGGATTCGCACGAGCCGTTCAGGTTGTTACAAGAGAGCGGGTTCACATTTCGAACGAATCCGTATGGGCGGCGGCTTGAGCCACACGAGGTGGTCGAACTGGGCCGCAGTTGCCGAGGCGTAGTGGCGGGCGTGGAGCAATACTCGGCCCAGACGCTATCGCAATTGCCAAACCTGTGCTGCATCAGTCGAGCAGGTGTGGGGATTGACAGCATCGATGTGGCCGAGGCTAACCGGCGGGGAATTGCTGTACTGAACACGCCTGACGAGCCGACAAACGCAGTGGCCGAGTTAACCCTCGCGATGATGCTAGCCCTCTTACGCCAATTGCCGAAGGTCGATTCGCTGATGCACAGGCGCAAATGGGAGCGAGTAACGGGGCACCTGCTTGCGGGCAAGACGGTTGGCATCATCGGTCTGGGTCGGACTGGCCGACGGGTGGCCGAGCTGGTCCAAGCATTTGGCGCGATCGTCATCGGCGTCGACCCTTATCCTGACAGGGATTGGGCGGGTGTGCGCAGGATTGACTTGGTCGACCTACCGACGTTACTCGCCCATGCCGACATCGTTTCAATCCACGCATCAGTGTCGAATGAATTCCCGCTTCGCTTCGGAGCGGCAGAGTTTGGTCGGTTGAAAAGAGGCGCCTGGCTGATCAACATGGCACGCGCTGATTTCGTGGATGATAGGGCTTTACAGGAAGCTGTCGAATCAGGCCGGCTGAGTGGTGCGGCGCTTGACGTCTTTGCCGAGGAACCGTATGGTGGACCCTTGTGTGACAGCGATCGCGTAATCCTCTCGCCGCATCAGGCTACGTTGACGGTCGAGACGAGGGTGGCGATGGAGGTCCGGGCGGTCACAAATCTGCTGGAACATTTGCGAACTGTCCAGGCATCCTCACCAGCGGGCAAGCTATGACTGAAGAGCAATACTATCGGATAGCCAGAGCATGCGACAGCCTCCTGAGGCATCCGGACGCAACGCTAGAGTGGGTGGCAATTCCTTGGCTCCATCTCCTGAATGAACATCCGGTTTATCTCTCCAAATATGCGGGTCTCGACGGAGCACTAACGGCGCAAGGTTGGTTCACCGGCGCTCGATGTGTAGTGGGCCGTGCCGTCAGTCGGGGGTATACGTCGGCTTACCGGGCGGCTGGGCTGGTCAAGAACCTCAGCCGCGCCGTACGTGAGAGCACGGAGCAGAAAAAAAAGTTCAACGAAACAGGAAATACGTCTGGAGCTGGGTCCGGCATTCGGACCGCAGATGTAGTGATTGTGTCTCACCTTGTCAACGTTGATCATCTCGACCAAGCGGACGACTTCTATTTTGGAAGCCTGCAAAGACTGCTTGCCGATCGTGGAGTGACATCGCATCTGTTGCTGCGGAATCAAACTCACCGGAGAACGTCCGAACTCGTCGAGCAGGCGAGGCGAGACGGACCCTGCGCGCGGGACATTTTGTCGGATGTAGCAACGGTCCGAGAAGAACTGAGCTTTCTCAAGCGATGTGTGATCACCCGACGGCAGTTACACCAGGTAGCGCTGGGAGCTTCATCGTCGTTGGGACAGCAGGTCGCAAGGCGGGCAGGCGACACAGCTGTGTCGGGCGAGGTGCTGGCGAATCTCAGGCTGTACAGTCAGATCAAAGAGATATGCCGGCGTCTCCGGCCATCGATCGTTATTGCCTTGTACGAGGGTCATGCGTGGGAACGGTGCGTTTTTCACGCGGCACGCACTGCGGGTGACCCCATCCTCTGTGTTGGGTATCAGCATACGATTCTTCGGGCGCATTCCCATGCGGTAAAGCGCTCGCTTGGGCACGGGAGTCTTTACGATCCGGATGTCATATTGACACTGGGTGAGGTAACGCGGAACATCCTTGAGGCGAGCGAAGATCTTCGGAACGTGCGCATTGTTACATTCGGTACACATCGGCGCGAGGAAGGTCATGCACCGCGTCGAAAACCCAATCGCACGCCTGTCTTTCTCGTGCTTCCGGAGGGCATCGAATCGGAATGCATCTACCTTTTTAGGTACGCGCTGGAATGTGCACGATGCTTACCGCATGTCCGTTTCATCCTTCGCACCCATCCCGTTTTGCCGTTCGAGAAGCTCGGATCAAAACTGAAGGAGTTTCAGTCCGTTCCTGGAAACATTGAAATCAGTCGAGGCACGCCGATCGAGGAGGATTTCGAGCGCGCTGGCTATATGCTGTACCGAGGATCATCTACTGCCATTTACGGCATACTCGCGGGCCTGAAACCATTTTACGTCGTTCGGCCCGATGAGATGAGTATCGATCCACTTGGAGGACTCGCGTATTGGCGGGAACATGTAGTGTCAGTTGATGATCTGATGGAGCGATTTGCGGCGCACCAAGAAGCGGATGGGGAGCAAGACGTCCAAGACTGGAGAAAGGCATGCGACTTCTGTAATAAGTACACTCAGCCAATCACCCCGGCTGGGATTGACACGCTCGTCGCGCTTCCAAAGGCGTCCCCTCCTGCCATGATGAGAGGATGAGGGACCGATGGCCTCCTTTTCGGCCACATATCTCTCCGAAGCTTGCGCAATCATCAAAAGGCTTGACCCGGCTGCAATCGAGAGGGTGGTCGAAATACTTCTCGAGGTTCGAAGCCGTGGGGCGAGAGTCTTCGTTTTGGGTGTTGGGGGCGGGGCGGGACACGCTTCTCACGCCGTAGGAGACTTGCGGAAGATCGCGGGAATAGAGGCGTACGCACCTACGGATAACGTTACCGAGCTCACGGCCCGGGTGAATGATGAGGGATGGGAGACGACATACGCGGCGTGGCTGGCGGGAAGCCGGTTGCGCGCCGAGGATCTTGTTTTTGTGATGTCAGTCGGCGGTGGAGATTTGAAGAGGAATATCAGTCCAAACCTCGTTCGCGCGTTAGAGTATGCCCAAAACGTTGGGGCTCGAATCATTGGTGTCGTAGGCCGTGACGGGGGGTACACGGCACAGGTAGCTGATGCGTGCGTGGTTGTGCCGACTGTAAATGCGGAGAGGGTAACAGCACACACGGAGTCATTTCAGGCCATGATCTGGCATCTTCTGATCTCTCACCCACGGCTGCAGGGGGTCCCTATGAAATGGGAATCTGTTCAGTAATCGTGAGAAGGGGGTAGGATTGCCATGCCAATTTTTCTCGACTCTTCAAACGTGGGCGAAATCGAAAAGTTTCATCGAATGGGTGTCATCCGCGGAGTGACGACGAATCCCACATTGATGCTAAAAGATGGTGTCACCGGGGGCTTGGCCGGTATTGAGGGGCGCGCGAAGGCCATTGCACGGCTCATCACTCCACTTCCGCTCTCTGTGGAAGTCATTACGAACGATCCATACAAGATTATCGATCAAGCCAAGACCTTTGCCGGATGGGCCGAGAATATCAACGTCAAAGTCACCATCCATGGTCCCCAGGGTGAGTTGGAAAATCTTGAGGTCATTCACAAACTCGAAACCACGCATAACATACGTGTGAACGTCACGGCGATGATGAGTGCTCAGCAGTGTCTACTGGCCGCATTGGCAGGCGCGACGTACGTGTCCATCTTTGCCGGGCGAGTGAACAACATGGGTTACAATGCCTGTGGCGAGATCACGAAGTTGCGAAAAGTACTCGAGACCTTCGGGCTCAGAGCACAGATTATCGCCGGGTCTACTCGTGAGGTACTGAACATCATCGAATGGCTGGAGGCAGGAGCGCACATTGTAACAGTCGTTCCTGACCTCTTGAAAGGAATGCTGGTTCACCCCTATTCGAAAGAGACAGTCCAGATGTTTCTCCGAGATGGTGCTAAGATAGAAGAAATGATGGACAGAACAAGATCAGGGTGAGCACTGGGCTTTTCGTGGGTAGAATTTTTTCCTGCAGGCAGTACCTTGCAAGGTTCTGATGGCAAAGACTTCATTGAGAGGACGGTGTCCGTGAAGAGTTCCAGAATGCTGGTCACCGGGGCGGGCGGAATGGTTGGCAGCTATGTAACCGATGTATTCCATGAGTACGAACTTGTGTTGACCGACGTCGTCGATCGGTTCGTGCGCCTTGACATCCGGGACCCCACCGCAGTGAAAACCACCTTCGAACACTCAAAGCCCGATATCGTGCTGCACTTGGCCGCTGCCACCGATGTAGACCGTTGCGAACAGAAACCTGATTGGGCCTATCATACTAATACTATTGGTACCCAAAATGTTGCCCTTGCCTGCCAAGCTTGTAATGTCCCTCTAGTGTATATTAGCACAGCGGGCGTCTTCTGGGGCGATAAGTCCGAGCCTTATATCGAATTCGACGTACCCAGGCCGGCAAACGTCTACGGGCATTCCAAGCTCGCCGGTGAACAGATTGTATCCTCGCTGCTACAACACTACTATATTGTTCGCGCTGGCTGGATGATCGGCGGCGGCGAGCGCGATAAGAAATTCGTAGGCAAGATCGCTCGGCTGATCACCGAGGGCCGAAACCCGCTGCATGTCGTTCACGACAAGCTTGGCAGCCCGACATATGGCAAGGACCTCCTGCGCGGTATCCAACGGCTTATCGAGACCGGCTATTACGGGCTTTATCACATGGTCAACAAGGGCTTCTGCTCTCGCTACGACGTCGCCTTAGCGGTCCGCGACGCCTTGAAGCGGTCGGACATCTCTATTGTACCGGTCTCGTCCGCGCACTTCCCTCTGCCGGCGCCAAGGGCACGCTCCGAGGCGATGCGGAACCTGAAGCTCGAACTGCTCGGGCTGGACCTTATGCGTCCCTGGGAGGATGCCCTCCGCGAGTATATCGAAACGGAACTGGCACCGGCGCTGTCTGGGTCCCGCGTCGCCTGATGATGTTGTTGACACAACGGTCGCTTACTTGGTCCTTGCGTTGCTTGAGGCGTAGTTTGATGTGGGTCGCGGTCACCATTTGGAGCCGGTAAATGCTGACCGATGACACGCGGCTGCGCAAGGCAGGGTGGCCCCTTGTGACCGTCCTTATGACGGTGTACAACGGCCTCCCGTATCTGCGTGAGGCGCTCGAGAGCATCCTGGTGCAGACCTTCACCGACTTTGAGTTTTTGATCATCGACGATGCGAGCACCGATGCCTCGGTCGACTGGATCCGAAGCTATAACGACCCGCGCATACGTGTGGAGTGTAACGACAGCAATATGGGGCAGGCGGCATCGCTGAAGCGCGGCCTGACAGTGTCGCGAGGCCGCTATATTGCACGCCTCGACCAGGACGACATAAGTGTCTCGGACCGGCTTGAGAAACAGGTGGCCTTCCTAGAACGGCGACCCGATGTTGCCGTGGTGGGCACGTGGGGGTATAACATCGATAGGCGCGGTCGAAGGACCGACATCTGGCGTCGATGCGTTAATGACTTCGGAGAGTTCGTCGGCTCGGTTGCCCTAGGTCGGTCTCCGCTGTTGCATCCGTCCGTGATGTTCCGGCGCGATGTCGTGATGGATGTGGGCGGTTACGACGCGTCTTTTGCGGGGGCCGAGGACTATGACCTGTGGGTGCGGCTTGCGATGCGCCGTCACGGGGCCGCCACTGTGCCCGAACCGCTGGTACTCCTCCGCACACACGAGGAACGGCAGTCGATTACGCGTGCAGCGGCACAGCAGCGAAGTATGCAACGCGCACACAACCGGATGGTCGCAGCATTCTGCCATCCGGAAGAAGTGCAGCGTGTTAGCGTGCTCCTGCGTATCGAGGACGATCTGTGGACCGAATGCCGATCGCGAGCAGAGCTGGGTGCGGTGTTGGGCGCGGCGGCCACAATGGTCGGTGCCATGCAGCGTGGGCTCAACTTGTCGCCCGTGGAGTTCTCAAGCCTCACACGGACGTTCTACCGGCGGCTCGGCCTTGGTGTGACCCTCGGAGCGAAGATATTCAATTGGCCGGCGGTCTTTTTCTATCCCGTTTTCTTCCTGCTTTCCCCACTACTGATGCCAGGCGTGCGTCGGATGGTTTCTCCAATCGCCCCCAAGCTCCGGCGGCTGCGGTACAGACTTCGAATGCTGGTTACGGAAGCATGACGGCGAAACCATTCGAGGCTCCCCCCCCAGATGAGGTTGACTTTAGAATCAAAGATTCCAAGATTTGATCCCACGAACGGCCTAGTGTGGTTGATGGTGGTGGTTGTCGCGTTCGTTGGTGGAGGCGTGGGGTTTGAAACTTTTTTCCTGCCCTTGCTCGCTATCATACTGCTGGCCGGATTCTCGCATCTTACGGGCACAGGAAGATTTGGGCGTGAATTATGGACGTTCCTTTTCGTATTCACGATCCTTACGCTTCTTTATGTCTGGAACGGTTGGGGTGGCAGATATACAGATGCCATTGGGGATGGAAGACTCTGGCTGGAATCGGCACAGGCAATTATTGCAGGCGGATACTTCTCAACCCCCGTGGAGAGCATCCGCTTGCACGTCAGTAATGTTGGAGTATCTTATCTATACGCTCTCGTACTAATCCTTGGCGCGGGCAATACATACGCACTCATCGTATTGCATGCATTGATTATTGTCCTCTCCGCGAGCATGACGTACAAAATTGCCGAGCGTGTGCTGGATGTGCGTACGGCCCAACTTGCCTACTGGATGATTGCACTCCAACCGGAGGTACTTGCGTGGTCAAGCGTACTCATCCGGGAATCGCTGGTTGTGTTTCTCATCGTGAGTTTCTTTTACGCGTGTATCCGCTTTTTCGATGATGGAAGCCGACGACACGTTTTCTACTTACTTATAATCGTCGTGGCGACGTACTTCGTACGCGCAAGCATGATCTTCGGTTTCATTGCGATGTCCTTTGTATGTGCCAGTTTGGTCATGTTAAATCCTCGTCGGTTTGTGCTCGCCGCCGCCGCCTGCGTTGCCCTAATGGCTATCGGAATTGGTCTTACGATGTTGCCTTACACCGGCGATCTACGGATGGCCGGGATTGGAACCGTTTTATTCAGTGGAGCGGAGGAAGGGGTACTGGCCGGGACCTTTGAGTTTGGAGAAACATCGATCGTTCGAGAAGTTCTGGGCGAAAGGTACTCGGTGATGAATTTCCACCTCTGGCCTCTTTGGGTTACTGCTTATTGGATCTATCCTTTCCCCAAATTGTTGAGTGGGATGTACTATGCCAATCCCATGCTCACTGTGGTAGAAAATACGATGGGCATGATCAACTTTGCGCTCCTCCCGTTCATTGTAATTGGGGTATTGAGCATCATGCAAGATTCTCGCATTAATAGTAATAGGCTGATGCTTATCGGTTCTACAGCTATCATGGCTACAGCCATGAATATGGCAGGTCCCTTTGTTGTGGGTCGCTATCGATTAGTTGTAACGCCTTTCGTCATCCTGATTTGTGCATATGCGCTCACACATATGCGCATGAGTCAGCGGGTAATGGTGGTGGCCCTTACACCACTTGCCATGGTGGCGTTCTACGTGTCCTACCTTTTACTTAAGGTGCTCCTATCCTGAAGCAGGCATCTCCAAGGCGTCCGCGGCCGCCCGGGCGTCGGCCGCTCGACGATCCGCCAGGCGGGGACATCCTACGCCGGCATGATGTCGTCGGAAGGAACTGAGGTGGATCGTAATGAGGGAAGAATTTACAAATCGAATCAAAGCGTCTCTAAAGAGAGGGGTAATTTTCTCGGTACCCAACGAACGTACTTTTTTATATCAATATTTATCGGCCTTTGCCAAGACACTCATCGATAAAAATATTCTCGACGTAGGGGCTGGCGAGCAACAGTACAAGCATCTTTTCAAGGATCGCAATAGGTATGAAGCGTGTGATCTGGCAATGGGTTTCCATCCTGATAACAAACCTCATTTTGTCGCTAGCATTTACGATATTCCACGAGAAAAGGAACACTATGATGTCGTGCTATTGCTACAGGTTTTGGAACATTTGGAGTATCCTTTGGCTGGTTTGCGGGAAGTTCACCGAGTGCTAAGGGAAGGAGGGTTTCTTTTCATTTCGGTGCCGCAGGCGGCAGGTGACCATTTTTCACCACACCACTACTTTAATTATACGCAATTTGGGTTACAATCTGTCTTACGGCAAACAGGTTTTAAGATTCAGGAACATCACCGTTTAGCTGGCATGTTTGCGTATGTGGGGAACAGAATGGTGAAATTAGGGCAGAGCATTCGTCATCAGTATAAGAGAAAGGGTAATATCGGTCAGAGATTAGCATCTCTCATGTTTTGCTTGGCTTGTTATGGGTCGGGTTATTTCGTATCGCTTTTCAATTTTATGGACAAAGAGAAATGTTATTGCATTGGTCATATTGTAATTGCACAAAAGTTGAGTAATGAAGAAATGGGAGACTTACAATGAATGTGGAGGCGCTAGAGAGAGGTTGACCACCGTAGGCACTTCCGTTTATTCGACGATAGGAGAGTTCACGTTCAGTTAAGTGGTGTAGTGCTTGATTTCAAGAAAAGTTGATTTCGTAAGGGCGCGAGGATTATGAACAGGCGAATACTAGTCACGGGGGGTAGTGGGTTTTTGGGGCTGCCTCTTTGTCGTAAATTACGAGAATCGGGGGATGAGGTTCTCGCTGTGAGTCGTCATTCAGGCGTCGACGTCAACGACTGGAATCACGTCTCCTCCCTCGAGCGGTGTGATGTGGTCTACCACCTCGCGGCTGTTGCAGGAGTGGATGAGGCCTTGGGGCGACCACGGGAATCGTACACGACGAATGTGTTGGGAACGCTGCACATACTGGAATACTGCCGCATTCGGAAAGCGAGGCGCCTTGTCTTTGCCAGTTCCTACGTCTATGGACAGCCGAAGTACCTGCCGGTGGATGAGGACCACCCCCTGAGCCCTGGCAACCCATACGCCCAGAGCAAGATCATCGGGGAAGCACTTTGCCGGCAATACCATGAGGATTACGGAGTGTCGGTAGTCATCCTCAGGATCTTTAACCCATACGGACCGAGACAGCAAGGCAGCTTTCTCATCCCGACAGTCTTGAATCAACTGCAGCACCAGGGAAAGGTCTCGCTCAGAGACCCGGCGCCGAGGCGGGACTTCGTTTTTGTGCAGGATGTCGTTGATACCTTCACAATGGCCGGTTCTTACGCGGGATCGGAATTCGCCATCTTCAATGTTGCCTCTGGAAAAAGCTATAGTGTTTCGGAGATCGTCGGCAAGATCCGGAACATCCATGGCCGGCCGTTTGAGGTAGTATATACCGGTCCGAGTCGACCCTTTGAAATTCCCGACTGCGTCGGGGGAGTCGAGCGCAGCAAGCGTAACTTAGGATGGCAGGCGAAAACCGATATCGACAACGGCCTGCGACAAACCGTCGAGGCGTGGACGTGGTGAATCGAGAATGCGAATCGCTGTGAACACGCTCGCGGCGATTCCAGGAGTCGCAGTAAGCGCCGAGGTGTACACATGCTCTCTCGTCCGGTCATTGCTCCTGGCCGACAATCGCAACGAATATCTTTTGATCCTGCGAAAAGATAACACGCACCTCTTTCCCGAGGAGGGAGTCCGGGTACGGCACTTCGTGAGCCCTGTGGGAGACGGATCGCGAATCTCCCGCGTGTTGTGGGAACAGGTGTATCTCCCATGGATTTGCCGATCCTTCCAGGTCGACCTCCTCGTGGTGCCGACAGGGGTGGGGCCTGTGTGGGTACCGTGCCGGAGTGTAGTCGTGGTGACGCTGATGCTCGCCTTTCGGATGCCTGAAATGCTTCCATGGCGAAAGCGGCTTTACTACCAGTGGTGCCATGCTCTTTCCTTGCGCCGCGCCGCGCGCGTGGTTGCTCTTTCGGAGCAGGGCCGTCAGGATATCCAACGCTATTTAGGCTTAAGCTCTGCAAAGATTGAGGTCGTGCATCCGGGGGTATCGGACGAGTTTCGTCCAGGATACGAAGGCGTGAAGTCGGTTTCGATCCCGGAAGTCGCCCGCTGGAAGGAATACGTCCTTGCGGTCGGCCCTGTTCAACCGTACAAGAACCTGGACCTGCTCATCCGTGCGTTTGCCAGGGTTCGGGCCCGAGGCTTCCCACATCGGTTAGTCATCGCTTCGGGCGGACAGGCGGTTCCCTTCAGCCTGAAGCGACTGGCGGAGGAGGTCGGGCTGGACGATGGGGTCTACTTTATTGAGCGCTTTCTCACCAAAGAGGAGCTTGTCGCCCTCTATTCCGGGGCAACCGTGTTCGTGCATCCCTCCTCAGAAGAGCAGTTTAGCTTGACGGTGGTCGAAGCCATGTCATGTGGGGCTCCGGTGATCACCTCGGACCTTCCCTCGTTTCAGGAACAGGTAGGAGATGCTGGTATCGTTGTTCAGGTCGGGAATGAGACGGCCCTTTGTGACGGAATTGTGGCGGTATTATCAGACCCAGCCCGACAAAGGGCAATGACGATTCGCAGTCTGGAAAGATCACGACAATTTTCCTGGCCTGTCGCCGCCCGAAAGATGATTGCGATTTTCGATGATGTGATGAACGAGAAGTGAGTCATATGGTTCCAGAACCCATTGGTGCTACGGTAGTTGGCGGGGCTTCGTTGTGAGGGTACTTATTCTGTCGCAGTATTACCCCCCGGAGCCGATTCCAAAGCCGCATGAGCTGGCCCGGGGGCTGGCCGAGCGGGGTCACGAGGTGGTCGTGATCACCGGATTCCCGAATTACCCGGCGGGGAAACTGTACCCCGATACGCGCCTCCGCCTATGGAAATGGGAGATCCTCGACGGGATCCGAATCCTCCGACTGCCCCTCT
>Ga0209322_10001320_pt1 | contig 14364 bp, 14 predicted proteins | sample Rifsed19ft1_FD_184013 | JGI IMG/M metagenome (GOLD analysis project Ga0209322, IMG submission 184013) | Soil microbial communities from Rifle, Colorado, USA - sediment 19ft 1 (version 2) | ecosystem: Environmental > Terrestrial > Deep subsurface > Rock core/Sediment | place: Rifle, Colorado... | reverse complement strand
ATCTTTCTTTCGTTGATGATCAGGTGGTTTGGTATCCCCTCTATGGAGTTGACGATACCCTGGTATGTTACTGTATCATCACTCCCTGCCAGTGCCGGTTGATTTGAAAGTAGTAATAATAAACCTGCAATCAAGAAATTAATCATTTTCCCCTCCCTCCGTAAGTAGGGTGGGCATTGCCCACCCTACTATTAATAAGAGTTATTATTTTTCCCGCCAGTATAGGCGTATTGATGTCTTGTTTGCTTCAACCTCAGGTATCTCAAGACCTCCTCCAACTCCTATCAGGGCACTCTCTCCATCCTGACTGATTATGACTACAACCCCTGATGGGATACCGCTGCCAATTGCCTCAAACCTATCGCTCCGTTTTAGTATTTCACCTTCATTACCCAGTGCCCTTGTATTGGTTTCAGAAGCATAGCCGGAGTCGTTGACGGTATCGTAATTGAAAACCGCCTCAGCAGTAAGATACTTAACAGCATATACCCTTGCTGTACCTCTGTTGGGTACACACGGATTTAACTCTTCACCGGAGCCCGGTGTGAACGATGTATAATAAGCTACCTTTGCAAAGACACTTGCAGGAGACAGTACTTTTTCGCCGCTATTTTGGTCAAGTTTAATGTACCACCCTTTATTGGTCGCAAGACTTGTGAGTATATCAGCTATCTCGCTGGATGTGGTTGATGTTGCCTGCAGCAGGTTATCTGTAACATTGACAAGATTGGATTCTGTAAGAGGTGTTGTGATGTTGCCTGCGTCCTTAACAGCGTATAACCTGTCTACTACACTTGTGTCTCGCGGGTGTTCTCTGTCACCGGTGCCAAAATAAAGGACATCATACCCAATCTCCTGGACTAAGTCAGGCGGGTACATGATCTTACGGCCTGTGGAGCTGTCTGCCCCGGGATTGGACCTGAATATAATCTTCCCGGTCCAGTTTGAAGTACTATTGTTTCCTATATCGAATCTCCATATCTGGCCTCCGGCATCACCTGCATATGCCCTGTCTGCATATCCATTTCCATCATAATCTATAATGGTTACAGAACTTGGGATTGCATAGGTCATGTCATGTCTTGTGTCTGAAGGATCTGACAAACCTGTTGAAGTGGAATGTGAATATTCCCACAATTTAGTGCCTGTCAGTACATCAATTGCATACACTGCACGTCCCTCAGTTGCATCTGTTGTCCGCGGAGACACATCCTCACTCAGGGTATCGTAGCCTCCACCGATCAGGAAGATATACTTTGTCTCAGACTCTATTATTACCCTGATTATTTCAGGCTCAGACCAGCTCTGTCCAAGTTCCGCATCATCCCACACAGACCCGACATCCGGCTCAGTGGCAGTAATAGTTGCCCCTATCCTCCACAAGAGTGACGGAGAGTCCGGATTAGTGACATCAAGGGCGTAGTATGAACTTCCGCCTCTCCGCTCTCCGAATATCAATACTACCTTGTCTCCCTCGGCTGCAGATATAGTGCCATTTCCATTTGCATCTATGATAAAGGTTCTCGGTGATGCGTCTACGTAGTATGGATGTGTTGCGCCTGTCACAATATTTTTAAGGCTCCCAAGCAAGTCTGTGGGAACAAAACCCCACAGTTCTTCACCTGTACTGTCTTCGAAGGCATGCAGCATTCCATCATTTGCACCAACGTATACTACAGAGCGTGATGTTGAATAATGAACTACCGTGGGCCTTGAATGGAGTATATCACCCAGTATCCAGTCCCGTTTCGCAGTTGGTGTAGAGCTATAAGAATCATATCCATGTATATAATTAATAAGACTGTTCTTTTCTGTGTCATTAGACAGGGTGAAAAGGTCGAAGGTTAATGCGCTGTTTCCTGTAGTAAAGGCATTTGATGAATGTGTAAGGGTAGTGGATGTACCAAGGTATGTATAGATGTTCCTTGCTGCGGACCTTGCAAGGAGTACTCCACCGACACCGCCATCTTCCACAAGACCGCCGTCTGCAAGGGTTGACCAGTAGGAGACTGATGAGTCAAGAAAGTTACCGTCACTATCGAGAGCAGGTGTCCCGTTTTTGTCTACTACAGTCCCATTGTCAAGATCTAATCCATACTTCTTGAGATTACCTGACCAGAATGCCCCTACGGCAGGTTTAAAGAAACCTATATATACAGCGTCACCACTGTATGTCTTATTCTCAGGACTGACTGGTACAACAGGGGCAACAAAAGAGGTATTGTCCTGTACAATTGTACCAAGTATTTCAACGAATGCCTGGTTAAGGGTCTGCGTGTTATATGCAGAATAATATGTGCCGCCACCGTTGTCAGCTGTTTCTCCAAGAAGCAGGGTTGCGCCGTCATCTGCTCCGAGAAGTCCAAAGCCTATAGCATATGTGGTTACATTCTGGGTTCCCTCAAGGCTTGAGCTCATATCATTATCATGAAGGTATTTTGCCACATCATCGAGATAATCTGAACCCTGAAAGGCATAAGATTTATCCGGGTCTTCATCAGGCTCATATCCATCTCCATCACAATCTCCACTGTTGCATAAAGTCTGTAATACAGGACTTCTGTCCTCAGTAGACATGCCGTCTGTCATCAGAATAATGTAGTTCTTCTGGCAGGTGTACTGGATAGGAGATGTATAGTTGGTGCCGGAGTTAAAATAGCTTGATTGTCCGCTGTAATAGCGCATTGCCTCATAATGGGTTTCAGCAAGCGGGGTCCATGTGTCACCTGTGAGGGCATTAATAGTGTTAACGAGATCAGTTCTGTTTGTTCCTGTTGACATATCTGATACAGGAAATGCCAGATGTCCACCCTGAGATTGATTGAATATCATGAGCCCAAAGTTAACTGAGTCTGTAGTCTGTACAAGTTCTGAGACGACTCTCTTTGCAATGGTCAATTTTGGGAGTGAGGGGTCTGTGTCCCCTGTATTACTCACAAGAAAGTTTACGTAATTTCCTGCAGCATATGTACCTGATGAGGTGCTGCAGGAACCGGATGTTGCAAGACGGCCTGTATAATTTCCCTGCGCAGAGAGTGTGTTATAAGCAGAAATACAGCGGGACTGAACATTTGCCATAGTGGTGTGTCCCTGCCATACCTTCTCAACCCCGCGCCATCTGTATACCCGGTTAGTTTCACACAGGACATTATCTCCTCCGCCGCATGCCACAGCTTCAGGATATGTAACTGACGGATCATAACCTATAGCACTACGGACCTCTTCATTCATGCTGCCTGAGTTATCAAAGATTATCAGGACATTTGGTTTTATCTCCGATGTTGTTGTGCCGTATATCTCCACATCATCAGCATGGGCAACAACAGGTAGGATTAATAAGATACATATGGCTATAAATAGTTTTTTCATGTCAACCCCCTTTTCACCCCTTTGGTAATATCTTTGCTACCCCTTCTTCCTGCACGTTTTGCATTCCGGAGCCGGATGTTCCCGTTGCCTCTATAACAAAGTAACTGGACATAGTGTCTTTTACGCTGAACCCATAACCAGGCGGCGGATTACCGTTATTTAAGTATTTGACACTACCGCCGGCATCTGTACCTGCTGACTGGAGACTTCGCGCAGCAGCAGTCGGATGATTATTATCAGGGAAGTTTAATGTTCCTTTGGTCGTAAAGTAATACCCGTCACCCTTTACATATTCCAGAGCGCCTTCTGCGGCATAAAATGCCTCTTTATCTCCCCTGTAACGTGCAGAACTTGTCAGTTCAGTCGTTGAGTTAAGTAAAGCGTACAATCCGATAGTGGTAAGCAATCCAAGGAAAACCATTGCTATGACCAGTGCCGTACCGCTTTCATCGTCAAGTATTAGTGTGTATGTTTTCCAGCGAGCCATTATATCCCTCACAATCGTGTATTTTTTATAGGAACTATTGTGGTAATTTGTCTTGAAATTGGTGCCCCGCCTAATCTTGCGGCCTGCCTTATAGTTGCCGCTGTAATGTCCATTCGGATACGTCTTACGTCAGCAAGATCAGCCGGTGCAGTTACTTCATTCCCGTCATCAAGTATATATGAAAGCTGAAAATCGGTTATTCCATCTACGACCAGGGACTGGACAGTGCCGTCATCCCTTATTAGTTCGTTTCGTCCTGTACCGGCATCTGTCTCGACTCTATAGATTATAGTCCTGAAATCTCTTGCAACAAGGAAACCGAGATCTATTACTCCATCTAATAAAGGATTTGAGTCCAACGATAATTTATTATCGCCTGCCGTACTGTCTACAGCGCTGATTACATATTCCCCTACAAGATTATTTGTCTCGTTATTTATAATGTTAATTGTGTCACCAACATTGAAACCGGTCACAGAGTCTACCTTGATAATGTTGTCAGTGCCCGGCAGGTCCACTGTGCTTGCAGTAAGATAGCTGAGAGGTCCGGGACTGAAATTTATACTGATAGTGTCAGGCGCTGCAGGGTTACCTACCGTGCCGTCCTGAAATGCAGCAACAGGATTGGTACCTCTCGGAACCGCGAGACCAGCCATTCTTACATCCCTCTCAAGATATGATAGTGCTGCCCTTACATCCCTTTGTGTTACAGATACATCCCTCTGTGCTTCATATGTGCGCTGTTGACTGATCATGATATTGTAAAGGGCAGCAAGGACAAAGCCCATTATCCCAACTGTTATAAGGAGCTCTATTGCGCTGAATCCTCTTTGTGATTTTAAATCTTTCATGTTATCCTTTATTAAAACGCGTAAATACACTCGTGTTTCTTGTTATACCGGTCCGTGGTTCTACCCATGTTATAGTTAGAGTCATTGTGCTTGTACCGCTGACAGGGGTATTATCCTGAATTGTGTAACTCCTGTTATAGGTAATACCTTGTACAACCTGGTTCCCGTCATCAGCGTGTGCACCAGTGCTCAAAGCTGCGGAAGATCCATCCAGTGCCTTTAATTCTTCGACCCTTTCCTGTGCAACTGCAGTGGCCGTGCTGATCTTAAAACCACTTACATTCCCCTGGATTGCGGCAATATGCAGGCCAGCAAGACCAAGCAGACCTATAGTGAGGATAGTAAGTGCGATTAGCAGTTCAAGGAGTGTAAATCCATTTTGATTAAATAGCCTCTTCATTGAGAAGTTCCTTTCTGACGCTTCTGAAGAGGAGCTTTTGCAATGAAGGTGCCAGCTTATAACTGCTTGATAATTAATGATAATTAAATTGTTGGGGGGTGTTAAATTATGGAGTTGGCTTCATAGGTATGTAATTGGTTACATAACGGATAAATCTACTTCATTCGGTCATCCATGAGCCAGAGAGGATTTGTGCGCCGGAGAGACCTTCAATTAGTTCTGCTGTTACGACCCTGCTTATCCTCCCTGAAATACTTTTACTCTTTACTGTACAGAGAGCGCCTGGTGTAAGAGGTTTATATATTTTCAGTTCGTTGTCCTTTCCTGATAACACGTTATCCGGGTTTCCTGCTGTTCCCGTATATTGACTCTTACCGTCTGCATCGAAGAAGGAAGTATTATTGAGCATACGCTTTCTGAAAAAATCCCCCGGAGAACCCGGAAATTTATCCGGATTACCAAACCAATATAGTGTCTGCTCTATACCTGACTCTGCGATATAAAACGCCTTTGCATCTGATTCTATACTCCTGGAAAGGATGACCTCAGTGTATGCCAGATAAAGGGACGATGTGCCGAGTATGGTGAGCAGTAGAAGGAACAGGAGGGTAACAAGCATGATTGCTCCTGAATTCTTTAAATTAATTCCTGAGCATAACTGTAGTTTTTGCGCTCTTTGTTCTGTATCCATTATTCTCCTGGAAAGAGTTATCACGCCTGAAACTTTCTACGGTAAGTGCGATATCAATCTCGTGTATTTCTGAAGAAGTAAGAGGAGGATTTTCGTTTTTATCCCTGTAAGACAGCAGGAAGCCATCTTTGGCAACATTTTCAGCCACAGGATCCCAGTTCCCCCTGTCTATCTTTCTCTGCACCGAATTTCTTGATGTGTTATACCTGTAAGAGATAGTATTTATGAGGTTAACTGTACTGCCGGCAGGAAAAGCGGAACTCATGCCACTTTCTGTTTTAAGATAATCAGTTTTACCATCCTCTGACAGTATATGCTCTTCGCATATGTCAAAATTACTATTATTGCAGATAATGATAATGTCGTTTTGGTCAAATGATCTTCCATTTCCTTCTCTTATATCAAGTCTTGTTTCTCCTTGAGCAGTATGAACAGAAAGGGTGGCTTTAACATCTCTCAGGTTTGTCTTGAATGTAATATTGTCTTTGCTGAATCCGGTTATCTTTTTTGTGCCAGGAGGAATGCCGTATCCGGTTAGGACTAACTCATGTGACAGCATATTTATTGCGCCCCTAATGGTCTGTACCATTTCAGCCCTGGCCTCCTGTACTGAGTATATATGATGCTCTGTCAGAAAGAACTTTGTAACAGACAGGGTTACAAGAAGGGAGATAAACATTGCTATCAACATTTCTATGAGGGTATATCCTTTATTCATTATCTTCACCTGTAAACCCTGTGTAGGGTGGGCACCGCCCACCCTACGGCAACTTTTATTTAATAAATTTTAGTGTATTCAGTACAAGCTCTCTTTTTTTCTCCCCTTCGTTCCATGAAGCTTTGACTTCGATTTCAGACAATCCTGCTGCAGGGGTATCCTTTCTGATGCTCCACTGACACTGTATTTCAGGAGTGTCTATTGTAGTGCATTCTCCACTACCTGCCTCAACATTCGGGGTACCCTTTAGCTGCTCCATTTGTGCCTTTGATATCTGGACAGCAGAATGAGACTTATTCCCGGTCATAATCCCCTTTTCACCAATGATAAGCATCCCGCTTATCCCTAATATACCAATAGTGAATATTGTGAGGGCTATCATGACCTCTATAAGAGTGAAGCCACTTTTCAAATAAACAGTCATAACCACTTACTTCCATCCCATTTCCATATCTTTATCCGACCTGTAACAGCGGTACTTATTGCCATAGTAATATTGTAATTATTGGTTATGTATATAGTGCCCATACTGTTGCTCCCCCTCGAATAGAATGTCGCCTTGTTGGAGGTAAAGGTAACTCCGTCTTCGTCTGGTGTGGCAGTTGGATTTCCAGGAGGACCTAGTACTCCGGAGCCAAAACCAAATCTTACTCCTTTAGGCAGAAGTGATTGTCTCCCAGGTAGTTCATACAGATTATTTGCCGGATCAAAAAAGACAACGCAATCAGAACGATCAAGTACAGCCTTCATTTTCATCTCCCGCAGGTCTGTAGAGATAGTTCGTGCAGTAGTCTCAATGCGCAGCCTGTCTGTAAAGGCAGACATACCTGGAACAGCAATTACTGATAGTATGCCTATGACAGCAATAACGATTACTACCTCTAAAAATGTAAAACCCTTATGGCACATATTTCATCTGAAAATCCTGTGTTTATTTTTTAAATTTGATTTATTCTAAGGTCTTTAATAGAACCTTAAAATGGGAGGGATTACTGCGTAAGATGATTAACGGATACCATACCCCTTAATCTTTGTCAACAAGGTCTTATAACTTACCTGCAGGATTTCGGCAGCCTTTGACTTGTTCCCTTTTGTCAGCTCTAATATTGATTTAATTGCCCGTGTCTCCGCTGACTTTGTTGAGACAGCAACTAATGCTGCGAGGCCGCCCTTCAACACATCTGGTTCTATTACTCTGACATCCAATAAACCGAGATGTTCCGGTAATATCGTGGCGCCGTCACATAGTATCATGGCCCGTTCAATACAATTCTCAAGTTCACGGATATTTCCCTTCCATGGCTGTTGTATTAAAAGTTCCAATGCAGACTCTGAGATGTCCTGTATCCGTTTTTTCAGCTCTCTGTTGTATGCAGAGATAAAGTGGTAAGCGAGCAGCGGTATATCTTCTCTCCGTTCACGGAGAGGCGGTAGTGTTATTGGAAAAACAGTAATACGGTAATAAAGGTCCTCTCTGAAAGTTTTTTCGTTTATAGCCTCTTTGAGGTCTTTGTTGCTTGCAGCAATTATCCTCACATCTACTTCTATCTTTTTAGTGCCGCCTACCCGCTCAATAGAGTCTCCCTGTAAAACGCGAAGGAGCTTAGCCTGAAGTCCCAGGTCCATTTCGCCGATCTCATCGAGAAATATAGTGCCTCTGTTTGCCAGCTCAAACTTTCCGATCCTCTTCTCTGTTGCCCCTGTGAATGAACCCTTCTCATGTCCGAAGAGTTCGCTTTCAAGAAGTTCCTTTGGAATTGCAGCACAGTTTATAGCAACGAAAGGGCCGTCTTTGTATAAGCTCAGATAGTGTATTGTTTTTGCAAAGACCTCTTTCCCTGTGCCGCTCTCACCTGACAGCAATACCGTCGCTTTGCTGGGTGCAACCTTGTGGGCCAACTGCAGCGCCTCCATATACTTTGGGCTATTCCCGATTAATCCCGGTATATCTTTTCCTCTCCCTTCTTTAAGGAGTATATTCTCAGTGAGCAGGCGCTTTTTTTCAAGTGCACGTTTTATCAATAGCAGTAGATGATCCGGGTCGAATGGCTTTGTGATAAAGTCGTATGCCCCTTCCTTTACCGCCTTTACAGCATCTTCTATCTTCCCGAATGCAGTCATTATAATTACAGGTATAAAGGGGCTTTGTTCCCTTGCTGAAGTTAAGATATCAATGCCGGTGCCGGACGGGAGCCTCAGGTCAGTTAGTATAAGGTCTATATTTTCTTTCTGAATTTGTTCCACACCATTAGGGGTGTCAGTGGAAAGAATGACCTTATACCCCTCAGAAGAAAGGGTCTGGTACAGCATCCTTGCCATAGACTCATTATCTTCAACTATTAGTATTGTTGCCATATGGTAAATATATCCTGAAAGTTGTTCCCTTGCCTGCTGTACTGTCAACCTCAATACTCCCACCATGGGATAGTATGATCTTATGCACGAGTGCAAGCCCCATACCGGTACCTCGCGGCTTTGTTGTGTAGAATGGAAGGAATATCTTATCCAGTTTGTCCCTCGGTATCCCAACCCCGGTATCTGAAATAATTATCTCAACGCCGTCTATACTTCTTACCCCTATCCGTAATCTTCCCCCGTTTGTCATGGCCTCGACCCCGTTTTGTATGATATTCTGCAGCGCCTGGCGCATCAGGACCTCATCAATATACACCTGCGGCAAATCAGGTATGCTCAGATCAACTGCTACATTAAGGTCTTTAAACTTACCGAGAACAGCATCAACGGTTTTTCTTAGTAACCCCCCTAAATCTACAGAACTTAGGGAAGGTGTAATGGTTTTACCATAGTTTAACAATTCTTTGATTATTAAGTCCATGGCATTAATCTCTGAGATAATAGTAGAAATTTCTTCCTGTGAAGGGTCGTCATTGCTGAATTTTTTTGAGAGCATCTTTGCATAGCCCATTATTGTACCCATAGAGTTTCTTAGCTCATGTGCAATCCCTCCTGACATCTCTCCAAGCATTGCAAGACGTTTCCTGAGTTCCCCCTGTTCCCTCAACATCTTTATCTCTGTGAGATCTGTAAACACAAATATTATGCCTGTCTGCTTCCCCTCTTTATCCCTGAGGGGTGATACGGACAGGCCAATCCAGATATTAGTCCCCTCTTTTTTCTGAATCTCTACCTCCTGCCTGGCTAAGGTCGTTGACAGCATCACTGACTCATCAAGAATATGACAAATAGTGTTATCAGGACCAAAGACATTCAAACATGACAACCCTGCGGCATCCTCTTTCTTTATTCCAAGCATCCTTTCTGCAGCATCATTAAAGGTTGTTATAACATTATCCATATTAAATGTCATAACACCGCTTCCGACGCACCTCAAAATATCTTCATTATAAATCTCTGCAGCAGATGCGCGATGTTCCGCCAGTTTTCGCAGATGTTCCAACTCATCTTCCTTTTCCTTTAGTTTGTGTATAAGTGTAGTGAATGTATCTATAACAAACTCTACCTTTTCTTTTTTATCAGGAATAGTCTTTTCTGAATCTACGGCTATAAGGTTTTTACGTGTCATGAATAATGCGCGGAGTATGAAGTAGACGGCAACTCCTGCGGCAATTACTCCGGCGGCAAAGGCTAATATCACCATAAGTCCATCCCAAGATACCATTCAATAATCTTAGTCTTAAAGAACAGACTTATTATACCACCAATTGACAGGAATGGACCAAAGGGGATCTTGTATTTCCTCCCCTTGCCGAAAGCGATCATCATGAAAACTCCCACTACAGAGCCGATGAAAGAAGATAATATTATGGTTAACAGGACGTCTGTAAGCCCTAAAAAAGATCCTATCATGGCGATTAGTTTAATATCTCCTCCACCCATACCGCCACGGCTTACTACAGCTATCACAAAAAAAATGCCACCCCCTAACAAAGTCCCGAATATGGCACCTTTAATACCTGAAGGGAGGATAAAGGCGCTGGCTATAAGTCCTATAATTATTCCGGGTATAGTTATGACATCCGGGATTATCTGGTGATACAAGTCTATAACACTTATGACAAGGAGGGATGAGAATAGGAGTGCATAAAAGGCAGAATCTGCATTAAGTCCCAATTTCCATGCTATTACTGTATAGCCTGCGCCATTTATGAGTTCAATTAACAGGTATTGAACTGAGATAGAAACGCTGCAATACCGGCATCTTCCACGGAGCAGTAAGAAGCTGAGAATTGGAATGTTATCATAAAACTTTATGTATTTATTGCAGTGAGGACAATGAGAGGCAGGGGTTACTATGGATTGTTCCGCCGGCAGTCGGTGAATACATACATTAAGGAAACTGCCAATGACAGCGCCTATAATAAAAATAAACAGATAGGTTAGTAACATTCAGGGATTGCCTTAATCTTGACATGCATTGTTAATCATTGCATTATAATCAGTGTGTTATAATCATGCAAGCCTTGTTTCAAGTAGAGAAATGATATGTCATATAAGATAGCAGTGTTAGGTGCAGGCAGTTGGGGTACAACCCTTGCTATGCTGCTTGCTGAAAAAGAGAGTGAGATAAGGTTATGGGTCTATGAGAAGGAACTTGTAACTGAGATTAAAAATAAGAGAGAGAATACCGTCTACCTTCCTGGTTATAAACTACCGGAGAACATTTATCCTACAAATTCACTGAGAGAGGCAATTGAATCATCTGATATTATACTTTCAGTTGTTCCTTCACATGCAGTCAGGGATGTATTTACATCAATAAAAGAGTTCATGCCTGATGTCCCTGTAATAAGCGCCACTAAGGGGATAACTACTGATACCCTTCAAACAGTCTCACAGGTATTGGAAGATGTCCTCTCTTCAACAACAATACACAGAAGGTTTGCAGCTATTTCAGGGCCAAGCTTTGCAGAAGAGGTGGCGAAGAAACATCCGACCGCTATTACAATTGCTTCTTATAACGAAGTCCTTGCAAAGGAATTGCAAGGACTTTTCTTCCGCGCATACTTCCGTGTCTATACAAACCTGGATGTTATCGGTGTTGAGATTGGCGGGTCACTAAAGAACGTAATAGCAATTGCTACAGGATGTGCAGACGGGCTTGGTTTTGGACACAATACAAGGGCGGCATTAATCACCCGCGGGCTTGCAGAGATAAAGAGACTTGGATTGGCAATGGGTGCACAGGCGCCAACATTCTACGGGCTTTCAGGGATCGGAGACCTGGTACTAACATGCACAGGTGAATTGAGCAGAAACAGGACCCTCGGATACAGGCTGGGGCAGGGGGTCAAACTCAAAGATACATTCTCGGAATTGTCAGGGAGAGGTATGGTGGCAGAGGGTGTAAAGACAGCAAAGGCAGCCCATGAGTTATCTCAGAGATATGATGTCCCAATGCCCATTACTCAGGAGGTGTACAGCCTCCTCTACGAAGAAAAGGATGTCCAGAAGGTAGTGCATGACCTGATGATGCGTGAAGCAGGAGGGGAATGAAGCCTGAAGACATAGAAAAGATACTCAAGGCAGTTAAGGCAGGAAGACTTGGTGTAGAAAAGGCGCTCGACCGGCTGCGGCACCTGCCCTATGAGAACCTCGATTTTGCCCGTATAGATCACCACAGGCATCTTAGGCAGGGAATGCCTGAGGTAATTTACTGTGAGGGAAAGAGCGTAGAACAGGTTGTCAGGATAGCTGAAAGCATACTTGACAAGAATGGAGATATTATAGCTACCAGGGCAGACCATGATATATTTGATGCCCTTTCAGCGATTGATGGCAGGGCTGAGTATAATGAATATGGCCGGGTTATTACTATACTTCACAAAAAGAAAAATGTTACAACAGGTACTGTACTGATTGTTTCCGGCGGCACATCTGACATGCGCGTTGCAGAAGAGGCTCATGCCATACTTGATGCCTTTGGCAGCAGGGTCAATACACTATATGATGTAGGGGTTGCAGGCATACACAGGCTGCTGGATAACCGCGATGTACTAATGAAATCCCGTGTCATCATTGTCATTGCAGGCATGGATGGCGCCCTTGCGAGTGTGGTTGGCGGGCTTGCCTCTCAGCCTGTGATTGCAGTCCCTACAAGCAATGGATACGGTGCAAGCTTTGGAGGTGTTGCAGCTCTGCTTACCATGCTCAACAGTTGTGCGGCAGGTGTAGCGGTGATGAATATAGACAATGGTTTTGGTGCTGCCTGTATGGCACATAAGATCAACATGATTGGTGAGAGTTAACAAGTAGCGCCGATCTTCAATGGGATGACAGGGAGGCCGTATTTTCGGATGAAAACAGCCTATTTCGACTGTGCCAGCGGCATCAGCGGAGACATGATCATCGGAGCATTAGTTGATGCCGGGGCCCCATTTGATAAGCTCAAAGAGGGCCTGTCACAACTAAACCTGGACGGATACTCCATTACCGCAACCCCTGTCTTAAAAAAAGGTGTCAGGGCAACCAAGGTAGATGTTGTCATAGAAGGTCACGACCTGCCCGGAAGGCCTTTAAAAGACCTGCGGGAGATCATCTCAGACAGTACCCTTGACAGTGAAATTAAGTCAAAGAGCATATCAATCTTCCAGCGGCTTGCCGAGGCAGAGTCAGTTGTGCATAACTGTCCGGTAGAAGACGTACACTTCCATGAAGTAGGCCACATAGATACGATTGTGGACATAGTTGGTTCAGTATATGCTTTTCATCTGCTTGGCATTGATAAGGTTATATCATCTCCTGTAGATACCGGCAGTGGAAGTGTAAAGATGTCTCACGGTCTCTTTCCCATTCCAGCCCCTGTAACTGCGGAACTGCTTAAAGATGTGCCTGTATACTCAAGCGGCATCGAGCGGGAACTGACTACACCTACCGGCGCCGCTATTATAACTACTTTTGCTTCGTCATATCAGCCCTTGCCTCAGATGACATTCTCTAAGATCGGATACGGCGCCGGGGGGTGGGAGTTAAGTGAAAAGCCAAATGTCCTGAGGGTTTTTATTGGAGAGGACACAGCATTATATGATACGGATGAAGTGTGCGTCATAGAGACAAATATTGATGATATGAATCCGCAGGTCTATGAATACCTGATGGATCGTCTCTTTGAAGCCGGGGCGCTTGATGTTTATATTACACAGGTAGTGATGAAGAAGAGCAGGCCTGCGCAATTACTTAGCGTAACAGCTAAAGTAGAATATTTAAATAATGTCAGGGAATTAATATTCCGGGAGACAACGACAATCGGTGTAAGGGTAACTAAGATGATACGTTCTGTCCTGACACGCGAGATAAAAGAGGTCCAGCTCCCATATGGAACTGTACGGGTAAAGATATCGGGTAGTAGTAACGGCGTATGCAACATTGTTCCTGAATATGAGGATTGCAAGACATTAGCAATGAAGACAGGCATTCCACTCAGGGATATAATGGAGCTTGCCAGCAGATTGGGAAAAGAGTGAAAGAGCATGAAAATCCCCCCTCCCCTTACGAAACAGTCGATGAAATAGAAGATGTCCGAATAATCCAGCCAAAGAAAGGTCATCGCTTTACTACCGCCTCTGTCCTCCTTGCCAGGCTATCCACCCCGAAAAAATACGCAAAAGTTTTAGAACTTGGAACAGGCTGCGGCATAGTATCAATTATCCTCTCCAAAAGAATGCCATCGCTCCGGATTACTGCAGTAGAAATACAGGAAGAGATGGCTAACCTTGCGGAACGTAATGTAAAACTGAATGACATGGAACCCCGTATATCTGTTTTAAACAGGGACATAAAGGAGTTGTCGAAGATATTACCATCAGCACACTTTGATTATATAGTAACGAACCCTCCCTACAGACCGCCGGCCTCAGGTCGCACAAGTCC
>Ga0209322_10001318_pt1 | contig 14375 bp, 14 predicted proteins | sample Rifsed19ft1_FD_184013 | JGI IMG/M metagenome (GOLD analysis project Ga0209322, IMG submission 184013) | Soil microbial communities from Rifle, Colorado, USA - sediment 19ft 1 (version 2) | ecosystem: Environmental > Terrestrial > Deep subsurface > Rock core/Sediment | place: Rifle, Colorado... | reverse complement strand
ATCGCGATTGTGTCTCCGAACGAAAACATCGCGCTTCCATCTGCATTAGGTATTATTCCCACCTTTGCAGACATCTGTCTAGTCTCATCGACTTTCCTTCCGTCAGGTCTTTCAAATGTTTCTTTTTTTGGTGTCATTTTTGTATTTGGTTAGGATAATTATTAATTAAATTATGGGCACTATCCATTGTTTTTAAATATTCAGTTCTAAATTCTCTTCTCTTTCCTTCGCTTAACGATTCCCTATATTCATCCATTGTGCTGTTAAACAAATGAGAGTCTACCCTAACTCCCTCTGCATTTTTGGTTTCGACATGTCCTTTTAAAGATGAAAGTATGGCATTTACAACTTCGGAAGGATCTTCTTCTAATCCAGTCATTTTACTTGCCCTCCTTATCAAACCATTTCTTTACTTCTTCAGTCAGTCCGTGAACGAACGACCTTTCTGTTATGAACATTACTGCTCTCTTTGCAAGAAGTTCCCTTTCAATGTTATCTCCTTTTATCCATACAAATCCATTTTGTCCCACTGTTATGTTGCATCCTGTTTCTTCCTTTATCAAGCTTATCATGCTTCCTTCCTTTCCTATTACTCTTGGAACTTTATTTGGGTTTACCTGAACAATTATTCCCTCGTCAATTCTTCCAAGTCCCTTCAGTCTCATAGTCAAGTCAACTGCCTTTCTGTTTACATCCTTTATTTTTGCAACAGCCATGTCTCCGATATTCATTTCCATTTCAATTTCGCTCTTGTGCACGAATCTTGGGAACTCTGCAACAGAAAGGAATGCATTTTCAGGAGAGCCTATATCCATAAGCCATCCGTTGAAAGTTATATTATTTACTTTTCCTATTACCACATTTCCTCTTCTAGGATGATAAACTCCTGAAAGTGGAATTACCTTGACAAGCTTGCTTACTTCTTCTGCAAGACCATATCTCAATGCAACAATATTATTTCCTACCTTCTCTGTTCCTTCTCCAGGAAGATAATCCTCTCCCGAAACAATGACTTCTCCTGGAATTACAACCTTGCGCTCCATTTTATTTTTCCTTCAGCTCTTCTGTAACTGCGCTGCCATGAGTTATAGAATTTAATTTTTCATAAAATTCCATCAGCAACCCTGAAGGAACATTGACTATCACTTCCAAATCTCCGTTAGAGAGCCAGTTCTCGTTCTCTTTGTACTGGCTGAAAATTCCGTAAGCTCTTCCGGTGTGAATTGCAGGAACCAAAATCTTTATCCTCTTTGTCTTCAGCCTTATTGGAAGAATTCCGGAAATTTTTTCAATAATCTCCCTTATCTGGGTTTCTATCGGAGTGTTTTTTATGTTTACCTGCGCCTGCTCCAAAGCAGCCTTTATTCTTTCAGCCGTATGCGGATTTCCTGTTTTCGGGTCAGATGCGTTGACAGACAGGAAATCAATCACCTGCCTTATTTTCTTCTCCCTCTCCTCGCCCCTGTGCTCCTGGGTAAGAAGAATTTCTCCAGATTTCACGATTTTTTTCGCGATTTCCGAAGTGTCTGCTGTACCGAAAGCCTCCCCGAGATCTTTTTCAGATGCGTGAAGCCCTCTTTTTGAATCAGTAAAAACAGAATCTGCCTCCAAGAAATCCATGGTTGAGGACTGCCCCTTTTTGAATTTTAATGCTTTATCCAAATCGACTATGATCTCAAAATGTTTCCCGTGCTGTTTTATTCTTGCTGTGGTTTGAACCATCTTATAATCACTTGACAAACTCCCTTAGTTCTGCCTCGTTCACCCTCTGGAGTTTTCCTTCTTCGTTCCTGATGTAAACCATCTCAAATCTTTCCAAGTCAAAGCTTTTACCCTGGACTTCCTTGAAAATGTCGAGAGCGAGCTTGACTCCCTTCTTTATATTCAGCTCCGGCTTGTAGTGTTCTCTCAGCTTTTCCCTTATTTTTTCGTCATTTTCGCCTATCGCGTTTGCGTGATAAGAGAAATAATTTCCGGTAATGTCGCTCGTGTAAAGCTCTGGCTTTTTGCTCCTGATTCCCGCAATCATGAGGGAGACACCGAAAGGCCTTGCTCCTCCGTACTGGGTGAACTGCTGTTTAATGTTTGAAATTTCTTTTATTATAAGCTCTGGCTCTATGGGAGAGTCATAGGTAATCCTGTGCTGCTGCGCAACCAACTGCCCCCTTTCTATGAGAACCCTTGCGTCGGAGACAATGCCTGCCGCGCTCACAATTATATGGGAATCTATCTCATAAACCTTGTTTGCGGATTTCTGAATAACGAGCTTGTCTTTCACCCTTTTGTCAGCTATCAGAAAAACCCCGTCTGCACAGATCATTCCTATGCTGGAGCTTCCGAGCCTGACAGTCTTCTGCGCGTATTCGACCTGGAGGATGGTTCCTTCAGGGGAAAACATGGTGGCAGTTCTGTCATAACCCATTTGCTGATGCTGCATGTCTATTGGCATATCCATTTTCTAATTTTGGAGAAGTGTATAATAAACTTAATCTTTCCTTCTTCTCAACCAGGAATTAAAAAATTCAGAGGTTTAAAAACCTTTTTCTTGTTAAAATTTTAAAATTTCAAATAAGAAGTGCAGAAGATATATTTCTAGCTAAAGAAGGATTATTATAAACTACGAAACTTATCTTTTCCAATTTTGTTCTTTTCGAATATTCATCTATAAAATCACTCACTCCTAAAGCTGTTTTTAATACTGCTTCCTCAGGAGTTTTTTCTCTTACTCCTGCCATAACCCCCATTCTTATTGTAGGTACTAATAAATACCTATAACCCTCATTATTTGCAGCTTCCAATCCACTATAAATAACTTCATCTAGTGGGGATTCTAAATCATCAACAATAAATACAACATCTTTGAACTTTCCCCTATGGTTTCTATTACCTCTCGCAATTATTGTTTGTAAATTTCTAAGTGGTGCCGCCTGTACAGCTTGCTTATGGTATAAATTTCCAGCAACTCTCTGAATGGCTCCGTCAATTCCGCCAAACCACATACCACCAGAGTTAATTGCTGTCATTAAAGCATCTGCCGGTATCTGAGTTATGTCTCCTTCAACAACACAAACATTTGGTTTTCTCATAAGAAACCCTTAAAGAGGTTATATTTAAATCTTTCTTCTATGCCTATCTCCTTAATTTTTTCAGGCTTCCCGAGACCTTTTCGACAGAGATTTTTTCAGGGAAAATTGCAAAGCTTGCCCTCACTTCGTTCAAAGTTTCCCTGTTTACCGCAATTATTGCAAGGTCTTTTCCAGCCTTTATCCATGAAAAACCTGCCTTGGACAACCCAAGAATACCTATAGCTTCCAGAATTGCTTTCCTGGCGTTTTTTCTGAGATTTTCTCCCCTTATTAAGAGATATCTCTTCTTTTCCCTCATGCTCGGCTTTAGGGATTTCATGAATCATTAAGGAATAATTTGTTTATAAAATTAGCCACCAGTCACTACATATTAGGCATGTTATAATTATATTATTAAATTATGTATGTATCATTAAATCAGCCAAATACCGTTCCTTTGAACCAGCTTTCCATCTACATAAATTTCTCCTCCAGGGAATTCTGATAAATTTTTTTCATCTTTTCTTAAATCACAAACTAAATCCCAATGTATGTCTGATTTGTTAAAACCGCCCCCGCTGCTTAATGGATGCGTATCAAAACTCTGGCCCAATGCCAGGTGAATTGTCCCGCCTATTTTTTCATCAAAGAGAGTTTCAAGAATAGCTCTTTTGATTCCATAATTGCACCCAATGCCAAACTCTCCCAATCTCCTTGCTCCCCGTAGCATCAAAGTTTCTTGTAGGCCTCTTTGGTTTTTTCTTGCTGAAAATCCAGAAACAGCACCATTTCGGAATTCCAGCCTGATTCCTTCCAAAACACCAAAGCCCTCTCTTTTTGAAGGTATTTGGAAATAAACATGGCCATTTACAGAGTCCTCTACAGGTCCGTAAAAAAATTCTCCATCAGGCATGTTGTGTTTTCCATCACAAATTTCTCCGCCTCTCCCCTCCAAGCTCAGGCGCAAATCAGTTAATCCCGGAACAAGCAAACGAACATCTTTTGCTCCATCAAATATATTTTTAAGTCTTTTCATGCTTTCACCAACATTAGTCCAGTCATTGCCTATTGTGGCAGAATAAACAAAATCTGTATAATCCTCAGGACTCATGCCTGCTGTTTCTGCATCCTCTTCGCATGGAAATCCGACAATGTTCCATCTGACTTCATAACTGCTATGCGGACCTGGACGATAAAGAACTTTTTTATATGGTGCTATGACTGCTTTATCGAAATTTGCCACTTTTGCTTCGGCATCTTCAATTCCCGCAGCGTAATCAGGATTGCTAACACAACGAATATATATTCTTGTGTTGCACCAGGATGCTAAGTCTTTTCTTCTCTCCAATTCTTCTCCCAGCTCTTTTGGGTCGCTTCTTTCAACAAGTCCTCTAAGTGTTACAGGATCAAAAGTCATTGAGTCATATCTTACTTCAGCACCTTTTTCTCTTGCTTTTCTTCCGAGAAGTCCGGCATAATGGCCATACTTTGGATCAAACTGAACTATTAACCTATCTCTTTCTGCAATTTTTATAGAATAATCTAATACCAAATCTGCTAATTGTTCTGCTCTATTATCCATTTACTGACATTATAATCTTCTTTTAAAAAGATTATGGTAATTTAGAATTTTACTCCCATTAAACATTTTTAAACTATCTTAACTTCCATTTTCCGAAAATGGAAGTTTGTACAGTCGGAGGATTTGAGGAAGTAGGAAGAAACATGACTGCTGTAAAAATCGGAAACGATGTGTTTATCTTTGATGCTGGAATGTATCTTCCCCCTGTAATAGAAATACAGGAAACAGAACCGCAAGTTCCGGGTCAATCTTATACCGAACAAAAACTGAGGAAAATAGGGGCTATCGCAGATGATCTTGTTTTGGATAAACTTGGATGGAGAGATAAAGTCAGGGCAATAATTATCGGCCACGCCCATTTTGACCATATCGGAGGCCTTCCATACATAACACACAGATATCCCCAGGCACAGATAATTGCAACGCCCTTTACGATGGCATTTTTCAATACTCTTCTGGAAGATAACAAATTAATTTCTAAAAACAAGCAAACTATTCTCAGAGGAAACTCTTCGATGAAAATAAATGGCTCAAGCCAGGAATATACCCTTGAATTCATTCATGTCACTCATTCAACACTCCAGTGCGTGCTTTGTGCCCTGCATTCAAGCGAGGGAACATTCTTCTATGCTTTAGATTACAAATTTGATAATTATCCTGTAATGGAGCCGGTTACAGATTACAAAAGACTTAGGGAAATAGGGAGAAAAGGTGTGAAAGTCCTCGTAATAGAAGCCTTATATTCCGGATCAGAAAGAAGAACTCCCAGTGAAAGAATAGCAAGAAACATGGTTGAAGATGCCTTTTCAAGAATAAGAAAAACAGACTCCGCAATTTTTATTGCAACTTTCTCCTCACATATCGCAAGGCTGAAGAGCATAGTGGACTTCGGGAAAAGAACAGGCAGGCGGATAGTATTTCTTGGAAGAAGCCTTAATAAGTATGTAAACTGTGCAATAAAAGTAAATGAATGCCCATTCAAAAAGGATATAATGATGCTTAAGTACAGAAGACAGGTTGATGGCTTTCTTAAAAAGTTGGATAAAGAAAGAGGAAGATATTTGATTGTTTGTACAGGGCACCAGGCAGAACCGGGTTCTGTACTTGATAGGGTTGTGAATGATGAGACGCCTTTCAAGTTTAGGCCAGATGATAATGTTCTCTTTTCCTCAAGCGTAATTCCGGCAGAAGTAAATATATATGCAAGAGAAAAAATGGACAGAAAATTAATGAGGAAAGGAGTAAGAATCCAGACAGACGTTCATGTCTCTGGCCATGCAGGAAGAGAGGACATGAGGGATTTGATAGAAATGTTAAGACCAAAACACGTCATTCCAGCTCATGGAACCCTTCAGCTGGAAACTCCTTTGATTGAACTTGCAAAAGAGCTTGGATATAAATTCGGCGAAACTTCCCATTTATCCCCCAATGGAAAAGTTCTGAAGTTTTGATTGAATTATAATGAAAGTACTTTTTATTTGCAGAGCTAATGTAGGCAGAAGTCAAATGGCTGAAGCTTTATTTAATAAATATTCAAAAAATCATAAGGCAAAAAGTGCCGGAACACATGTTGAAGAAAAAGAAGGCCATACCATAGGGGAAAAAGAAACAGCTAATTTTGTATGTGAGGTAATGAATGAAGAGGGGATTGATGTTAGAAAAAACAAAAGAAAACAATTAACTCCAAAAATGGTTGAGGAAGCCAATAAAGTTGTTATTATTACAGATAAAAAAGATTGGCCGGATTATTTAAAAAAAAGCGATAAGGTAATTTACTGGAATTTACAAGATGCAAAAGATACAGATTATGATTTTCATATAAAAACCAGAGACTGGATAAAGAAAAGAGTTAGGAAATTATTAAAAGAAATAGAGCAATAAAACTATTTTCTTATCTAACAAAGATATACAACATTTTTAAACCAAAACTCCTTTTATCCAACATGGCAAAAGAGGAGATTGTCGAGGGATTGAGGCAGGCTGTTTCCAAAGGAGAGCCCCTGGAAAAGGCGACCGCCAGTTTTTTTAATGCAGGTTATTCAAAAGGAGACATCGAAGAGGCTGCCCGTGTTTTGCAGGCGCCCAACATCTTTCAGCAGCAATTTCAGCAACCGATGCAGAAAATTCCCTTCGCACAACCAGCTCCGATATCAGCTGCCCAGAGGGTTTCAGATTACGGAAAGCCCCCAAGCAGGACAACAGCGACAATAACAATCGTGCTCTTCTCCCTTCTCCTTCTTTTACTGGGAATTCTGGCTGCCGTGATTCTCTTCAAGGACGAGCTCTCCGGCTTTTTCAGCAGTATTTTAGGTATTTTACAGCGATATTAAATCCTGACAAATAAAATATAATGATAAAAATCAAAATAAATTCCAAGCTGATGTAAAATTGATGACTTAACCACAATCAATTTTATATAGTTCTTGTATGCTGTAGATTTAATAAAAAATGGTGAAATTTGCTCATGACGCGAATTTTATTCGCGGAGATCAAACAATAAAATGGTAAAGTTTGCTCATATAGCTGACGTGCATCTCGGTGGCTGGAAGCAACAGCCGCTGCAGGACCTGAATCTCGAATCCTTCAAAAAGGTTGTTGAAACCTGCATCCGCGAGAAAGTAGAATTTGCAGTTATCGCAGGCGATTTGTTCGACGCAGCTTTTCCTCCAATAGATGTTCTTAAGGAGACTTTTGCGGAATTCAGGAAACTGAAGGAAGCAGGAATCCCTTGCTTTCTGATTGCGGGAAGCCACGACTATTCTGTTTCAGGAAAAACCTTCCTCGATGTCCTGGAGAAGGCAGGCTTTTGCAAGAATGTCGCTGTATTTGAGGATAAAAACGGAAAAATAATGCTGCAGCCCACGATTCATAAAGGAGTCGCAATTTACGGATATCCCGGAAAAACTTCAAGCATGGAGATTGAAGATTTGCGGCGTGTTCAATTTAACGAAACTCCTGGCATGTTCAAGATTTTCATGCTTCACACAACGATAGACAAAGCCCGCGGAGATTTGCCCATAGATGCCCTTGAAACCTCCAAAATCCCCAAGGCAGATTATTATGCGCTCGGACACCTGCACATAGATTTTCAGTATGAAAATTTTGTCTATCCCGGCCCTGTTTTCCCGAATAATTTTCAGGAGCTGGAAGATCTGCACCACGGAAGATTCTACATCGTGGACACAGGGCTTGAAAAACCGTTGAAAAGAATAGATCTGAAGATAAGGGATGTGGTCTCTTTCGATATAGAGGTGAAAAACTCCCTGAGGGCAACAGAACAAATCCTCGGCGAACTTGAAAAAAAAGACCTGAAAGACAAGGTCGTTCTTCTGAGGATCCGCGGAATTCTGGAAAGCGGAAAACACTCAGACATAAAATTTTCCCAGATAGAGGCGCTGGCTGCAAAAAAAGGAGCTTATTTTCTGCTGCGAAACACCCATGACCTGAAGACGAAGGAAACAGGGCTTGAGATTGAAATCCAGGAAACAGAAAATATAGAGGAGGAATCCATAAAATCTTTCTCTGCACAAAATCCCTCGGCATACAACAAGCTCATTCCTCAGATAATGAACGCCCTGTCCACAGAGAAACAGGACGGAGAGACAACAGAAACATTTACCTCGAGGCTTTTGGATGAAACTAAAAAAATTTTTGTTGGCTGGTAGCTATGAGGCTCAAAAAGATAACCCTGAATAACATCAGAAGCTATGAAAGTCAGGAGATAAATTTCCCAGAGGGATCCACGCTTCTCTCAGGAGACATAGGCTCGGGAAAAACTTCCATACTTCTCGGGATAGAATTTGCTCTTTTTGGCCTGCAGCCGGGACAGAGAGGAGGCTCCCTGCTGCGAAACGGAACGAGCGAGGGCGGCGTTGTTCTTTATCTGGATATAGACGGCAGAGAGGTGATAATTGAAAGAAAAATGAAAAAGGGGAAAACAATTTCCCAGGATTATTGCTCAATAACAATTGCCGGAGAAAAAAAAGAGATGTCTGTCACAGAGCTGAAAGACAGGGTTTTGGAAATTCTCAGCTATCCCAAGGAATTCTCAAAGAAACAGAACATCCTTTACAAATTCACAGTCTACACACCGCAGGAAGAGATGAAGCAGATCATCCTTGAGGATCCTGAAACGAGAATCAATGCGCTGAGGCACGTCTTTGGAATAGACAGGTACAAGACAGTGATAGAGAATGCGGAAATAATCGCCTCAAGGATGCGCGAGGAAAAAAGGTTGAAAGAAGGTCAGATAGAAAATCTCGAAGAAGACCGCGCAATTCTTATTTCAAGGGAAGAGGAGCTGGAAGCCAAACACCACAACCTGGTTTCTGTGGAGAAAGAGCTTTTTCTGAGGGCAGAGGAAATGAAGCGCCGCCAGGAAGAAAGGGCTGCGGTTTTCCTGAAGATAGAGGAAAAAAATAAGCTGCAGCAGGAAATAGAAAAAACAAAGATCATCGTTTCCAATAAGAAGGAAACCCTCTTCGGCAATGAGAAGAATTCAGGGCAGCTGCAGGCCCAGATAAAAGAGCTGGAGAGCCTGGAATTCGATGAAACAAAAATTAAGGAGATGGAGCAGCAGATAAAATTCAGAAAAAAAGAAAAAGCAGAGATAGACGAGGAAAATCTGAAAGTCAGTTCCCAGATAAATTCCATGAACCTCAAGAACCAGGATAACAAATCCCTGAAAGAAAAACTGAGGCACATAGAGATATGCCCAACCTGCCTCCAAAACGTCGGCCCTGTCTATAAGAGCAACGTGATAAACAAGCTGGATTCGGAAACTTCCGAAAACCTGAAAAAAATAGAGGCTCTGACTCTTGAAAAAAGGAAAGTCCTGGAAAATATCCTTGAGATTGAAAACTGGCTTTCTGCCAAGGAAAAAGAGCTCTCAGACCTTAGGCTCCAAAAGATGAAATCCCAGGAAATAGATGCAAAAAGAGTAAGATTGCGGGAGACAGAAAAATCCAGTGAACTCTTAAAGAAAGACATAACCCTTCTAAGCCAGCATATCGAAGCCCTTACAAAGAGCATTTTCGAGCTCAAAAAATTTGAAAGCATTCTCGAACTAAAAGAGAAAGACCTTAAAGAGGCCCTGAAGCAGGAAAGGATGGCGGAGATAAAAGTGGCTGAACTGAAAAAAGAAATAGAAGTTTTTTCCAGGCACATAGAAGAGCTCAGGATAAGGATAAAGAAGACAGAGGAGATAAGGGAAAAGCTGGAAAACATAACAAAACTGGAGGAATGGATTTCCGGGAATTTTATTTCGATGATTTCCTTCACAGAAAAAAACGTGATGGTGAGGCTGAAATCCCAGTTCTCAAGTCTTTTTGCCGAATGGTTTTCAATGCTGGTCTCAGATGTTTTTGATGTTGCTCTTGACGAGGAATTCACCCCTATAATACACCATCAGGATTATGAGATAGATTACGCCTATCTTTCAGGAGGTGAGCGTACAGCAATAGCTCTTGCTTACCGCCTCTCACTAAACCAGGTGGTCAACTCTCTTCTCAGCAGGATAAAAACCCGCGATATAGTAATTCTCGACGAGCCGACAGACGGATTTTCAGAGCAGCAGCTCGACAAAATGAGGGATGTTTTGCGTCAGCTGGAGGTCAAGCAGCTGATAATTGTGAGCCACGAACCCAAAATAGAAAACTTTGTCGAGAACGTGATAAGGTTCAGGAAAGAGCACGGGGTTTCAAAAATGATTGAAGAGAAGCTAATTTAAATTTTAATTGCAGAACTCCTCTATGAAATATTTTGGGCTCAATTCCTCTTTTGTTGCGTTTTCTATGAGTTTGTCCCATCGATATTTTTTTCCAGGCATGAAAATTTTTTCTTTTAGATAATGTCCAACTCTTTTTTCTGCATAATCTGGATTTTTTGTATCTTCCTTTAAAATATTCTTGATAATGTAATGACCTAGCTGAGATGCGAGAATCTTCCCAAGAAGATAGTTGTGATAATAAACCGGCGCGATTGTAAAATGTATTTTTGAAGCCCAATCTGGTTTATCTCTGTAGAAATCGATCATCTGGTATCTTTTCACAAAATCCCACCAAATTTTGTTAAGGTCTTGTCTTGGATTTTTGTAAAGCTCCCTTTCAAAATAAAACATGACTTGCGCCCACTTCAAAAAAACCAATTCATCCAATCTCAATTGCCTTCTTAACATTTCACTGATTTTCTTAGATTCCTCATCACTTATCTCACAATATCTTTTCATGAATGCAATATTTTTTGAATTTCTCCCGAAAAAAAGTGCTATTGATTCTGTCACAAAAATATGTGTATTTTCCCTCAACAAAAAAGGAAGATTTTCATCACAGTTTTTGTCATAAACTGCATGTCCTAATTCATGAAGAGTTGTCTCCATCCAAGATTCATTATTCTTCAAGTTCTCTAGTATTCTAACATCTCCTTCCCTGTCAATATTTATACAGTAAGCGTGCTGGTTCTTCCCTGGTTTCTCATATAGATCGCTTTTATCCAAAATATCCCCCACATCCAAGCCAATTTCTGTGTAAAATTTTTTAGAAATCTCTAAGACATCTTTATTATAAAAATTGTTTAAGTTAGTCCCATAAATTTCTGGAGTTTCCTGAAAGAATAAGTCATGATAATGCCATGGTCTAAGATCATTTTTATTCAAACCAAAGCTTTTTGATAATGATTCATCTATTTCGCTTTTAGCTTCCTTAAAAGATTTTTCTGTAGATTTTTCAAGTTCAAGAAATATCTTCTCTACTTCTTCTTCCTTTTGCTCTGATAGCTCAAGGGACATTATAAAATAATTTTTAAATCCAAGGCTTCTTGCAAGCTCGTTTCTTAACTCAACCAGCTCGATCAATTCTTTTTCAACAACTTCTCCTTGTTTTTTGCTTGAATTCCATACTTTCTCACGTTTTTCAGAATCAGTTTCTTTTTTGAGAATCTCCTTTATATCGTTGTCTGTCAACTCTTTTCCATCCAAATCCGCCCTAAATGTATTAAAAATCTGCTCTATCTGTGTTGATTTCTTTGTTATTCTCTCTATTAAATTCAAATCTCCTTGGCAAGATAAGTATTCTTTGTACAAATTTTCAAGCTGCCTTTTTTCAATGAGATCTTCAGTAGTTTTTAAGAAATGCTTGACCTTTTCAAAGGTTTCTTTATTGTTAAAATACCTTTGCATGGCAATTGCATTTTTTTCATAAGTCTCGTAATCTTCTTTTTTTCCAGAAATCGAGGCTATCCAATAGGAAATGGCAGCACCATTAGCTAGTTTTTTTACTTCCTCGTTTTGCTCTTTTAAAAATTCTGATAACTCTTCCATTATTTCTTTAAAGTAAAACCCTTTAAATGAATTTCTATAAAAACCAGGGCAAAGTTTTCGAACGAAAACTTTATAAAACAGAGTTCATAACATTTTATAGGTTGATTCTGAGGTAATTATAGGATACACAGAGCAAAAAAGAAATAAAATGGAGATGGATAGTGAAATAAAAAAATCAATTCTGAAGACAGGGACCCTCACATTGGGGCTTGTTTGTAAGGATGGTATTGTCATAGCAGCAGATAGAAGGCAATCCTATGGTACACCTGATGGCGGCGTCTCTTATCTTGCAGGAAAGGCAAAAAAGATTATAGAAGTTAATGATAAAATTATTGTAACAACTGCCGGAAATGCCTCTGATACAAGAAAGTTTGCCTCTATTTTAAGAGCCGAATTAAAACTCGGTGAGCTTAGGGCTAAAAGTGAAGCATCTATAAGAAAGGCAGCAAATTTACTTTCCACTATGTTATATAATATTATAAGGCAGCCATCAATGATACCGGGAATAGCTCATTTTTTATTAGCAGGATATGATACTGAAGGAATACACCTGTATAATGCAATGCCCGATGGATATTTGGAAGAAATAGAAGATTATGTTGCAAGCGGTTCTGGGATTAGGCAAGCACATCCTATTCTTGATTCTGAATATAAAAAAGAAATTACAACTAAAGAAGGCGTGGATTTGGCAGTAAAATGCATCAGAGCCTCCTTAGGAAGAGAACCGGGTGTTGGAGAGGGGGTAAATGTTTATGTTGTTAAAAAAGGAAAAATAGAAGAAGTCCTGAGCAAGGAATTTTCAACAGATTTTAAGGAAAAATCAAAATAATCATCACATCCAAGCTTTTCTGATTTAGATAAAAATGACAGACATTCTGAAGCATATAACCGAGAAATTGCAGAGCAGGGTAACAGAGGCTAATTTTGAAGGCGCAAACATAGTTCTCTACACAGACAACGAGAATTTTTTCAGGGAAGGAGAAGGAAGGATAAAGGAGCTCGTTGATGAAATAAAAAAGAGGATAGAGCTAAGAGCTGACCAGAAAATCCTGCATGACCAGGAAAAAGTGAAAGAAGAGATAAATAAAATAGTTCCCGCAGAGGCCGAGATAACAAACATCATCTTTGATTCCCACAGAAGCATCGTTGTGATTGAAGCAAAAAGGCCTGGAATGGTGATAGGAAAGCAGGGAAGCGTCCTCAATGAAATAAAAAAGACAACTCTTTGGACTCCCCAGATTCAGAGGTCTCCAGCCATAAAAAGCCAGATTACCGAGAATATCCGTGAAGTCCTCTACGCAAACAACAACTACAGGAGAAAGTTCCTGAACTCTATAGGGGAAAAAATCTACAAGGGATGGAACCCTGAAAAAGTCGAGGAATGGGTTCGTTTGACTCTTCTCGGAAGCGCAAGAGAAGTCGGAAGAAGCTGCCTGCTTTTGCAGACTCCGAATTCAAAAGTTCTTCTTGATTGCGGGATAAACGTCGCTGGTCACGGAAAAGACAGGTTTCCTTATTTTGACATTCCTGAATTCGACATAAGACAGCTGGATGCTGTTATTCTCAGCCACGCTCACCTGGACCATGTTGGCCTGCTTCCTTATCTTTATAAGATGGGATACAAGGGGCCAGTTTACATGACCCACCCGACGATGGACCTGGCTGCGCTTCTCTGCCTGGATTTCATTGGCGTTGCCTACAAACAGGCTTCAGCTCCATTATACAGCTCCAAAGACATAAAGGAAATGGTAAAGCATACTGTTGTCCTGAATTTTAACGAGGTTACCGACATAGCCCCTGACATAAGAATCACCTTTTACAATTCCGGCCATGCACTCGGAAGCGCGATGGTGCACTTCAACATAGGAAACGGATTGCATAATTTCCTGTACAGCGCAGATTACAAATATGCAAGAACAAGGCTCCTCGATCCAGCTGTAACAACTTTCCCGAGAATAGAATCTGTGCTTACAGAGGCAACCTATGGTGCCAGGACAGACATCCTTCCTCCGAGGATAGAGTCTGAGGAAAAGATGTTGGAAATAATCAACAAAACAATCAACCGCGGTGGCAAGGTTCTGATTCCCGAGCTTGGCCTTGGGAGAGCGCAGGAAACAATGCTCATAATCGAGGATGCTATAAAAGAGGGCAAGATGAAAAGCATCCCTGTCTACATAGACGGGATGATATGGGATATAAATGCGATTCATACAGCTTATCCTGATTTTCTGAGCAATAATGTAAGAGCCTTAATCTTCCAGGATAAAAATCCCTTTGCTTCAGAAATATTTTCCCGTGTCGGAAGCCATCAGGAAAGAAGAAAGGTCATTGAAGGAGGCCCGTGCGTTGTTCTCGCAACTTCCGGAATGCTGGTCGGAGGAGCTTCTGTGGAATATCTCAGGGAATTTGCAGG
>Ga0209322_10001317_pt1 | contig 14376 bp, 12 predicted proteins | sample Rifsed19ft1_FD_184013 | JGI IMG/M metagenome (GOLD analysis project Ga0209322, IMG submission 184013) | Soil microbial communities from Rifle, Colorado, USA - sediment 19ft 1 (version 2) | ecosystem: Environmental > Terrestrial > Deep subsurface > Rock core/Sediment | place: Rifle, Colorado... | reverse complement strand
GGGCATCGCAGGATGTGGGTTTTGCAAAGGTAAACGGTTTCTTTGTTTATAACATGGGAAAGATAGAGAGTTGTTCTGCTGCTTTTTGTAGTGGTGCAACAATCGGCGAAGACGTAGACAATTCAGGTTACGCAATAAAGCTTGAGGGTACCAGGCCGGTAGGTTCAGCGAATCTTGGTTTGATGCTCATTATGACCTCTGGAGACAAGGAAATTGGGAGTACTGATTCAGCCGGCAGTTTCATCACCCCAATGGCCCTTATTGACCATCATGGTTACTGGGGTTATACAGGGAAGCTGAACGTCCAGGGGCCGACTGATACAGGGATTGACAACCCACTAAGGGTTGACGGGTCAGTTTATGGCGGTGCTGGTTTGGGATACGGACTGATGACTATTCAGGCAAAGGCTGATTTTCCGGTCACAGATAAGCTTAATGGTTATGCCGCAATCGGAATCTTTCAGCACCAGGATGTGCCGTCCGGGAGTGATGAGAGTATAGGCACCGATATTTATATTCAGGGTAAGTATAATATTGCACAAAACCTGAATCTGGAAGCCGGGTTAGATTATGCCAGCATCGGGAAGGATAACGCTGCTTATGCAAATACAGTAGATAATACTATTATGCTTCTTGTTGCGAGGCTTCAATTGGAATATTAAGATGAGATATAGGAGAAGGGACAGACTTTATGGCTGTCCCTTCTCCTCAAGCCTTCTTATCAAACAACCTTCCTGCCATATCGCGTAATTTATCATAAACATCGCGAAGTTCCTGAGATGTTGTTTCTCGTATCGTCTCTTTAGACTTGTTGTCTATGACCTTAACAGCTACCTGGCCACTTTGTCCATTTACAGACAAGCTTAAAGAAAATCCTTTACCCTTCTTTTCAATTTCACTTCTTGAACTTTTTGTTACATGAGATGAGGTGTAGTTGTTAATATTATTAATCTTCATTGTTTATTCCCGGATGATAGATAGCCGTCTTATAAGCTCAAAGATGAGAACTAATCGGAGTTGTAGAAGAAAACATTAAATGCATTTCACATTTGGGATTGACATCTCAAGGAGGTATCTGTACCTGCCGATAGAAAAGATAGAAATTCTTCATTGACATCTTAGGCAGGTACGGTAATGAAGTGCAAGACAGCAACATCATATATCTTAATAATCTTATTCATAACTTTCATATTTTCCTCCAGAGTCTCAGCAGTAGAGTTCAAAGACATCCCGGCTGTAGGACTCGCATTTCTCACAAATCTTGGCATGCACGAAACAGGGCATTATTTAATCGCAAATCAGGCAGGCGCTGAAGGCAACACCCTGAATTTCTTTACAAAAGATAAAAACAGTTTCTTCCTCGGGCTTAGTACAGTTACAAAGATAGACAATAAGGCAAAACCCGCATATCACCTTGCAGGCGAAGTGGCATCAAGCTACACATTCGAACTTGCTCTGAGAAAGTACAGGGAAAGTGATACGACGTATAACCGTGCACTTATGTTCTTCAGTATGACTGATTTTCTCTGGTATACAACATATGCATTTTATGTATCACCTTATAAGAATAGCAAGTTTGATCCAATTGGCATATCTAATACAACGGGGATAGACCGTGGCAAGATCTTCCTTGTTGCACTCGCCCATACATCTCTCAACGCCCTCCGTGCCTATACCGGAGAAGACCGTGTGATTCCTTACTATATGCTTGACAGAAATTTCATTGGGTTCGGCGTTAAAGTATCTTTCTGATGATTTAAAAGAGGTTCTTCTTACTTTCCCTTTCTATTATGACCTTCATCATAGTAATCTAACCCTGGTTTGTGATATATTTTTACTAAAAAGTATATAAAATGTTTTTAGGTTCCTGAACTCTAAACTAAGGAGGAATATATAATGGTTACCGGGGAACAAGTACTTAATAAAGAGATACTGCCGGGTGTGAAAAATATTATTGCTATAGCCAGCGGAAAGGGAGGGGTCGGGAAGTCTACTGTAAGTGTGAGTCTTGCGGTTGCATTGGCAAGGACAGGAGCAAGGGTTGGGCTGCTGGATACGGATATCTATGGCCCAAGTATCCCGATTATGATGGGGATCACAGAGAAGCCGGAAATCAGGGGTGAGAAGCTGATCCCTATTGTGAAATATGGTGTGAGTCTTATGTCCATAGGTTTTATGATCGCAGAGGATACCCCGCTTATATGGCGGGGACCAATGGTCATGAAGGCAGTTGAACAGCTCCTTACAGATGTGGAATGGGGTAATCTTGATTACCTGTTAATGGACCTTCCTCCTGGTACAGGTGATGTGCAATTGACCCTGGCTCAGAAGGTTCCGCTAACCGGTGTTGTAATTGTTACCACTCCGCAGGATGTGGCCTTGCTTGATGTGGTACGGGGTATTTCCATGTTCAGAAAGCTTGATGTCCCTATACTTGGCGTTATTGAGAATATGAGTTTTTTCCGTTGCCCCCACTGCGGAGAACGGTCAGACATATTCAGCCATGGAGGAGGGGAAGCTGCATCAAAGAAACTCGATGTTCCATTCCTCGGCGAAGTCCCTATTGACCTTAAAATCAGGGAAGGCGGCGATGCAGGCAGGCCTGTATTAGTAGATGATTCAGAGTCTCCACAGAGCAAGGTGTTTATGAACCTGGCGGAGCAGTTGGTTTCAAGGATAAGTTCTTTGGGATAGAGAAAAATGAGTGCCCTTCATCCCTCTCCCAATAGGGGAGAGGGATGAAGGGTGAGGGGGGATATTACGCCAACTTAGCAATCCTCTCCAGCCTTCTGTTTGCTGCATCCCAGTTGATATTCTTCATGAAAGTATCTATGTAAGGCGGTCTTTTAACTCCGTAGTCAATGGTGTATGCGTGCTCGTATACGTCCATTACGAGCAACGGCCAGGCCATTGCAGGGAAGTTAAAGTTGTGGGCATCTGCACCATAGTTATGAAGCTTTCCGTCCCACAGGTTGTAAGTGAGCACAACCCATCCCCTTACTGCCATTCCGCAGGCCTTGAAATCCTCTATCCATGCTTCTATAGTACCAAAATCCCTCTTGATGAGATCTGCAACCTGACCTGTCGGGTTCCCGCCACGGCCTCCCATATTCTCAAAGTAGAGCTCGTGCAGGATCACCCCATTCAGGGCAAATGTCTCATCAGCCTTCAGTCCCCGATATTCGCTGTATATCTGGTTGGCCTTTGAGCGGTCTGCACCCTTCAGTTTATCCTCGATCTCGTTGAGTTTGTTCACATACCCAACATAAAGAATGTCCCTGTGCTGAGAAATCTGGCTGTCAGAAAGTCCCTCCAAACCTTTTAATTCAAACTTCTTTGCTTCGTGTGACATTGTAGTCCTCCCTTCATGGTTAAGCGTATTGTTATTCTAAGCATGCCGGGCATATACCAGCAAACCCGACACAGTGATTAGTGATCTTAAAGCCTGTTGCTCTTGCTACCTTTCCCTCAATATCGTACAGTATGATATCATCCACATCTTTAATCTGCCCGCACTTCTGACAGGTGATGTGATAATGGAGGTGAGAATTTCCCTCAAACCGTCCTTCATTGCCCTCGCATGATATTTCTGTAACTTCCCCTATTGACTGCAGTAGTTTCAGATTCCTGTAGACTGTACCCAGACTTATATTTGGAATCTCCTTTTTGACTTCTCTGTAGACCCAGTCTGCAGAGGGATGGGTTTTCGTTCGTTTAAGAACATCTAAGATGACCTTCCTCTGTCTCGAATGACGATGCATGAATTTACTTCTTTCTTACATAAGCCTTGAAAACCTTATTATCCTCTACAAGGCCAATGTATTCATTCTTAGTTGAGTTGCACCAGGCCGGCATATCTTTCTTTATTCCAGCGTCATCAGAAATTACTTCGAGCACCTCACCCGCTGACATTTCCCTCATTTTCTTAGATGTTAAAATTATTGGCATAGGACAAAGCTGGCCAAGTGTATTAATCTTGAAATCAACTTTAGCTGGTATGTCCATCTAACCTCCTGGCGAATATAATAGTAATAATTCCTGTTATTATTTATACAATAACCGGACTTTCTTTGTCAATATAAATTTTTGATAGCATCTTAGGATGGGGTCAGGAAGGTATATTAGCGTATTAACTTACGAAGTATTTGCTACGAAGTATTTGCTGACATCTATCCCATACTTTCTATGGTCAAGGGACTGAACTATTGATATCCTGGGTTCCCAGGACAGGTCTATTGTCTCACCATCCACTTCATTACCATTAGTGTCGGTTATTAATTTTATGCACGGTTTGTGAATGTTAACAGGATTAGCATTAGCCCTAATCACCACAGCTAATTCATTCGTATTCAGAAGTACTATGGTGCCTACCGGGTAAATGCCGACTACATTCACAAATATCTTCAATAAGATTGAGTCGAATGCCGTGTCACTCTTTTTCATCATAAAAGACAGGGCCTTGTCCGGTATGAAAGGTGTGCGGTTGTAGACCCTTGCTGAAGTGAGTGCATCATAACAGTCACAGATAGTTGTTATCCTGCCAAAGAGGCTAACGCGCCGTGCTGATGCAAGCTTAGGATAGCCTGATAGATCATAGTTCAGGTGGTGTTCAAAACTTGTCATGATCATGCGTATGGCCTGTTCCTGAAGACCTTTTAATCTCAGGAGGGTCTTTACCCCATTAATAGGATGAGTTCTCATAATCTGCCACTCTTCAGGTGTGAACTCCGACGGTTTATTCAGTACCTCAATGGGGAGATCAATCTTTCCTATATCATGAAAAAGGGTGGCCATGCCAAGATCACTCAACTCTGTCCTGTTGTACCCGAGCCTCTGTCCGATTGCAATTGATAGTATTGATACGTTTACTGAGTGATTATAAGTATACTCATCATAGGCCCTTAAGGTAGTCAAACCGAGAAGAGTTGATTCCTCCTTAACCATCAGGTCAACCATCGAGTGAACAAGCCTTTTTGCCTTTTTTATCCCTACGGCATTCTTCAATTTGGCGCTGTCCATAATATCCGACACTACAGAGAGGGTTTTAAAGTACAAATGTGTTGCCATCTCTTTCGAATCCTGAATTACATGTATTGCATCCTCCTCCTTATCTTCGATCCTGCTTACTGTAATGCCGGTTATTCCCTGAGACGAAAGTTTGTGAGTAAGATCCTGAAATGGTTCCGCAGATTTCATCCCTACGCTGACAAATGCGTAAATAAACCGGCTAAGTTCATCCGATGTTTTATGCGGTGAAAAAGTGATAGTGCCAATAAAGCGTTTCTTCATCTCATTGATCAGGGACATGCATGAAAGGAAGTTTTCTATATCTACCCTTATCTTGACATCGTCTATGAACAGATGTTCCTGATACAGTCTGAGAGAGAATGGCCCTCCGTTGTTCAGTAATGTTTTTATGGACTCAGTAGTCTTTTCTACAGCGGAGATTGTGGCAACATTATTTGAGTCGTGAATCTGGGCAGTTCTGAAGAGCTTATAAAGATTATTTGTGAAATCTTTTCCAATACCTCCACGTTTTTCTTCAAATAACCTGCTTGTCATATATTCGCCTTCCCTGCGTCTTTCAAGGCATCTTCACAGATCTTTTTTACCGCTTTATCAGAAGATGCTGCACCCTCTCTCATGATATCCATTGCCTCCGGTATATTCATTTTTCTGAGTGCATAGGCAGACAGTATCCTCAGTTCATCAACTTTTGACCTGCCAAACAGCCTTGACTTCTTCATCAATAACTCTTTCAGATATGGCAATTGTTCCTTATATCCCAGCACGGCAAGCGCCTCAAATAACTCTCTTTTTTCGTAGTTCTCCTTAGTCTCAAATGTCTCAGAAGAGATTATGTTCAATATATTGGGCACTGCATTCCGGTGTTCCATGGAGACTAACCTTTTTAATGCTGATACACGTACAGTATTATCACTGTCATTGAGATATGAGACCAGAAGATTTTTCGCATCATCACTTTTTATCTCAGACAGTGTATGGATTATTTCCTTTCTGACTCTCGGTTCTCTGTGGTCCTTTACCCGTTTAAGATGGTTTGTAACCTTAGTATCTCCAATCCTTCCCAGCACATAAACTATATTCCTTACCATAAACCAGTTGTCGTCCTGAAGCCTTTTCAGCAGTGTGTCTAAATTATCCTTTGCAAGTACAGCTAAGGCGTCGCAGACAATACGCCGGCTTTTCATCTGCTCGAGCGAGGCAAGCATGTTGGTTAGAGGTATAATGGATTTTTTATTAAACATTGTAAGGATTGTAAAAAGCTCATCAATATTGTCAGTTTTGTTCATATTCAGAGATTGTGTAAGTTGCTGCAGGAACTCCTCGTCCTCCAATGCATCTGTTACTCCTATTGCCGCTTCAGCATTAGAGATATCCTTAATCCTTGTTAAAACTGCGATAGCATTTTTATAATCCCCGGAGACTATCATAGTCTTAACAGCCTTCACTATATAAGTCATCATCTCACTATAACTATCTGCACTCTCCTCAACCTCAAGGATAAGAAAAAGTATATCCAGTAATTCTAAAACAAGATCTACCTTTGCTTCCCTGTCCATTTCTTGTTTTATCTTTTCAATCTCCTCAGTGGTAAGGGTAAAAATCTCATCAAAGGGCTTTCCATATATCTGCTCAATTTCAAACTCTACTGCGGTTGACTTGAGAATTGTCTCTGCCTGTGTCCCTGCCTGTGCCTGGTTTTGCCCTGTTTCTGCCTTATGTGCATTCTTTAGTGGTTCTCCGCTTCGAACCGCAGCCGATGCAGTCGTTTCCGGCTGTTGTTTTTCCTTTTCGCTTTCTGATTCTCCTCCTCCTCGTCCTCCTCCTACTCCTTCACCTCCTTCACCTTCTTCTTCTCCTCCTCCTCCGTCTTCTATTACTACATAACGGATATTTTTAAAATCCTTTTCCCACATCATTGTGACTATGTCGTCATCTTCTACATCTCGTCCCTTTCCGCCCTGAATAACATTTATAAAATTAAGTATCTCCTGTTCATCTAATTTCTCAGAAAAGACAACCTCACGTATGCCATCCCCAAAAAACCTGAATGCGATACTCTCTTCTTTCACAGTCTGGGTATAAACAACTTCCCCCTGGTACAACATATCAAACTGCTTTACAGTTAGAGCGAGGTCTCCGTATTCTTCAAGGAATTTGGTGAATTTTCCGGTAAGGTCAGAGATAAACTTATGCTTGACAGGGCTGTTGTCAGGATATAGTTTCAGCGCCTTGATGGCCTTTGACAGGGATTGGAGAACATCCGCCGCCATTTTAACGCTAACCTTCTTCTCCAGATCGTCGGCGGAGTCTTTAGTCTCTTCCTTTATAGGATTCATAACTAATCTCCACTACGACTATATAAACCTTTCTGATATAATTGTCAAAATGAACATTGTCTATAAAGAAATCCCATGGATAAATCCATTTGATTGTTTCTTCAGGTTAAGGGGAGATGGCCCATCTATTTTCTTAGAAAGTCATGGTGGGAGCCCCAAAACTTCCCGCTTTTCATATATCGGCATCACCCCCGAAATCATTATTAACGGAAAACTTAATGACACCGTCGCACCTATTGAGTTATTAAGGCAACTATTAAGGAAAAACAGAGTTCCGAGGGTAGATGGTATTCCACCTTTTGTTGGTGGTGTTGCAGGGTATTTTGGATATGATACTATTCATCTTTTTGAAGAACTGCCCCGTAACGCAGTTGATGATTTAAAATTTCCTGATGTTGTTTTGATGAAAGTGGATCTTCTTGTCTCCTTTGACCATGTGATGAAGAAGGCATGGATAGTAGCATCTGCTGACGGGTGCGGGCATGATGAGTTGTTGCACAGTAAGAGAATCAGTGAGCTGGAGAACAGGATACTGCGGTGCAGCAGCATTATTAAGACCGGCGGACAAATTGCGAAGATAAGGGTTATGTCAAACCTTACTAAAAAAGAATATATTGATATGGTGAAGCGCTGCATGGAGTATATATCAGCAGGTGATATTTTTCAGGCTAACCTTTCCCAGAGGTTATCAGCTCATGTGAAGGGCGTTGATCCGCTGAATTTATACAGGATATTGAGAGAGATAAATCCATCACCATTTTCTGCATTCTTTGATACAGGGGATATGCAGCTTGTAAGTTCATCGCCGGAGAGACTGGTACGATTATATGACGGCGTTGTAGAAACCAGACCTATCGCCGGTACGAGGCCCCGAGGAACAGATCCGGTCAGGAATGGAATTTTGCAAAAGGAACTCCTTACAAATGAGAAAGAGCGGGCTGAACACATTATGCTTGTTGACCTTGAGAGAAATGACATAGGACGGGTATGCAGGTTTGGCAGTGTAAGTGTGGATGAATTTATGGTCTTAGAGTCTTATTCACATGTTACTCACATAGTATCGAATGTTACAGGCGGGATAAACCCCGACAACGATGCTTTTGATCTTATCAGGGCTGTATTTCCTGGAGGTACCATTACAGGTGTGCCGAAAATACGGTGTATGGAGATAATTGATGAATTGGAACCTACAGCACGGGGACCATATACCGGATCTCTTGGATATATCAGTTACACAGGAGATATGGATTTAAATATTATAATAAGGACTTTTGTTATAAGGGATGAGTGGGCACATGTGCAGGTAGGGGCAGGTATTGTCGCAGATTCAGAACCTGAGAAGGAGTATTTCGAGACACTATATAAAGCTGAGGCATTGATTAAGACACTGGAATTATTATAGATAAACAATGTTATTTTGTAGACCTTCCTTATACCCATTTCTGTGTATATCTAATTATAAAAACATGCTATATTGCAAATTATGTCAGAAGGTCAGAGTAAATGGGGGCAGGACTTCTTTGATATGGTCGAGCCTTTAAGACTTAAAGATCCCCTTGCCTATATACTTGGCTCTATGGAGGAGGGGGAGCTTTTTGTTTTTAAGTATCCCGATGCTGTCAAACTGGCAGGACATTCATGTCCTGCTATATCAGGGGCTTATAAAATAACAGCCAGGGCATTATCTGCGCTCTACGGTAATGAAATACCGGTCAGAGGGGATATCAGAGTTGCTGTAATGGGTAAGGCAACAGATCTTGCATATGGCCCAATGTCACAGGTTATATCTCTTATCACCGGGGCGGCTCCTGTAACAGGCTTCGCCGGATTAGGCCGGAGGTTCAGAAGAAGGGACCTGTTGGTATTTGACGGTGATCATTTTGAATACAACACATTTATCTTCCAGAGGCTCGATACCGAAAAAACGGTATCTGTTACTTATAATCCTGATGTAGTGCCAGAAGACCCCGGTTTGGGAGAACTGATTTCACTAGTTCTTAAAGGGGAGGCAACTGAAGAAGAGCATAAGGCATTTAAAAAAGCCTGGCAGGGCAAGGTAAGAATGATACTCCTCGAAGATAATAAACTGCCGGGGCTTTTTGAATTAAGAGAGGTTACAGACTACAGGTTCCCACAAGGATAATGTTTAATGACAATCATCCCAACGACGTCCCAGATAAATCGGGCTAAAGGGGTACTTTCAGGTGAACCAGAAAGATAATGCATCAATATTAGTTGTTGACGATGACATGTTTGTCAGGGAGTCAACAGCATCTTTTCTCAAAGAATGCGGTTACACTACAATCGCATGTGAGAGTGCCAGGGATGCCCTGTCTGCATTAAAAACAACCGCCATTGAGGCAGTATTAACTGATATAAAGATGCCGGAAGTCTCCGGCATTGAACTCCTTGCAAAAATCCATGAATTTAATCCAACACTTCCGGTAATCCTGATGACAGCGTATGCTGAGCTGGATGTTGCGGTTAATGCTGTCAGAAAAGGGGCCTTTGACTTTCTAATCAAGCCTTATAAGCCGGAAAGCCTTATTTACTCAATTGAAAAAGCCATAAAGTACAGAAGATTGCTTCAGATGGAAAAGAATTACAAGCACATGCTTGAGGATACTGTCAGGAAGCGCACCAAAGAGTTAAAGGATGCCCTGTTAATGGTCAAAGAGATGAGTGTTGAATTAGTTCAGCGGCTTACGGCAGTTGCTGAATACAGGGATGAAGACACCGGTTCACATATCAAGAGGATAGGGCTTTATACACATAAAATCGCAGAGACACTGAATCTGTCGGCAGACTTTGTGGAAGTGGTTACATTCGCAAGTCCTATGCATGATATAGGGAAGATAGGGATTCCCGACAATATCCTGTTAAAACTCGGTAGGCTTACGTATGAGGAATTCGAGATCATGAAGACCCACGCTACTATTGGAGAGAAGATCTTTCACGAGTCATCTCATCCGGTAATACAGATGATAGCCTCTGTAGCGCTGAATCATCACGAAAGATGGGATGGAACAGGTTATCCGAGAGGGTTAAAGGGTGAGGATATACCGTTGGAAGGCAGGATAGTCATGATAGTGGATCAATATGACGCATTAAGGAGTGAGAGGCCATATAAACCTCCCTTTGATCATCAAACAGCATGCAAGATCATAACAGATGGCGATGGAAGGACAAAGCCCGAACACTTTGATCCGAATATACTTGATGTATTTGTAAAAGTTGCTCCTGAGATGAATGAAATTTTTGAGTCACATCAGTAGATGGATTTTTAGAGATTACCAAATACGTCTTTCAGTGTGAACTACCTGACAATAGATGGGAATTATGGTGAAGGCGGCGGGCAGATCCTGAGAAGCGCCCTTTCCTTTTCAATCATCTTTTCAACACCTGTCGAGATTATCAGTATACGAAAAGGCCGTAAAAAGGGCGGGCTGCAACCGCAGCATCTGACCTGTGTCAATGCCTGCAGGGATATATCTGACGCCCATGTTGAAGGGAATGAAATCGGCTCAACTCTGTTACGTTTTAACCCTAAGGTTGTAAAGAGCGGCAATTTTACATTTGATGTTGCAGAAAAAAAAGGGAGTGCCGGATCCACATCTCTTGTCCTCCAGACCCTTATACCGTCATTAATCCATGACTCTAAACTAAATAGCTTAACTGTAATGGGCGGTACTCATGTGCCATGGAGCCCGGCCTTTCATTATTTAAAAGAGGTGTTCGTTCCAGTCATTGGGAAGATGGGATGTCATATTAATCTTTCTATTGATAAGTGGGGGTGGTATCCAATTGGCGGTGGTGTTGTCCATGCTGAAATAAGACCATCTGCCGGATTAAAGGGTATTAAGATTGAAGACAGGGGCAGACTGCTAAGGATATACGGCATGTCTGCTGTCTCGAACCTTCCTTATGAGATTGCAGAAAGACAAAGGGCAGAGGGGTTGAAAAATCTGAAGGCCTTAGGTGTTGACGTTGATATTGAATTGGTTACCGCACCTTCTCCGGGTAAGGGTACATTCTTTTTTGTTGTAGCCGAGTATGAGGGAAGCAGTGCCGGGTTCTCATCTCTTGGGGCTTTAGGCAAACCTGCTGAAGATGTAGCAAGAGAGGCGTGCAGGGATTTACTTGAATATCATTGGAGAAACGGTGCAGCAGAACCACACCTTGCAGATCAGCTTATCCCTTATATTGCTATGGCGGACGGTCCGTCTTCCTTTACCACTACTAAGATTACAAGGCATTTGCTGACCAATATCTGGACGGTAAAACATTTCATTGATACAGATATACGGGTTACAGGAAAAGAAGGAGAAGAGGGAAAGGTTTTTAAGTATTGAAGTATGTCACTGGAGCGGGCGACGGGATTTGAACCCGCGACAACCAGCTTGGGAAGCTGGGACTCTACCGCTGAGCTACACCCGCATATCCAGACAGCCTAAAATAGCATAGCCGTATGGTTTGTGTCAATTCGCAGATAGCTCATCCACTACGATCATCCGGTTTGGAGTTACCATATTCACCCTTACGATCTTACCTGAAGGGAATCTTACAACTACATCAACAGGGCCATTGTATCCTCCGAGTCCAAATTCTACCGGCAGTGAGTGTTGAGAGCCGCTTCCTTTGCCCCCCTGGACTTCGCGGATTTGCGTCCGGAGGATTTCATTCGGCATAATAATGACTCTTGCCCCTATGCCTGAACGGTTTGACTCCTTTCCTACTACCCGAACATGGAGCCAGTGGTTTTCATTCCCGTCATTTCTGAAAAGCTTTACACCCTCACCACCACCTACAACCAGGTCCAGGTCCCCATCGTTATCATAATCTGCAAAGGCATTTCCCCATCCGTCATCTACTCTGACACCTGCAAGCCAGGTTACATCAGTAAATGTTCCGTCACCGTTCCCCTTGTATAAGAAGCTTTTTCTATCTTTATATGTAGCCGTAAAGTAGATATCCAGGAAGCCGTCATTATCATAGTCTGCAAAGGAAGGGTCAGCAGACGTTTCCTCAAATCTTATCCCTGAATCTCCAAATCTGTCTTTAAAGGTAAAATGTGGCGCCCCCTCATTTTCAAGCAGCATACTCTTGTCTGAATACCCGATGTACCTGGGATGTGCGAGATTAGAGACAAACAGGTCCAGGTCACCGTCATTATCGTAGTCCCCCCACTCTGCACCTATGGAATGGCCGTAAGAGCCTTCCGTCTCATATCCTTCCACCCCGGTCTCCTCAGCCACATTAGTAAAACTCCCATCCCCGTTATTTCTCCATAATAAATTCGGGTCAAGCCTGTAGTTTGAGACGTATATATCTGAGTCACCGTCATTATCGTAATCACCCCAGTTTACTCCTCTCCCGCTCATATTCTCCCTCAGGACAGTCCCTGTTGCCTTACTTACTTCCAGAAACGTACCGTCGCCGTTATTGTGAAACAGACGGTCCGGATTACCCCTTCCCCTATCAATAGTTTCAAAAAGCGGCTTTTCATAATTGGCAATATAGATATCAATAAATCCGTCGTTATCGTAATCGCCCCATGCTGCGCCCTCTGTAGGGTACGTATCAGGCTCTTCAAAAGCAGTCATAGTTATATCAGTAAATTTATCATTACCGTTATTCTTCCATATCCTGTCAGTACTGTCTTTACCTGATGCAAATGTGTAAAAGTCAATGAATCCATCATTATCAAAATCTCCCCATACACCTCCATTGGCCCCATCAGCATAAGTTATGCCTGCATCATTTGATATGTTAGTAAATGTGCCATCCCCGTTATTTTTGAAGAGAACAGACCCATTAAGGAGGATGTCTTCATATCCGTCATTATTATAGTCACCCCATGCAATCCTGCCTGAGCCTGCTCCTGTGAATCCGGCCGCTGCAGTCACATCCGTGAATGAGGTAATGCCTGTCACGGGAGGGGGGATTTCAAAATGTGAACCTGATAGTTTCTTTAGTCTCTCTTCTGCTTCATTATTTTCCCCGGATTTCAGTGCCTGTATGTATGCATTAATTGCACCGTCTGCATTTCCTGTCTCTTCCATAAGCATTCCCATGCGGTAGTACAGGTCTTTATCATATTCCAGATATTGAGTCCCCTTTTTATATGCCTTCTCTGCCTTATCGTACTCTCCTGATTTGTAATACGTTAATCCCAGATCAGAGTAGTAGACACCCTTTGTCTTTTGCAGGTCCTTTCGCCACTCAGTTTCAGGATAGTATTCAGGTTTGTCTGCCGGGTCCGGATCGTCTATGAGATGTATAGCCTTTTTTATATATGAGACAGCGCTGTCTAAGGCAATCCCTTCTTCTGCATAAAAGTGTCCGACTGCAAAATTTGCCCTCCTGTTTTCAGGTTCTTTCCCCAGCCATTCCTCTCCAAATCTCAATAACATCTCCCTGTCTTTCAGGTCCTTTTGTACAATGCCAAGACGCAAATAATTTAACATGTAAGACTCTTTACCTGACGGGAATGTCCTGAGAAAGTTTTCAATCATCTTAAGCCGTTTTTCCACATCCTTCTCTCTGAGTATTTCCTCAGAAAGGTGGCCTGAAAGTGCTGATGCAGTATCTTCATCAGGAGATAGTTTAATAATGTCCTCTGCTATTACTGCGGCTTTTTCGTACTCATGGAGGAAGTTAAGAGCGTTAAAGATGGCCATAAACCTTTCAGGGGTTTTATCACCTGCATCTTTAAATGCCTCAACCTTATTCCTGACTTTTTCTTTTACTTCTTCTGCATACCGTGATTCTTCAAGCTCTAATGCCCAGAGTCCTGTGATAGCCTCAAAGGCATCCTTATCAAGCCGTAATGCCTCCTCATATGCATACCTGGCCTCTCTGTATTCTTCAGTCGTCAGATATACATCACCAAGGGCAATCCATGCCTTTACATTTCCCGAATTATATTCGATTGCTTTTTCAATGACTTTTTCCGCCTTGTCGTACTGACGTTTATGTGCAAATTTTTCGAATGAGACACACCCTGAGCCGG
>Ga0209322_10001316_pt1 | contig 14382 bp, 16 predicted proteins | sample Rifsed19ft1_FD_184013 | JGI IMG/M metagenome (GOLD analysis project Ga0209322, IMG submission 184013) | Soil microbial communities from Rifle, Colorado, USA - sediment 19ft 1 (version 2) | ecosystem: Environmental > Terrestrial > Deep subsurface > Rock core/Sediment | place: Rifle, Colorado... | reverse complement strand
GGCGGGCGCCGGAATTGCCGCGCGATCCGCCGTCATCCCCCGCCTCCGATCAACGCCAGAGGGAACCCCATGGCCCTCACCGTCTCCCCGTTCTCCAGCTTCAGCCTGCGCATCTCGAAATCAGGCCGGGGCGAACGTCGATACCTCCCGGCCGCCTCCCCGCGCTGACCGATCAGCTTCTCTGCTTTCGTCCAGCCGAAGAGGAATTCGAGGAGGCGGAGCGGCAACAGATTGGCCATGTTCTCCTCCCGGGCGGGGCCCAGCGCTCTCGCTTCCGGAAAGTGTACAACATCCGCGGCAGTTGGCCCGGCGCCGAGGTATAATGGGCGCGGAGAAGCCAGCCGCCTCACAGGCGTTGGCGCTACCTGGAGGTTGACATGGCCGAGCGAGCCGAGGGAGAGGAATTCCGGGAGCGGTTCCGCAAGCACATGCCGAAGGAGGTCCACGACCACTTCAAGGCGGCCCGGGAGGAGATGAGGAAGAGCGTCGAGGCTCTCTTTCCTCCGGAGTTCGTCGCTCACCGAAGAGCGGCACGCCGTGAGATGCTCCTTGCGGCGCGAAGCCTGATTGATCACGCATTGGAACGGATGGCCAAGAGCGACGCCAACTGACGCCCGCAGCAAAGTTGGCTCCAAGCTCAACAAAACCCCGCTCGAACGAGCGGGGTTTCTTATTTCTGTCGGCGGATCGGCGACCGGGCACCGACCTCGGGCCCTTTCTTATCAGCGCGTGCTAGGGCAATGGCCACAACGCCGCCGCGGCGCCGACCAATCCGACCAGGAGGATCACACCAAAGCCGCGGGCCACGATCCGGCGCAATTCCGGGGACCCGAGGCTCCAGGCCATCACGCCCTTGGCGGCGGTGTTGACCAACGTTGCCAGGATGATGGCGGTCGTCGCCACGCGCGCTGCGATAGCACCACTGCCGGCAAGTTGCGCGGTGCTCAGGGTGATCGAGTCCACGTCGGTCACGGCCGCGAGCCCGCTGGCCAGATAGACGCCGGCGCTGCCCAGGAACTCGTTGGCGGCGCGTACCGCCACGAGCACCACGGCGAAGACCAGTCCGAAGGTGATGGCCGTGCGCAGCTTGAGCGGGTTGGCCAGCTCGACCTGAGGCTGATCGGGCACCTTCGCCGAGCGGCCGCGGCGCCAGAGCAAGGCCACGATCACCAGATCGGCCAGAAACATCAGGGCGATCGGCAGCAGGATCGAGGGCAGAAGCGCCGGGGCGACGGCGCCCACCCATACGAGCACCCGCGGGAACATCACTCCCGAAGCCAGCAGGATCCCCTGCGCCAGCGCCGGCGAGAGCTCCTTCTCCTGCCGGCTCCGCCCGGCGAAGCTCAGGGTCGTGGCTGTGCTGCTCACCAGCCCGCCGAGCACGCCGGTGAGGCCAATTCCGCGCTCCGCCCCGAGGATCTTGATCAGCACATACCCGAGGAAACCGATCCCCGAGACGAGAACCACGATGAGCCAGATCTGAAACGGGTTGAGAACTCCGAAAGGCCCAAAGCCCCGGTTGGGAAGAAGAGGCAGGACTACGGCCGTGATGATGGCAAACTCGAGGATGGCTCGCAGATCGTCTCCGGTCATGCCTCGGGCCATCCCATGAAGGCGAGGACGCATGGCCAGGATGAGGGCGATGATGACGCCCAGGGCGGCGCCGAGCTCGGGCTGGCCCCAGATCATCATCGCTCCGAGCAGCGGTGTGAGGAGAGCGGCGACCTCGGTGGTGATCCCCTCTTCGTGCCGGCGGATCACTTCCCCGACGTAGCTGACGACGATCAGCAGCGCCAGGGCGATATAGCCGACGACGAAGAGCCAGATGCCCTCCGTTTCCGCAGAGTAGGCGGCGGCCGCGCCCAGGAGGGCCATCAAGGAGAAAGTGCGGATCCCGGCGAACTCCCGCTCGCCGCTCCGCTGCTGGACAAACTCACGCTCCAGGCCGATCAGCGCGCCCACCAGGAGCGCGGCTCCGAAGCGCCACCAGGGTTCGAAGTTGAGCCAGGTGTCCATACACGCTCCGAATGAGAAAGACGTTTCCGGGAAGGGAGACGGCTGAGCGCCGAGTATACATCAGCGGGCGGCCCGAAATCTCTGCCATCGCGTAGAGTGCCATGAGGCGAACCGAATGGCGACTTGAGTAGAGGCAGAAACAAAGAGGGCCGCGCAGGGCGGCCCTCCATCGCCCATGAGGCGCGCTCTAAGGCGCGGGCGGGTTTGGAGCGATCTCTTCGTCAGCGGCCGTGCGGGGCAGGGCCGGGGCGGGGGGTATACTCACAGGCCTTTGTAGGGCACCAGCGCAGGCAGGAGGAGGCGCGCGTGACTCGCTTCGCCATCGTACAGTTCCGTTCGGCCCACATGCGACCGGAGACGAATCTCGAACGGGTCGCCGCCCTTCTCTTGGAGGCGGCTTCCCAGGGCGCCGAGCTGGCCGTCTTCCCCGAATGCGCCCTCACCGGCTACTTCCTCAGCGCCGAGGAGGCGCAGGCCATCGCCGAGCCGATCCCGGGCCCGCGCACCGGCCGGCTCGTCGAGGCGGCGCGGCGGGCCGGTTGCCTGGCGGTCGTGGGGACGATCGAACGCGGGCCGGACGGCCGGTGCTACAACGCGGCCGTGCTCCTCGGCCCCCAGGGTATCCTCGGCCGCTACCAAAAGACTCACTTGATCCACCTGGGCGTCGACCGCTTCCTCACGCCCGGCGAAACCCTCCCCGGCCCTTTCGAGACGCCTATCGGCCGCGTGGGGATCCTGATCTGCTACGACCTCCGCTTCCCCGAGCCGGCCCGGGCGCTCGCCCTGCGCGGCGCACAGGCCCTCCTTTTGCCCACTGCCTGGCCGGCGGCGGCCACCCTCTATCCAGACCATGTCGCCCGGACGCGGGCCTCCGAGAACGGGATCTATCTGCTGGCTGCCAATCACGTGGGGGAGGAGCGGGGAGCTCGCTATCTGGGCCGCAGCCTGGCGGTGGGGCCCGATGGGGAGATGATCGCCGAGGCGGGCGAGGACAAGGAGGCCATCCTGATGGTGGACGCCGATCTGGCGAGGAGTGAAAACAAACGCCGGGTGCTCATCCCCGGCGAGTATGAGGTGGATCTCTTCGCCGATCGGCGGCCGGATCTCTACGGCCCGATCACCAAGGGGGCGTAGGACAGGCCGGATTCTCCCCACTCGGGATCACGAGCCGCCTCCAACGCAAGCCAGAGCGCACCGATCGCCGGCTCGTGACGAGGGAGGTGCACATCGGCGTCCGGCGCGAACGCGGTGATCTCCTCACGCACGGCCTCCACGAGAACCGGGCTGCCCCCGAAGATCCCGCCCGAGAGAACGACCTCGAAACGTGTGTCGTCGATCTTGAGCGCCCGGATGACTGCGACGGCGGCGCGGCTCAATTCATGGCCCGCGTTGGCCACAATTCCTCGCGCCACGGCATCGCCCTCGGCCGCGGCGGCGAGCACCAGCGGGGCAAGCGCCGCAACCTGTCCCACAGGCCAGCCCTCCAGATAGATCCGGCTGGCGAGGTCTTCCACCGAGGCGACGCCAACCGCCTCGGGAAGGGATTCGACCAGGCTCGTCGTGGCGCCGCGCCCATCCCTCGCCCGTGTGGCCGCGTTGAGCCCGCGCTGCGCAATCTGGTAGCCGCTGCCCTCGTCTCCCAGGAGATGGCCCCAACCCCCGGAGCGCACCGCCCGACCAGCGCCGTTGAAGCCGACGGCGATCGAGCCCGTGCCCGCGATCACGATCACGCCTTCCTTGCGGCCGCCTGTACCTCCTACCAGGGCGATTTCGGCGTCGTGAACCAGCCGTAGGCGCGCACCCCCAAAGAGGGGTGTCAGGAGGCCGCGCAACACCCGCTCGTCCTCCCCACGGTCGAGGCCGGCCATCCCCAAACAAGCCGCGGCCAGCGGCGGATCACCCGCAGCCTCCCGCGCACCGGTCACTGCTTCGGCGATCGCTCTCTTCGCGGCCTCAACGCCCACCGACTGGTGATTGGAAGAGCCGCTCAACGCCCTGCCCAATTCCCGGCCTTTTTCCCCGGCCACGATGCAGACGGTGCGTGAGCCTCCGCCATCCAGCCCCAGGACCACCAACTTCGCCAGCCTCTTCGTCATTCGATCACCGTCCCCAAATCTCTCTCAAGATGGCCCGTGCCTGATCGAGATTGTGCACCAGATGGTTGAGAACCATCGCTCTCAGAGCCTTCTCCTCCGAGCCCTCGACGACGGCTTCCACCCAGAGCATCTCACAGGCCGCGTTGCGCACCAGCATCGCCCGAAGATCCGGCGGCGCCGAGGGAGGTTCCAGAGGGGTCAGGCCATGCCGCGCCACGACGACGGGCACCTCAATGATAGCCTCCTTCGGCATCCAGGGGAGTGTGGTCCCGTTGGTCACGTTCAGGATAAACACCTGGCGTGCGTCGCGTGCGTGCGCCAACAAGACCGGGACGACGATCTCCTCATACCAGTGGGCGCCTCGGGCGGAGAGGCTCTCCGGCACCCCGGCGGACGACGGGCTCTCATAGTCGGCGAGGATCTGGCGCTCCAGTTGCATCAGTTCTTCAGCGCGAGAGGGACGGCCTACTTGGCGAGCCAGCATGCGGTCCGGGTGGTAGTAGTACTTGAAGTACGAAGTGGGCAGGGCGCCAATGGCGCGCACGGTGTCCGGGTCGACGGGGAGCCCCGGCAGCGCCTCCGCATTCGCCAACAAGCCCGGGAGGACGTCGCGCCCCTTCCAGCGCACCTCGGTCACCCAGCCGAAGTGATGCATCCCGATGTAGCCGATCCAGAGCTCGTCCGGAGGGGCGCCCAGCGCCGCGGCTACGGCCCGGGCGAGCCCCACAGGCGAGTCGCAGACGCCCACGGCACGAACCTTCGTGTAGCGGCTGACCGCGTACTGGATGAAGCTGCTCGGGTTGGTGAGGTTGATCAAGAGCGCCTCAGGCGCCACCCGCTCGATCACCCGGCAGGCCTCGAGCGTCACGGGGACCGTGCGGCGGGCGTTGTTCATTCCGCCCGGGCCGAAAGTCTCTTCTCCCGGGATGCCGAAAGCCTGTGGGAAGGTCTCGTCATAGCGGCGAGCCGCGTAGCCGCCCACCCGGATCTGGTTGAGCACATAGTGGGCGCCCTCGAGGCTTTCGGCCAGGTCCGTAGTGTGGCGCACCGTAAGCGGTGGGGAGGCCTGGGCCGCCAGGCGCCCACAGACGGCGGCCACGCTTTCGAGCTTCTCGCGCGTCCGCCCGTGCAGGACGATCTCCATCGCCGGCCGGTCGGGGCGCGCCGCCAGGGCGCGGAGGAGCTCGGGAGTTGCCACTCCGCTCCCGCCCAACACAGTCAGCCGGATCGTCCCCTGCATCTGCGGTCTCCGGGCACACCTGACAGGTCTAGAAGAGCTGTCAGGTGTGGGCGACTAACGGTCGTAGAAGGCCAGAATGGCTTCTGCGGTTCGGACGACCTCGTCTTCCCGCAGCGTCTCAAACATCGGGAGATTGACCACGCGCCGGGCGTAGCCTGCGCTCACCGGGAAATCCTCGGCGCGGTACCCCAAGGGCAGGTAGGCAGGCTGAAGTGGCACGAGCTCGGGGTACATGGCGAACGTACCGATCTCGCGATCGGCGAGGGAGGTCATGAGCTCCAGGCGCTCCTCCTCGCTCCGGGCGAGCACGGCGTAGGAATAGTAGACGTGGTGGGCGTAGTCGGCCACAAAGGGCAGCGTCAGCGGCGTCTCGGCCAGCATCCGGTCGTAGATCGAGGCCCAGCGCCGGCGGCGGTTGTTCCACTCATCCAGATGGCGCAGTTTCACTTGCAGGATCGCTGCCTGGAGCTCGTCGAGCCGTTCCTGGAAACCGATCACCTCGTGCACGAACTTGAGCCGCTGGCCGACATAGCGGAGCATGCGGGACTTCTCGTTCAGCTCCGGGCTGCTGGTCGTGATGATCCCGCCATCGCCGTAGGCTCCCATGTTCTTGCTCGGGTAGAAGGAGAAGGCGGCGATGTCGCCCAGCGAGCCTGTCTTGCGGCCCCTGTACAGGGCGCCATGGGCGTGGGAGGCATCCTCGAGCACCCAGAGGCTTCGGGCGCGGGCCAGCTCGAGGAGAGGATCCATGTCCACCGGGTGTCCATAGAGGTGAACAGGCATCAAGCCGCGCGTCCGGGGGGTGATGGCCCTCTCCACGAGATCCGCGGTCATGTTGTAGGTCTGGGAGTCGACGTCGACGAAGACCGGGGTGGCGCCGGTGTAGGAGATGGCGAAGGCGGTGGCGACGTAGGTGTTGCTCACCGTGATCACCTCGTCGCCCGCGCCGGCGCCGAGCGCCTCCAGTGCGAGATGCAAGGCGGCCGTGCCGCTGGAGATCCCGATCGCGTGCTGCGCGCCGCAGTACTCGGCGAAGGCCTTCTCAAACTCGAGCAGGTGAGGGCCCAGGGTGTACTTGCCGGTCGGCAGCACCTCTTCGATCGCCGCCCGCACTTCCCCGGCGATCTCCTCGAACTGGCGCTCCAGGTGCCCGCTGCCGATCCGCGTCGGGCGAGCGGCAGCGGCCAGCCAATCGGGGATCTCGAGGGGTCGGGTGAGGTCAATCTTTGTCATTCGGTGTCCTGTCCTTCAACCGATCACTGATCACCGATCACCCGTGAGATGGAGAGGTGATCAGTGATCGGTGATCGGTTCTATGCTGGGAAGAATTGCGGCAAGTATTCGCGATTCGCCTCGAGCATCTCTTCCACCAGGGCCGCAGCCGTGTCGTAGGAGGGAACGAGCGGGTTGAGCATCATGGCCAGGCGAGCGTCGCGCCATGAGCCCGTCACCCCGGCCCGCACCGTGGCGCTTTCCCACGCCTTCGCCTGGATGCAAAGCGGGCGAATGCTCTCCGGCAGCGCCCCCATCATGAGCGGCGTTACGCCGTGCGCACCCACGACACAGGGCACCTCCACCGAGGCGTCGGGGGGAAGATCCGGCAGGCTCCCGCCATTGCGGGTGACGACGATCTGCACGTCGCGGCGGTCGAAGAGCAGCGAGAGGATCACCCGCATCGCCGCCTCGGAGTAGAGGGCTCCCCCCCGCAGGCTCAGCTCAGGCGGCTTAACGACCTGGTTGGGATCGGAATACTGCCTGAGCAGGGCCTCCTCCACCTCGCGCACGGTCTCGCCCCGCGTCTTTTCGGCCGCCTTGAGCTCCCTCACCTTTTCAGGAGAGTTGTAGTAGTAGGCCAGCGGATAGTAGGTGGGCAAGACGCCCAGCGTGCGGACCAGCTCGGGGTCGAAAGGAGGCAGGGCCGGGTTCGACGAAAGCTCGTCGAGGCGCGCCATCAGCTCGGGGGTGACATCCTTGCCGCGGGCAAAGATGCGGCGGACCCAGTTGACGTGATTGAGCCCCATCCACTCGAGGAAGACCTCGCGTTCCTGGACTCCAAAGATCATCGCCATGCCCGTCTGGAAGTTGATCGGGTTGTTGCACAAGCCGACCACCTTCAGATCGGTATGCTTGATCAGCGCTTCGGTGATGATCCCGGAGGGGTTGGTGAAGTTGAGAAACCAGGAGCCAGGCGCGTAGCGTGCAGCGTCGCCGGCGATGTCGAGGGCGACCGGGATCGTACGCCACGCCTTGAGCGTCCCTCCGGGGCCGGAGGTCTCCTGGCCGATCACGTCACGCGTGAGGGGGATCTTCTCGTCCAAGATCCGAGCCTCCATCCCGCCCACGCGGATCGCCGAGACGATGAACTCGGCTCCCTCAATCGCCTCGGCGCGTTTGAGGCTGAGAGTGACCTTGGTCTCGAGCTCGGCGTGATGCAACATGCGCTGCACCATCCCGCCGACGACTTTCAACCGCTCTTCATGGATATCGAAGAGGGCGATCTCCTTGAGATCTACCTCGGCCTCATGCTGAATGAAGCCGTCGACGAACTCGGGGGTGTAGGTGCTGCCCCCGCCGATGTAGGTCAGCTTTTCGATCCTCGGCTTCGCCATTCGGCCACCTCGCTCTCCAGCGTGTGAAGCCGCTTGCAGGTGACGATGTATTGCTCGGTGTAGTCCAGTTCACTCCAGGCCAGGAGCAGCAGGTCCATGGCGTGAACCAGGAGGACGGAAAAAGGCGGGGCCTGGCCCTTGGCTTCCTGGCGGATGATGTCGGCGTTCACCTTGTGGGCCGCGAGCTGCTCGGCCTGGGCACTCTCCAGCAGGGATTTGGCTTGGTCCCAGTCCCCCTCCCGGGCCGCCTCGGCCGCCTCCTTGGCGCGCGAGCGGGCCTCCCCGGCGTGCAGGATCAGGTTGAAGAGTGTCTTCTCCCAATTCGCGTCGACCGTCATGCGGCCTTTCCCTCCTGCAGGTGGGACACATCGTTCAGGCGGACGATCTCCCAGCCCAATTTTCTCCCTTCATGGGACTCGGACAGCCTCCGAACTTCCGAGATCGCGCCGGGCGTCCAGGGGCCAAACCGTTCCCAATCCGACACAGAACCGCCCATCATCACGCCCAGCAGGCAACTGAAAACTGCGAAGTGCGCCACCAGGAGCAGGCGCCCTTGCCGGTGCCGGGCCGTGATCCCATCGAGCGCGCTGGCGACGCGATTGCGGAAATCCCCTGGGCGTTCGCCGCTGAGCCAGTGGATGAGCGCCCGCACGGGACGAAATACAGCCGCGGCCGTTCCGCCATCACGCCACAGGAAAGCCGGGGCGCCCTCCATCCACCCAAAGCCCAGTTCCGCCAATCCGTCGAGAGGTTGTGGCGTCAGTCCAACGGCGTTGCCGAGAATCTCGGCCGTCTGAAGGGCACGCCCAAGCGGGCTGGAGTAGAGGGCGTCGAAATGCTCACCGCGCAGCCGCTGTGCCGCTTGCTCGGCGTGCAGGCGCCCGGCAGCGGTGAGCGGGCTATCCAGCCGGCCGTGCAGTCGGCCGCGTTCCATCCACTCGGTTTCGCCGTGGCGAACCAGGACCAGGCTCAGGCCGGACGTCATGCACCGGCCTCGCCACTCCCCGCAGCGTAGGCCGCCAGTTGAGCCGTCCCGTCGGCCGCGCAACGGAATCCCACGAAGTCGTTCTTGCGTTTCGGGGTGTGCATGCGCCGATAGTACGTGGTCGCCTGCTGGGCGTCATCCAGCCAATCGCCGCCCCGCAACGGCATCCGCAGAGGAGAAGGCTTGCCTCCGATCCACTCCCAGACGTTGCCGGCCATGTCAGCCACGCCGTAGGGGCTGTCGCCGCCAGGCGAGTAGTTGCCCACCGGGGTGGTGTCCCAGATCTCGGTCTCACTCGTGTTGCAGCGATCCCGGACAAAGGTGCTTCCCCACGGCCAGACGCGCCCATCGGTTCCCCGGGCGGCCTTCTCCCACTCCTCCTCCGTCGGCAGGCGCTTGCCGGCCCACTGGGCGTAGGCCACGGCACTGTCCCAGTTGACTTGCACGACCGGGTGGTCGGCCTTGCCTTCCGGCCAGGTGGAGCGCCGCCAGTGGGCCGGCTCCTCCCAGTGAGTGGTCTCGACGAACTTCTTGTAGTCGGCGTTGGTCACCGGGAAACGGTCGATGTAGAAGGCTGCGACGGAGACCTTGACCCGGTCTTCTCCGGCCAGGAACTCCCCGGCAGGCACCACGACCATCGGTCGATGATCCTTGCCCACATACAACGCGATTTCACTTTCTCGCATTCCATGCCATCCTGGTCGAACGCACGAGCCCCACGCCCGTGCGTCCAATCCCGTCATGTCTGTTTGCGGCCGCGGCGCGAGGGCCGCGCTGAGGGGGCGGTGGCCAGCGTATCGTCTGTCAGCGTGCGTTGCAGCCATGCGTAGGCCAGCGCGATCGCCGCCAGGTAGTAGACCACCGTCACGGCCGACGTGAGCAGGCTCGCCTGGCCCGCCAGAATCGCGCCCGGGTTTTCTCCGCCGATGGCCAGCTGCGCAGCCACGATCAGCCAGGAGAAGCCGGCGTAGATCCCCGCGGCCAGCCAGAAGAACCGCCGTGATCCACCGACGGACCGGGCGATCAGGATCCCCACTACACCGCTGACGGTTAACAAGGCGACGCGAAACAAGACCATGGCCAATAGGCCAACCAACAGGTCGAGCATGGGCGAGTTCGCCAGTTGCCGCAGGCCAGGATCGGCGGTGTCCCCATAGGCCAGGCGGAATCCGGCGCCGACCAGGCTGAGCCCGGTGAACACCTGGGCGATCAGCCCCACGCCAAAGCCCATGGTCAGGCCGCCCTCGTCCCTCTCGGCCTCCGAAAGTTTCTTGCGCCGCAGATAAACGGCCATCCCGACTACTAGCAAAAGAGCGGCCAGCACGGCGTTGACGAGGGAGAGCGCATACGTGGCGGGCTCGGCCTGGAACGCTGTAATGATCGATCCGCCTCCCTGGACCGCCTGGCGCACCAGGCTTTGCAGGAAGTATGTCGGGATCAGCGCCACCATCCAGATTCCCATGCCCCAATACAGCAACTCACGCGGGAAACCACGGCCGAAGCGTCGCAGCAATCCCATCGGCACGCCCGGCGCGAAGATAAAGAGGAACCCGCTCAACGCGATCAGCACGCCCCGTATCAGCAAGACCCGAACCCTATCCCTTTCCCCGCCGGCGCTCGCGGATCTGGAAAGCGCCGAATTCAGGGACGACCCGTGGCTTCAAGGAGCCTACTCAGGATGGCTTCGCCGTCCGCCATGCCGAAGTCCATCGGCTCGATAACAAGGACGGCGATACCCAGCGGTTCCACTCGTCGTTCGAGGCTGCGGCGCAGGAAGCGGACTTGAGGGGCCACCAGGATCGCGTTCACGCTCGGCGCCGGGCCCAATTCGGCACGTTCCAACTCGAACATGCTCATCGACCGCAGTTCGAGCGCGAGACCACGGGCCCGGGCCGCCTCGCGGATATGGGTCTCCACCAGGCTGGAAGATAAGCCTCCGGCGCAGACCATAAGGACCCGCAATGGCACGCCCGCCTCAGCCGATGCGGACATCGGCTCAACGCCCGCTGAGGGTCTCAACCGCCGTGCCCGCGTCGCGAGCCTTCACCGCCTCGCGCACCTGCTGGAACAGTTTGTCGCCATCCACCATCCCGAAGGTGATGGGGTCGATGTCCTGTACGATGATCCCCAAAGGGTTGGCGGCCTGGGCGATGCTCTTGCGCTTGTAGCGCACCTGCGGCGCCACCAGAACAACGTCCACCCAATTGGCCTGCCAATCCCAGCGCCCGACGTCGGGCGTGGTGATGGCATCCATCCTCACCTCGACGCCGGCGTTCTTCCCCGCCTCGATGGTCTTGGTTTCCAGCAGACTGGACGACATGCCCATGGCGCAGACAATCAGCACCTTGATCGGTTTCTGCTCCGACATCACGCCCCTCCCGGTTGCGCGCCGCCCCCGAATCTGACGCCCGCCCATATCTCAGCGCGCGGGCGCTCCGCTCGCTTTATACCAGCCTAGTGTAGAACTGGGAAGTAGCCTCCGTGCTGCTCAATGTAGTCGTCGAGAATCGACCTGGCCACCTCGAAGGAAGGCACCAGGGGATGAATCGCCAGCGCCTTAAGGGCCAACGAGTAGGATCGCTCCATGGCAGCCTGGATCGTAAGGCGTTCGTAGGCCTTCACGCTCTTCATCAGGCCCAAGGCATGATCGGGGATCGCCCCCAGGGCAAACGGCCGAACGACCCCGTTGCGGACGAAGCAGGTGACCTCCACCACGTCCTCCTCGGCCATGCCGTGCAGCGCGCTCCGGTTGGGCACGTTCAACAGGAGAACCGCTCCCTTCTCGCTGCTCAGGCCCTCGATGAGATCCAGGGCCACGCCGGAATAGCCCTCGGCCGACGAGGCGATCTGCTCGAGCGCTTCGCCCGGAACCGCTTCAGCGGCCTTGTTGCCGGTTTCGAGCGTCATGTACGTCTCATGGCGCTGCTGCAGGTAGCGGCGGTAGACGGCCTCGGCCGCCGAGGGGTCGGCCTCCTCTTCGCGAATGCGCTTCAGGCCCGCGTAGAGCTCATCGTTGAACGGCAGGATCTGCTGCGCCCGGCTCTGCCCTGCCCTGAGTAGGTTCTCCACCGATAAACGCGGATAGTAGTAGAAGAAGAGATACTCGCTTGGGATGAGGCCCAGCGCGAAGATGAATTCGGGGTCGAACGGCAGCCCCGGGATCCGGGCACCACTGGCCCGCAGAGCCTCCAGCATCGCCGGCAGTTGGTCGACGCCACGAAGATAGAGGGCGCGCAACCAACCAAGATGGTTGAGGCCGAAGTATTCCGGGAAGAGATCTTGCGGAGAAACCCCGAGGGCGAACGCCGCACCCCGCACCATCGCCGGCGGGTCGTCGCAGATCCCCACGCAGCGCTCGAAGCCCGCGGCCCGGGTGACCGCCTCGGTGAGCATCCCCGAAGGGTTTGCGAAATTGAAGAGCCACGCCGCCGGCGCCAGCTCGCGGATGAGCTCGACATACTCCAGGAGCACAGGGATGGTGCGGAGCGCCATGGCGAAGCCGCCGGGCCCCGTCGTCTCCTGGCCCAGCACTCCGTAACGCAGCGGCACCTGCTCGTCGATCACCCGCGAGGCCATCTGCCCCACGCGAAAGGTGAGCACGACAAAGTCGGCGCCTTCGATGGCTCGCCGGGGGTCGGTCGTCCACGTGACATCGAACGACGCTGCCCCACCGGCAAGGCGCGTCTTGCAGACCATCTGGATGAGGTCCAGGCGCTCGGCGTCGATGTCCATCATGCACACCTGGGTCAACGGCACTCGCTCTTGACGGTCGAGCAGGCTCTGGATCACCAGCGGGGTCCTCGCCCCACCGGCGCCGATGAACGTGAGTTTCACCCCGTCCTTCTCGGCCCTTGCGGCACGGACCAACCCGCGCCGAGGATTAGATTCGGCGGACGTAGGGGCGAGGCATGCCTCGCCCCTACGCAAGACGGGCAGGGGTACATCAGGGACGTTAGGCCGGAACTGGCGCCGGGACGCCGCCGGGCGCCGCCACCACCTCCTTCTCGAGGACCTGCCGCTCCCAGGCCTTGAAGGCAGGCCACCAGATGACCCCGGGGATCACAAACTCGGTGATCACCCCCAGGACCGCAGCCCGCCAGTCAAAGCCCGTCATCATGAACATCAGGATCGGCGTCGGGAGAGTCCACGGCGCGGTAATGAATGTGGGAGTCACCAGGTGCAGCACGTGCGCCACGTAGGCGACGGTGGCGTTGATGAAGGTGATCAGGATGAAGGGGATCGCCAGCACCGGGTTGAACACCACCGGCGCGCCGAAGGTGATCGGCTCGTTGATGTTGAAGATGCCCGGCCAGATCCCCAGCCAGCCCACGCGGCGCAGGCGCGGCGCCTTGGAGCGGATGAAGTAGAACGCCAACGGCAGCGTGGCCCCGGAGCCGCCCGGGACGACATAGGAGCGGAACTCGCTGGTGTAGATGGCCGTCGGCGCAAGCCCGTTGGCCACGGCCTGAGCGTTGGCGGCCAAGTTGGCCGTCCAGATCGGCTGCAGGGCAATGCCGATCGTCAGGTCGCCGTGGATGCCCATCGTCCACAAGAAGGCGTGGAACGATTCGGCGATGGCCACCGCGGTGTAGGTGCTGGCGGCCGGTACGACCTTGGACAAGACCACGAACAGGCCCCCGGCCAGGTCGAAGTTGAGCAGGTAGCGGATGGCCCACCAGCCGAAGACGAGCACGAAGCCGGGGATGAGGGCCACAAAGGCGTTGGCGATGGCGGGCGGCACCCCGGCCGGCATGGTGATGACCAGGTTACGCTTGACGAAGAAGCGGAAGACCTCGATCGAGACCACGGCCACCACGATGGCGGTGAATAGCCCTCGGTTGTCGAGGAACTGGTCGGCCTCGGCGTCGAAGCCCGTCAGGACAGGCGCAGCCATGATCATGAATGCCATGAAGGTGAAAATCACCGGCATGACAGGATCGAGCCCGCGCCTCCGGGCCAGGGCGTAGGAGATCGAGATGGTGACAAAGACCGACAGCAACCCGTACGTGGCGTTGAAGGGGATCCAGAGCCTGGCAGCCAGGTCCGGATTCATGATGTCACCCAGGTAGCAGCTCGACCCTTCCGCCAAACTGCAGGGGAACTGCAGGATCAGCAGGGTGAGAGCACCGATGATGAGCAGCGGCATCATCGCCACGAACCCGTCGCGCACAGAGGCCAGGTGCGGCTGATCGAAGATGGGCGCCATGAACTCCATGGCGTCTGCCAGCCGATCGGCCCAGCCCTTCTTACTCTTCGCGGCTTCCATCTTACTCAGCTCCTTTTCTGCATCGAGAGACGGTGGAAGACGAGTCTTGCTCGATGTCTTGTGCCGAGTCACCTCCTCCAACGCCGCGCGGCCGGGCCTCCTCCACCCTCAAGCCCGGCCGCCCTGGGCAGCCAGTCTCTCGACGGGTTGCCAGAATGGTTTCTGGCTCC
>Ga0209322_10001311_pt1 | contig 14403 bp, 20 predicted proteins | sample Rifsed19ft1_FD_184013 | JGI IMG/M metagenome (GOLD analysis project Ga0209322, IMG submission 184013) | Soil microbial communities from Rifle, Colorado, USA - sediment 19ft 1 (version 2) | ecosystem: Environmental > Terrestrial > Deep subsurface > Rock core/Sediment | place: Rifle, Colorado... | reverse complement strand
TGAGCAGGGAGGGGAAGGATGGAGGGCGGAGCGAAGCTCGGAAAGGAGGAATTTGTCGTCCGGGCCATCAAGAAGCTGAGGGGACAATACCGGGGGATCCACAGCGTTTTCTCCGGGTTTAACGAGGCCTTCCGTCAGTACTTTGGCGAGGATCCTCGGCCGGTCACACAAGAGCTGGCTGCCAGGGGGATCATCGCGATCCGTCCGGTCAAGGGCGGGGTGATGTTGTACCTCAAGGGGGACGCCCCTGAGGCGGGGGGCGATGCCTTGAAGAAGATCCTGGATGAGAAAGAGGCGTGACTTTTGAGGGGAGGAGGGGGAGGCAGGGTGGTGACCCGGCAGCCGGCCAAGGCGCGCGGCAGGGAGAGCCCGGAAGAGAAGAGGCGACGGGTCCTCGAGGTCATCCGGATTCTGGTGCGGACCTATCCGGGGGTTACGCTGGCGCTGAACTTCACGACACCGCTGGAGCTTCTCATCGCCCTCATCCTGGCAGCGCAGTGTACCGATGAGCGTGTGAACCAGGTCACGGCGAGTCTCTTTCGAAAGTATCGAACGCCTCAGGACTGGGCCGGTGCGGACCGGACCGTCCTCGAGGCAGAGATCCGCTCCACGGGCTTTTACCGGAACAAGGCCAAGGCCATCCAAGGGTGTTGTCGAACAATCGTCAGCCGGTTCGAGAGCAAGGTGCCGCGGGCACTCGAGGATCTCCTGACCCTGCCAGGGGTGGGCCGGAAGACGGCCAACATCCTGCGGGGCAACACTTACGGCGCGCCCGCCATCGGCGTGGACACCCACGTGGCTCGCCTCGCGGAGCGTCTGGGGCTCAGTGCCGAGAGGGATCCGGACAAGATTGAGCTTGACCTGAATGCCCTGATACCCGATAAGGAAAAGGTCCGGTTCTGCCATCTGCTCCAGGCCCACGGTCGGACGATCTGCCAGGCCCGGAAGCCGAATTGCCCGGCCTGTCCCATCAATCGGCTGTGTCCCTATCCGGTTGCGGCGGGGGTCCCGCTTGCACTGGCGAGGTAGAATGGCCGCTCCGGTTGCCACCGATTCCGTTCTGGGATATCCTGCAGTGAAAATAAATGCTTCTGAATGTCCGTCTACATCATTGGGAGTCGGCCCCATGGAGGAGCACCAGCTGGTGGAGCGCTCCCGTGCGGGAGATGTGGCCGCCTTTGAAGAGCTGGTCAAGCGACATCAGGGCCGTGCCTACGCGATTGCGTACCGCATGCTCCGTAACCGAGAGGATGCCCAGGAGGTGGCGCAGGAGGCCTTTGCACGCGCCTACTTTCGCCTGGCAGAGTTTCGAGGGACGGCGCAGTTCAAGACGTGGCTCTACCGGATCCTGGTGAACCTGGCGACGGATCAGCTCCGGCGGCGAAGGCCGGAAGCCCCCGGGGGGGATGCCGTGCTCCAACAGGTCAGCATCGGGGAGAACCCGGGAGAGAATATGGAGCGACACGAGCTGAGGCAGGGCATCACAAAAGCCATCGATGCCCTTCCTCCAGATCTCAAGACCGTGGTACTCCTCCGGGAGTTCGAGGGGCTTTCCTACGCGGAGATCGCCCGGGTGATCCGCCGGCCCGTAGGCACCGTGATGTCGCGTCTCTTCCATGCCCGACGCCGTCTCCAGGCAAGCCTGGGAGTGTACTGGGAAGGGGAAAGCTAACGTGATTCAGCATCGACGATATCGACGTTCGCTCAGCGCGTACGTGGACGGCGAGCTCAGCCCGTCTGAGAGCGGGCAGCTCGAAGTGCATCTGGCCGGCTGCGGTGAATGCCGCGTTCAGCTTGAGAGGCTGAAGGGGCTGCAGGGGCTCCTCCGCCAGGGTCTCAAGGACCCTATAGCGGAGGTCACGCCCGTCCTGTGGCCGGGAGTGCGTGCCCGGATTGAAGGTGGTCGGCCCATTGGCCGCTTCACAGCGTGGATCCGCCAGATTTGGGAGGCGACGTGGGAACAACCCCGAGTGTCGCTCGCGGGTGCGGCCGTCATCAGCGTTCTACTCCTCACGACAGTGTACCTGCTGCGGGAGACCCCGGTGGCAACGCCGCTCGGAAAGACCATTGTGGCGGAGCTGAAGCCCGGCACGGCCGAGGTGGTGGTGGAGGCCGTGGAGCCCGAGCTAGACTTTGGGGCGATGGTCCTCACCACCTCTGATGAAGCTGAAGGCTTGAAGGTAATCTGGGTGGTCGCTCGAGGGGAGATGTGAAGCCACTCCTCCTGACCATTGGCCTGTTCCTGCTCTTGCCGGTCTCGCTGGCGTACGCCCAGGCAGTCCCCATCGAGGTCCAGGTGATCCAGGCCTCGCGCGAGCCCAGCGGCGCTGTCGATCCGGCGATCCGTTCGCTGGTCAGCGAGCTGCAGCGGAGCTTTGCCTACACCAATTACCGGCTGCTCGAGGTCCACAAGGGGCAGGTCAGTCCACAGAGTCCCTGGCGAACCGTCATTGCCGGAGGCCGCAATCTGACCGTCGAGCTTATGGAGCTTATGGGGGCCGATCAGAAGCGTGTAAAACTGGAGATCAAGACGCCCGGCGTCAACACCCGGGTGAGCCTCCAGCGCGGCGGACGACCGATCCTGCTCGGCGGCCCGGCGCATGGCCCCGGCGTCCTCATCATGGCCATCTCCGCCCGCTAATCCCCTCCGCCCTTTCCTCGGTCCCGCTCTGTTGTTCACTCCTAACGGAAAACTCTCACTTCCATCGCAGGAGCTCTCCCCGCACCCCCCTTTAGCCCAGCTTGTCGTACCTCGGGTCCGGAATTTGCATGGAGAGGCTGCGCGGGTGAATTGGGAAGCGCTGCTAGCGGGCGCAGATAGGGAGGAAAGCGATGGAGCTTTACCGACGCAAGGTGTGTGGGTTCGGTTTCGTGAAACGTATCAAGGTCCTATTTTGGTTTGTGTTGTTCTTGGCGCCTTGCTTCAGTTTCGCGCAACAGCTTGACGAGCAGACCGTTCTGAAGATGGTTTCGGAGATGGACCACGCAATCTCTCAAAGGGACGCAAGCGGGTTGGCCAGGTTTCTGAGTGCCGAGCTCACGGTCATAGCCAACGTTCGCGCTTCAGGACAAACTCAGAAACTAACGATGAACAAGTCGAGCTATATCGAGTCGCTCAAGCAGGGGTGGGCCGTTGCCACGGGCTACGAGTACAAGAGAACGGACATCAAGATCACGCTTTCTGGACCCGCCAAAGCCGTAGTGACTGCGACCATCGCTGAAACCGTGACGGTTCAGGGGCAAACAATCCGTAGCACTTCCACTGAAACCGCGGTGATTGAGCTCGTGGGGGGCAAACCCATGATCACAAGTGTTGTTGCGAATGTGCAGATGTGACACATGACCAGCGCATCGAGGCGGACCTACGCAAGCGGGCTTCGCCCGCCCGCTCGGGCCGCTCATGCGCGGCGTTGGGCGGCCCATAGGGCTCATCCCTCCCTGACGGATCCCCCCGGTTTTTCCTTGCCAAGCCCTCCATGGACTGCGTACCCTCTCAGGCGTGGCGAAAGAATCACTCCCCCGAGATCACCCGTTGTTGAAGCTCGCGGGGCGGCGGGTCGGGGACTACGCTCTCGATGTGGAGGCGTGGGTCGGCCGGTTCGTCGGGCAGGCAGAGTTTGTCCTGCATCTCAAGGATGGTGCCGGGGCGCGATCGAACCGGCCGGTGGTGGAAGGGCTTTATGGTCGGACGAAAATCCCAGGGAGTGGGGCAGAGGTCGAAAGGGGAATCCTGGATGTCGCCCTCGGGCTGGTAGCGACGTTCGGCGCGACGGAACTCCGGTTTCACGGGAGTGAGCTGGAACGGGAGATCGTCGGCGCGCTCGCAGAGATGATCGCGGATGCATGGAGCGCGATGATGTATCTTGCCTACGGCTGGAAAACGTTGAAGCAGATCCAGGATCTTCGCCACCCCCTCCAGGTGACCGATGAGGGGTATCTCCTCTTCACCCAAGGATTTCGGGGCGGCTGGAAGGATTATTACTATTCCGAGGGGTGGCTGGAAGGGCCGATCAAGCTCAAAGCCGAGCGGCCTCCGACCGCCGAGTACCGCTCGCTGTGGGATGCCGAGAATGGCCGGGCACTTCTGGATTTTCTGAAAGGTCCTCCTACGGATGGCCACATGCGGTTTCAGGAGGAGGGGTCAGGCGAGGTGGTCGTCCTCCCCATCGTGGCGCTCGAGCGGACTGCGCGGTCTCGCGCCCTGCTCATGCTCCGCGAGCTTCGGCCGGTGGACGCGGGACTGCTCGACGAGCGGGATCGCATCCTGAAAATCTACCCAACCCCTCAATCGGTGGAGACGCTGAGCCCTGCAGATCTCCAGGCGTTGTCCGCGAAGGCGGCAAAGGCGCGGTGAAGCCTGATGGTGCAGAGACACTACGGACGGCTCGAATCGCAGTTGATACAGACCTCATCTCCCTCCGTCACGGTCCGAAACACGCCCTCCGTCACCTCTACAAAGGCCGGCCCGTCCTTCGTCTTCACCCACAAAAAGTAGCGGGGCCTCCCCTGGCCCGGACCCTCCGATTGATTTCCCGACGGGGGAATCTGGCGTTTCTCGGTGACCACGCCCTGGACGGGGACCGGTCCGTAAGAGACGGCACCTGCGCAGCCCCCCCCGAATGCCATCACCGCCAGAAGCAGCCCCGGGGTGGCCCCAAAGAATCTCCACGGGCCTTTCACACCTCACCTCTCAACCAGAGAAAGTAGTGAAGGCGCCGGGCCGGGTCAATGATTTTCTGCCGGTGGGCCCGGTCGGCTCCTCGCTGGAAATCGTTCGTGAAAGTGATTATCATGACCTTGCCATGGTTGACATCGATAGGACGGACGCGCTGGGATGAAAATTTTCTATTCCCCAAAGTACGAAGTCGATTTGGGACCGCACATCCTCCCGACCGTCAAGTTCCGGTTGATCAAGGAAAGGCTCATTGAGCTGGGGATCGCCAGGGCCGGGGCTTTCGAGGAGCTCCCTCCAGCTCGAGATGATGATATCCTGCTTGTCCATACGCCGGCATATCTCGACAAGTTTCGGCGAGGGACGCTGACCGCTGGGGAGTTAGCGGTGCTGGATCTTCCCTTTTCCCCGGGGCTCGCGGAGGCGGCTTGGATCGGCGTGGAGGGAACCATCCGGGCCGCTCGATACGCCCTGGAGACCGGCCTGGGAATCCACATCGGCGGCGGCGGTCACCACGCCTATCCGGATCATGGCGCGGGCTACTGCGTCTTCAACGACGTCGCGATTGCGATTCGTACACTGCAGCGGCAAGGGCGGATCGTCAAGGCCATGGTGATCGACTGCGATGTGCACCAGGGGGACGGCACGGCCTTCATCTTTCGCGAGGAGCCCAGCGTCTTCACCTGCTCCATCCATCAGGAGGACCTCTATCCGGAAATCAAGCAGCAGGGCGATCTGGACATCGGGTTGCCGCCTGGGGCGGGGGACGAGGAGTATCTCGCCGAGCTGTCGCGGCATGTGCTGCCAGCCGTCGAGGTCTTCCGCCCCCAACTGCTGATCTATGTCGCGGGAGCGGACCCGTACCAGGATGATCAGGAAGGGGGGCTGAAGCTCACCTTCGCGGGGCTCGAGCGCCGGGACCAGATCATCTTCCAGGAGGCAAAGCGGAAGCGTGTTCCCGTGGCCGTGGTGTTGGCGGGTGGCTATGCCCGAAGGACCGCCGACACCGTCGCGATCCATGTGACGACCATTCGAACCGGGCTGGAAGTGATAGGCCGCAAGCGAGGCTAGGGCAGGGGGAATCCGGGATGCGATGGACGAACAAGCAGCGACCGAGGCCTCTCCGCAGTGGTGATCTTGTGGCGGTGGTGGCCACCTCCGGTGTGGTGCATCCGAAACGCTTGAAGCGCGGGCTCAGGAGCTTGCGCCGCATGGGCCTTCGGGTACTGGAGGGCCCGCACCTCTACGATCGGTGGGGCTACCTCGCCGGCCGGGATCGGGACAGGGCAGCCGGCCTGCAGGAGATGTTTTGTCGCGAGGAGGTGAAGGGGATCTTTTGTGCACGCGGCGGATACGGGGCGGGGCGGATACTGCCCTATCTCGATCTCGCGCTGATCCGCCGACATCCCAAGGTCTTCCTCGGGTCGAGCGATGTCACCATTCTCCATCTGGCCCTGACGCAGCACGCGGGGCTAGTGACCTTTCATGGGCCGATGGTAGAGCCAGATCTCAGTCGCGACAACAACCCGTTGACCCGACGGAGCGTGCGGGCGCTCGTTCTGAACGGCAGGGCCTTCGAGGGGACGATTCCGGGCCATTTCCTCTCTCGACCGACACGGATCGAAGGGGAGCTCACCGGCGGGAATCTCACCCTGGTTACCTCCTCTCTCGGGACCCCCTTCGCCATCGAGACCAAGGGCAAGGTCCTCTTTCTGGAGGAGGTGAACGAGGAGCCCTACCGGATCGACCGCATGCTGACGCATCTGAGGCTGGCGGGGAAACTGGAAGGGGTGAGGGGCATAGTCTTCGGAGAGATGGTGCGGTGCAGGGCCCGTGTGGCACTCCGCGGCTTCTCGGCCACAGGCATCCTTGCTCGATTCGCCCGAGATATGGACGTCCCCTGTTTCGCGACCTTTCCGAGTGGGCATGGCCGCGAGAACGTGGTCCTGCCCATGGGAGGACGCATTACCCTCGAACCTCGGGGGGAGTGGTCGGCGCGATTTCGTCTGAGGCCCTGAGGGGCTGGCGCTCGTCGCGCCGCTTTCCCTTTCCCTTGCACTTACCCGGCGGAAGTCGATACAATACCGGGCGAGGAATGTCGATGCGGCTTTCGTACGATCCGAAAGATGAATCCTCCATCATGCACGCGCTCGACTTGGTCATTGAGGCCCTGGCGAAGCTCTCTTCTCCCGAGTCCGTCGCCGAGCACCTGAAGCGATTGGCCCGTGAGCTCGAAGAGACCCAGGAGAAACTGGATGGGGGGAACCCCTGGGGAGAGTAGGAGAGTGGCAGAAGTAAGCAGAGGGCGATCGCGAATGGCGGACCCGAGGAGAGGCGTCGATCTCTGTGCTGCAGTAGCGTGGGGGATCATCGCCTTCGGCGCGCCGGCCCTGGCGGCCGAGAAGGGGGACGCCGCCCGCGGGCAGGCGCTCTACGTGGAGTACTGTTCCCAGTGCCACGGCGGGCGTGGGGAGGGTTGGGGCTGGGGCGAGAAGATCCCCCCGCCTCCCGTCCCCATTCCCGATCTGTCCAATGCGGAACATATGAGGCAACTTTCGGATCAGTATCTCTTCGAGATCATTAAGGAGGGGGGAGAGGCGGTCGGAAAGACGCGGCTGATGCCTGCGGCGGGGCGCGTGATGAACGATGGGGCGATCTGGGATGTAATTGCCTATCTCAGGTCCCTCTCCAGACGGGTCGAGGCGCCACGGAAACAGGAGCGGTGAGGGAGCAGAGGGGGCGAGCGGCGGTGAGAACCAGGGAGTGGTTGTGGATCATCGTTTTCTCTGGACTAGGCGTGGGGGGAGTGATCCCGGTCCTGGCGCAGAACTCAGGCCATGGCCATGAAGGATACGAGGCGACCGGTCGATTTCCGCACTCGGTGGCCGTGGCTGACTTGAATAAAGATGGACATCTGGATATGGCCATTGCCGGTTCGGCGGAGCGCAAGATTACCGTCCTCCTGGGCGACGGCAGGGGAGGCGTGGCCGCGAACCACTCCTACGAGGTGGCCCGCGGTCCGGTGTGGGTGACGGCGGGCGATCTCGACGGCGATGGGCACCCGGACCTGGTCACGGCCAACAGCGGGGCGGGGACGGTCACCCTCTATTTCAATGACGGGCACGGCCGCTTTGTCAAGCGGCAGGAGCTTGAGGGCTTTAAGGGGCCGGTAGCCGTGGTGGCAGCCGATTTCGATCGGGACGGCCGCACGGATCTCGCGGTGGCTGATACGTTGCTCTCCACCGTCCTCGTCCATCGCGGGGATGGCAAGGGAGGGATGAACCTGGTAGCGCAGTACCCTGCGGGCAGCCGCCCTCACATCCTGGCTCAGACTGATCTCAACCGGGACGGGGTCGTGGACCTGGTGGTGACCAGCCTTGGGCAGCATACGATCTCGGTCCTCGTCGGGAAGGCCGATGGGACCTTCGAGGAACCCCGGGTCTTCAAGGTGAAAAGGTTTCCCCACTATATGGCGTTCGCCGACTTTACCGGGGATGCTCACGAGGATGTGGCGATCGTCTGTGCCGGGGATGACACCCTCGTCCTCTTGGCCGGTGATGGAAAGGGAAATCTGCGGAAGCTCGCCGAGTTTCCAACCGGCGTCAACCCCCACCCGGTCATTGCCGGCGATTTCACCGGCGACGGACGGCTCGATCTGATCGTCGGCAACCGGAGCACCAAGAACCTCACCATCCTCAAGGGGGACGGGACCGGCCAGTTCACCCGGCTGCCGGATGTGAAGGTGCCCGACGACCCCATTGTGCTAGGCGGGGGGGACTTCAACGAAGATGGAAAGCCCGACCTCGTCCTCGTCTTTGCGTCCCTACACAGGGCAGCCATCTATCTCGGCGATGGACGGGGGGGCTTCACGCCGGCGGTCTCTCCGGCGTCTCGCCCGGCGCGCCAGTGATTAGTGATTAGTCACCAGTCTTGGAGATGAGCGTGGCCCGTCTCCGTGCCTTTCGGGGGTATCGGTACAATGTGGAGAAGGTCGGAGACCTGGGGGCAGTCGTCTCTCCCCCCTACGATGTGATCCCCGACGAACTCCGACCCGAACTCCATCGTCGCCACCCCCACAACGCGATCCGTCTCATCCTCGGGGAGGATCGAACGGGCGACGATGCGGGGGAGAACCGGTATCTGCGGGCCCGCCGGTATTTCCAGGAGTGGGAAGAGACCGGCATTCTTCTCCGGGAGGCTGCGCCCGCCTTCTATGTCTACGAGCAGCAGTATCCCTGGAAGCGGGGAGAGCGGCGAGTCCGGACGGGGCTCATCGGGGCTGTCGCCCTGGAGGAGTACGGCGCGCGCGTCGTTTTTCCCCACGAACGGACCATGCCAGGGCCGAAGGCGGATCGCCTCAGGTTGATGCAGGCCCTCCCGGTGAATCTCGAACAGATCTTCTGCTTTTATCCGGGACCGTCGGGATCGATTACCGACCTGCTCCGCTCGGCCACGCGGACCGATCCGCTGTGCGACTTCGGGGATGAGGCGGGCGTTCGGCACCGACTGTGGCTCCTGCAGAAGCCAGAGACCATTGCCCGCCTCGTCACGGCCTTTCGTGACCGGCCCCTCTTTATCGCCGATGGACACCACCGGTATGAAACGGCGCTCACCTTCCGGGAGGAGATGCGGCGGGCCGATGCCACGGGGGGCCCCGAGAAGGCGTACAACTTTGTCATGATGACCCTGGTGAGCATCGAGGACGAGGGGCTTACGGTCCTCCCGACGCATCGGCTCATCCGGGCCGAGTGGGGGCGTGCCGGATCGGAGATTCTCACGCTGCTCGAGTCCCACTTTTCTCGCGAGCAAAGGGTGATCGATCACGGGGAGGGCGGCCTCCAGAAATATATCGAGGAGATGGAGGAGCGGGGACGTCGAGGGCACGTCTTTGGTCTCTACACCGGTGGAGAGACCTTCGCCCTCTTGACCTTGAAGGATCCCGGGAGGGTGGAGCGGCTCACGGAGGGGAGCGGCTCTCGTGGTGTCCAGGCGCTCGACGTGGTCATCCTGCAAGACCTGATCTTCCAGAAGCTTCTTCAGCTCACCGATCCGGAGATGATCAGGTTTACGCAGGACGAGGAGGTGGCCCTTCGCGAGGTGCGGCACGGCCGTGCGGCCGCCGCCTTTTTCCTCAACCCGATCCCCGTGACCCAGATCGCGGCGACGGTGAGCAGCGGACAGCGGCTTCCACCCAAGTCCACCTATTTCTATCCAAAGCTCTTGTCCGGATTGGTCTTCTTTCAGGTGGATCCGCGAGAGAGCCTCGATGTGTCCACGACGTCTCTCTGAGTGAGCTGGTGTTGGGCGCAGAGGGAAAGGGGTCAGCCCTTGCGGCGGGTGAGTGAGAAGTCGGCCGGGGCGTCCTGGGGCACGCGGCCTTTCAGCTCTTCCAGCTCCTTCTCCAGGTCGTGCACCCGATCGAGAAGGCACTGCAGGGCTTGAGCCACCGGGTCCGGGAGGTTGGTCCAGTCGAAATCCATGTCGGTCACCTTCTTGCCGTCCCGGTAGATCACCCGCCCCGGAACTCCGACCACGACCGAGTTGGGTGGGATCTCCTTGACCACCACCGAACCCGAGCCGATCTTGCTGTTGTCCCCGACCATGAAGGGTCCGAGGATCTTAGCTCCGCCCCCGATGATGACGTTGTTGCCGATCGTGGGGTGCCGTTTCTTGCGTTCCAGGCTGGTGCCCCCCAACGTCACCCCCTGATAGATGGTTACATTCTCGCCCACCTCGCTCGTCTCGCCGATCACCACCCCCATGCCGTGGTCGATAAAGAGCCCTGGGCCGAGGCGGGCCGCGGGGTGGATCTCGATCCCGGTCAGGAAACGGTTCACGTGGGAGATGAACCGGCCAATAAAGAGCAGTCCCCGGTTCCAGAACCAATGCGCCACCCGGTGCAGCCACACGGCGTGCAGACCGGGATAGCAGAAGATGATCTCGAGCGTACTTCGGACGGCAGGATCACGGTCCCACGCAGCCTGAATGTCCCGTCGGAGCGTCTCGAACATTGGTCCCTCTCCTGGAGATACGATCCCCCCCGGTCCGCGTCAGGGGCCGAGCGGAATCGCGAACCGTTCAGTTTCGTGCGATGATGGTGGCGTTCAGGTCGGCCAGGAGCTGGTCGACATCGATGCCGTGGACCTTGGCCCCGACCTCGATGTTGTCGTAACTGGCCGCGGAGCAGCTCGGACAGGCCACCCCGTAACGGCTGAAGACCGAGATGGTCTCCGGGTAGGTCTGGAGGACATCTTCGATCTTCATCTTCCTATCGATCCGCATCCCGCCTCCCCTCTGATGACCCGTTCTTGTCCACGGGCCGAACTACTCTTGTAAGGGTAAACCTGACGCTGTGCGCCGTCAAGCAGTTTTCGGGGTGCCGAGGGGTGAACCGCCGTGTTGACATCCTTGCGCCGCCTCCCTTAGGGTGAGGCGGTGGACCAGCGCGTTCGACGGATCCTGCTCGCCATGCGCGATCATCCCCTGCTGCGACAGACGGCTCGGCTGGCCGCAGAACGGGACCTGCTCCCGGTCTACCTCGTCGGCGGGTTTGTGCGTAACGCCCTCCTCAAAGGTCCAGGGGCCCTTGACATCGACCTGGTCTCTCCCCACCCCGCTTCTTTGGGTGCAGCCCTCCAGCGAGCCTTTGACGGCCGACTGATCCGCTTCGCCGAGGGGGTCCAACGGGTCGTGTTTTCCCGGGGAGGGAAGCGAGTGCAGATGGATATCGCTCCTCTCCGCGGAGGGAGTATCGTCGAGGATCTGAGACGGCGGGACTTCACGATCAACGCGCTGGGCGTCTCACTCGGGGAGGATGCGACCGACCTCATCGACCCGACAGGGGGTCTCAGGGACCTGAGAGCCAGGCGGATCCGGGTGGGTGATCCGCAGGTGCTCGCCGAAGACCCCCTGCGTCTCCTGCGGAGTGTCCGCCTGGCTGCTCAACTCGAGTTCGCCATCGACGAGACCACGGCTCAGGCGATCCGCCAGCATGCTTCCTCCCTCGGGCGTGTCGCACCGGAGCGGCTTCGGGAAGAGTTTTTTGGGATTCTCAACTGTTCCGTCGCTGGCCGCTGGCTCGGCGCCATGGATGATCTCGCGCTCCTTGAGGTCCTTTTTCCCGAGACCCGGGAGATGCGAGGGTGTCTGCAAGGTCCACCCCATCGCTTTGATGTTCTTACCCACTCCCTGGAGACGGTCCGGTCCCTCGACGGGATCCTCCATCGACTGCCGAAACTCTTCTTGCGCCAAGCAGCCTTCCTCATTGGACCGTTGGAGGCGGAAGTGGAAGGAGGAATCAGTCGGCGGGCCTTGCTTCGCTTTGCGGCGTTGCTCCATGACGTGGGGAAACCGGAAACCCGTTCGGTGGAAGAGGGGCGGATCCGTTTCTTGGGTCACGCCGAACGTGGAGCAAGCATGATGGAAGAGATTTGTCGCCGCCTGCGCTTGGGCTCGCGGGCTTCGGCGATGGCGGTCGCCCTGGTGCGAGAACACCTCCGTCCCTTCTTCCTGGAGCAGGCAAAGACCATCACGTCCCGGGCCCGTTATCGGTTCTGGCGGGACCTGGAGCCCCTCGCCGCCGATTGCCTCCTCCTCTCCCTGGCCGATATCCGGGGCACCTATGGACGGGACGGGAGGGCCTTTCAAGAGCGCCTCCGTTTCGTCCAGGAGATGTTTGCATTCCAGCGCAAGAGGATTCGAGGAGGCAGGCACGCGGGCGGGCGGACACCCTTGCTCGATGGCCATGAGCTCATGGCCCGGTTGGACCTCACCCCCGGACCCTTTGTGGGATTTCTGCTGGAGCGGCTTCAAGAAGAAGCAGCCCTTCGCCCTCTCCGGACCAAAGAGGCAGCCCTGCGGTATCTGAAGCGCCACCTGCATGCCTTGCAGGAGGAGTTCGCACGGGGCGAAGCGTCTTGATCTTTGAGGACAGGAATGATATGAGTGGCCCTGCGTGATGGGCACCAGCGACAACAGGGAAGGGCAAGGGCATGAGGTGGGGGGGGAGAAGACGCGCCGGGTGGGACTGCGGCACCTGGGCCTGGGATTCCTGGCTTGCTTGTTGCTTCTCTTCCTCATCTCCTGGTGCTCTTTGCCAGTGCAGTGAACGGCGTGGCGACCGATCGTAAGGCACAGATCGTGCGCAAGGGACTCGGACTCTGCCTGGCCGCATTGCTTACCCTTTTTGCCTGCTCGCCCGGCGAGGGTCCTGAGTCGGTCGCCCAGAGCTTCGTGGAGCGATACTACGTCCAGCCCGATCTTCCGCGGGCCAAGGCCTTGGCGCACGGGCTGGCCCGGCAGAAGATCGAAGAGCAGGAGGAGCTCCTGCGCGCCGTGCCGGGACAGGATGGGGCGGCGGGCCGGAGGGTTTCCTACAGCTTGTACACGACTCGGAAAATGGGGGAGGACAGGATCTTCGTGGTCTACGACCTTGCCATCTCGGTGGACAGCCGGGTGATGAAGAAGCGCGCCTTCATCTCTACTGCTCGGATGAATGAGGGGTGGCGCGTGACGAATTTCCAGGAGGACGACAATTAATCTCATCCATTGGCTTACTTCGCCGTTGACAGTAGGTCCCTTCTCCGCTATACATTATCTGCTCTCGTGGCGGGAGTAATTCAGCGGTAGAATGCCAGCTTCCCAAGCTGGACGTCGCGGGTTCGATTCCCGTCTCCCGCTCCACTCCCCGACTTTCTGCACTCTCTGTACCCCTGTCCATCTCCTTTCATCCGTCGTCATGCCTGCTCAGGCGTGCCGGGGCGGATCGGGTGTTGACACGGCTCATCTTCTGGGAGAGAATACGTGGCTGTTGAGGTGGAACTCCGCAGACGAGGTGTTGAGGTGAGACGAAGTATGCCGCATCGGTGGCGAAAGGGATCGGGGGAGGCGGAACAGGATGCCCTCCTGCAAAGCCTCATCCGGGACCTACTCAAGGAGGTGGGCGAGGATCCGCATCGGGAAGGGCTTCGCCAGACGCCCGAGCGAATGGCCAAGGCGCTCAGGTATCTCACCGCCGGGTACGGAAAGAACCTGCCGGAGGTCCTGAATGGGGCCATCTTTGCCGAAAAGTACGACGAGATGGTCCTGGTGAAGGATATCGACATCTTCAGCCTGTGCGAGCACCATCTCCTCCCATTCTTCGGGAAGTGTCACGTGGCCTACCTCCCGAAGACCAAGATCCTCGGCCTGAGCAAGATCGTCCGGTTGGTCGAGATGTACAGCAGGCGCCTTCAGGTGCAGGAGCGGTTGACGCAGCAGATTGCTCACACCCTCAAGCAGGCGGTGCAGCCACGAGGCGTGGGGGTCGTCATCGAGGCCTATCATTTCTGCATGATGATGCGGGGGGTCGAGAAGCATAACTCCAAGGCGGTGACCAGCGCGATGCTCGGGGTCTTCCAGAAGCGCCCGGAGATGCGCAACGAGTTGCTTCAGCTCATCAACCGCAGGCCGTGAGGTGCGGATGATGCACGCGGGCCGGCCGCTACGGGGGTCGGTCTCGGAGTGACGAGCTTTTTCCGAATGTGGCGCATCATGGTATGGGAGTTGCAGTCTGGGGTGAGCGTGCGGTAGACTAGCTTGTCCGTCCTGGGAGGCGGGGAACACGCTGGGGAGTTGAGGAAGGACCGGGCATGCGGGACAAAGAAAAATCCCACGCCGAGATCGACGCCCTCCAGGCCCAGGTGAAGGGGCTCGAGGAGGAGCTGTACCAGGTCCGCCGCCGGCTCGAGCAG
>Ga0209322_10001309_pt1 | contig 14405 bp, 17 predicted proteins | sample Rifsed19ft1_FD_184013 | JGI IMG/M metagenome (GOLD analysis project Ga0209322, IMG submission 184013) | Soil microbial communities from Rifle, Colorado, USA - sediment 19ft 1 (version 2) | ecosystem: Environmental > Terrestrial > Deep subsurface > Rock core/Sediment | place: Rifle, Colorado... | reverse complement strand
AGGGATCGTGGCGGACCCCTCCCCGTGGCTCGTGAAGGTGGTGCGCACGTTCCAGGAGCGGTCCAGGACCCTCGAGGAGATGGCGGAATCTTCGGAGTACTACTTCCGCCCGAAAGAGCCCGACCCGAAAGCGGCGGAGAAGTTCCTCACCCCGGAGATGGCTCCCGTCCTCGAGGAGATCGTCCGGGAGTTCGCCGATCTGCCCGATTTCACCCCGGTCTCGACGGAGGCGGTCCTCCACCGGGTGGCGGAAAAAGAGGGTGCGAAGCTGGGAAAGGTGGCCCAGCCGATTCGGGTCGCCCTGACGGGAGGAACGGTTTCTCCGGGAATCTTCGAGGTGATGGAAGTGCTCGGGCGGGAAGAGGTCATCCGCCGGCTCACCCTCGCCACCCGAAGGATCCGGGGGGGATAGCCGCGGTCCGTTCTCCGGGTATCCCGCAACCCTCCGAATTGATTCATCGGCAACATATCGTGCCTGCTTCCCGGTGCCAGGGGCTGGCGGGCGGCTTCCTCTCCGCTACGCTCGCGATCTGCGCCCGCTCGCTGCCGGTTCCGCTCGACGCAATTTCTTCCTCGCTCCACAGGCCGCTCCGAGGAACCCCCCGCTGCGCCCCTTGGCACCGGGAGGCACGCACGGATGTGTTGCCATATTTATGAAATAAACCACTTATATTTTTCCCTACACCCTCTCGATTTCTTTCGTGCCGAAGAGGCCGTAGGGCTTGATCATCAGGATGATGACCAGGAAGACATACGGCGCGACCTCCTTGACGCCGCTCAAGTTCAGGTACGCCTTGCAGAATCCATCGGAGAGGTTCTCCAGGATCCCGATGATCATCCCTCCAATCGCGGCGCCCAGGATGGAGTCGAGCCCGCCCAGGATGGTGGCCGGGAAGACCTTCAGCCCGAAGTGGTAGAGCGAGCTGTTGATCCCGTTGATGTTGCCGATCAGCACTCCCCCGATCCCCGATACGACCGCCGAGATCACCCAGGACAGGGCGAAGATGTGCTTCACCGAGATCCCCATCGACTGGGCGACCTGCTGGTTGAAGGCGGTCGCGCGCATCGCGACCCCGGCCTTCGAGTACTTGAAGAAGACCGAAAAGACCGCCAGGAGGACGAGGGAGAGAATGAAGCACCAGACGAACTCGAGGGAGATGGGCAGCCCCGCGATCTCGACCATCTCCTGGGGGAACAGCTTCGGCTCGTAGACGAGGATCTCGGTTCCCCAGACGGCCGCAACGAGCGACCGGAGCACGAGGGAAAGGCCGATCGTGACCATGATGATGGAGATGGTAGGCTCCCCGATCATGGGCCTAAGGATCAGGCGCTCGACGAACATGGCCAGGACCATCCCGAACAGGATGGTGAGCAGCAGGGCGGCCCAGAAGGGGACGTGCATCTGCACGAGGAAGGCGAAGCAGACGTAAGCGCCTACCATCAGCAGCTCGCCCTGGGCGAAGTTCACCACGCGGGTCGCCTTGTAGATGATGACGAAGCCTAAGGCGACCGCCGAGTAGATGCTGCCGATGACCAGCCCGCTGATCACGAGCTGCAGAAAGTACTGGAACGTCATCTTTCCTCCCTATAAATCCCGGACGGCGAGCGTCGTCTTGATCTGCGAGGTCTTCCCGTCCTGGTACTTGATTACGGCGTCGATCGGGATCGATGCCGCCCCGGCGTAGATCCCCTCGATCACGTGCCGGTACCTCTCCCCCACGAAGGCGCGCCGGACCTTCCTCGTGCGGGTCAGCTCGTCGTCGTCCGCATCCAGCTCCTTGTAGAGGAGCAGGAACCGCCGGATCCTGGTGGTTTCGGGAAGCGTGGCGTTCACTTTTTCCACTTCCTTCGCTACAATCTCCAGAACCTCGGGCTTCCCCGCCAGGTCGGTGTAGGTCGTGTAGGAAATCCTCCTGCTTTCCGCCCATTTCCCGACGTTCGGGTAGTCGATGCAGATCATCGAAGCGATGAAGTCCTGCTCGTGCCCCAGACAGACGCACTCCTTGATGTAGGGGGAGAACTTGAGCTTGTTCTCGATGAACTGCGGAGAGAACCTCGTCCCGTCGGTAAGGTGCATGACGTCCTTCACGCGATCGATGACGATGAGTTGCCCGTCCCCGGTGAAGTACCCCGCGTCTCCGGAGTGAAGCCAGCCGTCCACGAGGGTCTTCTCGGTCTCTTCCGGGTTCTTGTAGTACCCCAGGAACACCGAGGGGCTCCGGGAGAGGATCTCGCCGGTCTCCGAGATCCGGATCTCGGTTTCGGGGATGGGCTTGCCCACGGAGTCGAAGTGGATGTCCCCGTCGCGGTGGATGCAGGAGATGCCGGAGATCTCGGTCTGCCCGTAGATCTGCTTCAGGTTCACCCCCATCGCGTTGTAGAACTTGAAGACGTCGGGCCCGAGGGCCGCACCGCCCGTGGAGGCGGTGCGGATGCCGAGGAGGCCGAGCCTGTCTTTTAAGGCCCGGAACACGAGGTAGTACGCCAGCCGGTGCTTCAGTTTGAGAAGGGGACCCGGATTCTGCTTTCGGAAGATGGTATCCGCATACTCGTACCCGACGGGGAGAGCCCAGTTGTACATCGCCCGCTTGAGCCGGGAGGCGTCCATGACCTTCACCTGGACGGTGGAGGTCATGTTCTCCCAGATCCGCGGCGGGGAGAACATGATGTTCGGACCGATCTCGCGGATGTTTTCCTGGACCGTCTCGGGCTTCTCGGGGAAGTTGACCGTGAAGCCGGTGAGAAGCGCGCTGGACAGGCACATCATCTGCTCCCCGATCCAGGCCAGAGGGAGGAAGGAGACGAACTCGTCGCTTCCGAACTTCGGGTCTACCTCCATCAGGTTCGTGGCCATCGTGAGGAGGTTCCGGAAAGAGAGCATCGCGCCCTTCGGGAACCCGGTCGTCCCGGAGGTGTAGCAGATGAGCGCCAGGTCTTCCATCTTCCCCGCGGCGACCTTGTTCGGGTAGAGATCCGGCTCCCGCTCCTCCAGCTCCCGGCCGAAGTTCTCCACCTGCTTGAAGTCGATCAGGCAGGGCTCCTTGTACCCCCGCATCCCCCGGGGGTCGCTGTAGACCACGTACCGGACCTTCGGCAGCTGCTCCTTCATTCCGAGGATCTTGTCCACCTGCTCCTGGTCCTCGGCCACCACGAACGTGGAGTCGGAGTGGTCGATGATGTAGGAGACCTCTTTCAGCGTCGAGTCCTGGTACAGGCCCAGCGGCACGGCACCGGCCGCCTGGGCGGCCACCTCGGCCCACACCCACTCCGGCCGGTTGTCCCCGATGATGGCGACCTTGTCCCCGGGGGAGAGCCCCAGGGAGACCAATCCCAGGGAGAAGTACTTCACGTGGTCGTGGTACTCCTTCCAGGTGAACTCCTGCCAGATTCCGAACTCCTTCTCGCGCATGGCGACCTTCCGGTCTCCCAACCGTTCCGCGTTGCGGAGCAGAAGCTTCGGGAAGGTGTCGTACTGCGCCAGGATGCCTTTCATCTTCTCAGTGCGCCTCCGGTTCCCTCAAGAAATCGTCATCCTCCCCGATGTACGCCCGTATGACGTGCGGATCGTTGGCCACATGCGCGGGGTCCCCCTCCGAGATCTTGACGCCGAAATCGAGGACGCTCACCCGGTGGCTGATGTCCATCACGACGCTTAAGTCGTGCTCGATGAGGATGATGGTGACCCCCCTCTCCTCGTTGATGTCGAGGATGAACCGGGCCATGTCCTCCTTCTCCTCGAGGTTCATCCCGGCCATCGGTTCGTCGAGCAGGAGGAGCTTGGGGCTGAGAGAGAGGGCGCGGGCAAGTTCGACCCGTTTCCGCAGGCCGTACGGAAGGGTTCCCACCGGTTTTTTGCGGATGTTCTCGATCTCGAGGAAATCGACGATGTCCTCGACGATCTTCCGGTTCTCGATCTCCTCCTTGCGGGCGGGACCGAGATAGATCCCCCCGAAGAAAACGCCACGCTTCAGGAACATGTGCCTGCCCAGCATGAGGTTGTCGAGGACGGTCATGTGGTGGAATAGGGCGATGTTCTGGAACGTCCTGGCGATTCCGAGCCGGGCAATCTGGTGGGGCATCATCCCGGTGATCTTCCGGTCCTCGAAGTACACGGAGCCCCGCTGGGGCCGGTAGACGCAGGAGATGCAGTTGAACAACGAGGTCTTCCCGGCGCCGTTCGGTCCGATGATCGCGTGGATCCTCCCCCTCGCCACGTCGGTGGAGACGCCGTTGATCGCCTTCACGCCTCCGAACGAGAGATGCACGTCATCTATCCTGAGCAGCGACACCCAGACCCCCCCTGATCATTTTTCCGGAAAATCGCAATCGACCCGCCGGATTCCAAACCATGTTCTTATATATTCATTGAAATCGATATCCTTGTGCTATCGGGCGATTACATCCCCGGGAGCATCCGGTGCCCCGATGGTCGACCGGGCCTGTCCCTCGAAATCCGGTTGCGACCGCCAAACGAGGGTTTTTTTATTCAGGTAATAGTACCAGATGGCGCTGCCGAAACAAGATGAAAAGGATACGGAATAGCCCTTGCGGGAACCAGGGCACGACCCCTTCGTTGATTTCCCCTGACGCCCTAATGTATTATCAAATCATGGATGCTGCCGTGCTTATCCCGATTGCCTTTCTCGTGGCCGGTTCGGTCGCGATCATCCTTACCGTTTACATGGTCCGGTGATGGAAACCGGCCCGTCCCGAACCGGGTCTGTTCGGCCCGCGCGCCTGACGCTCGCCCTCCTGGGAGGAGCCGCTTTCCTCCTCTTCCTTCTGTCTCCCCCCGCTCCCTCCCGTGCCGACATCTACCGGTGGGAGGACAGCCAGGGAACCGTACATTTCACGGACGACATCACGAACATCCCGTCCCAGTACCGGAAAAACTCGACTCTCCTGATCCGCGAGGCACCTTCCGTCGTTCCCCCGCCGCAGGCTGCCCCTCCCGCGGGGATACCTCAGGCCTCTCCGCCCCCCAATGCCAGGCCTGCCCTTTCCGCGCAGGAACAGGCGACGCTCGACGCGGCGCGCGAAAAAGAGGATCTGGTCTCCCAGGTGGAGCAACTCAAGGCGAAAATCGCCGCGAAGGAGAAGCACATAAGCGCCGTCGACGCCAAGAGGTCCCTCGCGGTAAACCCCTTGCGGAACCGGTTCGTCGACCAGGCGGACCTGGACCTGTATGACAAGTACCAGACCGAACTTCCGGCTGACCGGGAGCGGCTGAAAGAGCTTGAATCCCGGCTTACCTCTCGTAAATAGCGCCGAATTCCCCGGGAAGGGGGGAAACCACCGTCATCCGTTCTTTTTTTTCGGGGTGGAGGAAGGTCACCTCCGCCGCGTGGAGCATGAGTCGTTCCCGCCCCGCGCCCTCCGGCGGAACCGTCGAGTACCTCCTGTCCCCGACCACCGGAAAACCGGCCGCCGCGAGATGCGCACGGATCTGGTGCCGTTTCCCCCGGGAAATCTCCGCCTGCACGAGGGTGGCGGAACCGTCCCATCGCACCGGCCTCACGGTCGTCCAGCGCGCCGGGTCCGGGTCCTTCGCCTCCTTTCTCACGCGGACCGTCTTCCCGCCCTCGGCGTCGATCCGAAACGACAGGGTCAACTCGTTGCCGAGGTGGCCGATCACCAGGCAATAATAGGTCTTGCGGATCTCTCCCTTCTCCCGTTCCCGGGACAGGAAATCGAGCGCCTCTCTCGACAACGCGGCGGGAATCGCGCCGCTTGTGGCGTAGTCCAGCCTCGTCAGAAGGGTAAGGCCGGGCGAACTCGAAATTCCGGCCACGAAGGGAAACCTCCACCGCAGGTACCCTGCGAGCGTCCCCTTCTCCGCCGGACGGTACGGCTCCGTGTGGACATCGGCAGGCTTCTCCAGCACCGCCACGACGTCGTCGGCGAAAAGCACCGAAGCGCCCGGCAGGTCGCCCGGAGGGGGCAACCAATCACCGGCTTCGGCGATCCGCCGCACGGCCACCTGCTCTCCCGCGAAGAGGAAACGACCTTTCCGCCCCTTCTCCCCGTCCACCCTTACCTCGCCCGCTTCGATCGCGAAACGAACGCTTCGGGACGGAAACCCGGCGAGGCGCGCCCGGAGGAAGCGGTCGAGACGGGTCCCGCCCTCCGTTTCCCCCACCGTCAGGAACAATCCTTCCCGCACCCTGGCCGGCCCTCCTGTCCTCCCGCATATCCTCTTCCGGCGGATCTCCCTCGCCTTTCGCAAGGAAGGGGGATCCGTTTCCATTGTATGTCCTCCGGGCATCCGCCTGAAGACGAATGGTCCGCTTGACACCGTAAGGGGAAATTGTATACTGTATACAAAATGCCATCGGCAACCGGACAGACGGCTTCGGAAAAAGGAGGGAGGATCATGTATACCAAGATTCTCGTCCCGCTGGACGGTTCCGCCCTCGCGGAACGCGCATTGCCCCATGCCGGTGAAATCGCCCGTTCGACAGGGGCCGAGGTCATCCTCCTGCAGGTCGTGGGGGCCCCTCTCGGGGACGCCCCCGAGGCGGGGCAATCGGAGGAGACCAGGGCGTTTCAGGAGGCCGTTGCCGCAACACGGACGTACCTCGGGACAATCGCAGGGAAACTGGCTGAGGAGTGGGGCGCCAAGGTACGTGCCGAGGTGGTCGAGGGGTCGCCGGCGGACGGGATCCTCGGATTTGCCCACAGGGAAAACGTCGACCTCCTGATCATGAGCACCCACGGACGAAGCGGCGTGTCCAAACTGCTCATGGGAAGCGTGGCGGAGAAGGTGATGCTCACCACGAAACGTCCCGTCATGCTGGTCAAGCCAGAGCGGTCCCGCACCGAACGGATCGAAGAGGTGGATGCGTTCCTGAGCGCGCACTGAGCAGGCAACAGGCGGGGGACTCCTCTGCGGGGCAGCGAGGGCATTCGCGCCTGCACCTTGGTAAAAACCGAAGCCCCGGAGAGCCTCCCCCCTCAACAGCGCGCCGCGCCCGGCCTATCCCCCCCCGGAGGCCGGGCGTTTTTTTCTAATTCTTAAGGACCGTCGCCCGGAGGATCGTGACGGCCTCCGTGGGAACGTCCTGGAACATCGAGACGCGGCCCGTGGGGACGGCCCGGATCTTGTCCACCACGTCCATCCCCTCGATCACCTTTCCGAACACCGCATACCCGAACCCCCGCGGGGTCCCGTCGACATGGTTCAAAAAATCGTTGGTCACGACATTGATGAAGAATTGCGCGGTGGCGGAGTCGACCACCCCGGTCCGGGCCATCGCGATCGTTCCCCGGTCGTTTTTGAGCCCGTTGCCGGCCTCGTTTTTGATGGGGGGATGGGCGGGCCGCTTCTCCCGCATCTCCTTGGTGAAACCCCCTCCCTGGATCATGAAATCCCGGATCACCCGGTGAAAGATCAGGCCGTCGTAATGCCCCTCCTTCACATAGGCAAGGAAGTTCTTCACGCTGACGGCCGCCTTCTCCGGGTACAGTTCCACCTTGATGTTCCCCTTGCTCGTTTCCAGCAGGACCACGGGGTTTCCTCCTTTCGGAGCGGTATCCGCACCGAATACGGCACCGCGGAACATGGCGAGAACAACGGCGATTCCGAAAATAATGCGCATCGGCACCTCCCTTCGTGACATCGGCAAACCATCATACGCAATTTACTGTTTAACGGGAAGAACAGGGAGGAACACAGAACAGGAAGGGAAAAAATAAGGGCGGATCGGCGGGATCCCCCCTCCAAGTCGCACCCTTCAGGACCAGCAAAGCGGAAACGTTTCTATTTTTTATTTTTTCTTACCATTCGACCGTTACTGGGAGCCCCCGGCCCCTTGTTCGACACGCTCCATGACAGGGAGGCGGAAAGCGCGGACTCCTCCCCCGTGTCGAGCACGGACTTCGCCGCAAAATACACCCGTTGACCTCCGGTCATCCCCGATGCCGCCGGATCAAATGTCAAAGACGTTTGCGTCGTGGAAGAGGCAAGCGGCGAAAGCGATGCGGTGGAAAGCCCTGCGTCGGCCGTCCAGAATATTGCGTACCGCACGGTCTTCCCCTGGATCGGGGTCCCGTTTGCATACGTTGTGACGGGACCCCAGGAAAGCTGCCACGTCCCCGACGAGGTGGACGTTGCGATCCTGGTTATCCCGAGGTCTGCGGGAGCCGACGGCGCCCCGGGAATGACGGCGGGGGGGTTCCATGGAAGTGCAGCGGATAAGGTCGATTCCGTTCCCGTTCCTACCACGGTCTTGACCGTGAAATATACCGCCTGGTAACCAACCATCCCCTCGGCCGCCGGGTCAAAGGTGGCGGAGGTCACCGCGGTCGAGGAAACCAAAGGACGCAGCGTCTCCGCGTCAAGCCATGGATCCTGAGTCCAGTACGCCTTGTAACTCACGGTCTGCCCCGCCTCGATCGGCGAGCCGTCCGTATACGTGGTGACGGCGCTCCAGGCCAACTGGCGGGTTTCCCCAAGTGCGGCCCGTGTCAGGCCGAATGCAAAAAGAAGGATCCCGACAAAGAAGAAATTCTTCGCTTTCATGTGCACCCCGCTGGTGTCAACTCAGGTCCCATGGAACCGGGACCATGAATCCCGACTTGAGCCCGTCCACCCCGACCGCCCTGATGGAAACGTAATACCGTTTCCCCTGCTCGGTGAACGGGAGAAGATTGTCTAACGTAAACTCCTTCGTAAGATCCCGTACAAACGACTTCCCGTTGGGGGATAGAACGTCGTAAAAGGCCGCCACCTGGGCCACCGGCTGGTCGTTCTCGGTGAAGTTCTGGTCCGTCCGGAGGTAAAACTCATAATAATCGAGGTCGCGCCGGGAATCCATCGGAGTGCCGTCAGCGGCAACCCTCGGGGGGTCCCATTCCAGCGCCGTAACCGATCCTGAAGGCGGGGAAACCGCGCTGCTTCCCCCCCCTCCACCTCCCCCCCCGCACCCGGAAAAAATGATCCCTATCAGGGTTATTAAGGAAACGGTGAGGCGCAGACTGGAACGATTCATCGCTTCTCCCCCGGCCGGGCATGGTTTTCGTCGCTAGGCGTTTTCCGTGGGAGCTTTCATAACAATAAATATGCCTTGGCAAAGCGGTTCGGGAACAACCCCGGGGAGGGTGTAATCGTATGGTTTCCTATAAGAATCCTGTTTTGATACGGGAAAAAGGAATCCCTATCGATAAAAATGGCCGGGATGGTTCACACAATCGTTACCTTGATTTCAAAACAGAAATAATACGGGGCGTGTCGGAGGGCCTCGCCCTGTTCGCCGGTAATCGCCACCCGGGTTCAAGGAAGGCCGTCGAAGAAGGAGATGGAGAAGGAAAGGACCCGCGGGCGACGAGGCCTCACCGGAGAAGCGGGGACATGAGCCGTATCTGCGCCTTGATCGCCCCGGTCTCCCGGGAAGGTCTCTCCGCGGACACCAGAATCCGGGTTACGGGACCCTTGGGATCGCGTCCGTACGCGGCACGGAAATCTTCCCGCAAATTTCTGACAAGAGCGACCTTCTTTCCTCGTTCCTCCTCGCCGGCAAGAATGAAGACGGTTTCTTCCTCCCCGAGACGGTACATCGATCCCACGGGAACCACGTTTCCATATGCGTAGGTCAGGCGTATCCCTTTGGGGGAAAAGCCGTGCCAGACCGCCCGGAAGAAATCCGCGACCCGTTTTTTCCACGGAAGGCTTACGGAATCCTCGCCGAAGACGGCGGTGACCGAGAGAGGGAAATGCTCCCCGAACCGCTGGTAGTCCCGGGAGGTGCGGTTCGTTCCGGCGCAAAGAAATTCGAGGTCCAAGGCATCTCCGGGCTGAAGGGTTTTCTTGGAGCTTTTTCCCCAGATCACACCCGTCCCGGGAGCCAGGACAACCTCCGCCCCGAAGACATCGCCGTCCGCCCGCACTTTTCTTTCGGGAAGGGAGTTCCATCGTCCCGGCGTGCCCTCCTCCCACCCCGCTTTCCTTGCCTCTTCCGGCCCCCCGGCGCCCAGGAGGAAACCGGGAAGAAGCAAGAGCAGGGCCGAAAGACCGACCCCGCCGAGAAGACCCATGCGCATCCTCATCCGTCCCTCCCCTCCTCCACCCTGCGGGAAATCTCCATCCCCGCCGCCTGCAACCGTTCGCTGAAAAAATCCGCGGAGGCCGCCGCATGCCCGAAGTCCTCCGCGCGGAACACGACCCGCACCCGGTACTCCCCTTCCAGGAGGGGGTACGATCCGATGCGCACCGTCGGGAAGGCGGCAAGCGTTTCCCGCATGATCGCGGCGTATGCGGATTCGGGGGCCGAACTGTACAGGGTCACCCGGGAGCCCCTCTTCCCCTCCACAAGGGGCTTCATCCACTCGAACATCTCGTGAAGAAGGCGGGGGATGCCGGGGAAGACGGCCATCCGGGCGACGAAAAACCCGGGAGCGGCGCTGAGCGGATTGGGGATGAGAACCGCCCCTTCCGGCACGTGCGCCATCACCATTCTTTCCGCGTTCATCCGTTTCCCGTAATACGCCTCGAGGCAGGCCCTGGCCTCCGGGTGGACGACAAGCGGGACCCGGGCGACGGTCGCCACGGCTTCCCGCGTGATGTCGTCGGGCGTCGGGCCGATTCCGCCCGTCAGGATGAGAAGATCGACTTCGGCAAGGAACGAGCGCAGGTGGCGGACCACGGTCGGCACATCGTCGGGGAGAATGGCGCAGAGGGCCACTTCCGCTCCCCACTCGTTGAGAAGGGGAAGCATGTAGGCGATGTTGGACTCCCGGGTTTCGGCCTTGAGCACCTCGTCGCCGAGAATCACGATCCCGACTTTCTTCGCCAATCGCTCTCCGCCGCGAACGTTTTGGGAAACCGATGTATTGTACAGAATGCAGGGGGGAAAATCATTGACATTGAGACGGGCGAAACCGTAACGTGGGAGTGCATTCTGCGTCCATTTCGAGGGGAACAATCGTGCAAAAAACGGTCACCTACGCGTCCGCCGGCGTGGACATCGACGAGGGGGACCGCATGGTTTCCCTCATACGCCCGATCGTCGGAACGACGCACCGCAGGGAGGTTCTGGGAGGGATCGGGGGGTTCGCCGGGTTCTTCCGGTTCCCCGCGGGGAAGTACCGCGATCCCGTCCTCGTCTCGGGCACGGACGGCGTGGGGACCAAGGTGAAGGTCGCCGCGATGGCGAAGCGGCTCGGAACGGTGGGCATCGACCTCGTGGCGATGTGCGTGAACGACATCCTGGTCCATGGCGCCGAACCCCTGTTCTTTCTCGATTACTACGCCACGGGCAAGCTCTCCGCGCGCGACGGCGCCGAGATCGTCTCGGGGATCGCCGAGGGGTGCCGACAGGCGGGATGCGCCCTCCTCGGGGGGGAGACCGCCGAGATGCCCTCCGTGTACGCCCCCGGGGAATTCGACCTGGCGGGGTTCGCCGTGGGAGCCGTCGACCGGAAACGGATCATCGACGGAAGCGCCATCCGGCCGGGAGACGTCCTGGTGGGGCTTTCCTCCTCGGGGCTCCACAGCAACGGGTATTCTCTTGCGCGAAAGATCGTCTTCGAGCGGATGAAAAAGAGGATCACGTCCCGGATCCCGGAATGGGGCGCCACGGTGGCCGAGGAACTGCTCCGCCCGACGAGGATCTACGTTCGCCCGGTCCTCTCCCTCTTTCGGAAGATCCGGATCCGGGGGATGGCCCACATCACGGGGGGAGGGATCACCGGGAACGTACCGCGGGTATTGCCGCGCGGATTGGTGGCGGTCGTCGAAAAGGGGAGCTGGATCGTGCCGCCGGTCTTTGCCACCCTCGTCGAAACGGCGCGGCTTTCAGAAAAGGAGGCGTACCGGACATTCAACATGGGGATCGGCATGGTGCTGATGGTGCGTCCCCGGGATGCGGATCTCGCGTTGCGGCACTTCCGGAGGGCCGGCGTCCCCGCCTTCGCGATCGGGGAGGTCCGGAGAGGAAAACCACACGGGAAGCCCGGCGTCATGCTGAGGGGAGGGAGGCCATGAGCGAACAACCGGCCATCGCGGTACTCATCTCCGGAAGCGGCTCCAATCTGCAGGCGATCCTTAACGCCTCCGAGAGGGGGGAGATCCCCTGCCGGGTGGGGATCGTCATCAGCAACAAGGCGGACGCCTACGGCCTCGTCCGGGCGGAAAAGCACGGCGTCCAGACCGAGGTGGTGGACCACCGGGGCTTTCCGAACCGGGAGGAATTCGACGCGAAACTCGTCGAGATCATCCGCGGAAACGGGGCGGAGCTTGTCTGCCTCGCCGGATTCATGCGGGTCCTCACCCCGGTGTTCGTGCGCGCCTTCCCGAACCGGATCCTGAACATCCACCCCGCCCTCCTTCCTTCCTTCCCCGGAACGCACGGCCCCGGACAGGCTCTCTCCTACGGGGTCCGCTTCTCGGGGTGCACCGTGCATTTTCTCGACGAAGGAGTCGACACCGGCCCCATCATCGTGCAGGCGGTCGTCCCCGTGTACGACGAAGACACGGTGGAAACGCTCGCGGCGCGTATTCTCGTGCAGGAACACCGGATCTACCCGATGGCGATCCGCCTGTTCTTCTCGGGGAAGCTCAAGATCGAGGGGAGGCGGGTCAGGGTGTCGGGGGAGCCCAGGATCCCCGAGTTTTTTCACCGGAACCCGGACGCGTGAGTACCGCCATCATTCCCAGAGAAGGAAGAGGCGGTATCCCCAATACTTCCACCCTTCCAGGAGGAACAGGCGAGGCAGTCGGTGCCAGGCGCCCTTCCTCCTCCAGTCCGACTTCACCGGGATCACCGGGATCGCGACGGTGGGCGGCAGAACCGCCCGCAGGGCGAGGTGCGCACGCGGAACATGATAGTCGGAGGTGACGAGAATCACCTTTTTATACGCCCGGGAAACCACCGCCGATTTCGCCGAGAAGGCGTTTTCCAGGGTGTTCTGCGACCATCCCTCGACGTGGACCCGCGGCAGGTCGGAGGGAGATATCTCCGTTCCCGCGGGGAGGATGTTCGCGAGCTTGGCATCCCTTCCCGCTCCGAGGATGAACAGCTCCCTCCCCCTTCCCTCTTTCCAGGCGCGGAATCCTTCGGTGATCCGGTTCTCCCCTCCCGTCAGCACCAGGATGGCGTCGGCGGCGCTTCCCGACGGCGCGGGCAAACCGCGAGCGAGGACGTACGGAATCGCGGTCCCGGCGGCCAGGAGGAGGATCAGGGCGGCAAGCGCCATGCGAACCCCTGTATTTTTCCGCCGGGGCCCCAGGCGAATTTGATCTTGCTTTCCGCTCATAAAACGTGATATTGATCTATGGTTTTTATTGCGGAGGATGACATGGCGAAGTGCGCGATCTGCGGCAAGGGTCCCAATTTCGGGAACAACGTTTCCCACGCCAACAACCGGACCAGGAAAGTCTGGAAGCCCAACGTGCAGCGGGTGAAGACGGTCACCAACGGGACCGTCCGCCGCGTCCACGTCTGCACGCAGTGCCTCAAGTCCGGCCGGGTATCGAAAGCCCTCTGAATCATTCGACGGACGCGACCGCGTCGATCTCCACCCGGGCACCAGCTGGAAGTTTAGCGACCTGGACGGTCGCGCGCGCCGGCGGGTTCTCCGGGAAAAACAATCCATACACGCCGTTCATCGCCGGGAAATCGGCGAGGTCGACGAGGTATACAGTCGTCTTGACGACCGACCCGGGGGAGGCTCCACCCGACTCCAGGACCGCGGCAAGATTTCGCAGCACCCGTTCGGTCTGGGCCTCGATCCCCCCCTCGACCATCTTCCCCGTGGCGGGGTCGAGCGGGATCTGACCGGAGCAGAACAGGAACCCTCCCGAGCGGATGGCCTGGGAGTATGGCCCGATGGCCGCGGGGGCCTTCTCCGTCGCAACCGTTTTCCGCATCGTTCACCCCTTTCCCCGCTCTACGGAATAGACGTTTTTCACTTTTTCGATCGACTTGATGAGCGAGGCCAGGTGCTTCGCGTCGTTCACCGCGACGTCGAAGCTGCAGATGGCCCGCTTGTCCCGGGTCGTCATGACGATGGCGCGGCGGATATCGACGTCGCTCGCCGTGATGGTCCTCGAGATGTCGGCAAGCAGCCCGGGCTTGTCCGCGCAGATGACCTTCAGTTTCACCGGGTGGGCGGCTTTGGTCCCCGCTTCCCACGCCACTTCGATCGCCCGGGCGGGATCGGTCTCGAGGGCCTTCGGGCAATCCTTGGCGTGGATCGTCACCCCCCGGCCCCGCGTGATGAACCCGACGATGGGATCCCCGGGCACGGGGTGGCAGCAGTTCGCCAGCCGGATGAAGATGTCGTCGACTCCCTTGACGATGACCGCGCTCGGTTTTCTCGTGGTGACGCGCTTGATGAGGGCCTCGAGTCTGGACTCCTTCCCCTTCTCCAGCAGCTGCTCCGGGGGGACGAGGCTCCGCAGCAGCGGG
>Ga0209322_10001294_pt1 | contig 14490 bp, 15 predicted proteins | sample Rifsed19ft1_FD_184013 | JGI IMG/M metagenome (GOLD analysis project Ga0209322, IMG submission 184013) | Soil microbial communities from Rifle, Colorado, USA - sediment 19ft 1 (version 2) | ecosystem: Environmental > Terrestrial > Deep subsurface > Rock core/Sediment | place: Rifle, Colorado... | reverse complement strand
GGCTGGAGTGCAACACCTGGCGCTGCAGGTTGGAGTCATCGACAATGTCATAGTCGATGATGCCGATGCGCCCCACGCCGGCAGCCGCCAGGTAGAGGGTCACCGGGGAGCCGAGACCGCCGGTACCCACCACCAGCACGGCGGCGTTCTTGAGTTTTTGCTGCCCTTGCAGGCCGACCTCGGGGATGAGCAGGTGGCGCGAGTAGCGCAGCAGTTCGGGTTGCGAGAGGGATTCGTCGGTCATGATGGGTAATGATACCAAAAGAAGGGAGGAGATAGCAAATTGAGGTTTTATATATTGTGTTGTTAACCGTCTGAGCATACAATCCAATGGAACATGCAGATATTGCAGAAAAGGAGAGGTGATACGATGGGCGAAAATCACAGCCTGGTTACCAGGATGTTTGAATACAACATGTGGGCGTTTGACCTGGTGTGGGATTGCGTTGAAGAGTTGACAGACGAACAGTTTTGCCAGGAGATCGATTATTCGCGCGGATCGATCCGCAATCAGATCGTGCATGTGATCAGCACCTGCGAACGCTGGTTGGAACGGATCCAGAGTAGGCCGGCGCCGGACTACCTGGAGAACGATGCTTTCCCTACCAAAAAGATCACACGCGAGCGCTGGGATACCTTCTGCGGGGAGACAAGGCGCTTGCTTGGATCTTTGAGTCAGGCCGACCTGTCACGCTTTTTTCATTGGGCTTTGCCGCACCGCAATTTGGAGGCCAACAGCACAGTCAGTGAGATTTTGCTGCACGTGTTCAACCACGCCACCGATCACCGGGCGCAGATCCTGGCGGACCTGCATTATGCATTTGACGCCAGGACGGTTGAGCAGGATTTGCTGTTCTTTTTAGCGGAAGAACAGGCGTAACGGGAGTAGAACCAAATACAGCGAGTGCACGTAGGAACTTTTGTCATCGCGAGGAACGAAGCGATCTGCGCTGGTGGGCAATCGCAGCAAACGGAGCACACATTCCGCATTCCACATCCCACAAGGGGATGCCGAAACCGCACGGGACGCAAAAACCGCGCGACCGGCATCCACTCTACGACCGAAAATCGGGTGTGTCTACTAAATAAATAGACGAACCTTGTTAATCATTGGTAAGAACTATGCGATAGCGGGCTTTATTTTCCCTCACCCGTTTAAGCGCCTCAACTACGCTGGACATCGGCATGACCTCAATGCAAGGTTTGATGGAGTGAGAATCCGCAAAGGCGAGCATTTCCCGCATCGTAGCCTGATTGCCAAGAAACGCACCAGCCATCGTTAACTGGTGGGCAACCAGATCCGTTGAATTAAAATTAATGTCTGGAAACCCGACCAAAATGAAAATGCCGTTTTTTCGTAAAGTCATCAATAACCGCTCGGTTTGGATAGCTCCATGGCTCGTGACTAACAATAAATCCAGACCATAATCAATTTTTTTCAAACTGCTCCGTTCGTTTACGATAAAATCGTCCGCACCGAAAGCCAAGGCCTCGGCTTTTTTGTCCGGACTGGTCGAGATGACTGTGACCTCATAATTCAGGTGGTGAGCGAATTGGATGGCCAGGTGACCTAAACCACCCAAACCGACAATACCAATTTTCTGTGGAATTTGTGAAGCATATTTTCGCAGGGGATTAAACACTGAAAGCCCTGCGCACATGAGGACAGCTGCATACTCGGATGGCAATCGATCCGGCAAGCGGTAGGCAAAGCGGCTATCAATGGTGATGGAGGAAGAAAATCCGCCATATGGCTCCATACTACTGGCGTTGGCAATATCCTGGCAAAGTTGGACTTCTCCCTGGCGGCACCATTCGCAATGACCGCAGGATCGTCCCTGCCAACCAATTCCCACCCGGTCTCCTATATTAAGGGTTGTGACAGAATTTCCAAGCTCGGTCACGCTGCCGACAATTTCGTGACCGGGGATAAAAGGATACTTTGTGATGCCATAATAATCTTCGATCGCCTGGATGTCTGTGTAGCAAACGCCACAGTGGGCTATGGCGACTTTAACGTCATTTTCACCCAGCTCGGGAGAATCATAAACTATCGGCTCGAGACTATTCCCTACCGATTTGGCAGCATACCCTAACACAGTCGAGGTCGACATGGGACGCCTGGCTTTCTTCAATTGTTCTATTATTGGCAGAACTGATTTAAAAATATTATAGCAACATCCGAACTGTTTTCACCAAGCTGTAAGCTGGTGGCACAAAGTACCTAGAACCGATCCGGTTTCAACATGCAGCTGCGGAAAATTCCACCTGCATCTAAAAATGATGCAGCCTACTGAAAATGTTACAATCTAGGCATGCATGTGATATTAACGCATGAGCAGGCGGATTTTGACGCGATAGGGGCGCTGCTGGCAGCCCGCATCCTGAATGAGCAGGCCTATGCGGTTCTGCCGCGGCGGGTCAACCGCAACGTGCGAGCCTTCCTCAACCTGTACGGGGCTGAACTGCCATTTATCGAGGCGCGCGACCTGCCCTCCGAATCCATCGAGTCCATCACGCTGGTGGACACCCAGTCGCTGATCACATTGAAGGGGCAGACCAAAAAGACGAAGGTGCATGTGGTGGATCACCACCAACTGCGAGACGACCTGCCCGGGGACTGGACGATCGTCAACGACCGGCTGGGCGCCTGCACGACCGTTCTGGCAGAGGACATTCGCGACCACAACGGTCCGCTGAGCGTGCTGCAGGCTACCACCCTGCTGCTCGGGATTTATGAAGACACCGGCTCGCTAACCTACGTCACTACTACGCCGCGTGACGCGCGTCTGGTGGCGTACCTGCTGGAGCAGGGCGCCAGCCTGCGCATCGCAGGCGAATTTCTCAACCCGCCCTTGAGTGACGAACAGCGCGAAATCTACAACCGCCTGCTGCAAGCCGCTGAGACAATCAACATCCATGGGCAGAATATCGTTATTTCTGCCAGCGAAGCGCCCAATCTGAACGAGGAAATCTCCAGCATCGCGCACAAGCTGCGCGACCTGTTGGACCCGGACGCGCTGTTTTTGCTGGTCGGCACGGTCGAGGGGGTACGGCTGGTGGCGCGTTCCACTACCGACCGGGTCAATGTAGCTGAAGTAGCAACCCGGTTCGGCGGCGGCGGTCATGACCGGGCATCGGCGGCGCTGGTGCGCCAGCCGGACCCCGACCCGACGCTGCCCATGCCGCTGGAGGCAGCTTATCAAAAGCTGCTGGCGCTGCTGCCCGAGATCGTCGAACCGGCGCTGACGGTGGGACGCATCATGTCACGCGGACCGCGGGTACTGACGCCGGAGACGCCGGCGCAGGAAGCCGGTAAATTGATGCAGCGTTACGGTTACGAAGGCTACCCGGTGGTCAAAGACGGACGGGTGCTGGGCCTGCTAACGCGCCGGGCGGTGGATCGGGCTCTTTCGCACAAGCTGAATCTACCAGCTGCCAGCCTGATGGAAGCCGGCGAGATCACCGTGACGCCCAAGGATACCATCGAGCAGCTGCAGCGCCTGATGGCGGATAGCGGCTGGGGACAGGTGCCGGTGGTGGCAGAAGACGGGAACGTGATCGGCATCGTTACCCGCACCGACCTGTTGAAAACCATTGGCGGCGGCGAAGCGATCCTTTCCGAGGTCAAGAACCTGGCAGAACGGTTGGAAGCTGCCCTGCCGCCGGTGCGCATTCAATTCCTTAAGGCCATCGCCGAACAGGCCAGCCTGATGCATGCGCCGATTTATATTGTGGGCGGCTTTGTACGCGACCTGATTCTCGACCGGCCAAGCATGGATTTCGACATCGTGGTCGAGGGCGATGCCATTCAGCTGGCACGCGCCCTGGAGCAGGTGTATGGCGGTCGGGTCGCCAGTCACAGCCGCTTTGGCACCGCCAAGTGGCAAATTGGCGATATTCGGTCTGCGATTGCCAGAAGTTTTTCGCAGGATACGGAAAAGGAAGCGCTCAATCTGCCAGAAATGCTGGACTTAATCAGCGCACGTACTGAATTCTACAACTACCCCACCGCGCTGCCGACGGTCGAGCGCGGCAACATCAAACTCGACCTGCACCGGCGCGATTTCACCATCAACACGCTGGCTTTGCGGCTGGATGGACGCTATTACGGCAACTTATACGACTACTGGGGCGGGCTGAACGACCTGCAGAAGCAGTTGGTGAGGGTGCTGCACTCGCTGTCCTTTGTGGACGATCCAACCCGTATGCTGCGGGCGGTACGGTTTGAGCAGCGCTTCGGTTTCGAGATCGAAGCCCGAACCCAGCAGTTGATGGGCGAGGCGCATGATCTGATCAAACAGGTGTCCGGCGACCGGCTGCGGCATGAACTTGACCTGCTGATGGCAGAGGAGCAGCCCACCAACGGTCTGGCCCGGCTGGGAGCGCTTGGTTTATTGAAAGCCATTCACCCCATGTTGGAGTGGAATGCCGATCATGCCGATAAAGTACTGGCTGTGCTTAAAGCGCCGCTGCCGCAGGGATGGGAACTGCCTGAAACCCTCGGATCGGTGCCGATTCGGCGGGCGCTGGCATATTTAATCTGGCTGGGAACCTACCCCGAGGAAACCGGTCAAAGCATTGCCAGCCGGCTGCGGCTGTCTCACCAGTTGAGCACCGAAATCTCGGCGGTTGGGAAAGCCATAGCCGGTTTGCCAGACCTGGTGGAGCGCTCCGCAAGCCGAATCGTGTTGAGTTTGGATGAAATCCCGCTGCCGGTGCTGTTCACGGTGTACCAATTGAGCTCATCTCAAGCGTTGTGCAGCGTGCTGGACCAATACGTCACCCACTGGCGTCATGTGCAGCCCACGGTCGATGGTTATGCCCTGCTCTCGATGGGTCTGGAGCCCGGACCCGCCTACCGGCAATTATTATGGTCATTGCGGGCTGCCTGGTTGGACGGTAAAATAAATTCCAGTGAACAGGAAACAGCGCTGCTGCAACAAATGCTGCAAACTTTTCAGATTTAATGGTGCAAAGAGCCGATGGATACTGACTTAATCCCAGATCTGGTGCAACAGATCACCATTCGACAGGCATCAATCAGCGACCTGCCCGCCATGGAGTGGGAAGGCGAATTCAAGCACTTCCGCAATCTGTATTCTGACGCTTACCGGCGGCAGGAACGGAATTTGAGCTTGATCTGGCTGGCAGAACTGCCAGAAGAACCGTTGGTTGGTCAACTGCTGCTGCAATTGGACTGCGACCGGCCAGAATTGGCCAACGGCAAGGAGCGGGCATATTTGTACGGTTTTCGCATTCGGCCAGCATATCGCAGCCTGGGCGTGGGAACACGTATGATCAATTTTATTGAAAACGACTTGCGTCAGCGCGGCTATCGACTGTTGACCCTTAACGTGGCAGTCAACAACCCGCGAGCGCGTAATTTATACAGCCGGCTGGGGTTTGTGGTGGTGGCGCATGAGCCCGGCATCTGGTCTTACCTGGATGATGAAGGTCGGCGCAAGTGGGTGGAAGAACCCGCCTGGCGTATGGAAAAACATCTGTAAGTATCAGCGGTTGAGCAGTTTGTTGTACAGGTCAGCACCTCTGAGACCTTTATCCAGGGCAGCGCGGCCAGTGCTGGGTTGGAACCACAGGCTGGCCATTTGGCCAAAGGCTGACGAATAATTGATTTGAATGTAGCCCTCATTTGGTCCGACCAACAAATCGGCAGGAATATCCTCGACGAAGAGAATAATGCCTTCGGCCAGTTCGCCCAGGTTCTGCGTGTCTTCCATATCCGCGACTGGGACTTTAAAATACAAATCCGTCTGTTTGGCCAGGAAACGGGCAATCGTGCCGTCCGCCAGGACGCAATTTTCGCCATAAGCGGCGGCGTTGACTTCGGCAGCCAGTGTATTCTGTTTTTCAAGGCGCTGCTGCAGTTCGGCGGTTACATCCGGCAGTGGTTGGGTAGCCCATTGATAACCGCACTGGGTGTCATCGACCATAGCGGCCTGCGGCGGATTAACTAAATTAGCCAGCGCTTGCAGGTTGCCGGTGAAATATAAAATGGCCAGACCAGCCAGGACCAGAATTGCGAATACCAGAATAAATTTACGCATTAGCTCTTTCGCTCGAACCACAACCAGACAGAAGGTCTGAGGGCATCCTTGCCATCGACCCGCTGACGCAGCACGAGTTCTCCTCCCAATTCGGAAATATCTTCTTCGGTCAAACCGTGCCCGACACTGCTTTTCGTCGTCCAGCGGTGCCCGTAGATCATCAAAACGCTGCCCGGCGCCATCAAACGCGTCAGGTTGAAACGATATGCGCCGCGACCGGCTGGACCCAGCTGGTGGTAACAGCCTATGTCCAGGATGTAACTATATGCGCCCTGAATGGTTGTCAAGGTTGTTACGTCATCCAGCCAGACCCCGGCACTCAAACCAGCCTTCCGTAAACGGCGGCGTGCCGCATTGACAGCCAGACGGGAAAAGTCGACGCCATCAGCTTGCCAGCCATTACTGGCCAGAAAAACAAGGTTAGTACCCGTGCCGCAGCCAAGGTCGAGTGCTCTGCCAGGCGGGTGATTCAAGACGTAATCTCTGACCTCCGGCGGCACCATGCCGGTGTCCCAGCGAGTTTTGCCCAACAGATAACGCAGATTGAATTCCAGGCGGCGCATTAATCCGCTCATTGGGCGATCGATTGACGCACCCGCTCGGTATCCAAGCCGCCCACCTCGCGCCATAATTCCGTGCCGGAAGCGTCAAAAAGTATAAAGGTGGGAGTGAATTCAAAACCCATTTCGTTGGCAATTTCTCGCCCACTTTTGGTGTGGATATCCACGTGAAGGACAATCAGTTGCCCCGCCAATTCCTTTTCCAACCCGTCCACGACGGGTTTTATCGCGGTGCAGCCAAGTCAATAGGGGGAAAGGAATTCGAGGAGCACCGGCTTACCGGCGCCGATCTGCTGGCGAACTTGCTCGGGGCTGGCTGTCCGGTCACCAGCGGGGTGAAGCACAATCCAGGCTGCCACGATGAGCAGCAGCAGCACGCCCAACAATACCCCTTTGCCCACGGTGAAGCCGCGCCGCAGGATCAAGGCAGCCCCCAGGCCAAAGAGCACCACAGCCCCGATGAGGAAGGAGAATTGGTTTAATATTCGATCCACAAGACCTGCTCCACCTGATATAATTGGGGATGTTTTGCTGGTTGCTCCAAGTGTGCTTTTACAAGAACCACGGTCAGTCTACTCATTGCCGGACTGACACCATCACATCCATAAAAGGGTTTGGTTAATGAAAGAGTATACCACTGAGTCCATCCGCAACATTGCACTGGTCTCCCATTCCAGCGCGGGTAAAACCGTCCTGACCGAGGCCTTCCTCCATTTTACTGGCGCCACTACCCGTCTGGGGCGCATCGAAGACGGGACAACCGCCTCCGATTACGATGAACAGGAGCATAAGCGTGGGATTTCTTTGTACACCACCGTCATCCCGGTGGAATACAAAGACGTCAAGCTCAATTTTCTGGACACGCCCGGGTACACCGACTTTGTCGGCGAAGTGGTTTCAGCCCTGCGGGTGGCAGACGCCGCCGTGGTATTGATCGATTCGGTTTCGGGGGCTGAAGTAGGTACGGAAATCGCGTTGAATTATGTCAATCAGTTCAATTTGCCGCGATTCGTATTAATCAACAAAATGGACCGCGAAAACGCCAACTTCCAGAAGGCGCTGGAATCGATTAAAGAATTCTCGGACATGCGGACCGTCACGGTGCAAATCCCGTGGGGCGAAAAAGCTGGTTTTCAGGGCGTTATAGACCTGATTACCATGAAAGCCTACAAGGGGGATGGTAAAACGGTCGTCGATATCCCGGCTGAATACCAGGATGCTGTCGAAGAAGCCAAATTTGCCCTGGTCGAGGCAGCAGCTGAAGGCGAAGACTCACTGCTCGAGAAATACCTGGAATCTGGCGAGCTTTCCAGCGAAGAAATCATCCGCGGGTTGAAAGCCGTTGTCCTAAACGGCAGTTATGCCCCGGTGTTTGTATCTGCCGGTTCTCATGAAATAGGAATGGCACCGCTATTGGATGCCATGATCAATTTCTTCCCCTCCCCGACAGCAATCGCCCCGGTGAAGGCTGAGACGAAAAACGGCGTTGAAGAAATCAAAGCCAATGACGCCGGTCCGCTGGCGTTGTATGTCTGGAAAACGACTGCCGATCCGTTCGTCGGCAAACAGACCTTCTTCCGGGTGTATTCCGGCATGGTAACGCCTGACAGCCGTGTCTGGAACCATACGAAGGGAATTGAAGAACGCTTTGGCACCATCAGTATTCCACGTGGTAAAGATGCCTCCAGCGTCAAAGTCATCCACAGCGGCGATCTTGGCGTGGTCCCGAAGCTTTCCGAGACGGTGACAACCAACACTCTTGGGGATAAGGCGCACCCAATAACCTTACCGATTCCGACATACCCCAATGGGTTGTACCGGGTTTCGATTCTGCCCAAGACTCAGGCTGATTCGACCAAAATCAGCCCAACGCTGACACGCCTGTGTGAAGAGGATATGACTCTCTCCTGGCATAACGAAATGGCGACCAATCAGACCATTCTGCAGGGGATGGGTGATCAGCACATCGATGTGGCCATCAAGCGCGCCGAGACCAAGTTCCAGGTGAACTTTGTGGTTGGCGAGCCAAAAGTGCCCTACCAGGAAACGATCACCAAAAAAGCATCAGCCATGTACCGCCATAAGAAACAAACCGGCGGGTCAGGTCAATTTGGCGAAGTGCATCTGCGGGTTGAACCGCTGCCCGAGAAAGAGCTGGAGTTTGCCTGGCAAGTCGTCGGCGGTGCCATTTCGCAATCGTATTTCTCTTCCATTCAGAAGGGTATCATAACCGTCACGAAAGAAGGCGTCATTGCCGGTTACCCAGTACGCGGGGTGATGGTGGCGGTTACGGACGGCAAGGAACACCCGGTTGACTCCAAGCCGGTGGCATTTGAAATTGCCGGACGCGAGGCTTTCAAATTAGCGTTCAAAGATGCCACCCCGGTGCTGTACGAGCCGATCATGATGGTGACCATCACCGTTCCGGAAGATCACATGGGTGATGTGCTGGGCGATTTGAACACCCGCCGCGCACGCGTTCAGGGGATGAACAGCGAAAAAGGCCGTTCGATCATTAACGCGACTGTGCCGCTGGCGGAAATGCTGCGGTATACCACCCAGCTGCGCTCGCTGACCGGCGGCCGCGGAATCTTCAACATGGAATTCTCGAGCTACGAGATTGCGCCGGCGCACGTGCAGGCGGAAATCGTGGCGGCCCGCCAGAAGGAACTCGCGGAAAAGAAGGAAGAATAAGTCAGGTAATTTGATCTATAGAATCCGCCCCATTCGGGCGGATTTTTTATTGTCATTGAACCTAACATCAGGTCACGACGCCATTCAAAATGACGATCTCAAATTGCTTCCTCCGCTTCGCTCCGTCGCAATGACACGGGCAGATTGTTTCCGTCGCACGCAAAAGCGCCCTATGCTCCCTCGATCACACACCGTCCCGGCGTCCTTCGGGAGACCGCCCTATAGGCGCAATGACAAAATATAAAGTAAAATAATACACCATGGCACAAGATCCGTTGGAAATCCTTTGGGATGGGCTGCTGTCGCGGGATGGCGACCGCATCCGAGCGACGTTTGCCGGGCTGGACGAGACCGCACAGCAATTTGTGCTGGAACACCTGGTCCGCATGACTCGCGAGGACGGTTGGCAATCGGAGCAGGTTGAATCTGCCCGATCAGCTCTTTTGGCGCTACAAGGCGATAAACCCGGGACGGAATAATGGAGCTTCACGAACTCACCACTGCCATGCATAAGTTTGTCGAAGCTAAAGGCTGGTATGATCCTGCCAGCCCACGCCCGCAAACGATGCGCAATATCGCCATATCGCTGGGTCTGGAAGCGGGCGAGGTGCTCGAACACTTTCAATGGGGCGAGGACCCGGTCAACCGGGAGGAATTAGCCGGCGAGTTGGCGGACGTGGCGTTGTATTTGCTGCAACTGGCAAGTGTCGCCCATATCGATTTGGAAAAAGCCATCCTGGACAAGCTGGAGCACAACTACCAGCGTACCTGGGATGCTGACGAAGTGGAATAAGGCCCGCAAAGATGAACATCACCGTATTTGGCAGCGGAAAACCGATCGCGGGAGACCCGGATTACAGCGCCGCGCAGGAACTTGGCGCCATGATCGCCCGCGCCGGTCATAGTGTGTTGACCGGTGGATACGTCGGCACCATGGAAGCCGTCAGCCGCGGGGCGAATGAAGCCGGCGGGCATGTCATCGGCGTTACAGCAGAAGTCATCGAGCGCTACCGTCCCGGCGGCGCCAACCCATGGGTGATCGAAGAGCGGCGCTGCTCAACCCTGCTGGAGCGGCTGCAGGGGCTGATCGATGGCTGCGACGCTGCCATTGCCCTGCCTGGCGGTCCGGGGACATTTACTGAGATCACGCTGTACTGGAACCTGCTGGTCATCAACGCCATTCGCCCCAAACCACTGGTGCTGATCGGCGAAGGCTGGCGGCGGGTTTTCAGCGAATACCGGGCTACATTGGGATATTATGCCAAAGAAGCTGACTGGCATTGGCTGAATTTTGCCGCCGACAATCAAACCGCGCTCGAGCTGGCGGTCAATCACAATTTTGATTAAATTTTGTCATTTTTTTCAGGGCCATCCCTGCATTTCACGCCGATTGGAATAAAACCTCCTTATGAACACCGACAAACTTCCCACCCGCAGCGAGAACTTCTCCGAATGGTACAACCAGCTGATATTACGCGCCGAATTGGCCGATTATGCTCCGGTGCGCGGCTGCATGGTCGTGCGCCCGTACGGCTGGGCGCTGTGGGAAAACATTCAGGACGCACTGGATAAACGCTTCAAAGCGACCGGGCACAGCAATGCTGCCTTCCCGTTGTTCATCCCCATGTCGTTCCTCGAGAAGGAAAAAGAACATGTGGAAGGTTTTTCACCGGAGCTGGCAGTAGTCACGATTGGCGGCGGGGAAAAGCTGGAAGAGCCGCTGGTGGTTCGCCCGACCTCTGAAACGATTATCGGCTACATGTACTCCAAGTGGATCAAGTCCTACCGCGACCTGCCGGTTTTGATTAACCAGTGGGGTAATGTGGTGCGTTGGGAGATGCGCACACGCCTGTTCCTGCGCACACTGGAGTTCTACTGGCAGGAAGGCCACACTGCCCATGCTACCAAGGATGAAGCGGTGGAGGAAACGGTGCGCATGCTGAACGTGTACACCGACTTCGCTGTCAATGAAGCTGCAGTGCCGGTGATACCCGGGCGCAAGAGCGAAACCGAAAAATTCGCGGGGGCTTCGGATTCCTATACTATCGAAGCCATGATGGGCGACACTCGCGCGCTGCAAGCAGGAACTTCGCACTTCCTTGGTCAGAATTTCGCCAAAGCATTCGACATTCAATATCTCGACCCGGCAAACCAGCAGCAGCACTGCTGGACAACCTCCTGGGGCTTATCCACCCGCTTCATTGGCGCCATCATCATGACCCACGGCGACGACCAGGGGCTGGTGCTGCCGCCGCGTTTGGCGCCGATTCAGGTAGTGATTGTGCCCATTTTCCGCAGTGACGAGGAACAAGCCAAGGTGATGCCGGTAGCAGAAGCTTTGAACCAGCAGCTGGCGCAATTCCGCGTCAAACTCGATACGCGCTCCGAGGTCACACCAGGTTTCAAATTCAACGATTGGGAAATGCGCGGCGTTCCACTGCGCGTCGAGATTGGTCCCAAGGATGTGGACAACGGTCTGGTGACCATTGCACGCCGCAACTTGCCAGGTCGAGCCGGCAAGTCCACGCTGCCGCTGGGCGAGGGTTTGGCTGCCCAGGTGCAGGCCGTTTTGGACGAAATCCAGGCTGCCATGCTGGAAAAAGCTCGCAATTTCCGCGATGAACATATTCACGAGCCTAAAAATTACGATGACCTGAAAAATATCGTGCAGGACGGCTGGGCGCTGGCTTATTGGTGCGGCCGGACGGAGTGCGAGGCTAAGGTCAAAGACGAGACCAAGGCGACCACCCGCTGCATGCCGCTCGACCAGCTCGAAGGCGATGGTACATGCATCGTGTGCGGCGAACCTGCCAAAAAGAAAGTTTATTTTGCCAGAGCTTATTAAAAGAGCAGCATGCCAGCGGTTCAGCTCACCAATTTGAACGAGCAGGTCAGCACACTGGCTCAGCGCTTCCTCGAACCGGATGAATTTCAGAAGGGATTGGTAGCGCTGCTGGTGCGTTATGCCGACCTGACCTATAAACCTGGTCAGGCGGTTCGTCAAACCGGGCTGCCGTACTCGAGTTACCGGACTGCGCCTATCGTGATGCGGGCGCTGGAGGACCGGCTGGCTTTCCTGGCGCCGCGCTACCCGGAGGCTGCCATGGAAGTGGCGGAGCGCCTATGGAAAACCGAGAAAACCGAACCGCGCCGGCTGGCAGCGGTGCTGCTTGGCAATCTTTCAGCTGAACATGTCGATGCGGTGCTGGGGTATCTGAAAGCCTGGTCGATGCCGGGCGTTGAATTTGCACACCTGGAAACACTATTTGCAATCGGTTCAGCCCGCCTGCGCCAGGAAGATTCAACCAAATGGCTGGATTTGATTCGCCTATGGCTCAGTTCTGCCGACCCGGGTATGGTGCGACTGGCAGTCCTGGCAACTACAGCACTGGCAGCTGACCGAAACTTCGAAAACCTGCCGGCGGTGTACAACACGGTCAGTCCGCTGCTGACACTATCACCGGGGGAATTGCAAAATGAGCTGCGCAATTTGCTGGTGCAGCTGGCGCGCCGGTCACCAACCGAGACGGCGTATTTTTTGCGTCAGGTGATCGGAATCAACCCGCCGCCGATGCTGCTGCGGATTGTGCGGCGCTGCCTGCCGGAGTTCCCGCTGGAGACGCAGACACGCCTGCGTAGCGTGCTGCAGGCCTTGCCGAAGGCAGACAGGTAAATCGCGCGAAATCAAATCATGACGTAACAGATTGACAGAATCGCGAAGCCCCTACCTGAAGCGAAATTATTCTGTTATAATTCCGCCCGTGACTGGACCTGCCCGCGGTTTTGGCTGCGGACATGGAGACCTGCGCAAAATTTTCAAAACAAGGAGTTTGCAGACGTCATGCCTTTAACAAAGGAAGTAAAAGAGAAGGTAATTGGTCAATATCACCGCCACGACGGTGACACCGGCTCCCCCGAGGTGCAGATTGCACTCCTCACCAAACGGATTCTGGGATTGACCGAGCACTTGCGCGCCAACAAGCACGACGAATCGTCGCGCCGCGGACTGCTCAAGCTGGTCGGTCAGCGCCGCAGATTGCTGGTGTACCTGCGGAGCAAAAATATGGCCAAATACCAGACGATCGTTGAGCAGCTAAGCCTGCGCTACCGCTAAAAGGACGACTTTGAAATGAGTAGATGGCGAACCTTCACCATCTACTCATTTTCTACCGGCTGATTTCGGTAAGCAGACGAACTGCGACAATTTCATATTTTTTTTATTTATCCCTGGGGTTGGGAATTGAAACCTGATGAGGACGAGCTCCTCCACAGCTTTCAGTCCCTAACCGGATGGGGGTAAGAGAGGACCTAATGAACATACCTGAAGCAAAGCAGTATACTGCCCAGGTCGGTGGACGCACGATTACCATCGAAACCGGCAAGCTGGCCCAACAGGCTGGCGGAGCCGTCACCCTACGATTGGGTGACTCTGTTGTTTTTGCCGCTGCTACCATGGGCGGCATCCGGGAAGGCATCGATTTCTTCCCGCTGACCGTTGAATACGAAGAGCGTATGTATGCCGGCGGACGCATCCCCGGTTCGTTCTTCCGCCGCGAAGGACGCCCTTCCGAGGAAGCCATCCTCATCAGCCGCCTGACCGACCGCCCGATTCGCCCGCTGTTCCCCAACGGCATGCGCAATGAAGTCCAGGTGATCATGTTCTCCGTGTCAGCTGATATGGAAAACTCGCTGGATATCCTGGCGATTAATGCCGCCTCAGCGGCACTGATGATCTCGGACGTGCCCTGGGAAGGCCCGGTAGGCGCTGTGCGCGTCGGCCGCATCAACGGCGAATTCGTGGTCAACCCCACCATGGAACAGCGCGAACAGTCCGAGTTGGACCTGCGCCTGGCAGGCACCCGTGACGCCATCCTGATGGTGGAGAGCAGCGCCAACGAATTGCCGGAAGATATTATGGTTGAAGCGCTGACGTTTGCGCACCAATCACTGCAGCCCATGATCGACGCCCAGTTGAAAATGGCTGCCGAAATTGGCAAGGCAAAACGAGCGGTTGAGACCAAAGTCGTCAATGAAGACCTGGTCAGCCAGGTACGTGTTGGCGTTGCCAGCCAGCTGGAAACCCTGTTCGACGCCTCGCACATGAAGGCGGATCAGTACAACGGGATCGATGAACTGCGCGAGAAGGTCGTGGCAGAACTCACCGCTGA
>Ga0209322_10001293_pt1 | contig 14493 bp, 18 predicted proteins | sample Rifsed19ft1_FD_184013 | JGI IMG/M metagenome (GOLD analysis project Ga0209322, IMG submission 184013) | Soil microbial communities from Rifle, Colorado, USA - sediment 19ft 1 (version 2) | ecosystem: Environmental > Terrestrial > Deep subsurface > Rock core/Sediment | place: Rifle, Colorado... | reverse complement strand
TACAAGGGGAACTTGAACACCGCCCGCCTCAAGATGGCCGAGGTCCCCGACGGGGCCGAGCTCCTGGCCGCGGACTCGCTGATCTTTCCCGCGATCGTCATCGGGAACGTGTACATCTTCCCCGGGGTGCCGGAGATCTTCCGCCAGAAGTTCGACGCCATCAAGGAGCGGTTCCGCGAGCAGCCGTATCACCTCCGGAGCGTGTTCGTCCGCATCGGGGAGGGAACCCTCGCGGACTTCCTGAACGATCTGCTGAAGAGCTATCCGCTCCTGCTGCTCGGGTCCTATCCGGAGTTCTCGAACCCCGACTACAAGGTCAAGGTGACGCTCGAGTCGAAGGACGGCGAGTACCTGGAGCGGGCGCTCGCGGAGCTCGTCGCGCGGCTGCCCGGGGACGCCGTGGTCCGGGTCGAATAGAGGAGATGTGGTCATGGCGCTGACGGCGCGGGAATTCGGCGAGTCGCTGATGGCGGAGGTGCGCGCGGGGCGGAGCTTCGGCGGCCACCCCCTCTGGTTCAAGATCCAGGAGGGCCGCCTCGGTCGGCGGGGGCTCCAGGGCTTCGCCAAGCAGTTCTTCCTCCAGGTCGTGGAGTTCCCGCGGGCCGTGTCCGCCCTCCACTCGCGCTGCCCGGACCTCGAAGAGCGGCGGAAGCTCGCGGAATCGGTGTACGAGGAGGAGACGGGGAAACTCTCGGGCTCCAAGGCCCACCCCGAGCTGTTCCTCGACTTCGCGGCGGGAGTCGGCCTCGGGCGGGAGGAGGTGCGGGCGGCGGAGCCGTTGCCCTCGACGGCGGCGCTGATCCACTGGTTCGAGTACTCCACCAAGATCCTGCCGTTCCTGGAAGGCGTGGCCGCCATCAACCTCGCCGCCGAGGGGCAGGTGGTGGGGGCTTTCGGCCCTTTCGCCCGCGCGCTTCAGAAGCACTACGGCCTCTCGGAGACGGAGGTCGCCTTCTGGGACATCCATGAGCTCGCGGACGCCGAGCACTCGGACGTCGGCGATCACATCGTCGTCAAGCACGCCACGACGGATGAGCTCCAGCGGCGCGTCCGCACGGCGGTGAAGACCTCGCTCGGGATGTGGTGGCAGTTCTTCGAAGGCATGGACGAGCGCTACGGCGTCTAGTACGAGCGTAGAGCGTAGCCAACATAATGGCCATTCTCGGACGCGCCGCGCGCGGCCGCGGCCAGCGAGCCTACCGGGAACGAGCCGGAGAAGGTCACCATCTGCTCATTCCCTGATACAGCGCGGATGACAGCGGAGTCAAGCGCGACGTTGGGGGGGGCTGTGCGGGGGATCGGAACGATTCGGGGCGGACGGCCAGCGCGCCGGGGCCGGAGAGCGCCGTGAGGAGAAGCCGTCGGGGAGGAGAGCCCCTCGTCTGCTCAGGGGGGTAACCGGTCGAGGAACGTGCGCCAGGCCTCCCAGTACTCGCGCCCGCCCACGAGGTAGGTGTCGTTGTGACGGGCGCGGGCGATGGTGTAGAATGCCTTCGGCTCGGATGCCGCCTCCCAGAGGCGGCGTCCGTGTTCATAGGGAACAACTTCGTCGGCGTCGCCGTGGAGGATCAGGAGAGGGGTCCGGAGTCGGCCGATTCTGGCGAGGGAGTCGAAGCGGCTCTTGAACAGAAACCCGCTCCCGGGCACCGTCCGGTTGGCCATCGATTGAACGGACAGGAACGGCGATTCGAGGATCACCCCGGATGGTGGATGGGCGAGCGCCAGGTCCAGCGCCACCGCGGCGCCCAGTGACCGGCCGAAGTAGACGATCCGCTCGGGGGGGATGCCCAGCCTCTGGACCAGTGCCTTGCGGGCTGCCCGGGCGTCCAGGTACAATCCCGCCTCCGTCGGACTGCCGTCGCTCCGCCCGTAGCCCCGGTAGTCGAAGATGAAAACGCCGATGCCGAGTCGATGGTGGATCTCGCGGATGTTGTCCAGCCGGTGGCTGATGTTGCCGGCGTTGCCGTGACACCAGAGGAGGGTCGTGGGCCGGGCTCCCGGGACGAGCCAGCCGTGCAAGCGCGCGCCGTCCTCAGCCTGGAACCACACGTCCTGGTACGCGAGCCCCAGGCTCGCGGGCGTGCCCGCCAGCTCGCGCTCGGGGAAATAGATGAAGGCGCGATCCGCGATTTCCCGGCACCCCCAGGCGAGCAGCCCGACCGCCAGAAGAAGGAGCAAGAGCTTCATGGCCAGCCATTCTAGCCTATGAACGACCCGGACCGCGGCATGCTCTTGGGGGTCGGGCTGGTGGCGGCCGCTCTCTTCTTCATGAGCCTGGGCCAGGCGCCCTTCGTCGATCCGTCCGAGGGCATGCATGCCGAGATTGCCCGCGAGATGGGGCTCCGCGGGGACTGGGTCACGCCTCACTTCGACGGCGTGCGCTACTTCGACAAGCCCCCGCTGCTCTACTGGCTCCTGGCGGCGGGCTTCAGGCTCGCCGGCCCCTCGGAATGGGCGGCGCGCTTCTGGTCGGCCCTGGCGGCCCTCGGCGTGGCGCTCCTCACCGCCCGGCTCGGGAGCATTCTGGGATCGGCCCGCCTGGGGTTGGTCGCGGGGCTCATCGTTGCCGCGAACCTCGAGCTCTTCCTCTTTGCCCGCTACGTGAAGCCCGACCTCCTCTTCGTCTTCCTGATCCTGGTGGCGTTCACGGGCTTCGTCCTGGCGTACCGGGGGGTGGGCCGGGGGGCGCTGCTCCTCGCCTACGCGGCCCTGGGCCTGGCCGTGCTCGCCAAGGACATTCTGGGCGCCGTGGGGCCCGCCGTGGCTATTGCGATCTTTTTTGCTCTGACGCGAGAACGACAAGTGAGGGCGCAGTGGGTTCCGTGGGCCGGCCTCGGCCTGTTCCTGATCATCGCCGTGCCGTGGTACCTGACCGTCGAATTCCAGAACCGCGGGTTCCTCTGGTACACCGTCGTGGACAACCACCTCCTGAACTTCACGCGGCAGCGGCTCTTCCCCGACGAGGACATCCCGCTGACGCCCCAGGAATTTCTCGGGGTGACGGCTATCGGGTTTTTCCCGTGGAGCCTCATGGTGCCGTGGGCGGTGGTGCGGGCGCTCCGGCGCCCCTGGGACACGGTGGAGGCGCGCATCTGGCTGCTGCTGGGGCTCTGGAGCGTGCTGGTCCTGGCCTTCTTCACGCTCTCCCCCTTCAAGCTGCCGCACTACGCGCTGCCGGCCTTCCCGGCCCTGGCGCTCCTGGTCGCCAAGCTCTGGGAGGACGTCCTGGATCGGGCGCCGGGCGCCCCCTCGGCGCGAGCGCTGCTGATCCTGCCCATGATCGTCCTGGCGGGCCTCGCCGCCGTCGGGTTCGTCGCGTGGCGCGGAGAGGTGCGGCTCCCATCGGGAACGCTCTCGCTGGTTGACGTGGCCACGCGGAACCTCGAGGCGCGGGGGCAGAGCGCTCCCTTTCCGTCCTATGGCCAGCTCCAGCCGCTGTTCGGGACACTGACGCTCATCTTCGGAGCCGGCGCCGTGGGCCTCGCCGTCGCCGTGTGGCGGAAGCTCCCCCGCGTTGGCCTGGGCATGCTCCTGGCGGTCATGCTGGCTTTCCTGCCCGTGACCGTGGAGGGCCTCGCGCTCTTTTCGAAGAGCCGGTCGGTCAAGGTGATGGCGGAGGCGGTGCTGGCCCGCGCGGGGGCGACGGACGTCGTCGTCCACGAGGGCCCCCTCGAGAACAGCGGGTCGCTCCTCCTCTACCTGGGACGGCCGGTGAAGGTGGTGGACGGCATACAGTCCACCCTGGCCTTCGGCGCCACGTTCCCGGAGGCGCGCGAGGTGTTCTGGGACCGGGAGCGGTTCCGGGAGCGCTGGGGCGGGCGCGAGCGGCTCTTCCTCGTCTCGGTGGTGAACCCCGAGAAGAGCGTCGTCCGCGACCTCGACCGCGCGAGCGTGCACCTGCTCCTGCAGAACGGCGGCCGCTGGCTTTACTCGAACCGCCCGTAACGGTGTTATTCTTTTGGGCGTGACGGGCTCTCCCTATCGTCTCAAGGCGGATCCGTACAGCAGCCATTCGGTGATCCTCCGCCACCTGCCGGCGGGGCAGGGGAAGAAGGTGCTGGACGTGGGAGCCGCCGGGGGCGACCTGGCCGAGATCCTGACGGGGCGCGGCTTCGAGGTGACGTGCCTGGAGCGCGATCCGGGGCTGGCGGCCGCCGCCGCCGGGAAGTGCCGCCGCGTCCTCGTCGCCGATCTGGAGCGCGAGCTGCCGCCGCTCGACGGTCCCTTCGACGTCATCGTGTGCGGGGACATCCTGGAGCACCTGAGCGATCCCGGGCGGATCCTCGCGGCGCTCACGCACCATCTCGCCGGCGACGGCCTCATCATCATCTCCGTGCCGAACGTTGCCCATCTCTGGGTGCGGCTCCAGCTCCTCCTCGGGCGCTTCGACTACGCCGATCGCGGGATCCTCGACCGGACCCACGTGCGCTTCTTCACGCGCAAGAGCTTCCTCCGGCTCCTGGCCGAGTCCAAGCTCGCCGTGGTCGCCCTGACTCCGACGCCCGTGCCGCTCCCTCTCCTGGTGCCGGAGCGGCTCCACGGCGCCTGGCTCAGGGGCCTCCACGCCCTCAACGCCCTCACGGCGCGCTGCTGGAAGAGCCTCTTCGCCTACCAGTTCGTCGCCGTCGCGCGGCGGGGAAGCGCGCCGTGACGCCGAAGGTCGTGGTGGTCATGCCCGCCTACAACGCCGGGCGCACCCTCCGGATGACCTACGAGGAGCTGCCGAAGGACTCGGTGAACCTGGTCATCCTGGTGGACGACGGCTCCACCGACGAGACGCTCGAGGTCGCCCGCGGGCTGAACCTCGAGATCTTCGTCCACGACCGGAACTACGGCTACGGGGCGAACCAGAAGACCTGCTACACCGAAGCGCTCAAGGCCGGTGCGGACATCGTCGTCATGGTCCACCCGGACTACCAGTACGACCCGACCCTGCTCCCCCAGATCATCGAGCCCATCGTGAAGGGCGAGGCCGATCTCGTGCTGGGATCGCGGCTCATGGGGGGCTCGGCGATCCGCCAGGGGATGCCCTGGTGGAAGTACCTGGGCAATCGCTTTCTGACCCGGCTGGAGAACCTGGTGTTCGGCCTCTCCCTCTCTGAGTTCCACACCGGGTACCGGGCCTTCCGCCGCGAGGTGCTCGAAACGGTGAACTACGCCATGAACTCCGACGGGTTCGTCTTCGACCAGCAGATCATCGCCCAGATGGTGGCCGCGCGGTTCCGGATCGCCGAGATCGCGGTGCCCGTCCGCTACTTCCCCGAGGCCTCGTCGGCCGGCTTCGTGGATTCGGTGGGCTACGGGCTCCGGATCCTTCTTCTCCTCGCGCGCTTTGCGCTCTACCGGTCGGGGCTCTACCGCTCCCGCCGCTTCCAGAGCCTCCGCACCCGCTACTCGCGTCTCACCCCCGAGGACGATCGATCGCCGTGATCCGGGTCCTTGACGGCCTGGCCCTCGTCCTGGCGGCCCTCGTCGTTTCCGATCTCCTCCTCTGGTGGTGGCGCCCCGAGGAGACCTTCCTCGCCCTGCTGCTCGTCGTCGCCGTGCGCACGCTCCTCCGCCCCTACGCCCTGCCGGCGTGGAGCCCCGCCCGCGTCGTCGCCGCCGGGGTGGCCGCCTACGCGGTTCTGTTCTCCTTCATCACCGTCACCCGCCACTGGGCCTTCCGAACCCACGCCCTGGACCTGGGCTACTACGTCCAGGTTCTCTGGAGCATGAGCCGGGGGCTCGGCCCCTACGTGAGCCTCCCCGAGATGCACGCCTGGGGCGATCACTTCTCGCCCACGCTGTATCTCCTGGTCCCGCTCTTCGCCCTCTTCCCCGGCGCGGTCGTTCTCCTGATTGCCCAGTCGGTGGCGTTCAGCCTGGGGGCGCTTCCCCTCTTTGCCCTGGCCCGCCGCCGCCTCGACAGCGACCCCCCTGCGGCCGCCTTCGCTCTCCTCTACCTGCTGAGCCCGACGCTCCACGGGATCAACATCCGGGACTTCCACATCGCGGCCTTCGCGATTCCGCTCCTGCTCGCGGCGGTGTACTGCTTCGAGAGCGGGCGGATGGGCTGGTTCCTCGTCGCCGTGGTTCTCACCCTCGGGTGCCGGGAGGACGCGGCCCTGGCGGTGATCGGGCTCGGCCTCTGGATCGCGCTCGCCCGGCGCCGCTGGCTCTGGGGGCTCGGGCTGGCAGCGGGGAGCCTCGCGCTGCTGTTCTTCGACATCCGGGTCCTCATGCCCTATTTCCGCGGCGAGCCCTATCCCCACTTCCTTCGCTACGCCCATCTGGGGAAGTCGCTGGGAGAAATCCTCCTCAACATGGTCCTGCACCCGCTGACGACCCTGGGCTTCATGGTCAGCGTCGAGAAGCTCCGCTACCTGCTCGCCCTGCTCGCCCCCCTGGGGTTCCTGCCGCTGCTCGCGCCGTGGGAGCTTATCCCCGCCCTGCCGACGCTGGCCCACAACCTGGTCAGCCGGGACCCGGTGCTCTTCCACCACCGCACCCCGTACAACTCCTTTGTCCTTCCGTTCCTGCTTCTGGCGGCGGTCTCGGGCTACGCGCGGCTTTCCCCGCGCCTGTCGCTCGCCGGCCGCCCGGCGCGGCGGCTCGTCCTGGGCCTCGCCTTCCTCGCGAGCCTCGCGCTGACCTCCCGCACCCTGAATGATCTCGCCGTCAAGCAGTGGTGGCCCGGCGAGCGCCAGCGGGCGGCCCATGCTGTGCTCGCGCAGATTCCGCCCGCCGCCTCCGTCTCGGCCTGGGAACGGTTCGTCGCCCACGTGGCCACCCGCCCGAAGGTGTTCGTCTTTCCCGTCGGAATCGAGCAGAGCGAGTACGTGCTGCTCGATGCGACGACCGTCCCAGGGCGGGATCCAGACCTCGGCCTGGACCGCCGGGGAAAAGAGGTCACGCTCCGCGTGCTGGGCCGGGACGGGCCCGCGCAGTACCGCTACGAGGTGGTGCGGGAGAGGGAGGGCTATCTGCTTCTCAAGAGGTCACCGTAAGAGCGTTTCCCTGACCACGCGCCTCGCCGACTTGGGAAGCAGGTCGAGCAGCAGCCGGACGAGGCGGTATCGAGCGTGGAAGAGCAGGAGGTCCCCGGGCCTGACGTCGGCGATGCGCTTTCTTCTGAGGATCGAGTAGAGCCGGTAGCCGGACAGATCGCGCTCGGAAAAGAGCACCGGCCTCCGCGCCTTGAGAAAGACCCCCGGGTCATCCGGGTCCACCTGGAGCTCTTCGATGATCAGGTCCGAGAAGATGTGCTCGAAGTCCGACCTGTCGTAGCGCCAGAAATCGAACGGGTGACGGTGAAAGTCGACCCCGGGCGATCGCGTGGTGACGAGGAGGACGCCTCCGGATTTCAGGGCGAGCTTCAGATTCCGGACGACCGTTCGCCAGTCCCGAACGTGCTCGAGGACCTCGGTGGAGATGACGATGTCGAAGGTTTCTCTGCCGAAACGCGCAAGGATCTCGGTGGCGTCGCACACGACGTCCACCCCGGGACCTGCCTGGAGGTCGATCCCGGTATACGACGCGGGATGAAGGGCCTCGAGGATCGGCTTGACGGTGCCGTTGACATCGAGAGAACCAACCTCGAGCACGGTGCGCCCGCGCACGTCGGGCTCTTTCAAGGCGGTCGCCGCGAAGCGGAGGACGGAGGGGCTGCACATGGGCGTCGGCGGGATCAGGCGGCGAGGAACGCGGTGCGGCAGAAGACGGGATAGAGTTTCGCCACCGCTTCCCGGACGGGACCTCGCAGGAGGGACAGGGCCTCCTCCGTCGGGGGCGGCGTGGTGGGGACCTGGGGCGGGGCGATCAGCGGGAACCCGGTCGCCTGCTGGACCTGCTCGCGCGAGACTCCGGGGTGAACGGATTCGAGCTCCAGCCGCTTCGTCTCGTGGTTGAAGGTGAGCACCGCGAGCGGCGTCACCACCTTCCAGGGGCCGCCGGGGCGGAGGACCCGCGGCGGGCTCGAGCCCGGGCTCGTCACGCAGTCCACCCGCTCGACGAACGTCCGCCGCGTGTGGTCGCCGCGGAAGAGGATCACCCGACGGGCGAGGTAGTAGAGCATGGCGGAGCCGGCGCCGCCCGGGAGGCGGATGGCCGGATGGTCGTGGTCGCCGATCGCGATCAGATTCAGGTTGCCGAACTGGTCGATCTGGCCTCCCGAGAGGAAGAACAGGTCGAACTTCCCCCGCTGGGCGAAGTCGTAGAACTCCTTGGAGCCGTTGTGAAAGGGCCAGTAGTCCTCGTGATTGATGATGATCACGGTGGCCCGCGGGGCGTGGCGGGCGCGCGCGAGGAGCACGCCGGCGGCCGGAATAGGGGAGAGGGTGCCGACGGCCACGGTTTCGCCGTCCCGCACCTCGCGGGCGATGACCGCCGCCATGAACTCCTCGGGCGTGTACTTCACGCGAGGCCGCCGAGACCGACCTCAGCGAGGTAGGCGGCGTGGTCCTTCAGGTCGAAGACGTAGCGCTGGAGATAATCGCGGAACGCGGTGTCGCTGCGGGCCAGCCTCAGGTACTCCTCGAGGTGGGCCGCGTCGATGCCGTAGCGCCCGCGGCAGGCGGTCGGGTGCGCCCCGCCCCAGATGTGAACGAGCGCGGTCACGTAGATCGCCGACAGCCTGACGCCGTACGGCGCGCGGCGGAGCGCGTCGGGGTCCACGATCTCCTCGGTCGAGGCCACCACGACGCGGGAGGCCTGGGCCAGCAGGAAGTCGTCCTCCTTCTCATCGACGAGCAGGTTTCCCTCGGCGTCCGCCTGGAGCGCGTGGATCAGCGACACGTCGGGGACGATCGCGGGGACGAGGAGGACATCCTTTCCCGAGTACGGGTCCGCGATCACTTTGAACTCCGGCCGGAGCTTCTCGTAGTCGGAGCCGACGTGGCCCGGCACCGGCAGGAACGCCAGCCCCGAGGCTCCAGCCTGGAGCCCCGCGAGGAGCCCGGGTCAGGTGTGGTCCTTGCAGGTAAGGCGGTCGGACTCAGCGTGACGGCGGAAGTTAGGGGCGGGTCCATACTCGTTGAAGATGATCTGGGCGAACTCCACGGACGCCGCGCAGCCGGCGCCGATCAGCAGGTCGAAGGGAACGCCGCCGGTGGAGGAGGCGACGAGGTGGAGGTCGCGGGCCCCGCTCCGGATCACTTCGCGGACGAGCGCCATCGGCGCCGCCAGCATGGGGCCGCCCCCGATGCCAACGGTCATCCCGCTCTGGACGTAGCGGCCGACCTCGCTGAGCCCGATCAGCTTCGTCATGAATCCCGCCTTGGGGTCACCGCCTTGGGGTCAGGTCTTGCAATGACACATCTTGTTGGATTGCAAGACCTGACCCCATTGTCGCGCCCGGGGCCGGACGGCGTCAAGGTCAGGCGACGTCGGTCTCCCGCGGGGACTCGGGGGAGAAGACGTGCGACGAGTGGTGGTGGATCATGAGCCAGGCGTTGTCCTGGCGCTCGAAGAGATTCGTGGCGAGGAGCGAGGTCACCGAGATATTGCCGCCGACCTGAGACAGGATGTTCTCGGTGCAGGTCACCCACGCCAGGTTCCCCTCCACCTGGGCGGCGACGTCGCTGAGGCTGAAGCGGATCTCGACCGTGTTCTTGAAGATGGTCTCCCAGGAGGCGCGCACCGCCTCCCAGCCGACCAGGAGCCCCCACGCGGGATGGATGCACCGGACGTGCTCGCCCCTGGCCCAGACCGCCTCCATCTCCCGGAGGTCCAGCCCCTCGAACGCGCGGTAGAAGCGCGCGTTGGCCTCCTCCACCTCAGCGATGTCGTCGTCGAGGCTCATGGGCGTCCTCGGGACACGCGATGACGAGGGTATGTCCCTCGCGGGCGATAGGAAGGGGCGTGAGCGAAGCCCCGGGGCAGGGGCCGGCGATGCAGAGGCCCGTGTCGGGGAGGTACACCGCGCCGTGGGTCGCGCAGATCAGGTGCCGGCCGTCCTCGGTGAAGAACTCGTTGGGCCACCAGTCCAGCGTCGTTCCGGTGTGCGCGCAGCGGTTCACGTAGGCGAAGAAGCGGCCCTGGTGATTGACGACGAAGCCCTCCACGGTCCGGTCGCCGCAGCGGAGGCGGAACCTGGCCGACTGGCCCGGAGCCAGGAGGGAGGCTGGGCAGCTCCAGCTGGATCCGGGCGCGCTCTCGTCCACGGCGTCGTCCTCCCGAGTGTGAGGGATGATATCATAGCCCGGTCATGCTGGCCGTCGAGGTGCGCGATCTCGCGAAGACATTCCGGAGCGGCTGGTTCCCGCGCCGGCTGACCCGCGCGCTTCGGGGGGTGAGCCTGTCAATTCCCCGCGGAGTCATTTTCGGCCTCCTCGGCCCCAACGGGGCGGGGAAGACGACTCTGCTGTCGATCCTGGCGACGCTGCTGCTGCCCGACGCCGGGGAGGCGAAAGTCCTCGGCCACGACGTGGTGCGGGAGGCCCGGGCCATCCGCCCGCGGCTCAACATGGCCAGCGGTAACTCCAGCTTCATCTGGAGCCTCCGGGCGCCCGAGATCCTCGCCTTTTACGGTCGCCTCTACGGGCTCCACGGCAAGGCCCTGGCGCGGAAGGTGGACGAGCTGGTGGCGCTCTGCGAGCTGGAGGAGCACCGCAAGGTGCCCTACCAGGAGCTCTCGACGGGGCTCAAGCAGCGCCTGGCGCTGGCCAAGTCGCTGGTGAACGATCCGGAGCTGCTCTTCCTGGACGAGCCCACGCTCGGCCTCGATCCCGACATCTCCGTGAGGATGCGGGCCCAGATCGCCGGGCTGCGCCGGGAGCGCGGGACGACCATCCTGCTCACGACCCATTACATGCGCGAGGCGGAGGAGCTTTGCGACGAGATCGCCTTCATCAAGAACGGCGAGATTCCCGCCCGCGGCACGGCGGACGCCCTCAAACGGCAGATCAGGATCGGGGACGTGATCGCCCTGCGCCTGGATCCCGCCTCGGGAGATGGCCTGGCGGAGCTGCCCGGCGTTCTCCGCTGTGTGTTCCAGGACGGGCGGGTGGAGTTGACGGTGGATTCGGCCGACAAGCGGCTTCCGGAGATCCTGCACTGGCTCCACGAGCAGGGCGTCGTGGTCCGGGACGTGGATGTGCACGAGCCCGACCTGGAGGAGGTCTTCGTTGAGCTGGCGAAGTGAGGCGGGGCGGGTGTACGCCTTCGCCAAGCGCAACGTCTTGATGGCCGCGCGGAACGTCTTCTTCGTCTTCGAGCTGGCGTTCTGGCCGACAGTCGGGGTTCTTTCCATCGGGCTGATGACGCGCTTCCTCGACCTTGGGCCGGAGATGACGGCCTTCCTCCTAGTGGGCACCATGGCCCTTTCCACAGTCCAGGTCTGCCAGCTGGATGTCTCCTATGCGCTCCTCTTCGACGTCTGGTCGAAGTCCGTCAAGCATCAGTTCCTGGCTCCGGTGGAGATCCGCCACATGGCGCTCGGGTCGTGGCTGGTGGGGATCGGGCGCGGGCTCACCGTGTTCGGGCTCCAGGCGCTCCTCTCCTGGTGGGCGTTCGACTTTGACTTCTTCGAGCCCGGAGTCCTCGCGCTGGGGGCGTTCCTCCTGGGGTGCTTCCTCACCTCGGCCGTCGTGGGGCTCCTGGTCTGCGCGCTGGTGCTGCTGTTCGGAACGCGGGCCGAGGTCTCGGCGTGGGCGACGGTAAATTTGGTCATGGTCTTCTGCGGCATCTACTATCCGGTCTCGATCTTGCCCGAACCGGTGTCCACGCTCGCCGGCGCATTCCCTCTCACCTACGTCCTGGACGCGTTTCGTTCCCACTACGGCTTCGCGCCGGAGTTCAGCCACCCACTCCTCATGGGATTCATCCTGTCGGCGCTCTATATTGGCTTGGCTCACTGGGCGCTGGCCGCCGCCGTCACCCGCTGCCGCCGCACCGGCCTCCTTCTCAAGCTGTCGGAGTAGCGGCCATGCGCAGCCCGTGGGCCCGGGAATATGTCCGGCGGCCCAAGGATTATATCTGGGGGACGGAGCCGTCGTCGCTCGCCCGGGAGGTGAGCGACCTGCTGCCGCCCGCGGCGCGTGTGCTCGACCTCGGGTGTGGGGAAGGGCGGGACAGCGTCTTCTTCGCCTCCCGCGGCTTCGAGGTGACCGGGGTGGACGCCTCCCTGGCGGGGCTCCGCAAGGCGGAGCGGCTCGCGCGGGAACGGGAGCTCGAAGTGCGCTGGCTCCACGGCGACATGGCCCACCTGGCGTTCGACGGCGCGTTCGACCTGGTCTATTCCTGCGGGGCCATTCATTACGTGCCCCGCCGCGAGCGGGCCCGGCTTGTTCCCCGGCTCAAGGCGCTGACGCCGCCGGGCGGGTATCACGCCTGCGTCGTGTTCACCGACCGGGCCGTGTACCGGGAGAAGGGCGAGGTGATCGACTACTTCGTGCGGGGAGAGCTGGCCGACGCGTACGCCAACTGGCGGATCCTCCGGCGGGAGGAGCGGATGATCGCCTGCGCCCAGGACGGGACGTCGCATCGCCATAGCGTCGAGCTGCTCGTCGCCAAGGCCGCGGGCACGGGGTATATCCAGGACGACCAGGCTCCGCTCTGGGAGTGACGGCCATGCGGGGACGCTCCGGAGAGCTGTGCATCATCCTGGTGACTTTGTTGCTTCTTTTCTCGGGCGCTGCCGGAGCGGTCGAGCTCAAGACGAATCGGTCGAAAGCCCTGGTCCCGCTGGACGAGATCGTGCCCGGCGGGCCGCCGCCCGACGGGATCCCGGCGATCGATCGGCCCAAGTTCGTGACCGGCAAGGAGGCGGACGCCTGGCTTCACGCGAAGGAGCCCGTGCTCGCCCTGGACGTGAACGGCGAGGCGCGGGCGTACCCGCTTCAGATTCTGATGTTTCACGAGATCGTCAACGACACGGTCGGCGGCCGGGCGGTGAGCGTCACTTACTGCCCGCTCTGCAACTCGGGGATCGTCTTCGACCGCCGGATCGGCGACACGACCTACGACTTCGGCACCTCGGGAATGCTCTACAAGTCGGATCTGGTCATGTACGACCGCCAGACCCATTCCCTCTGGTCCCAGATGGAGGGACGGGCCATCGTGGGAGACCTGGCCGGCGCCCGGCTGGCCATGCTCCCCGCCAACACGCTGGCCTACGCCGAGTGGAAGCGGCTTCACCCGAACGGCAAGGTGCTCTCCAAGGACACGGGCCACGGGCGTAGGTACGGCCGGAATCCGTACGAGGGCTACGACGAGCCGGCCAGCCACCCCTTCCTCTTCTTTGATAGGATTGACAGGCGCCTTTCGCCGAAGGAGCGGGTGGCGGGGGTGCTGATCGGCGACAAGGCGCGCGCGTATCCGTTCGGGCTCCTGGCGACGCGGAAGGTCGTGGCCGACACCCTCGCGGGCCAGCCCCTGGTCGTGTTCTATCGCGCGGGGACGCTTTCTGCGCTGGACCACTCGCTCATCGCCCAGGGGAGGGAGATCGGCGCGACGGCGGTGTTCAGTCCCCTGGTGGACGGCAAGACGCTGACCTTCGAGCCGACCGATACGGGCTTCAGAGACACGGAGACGAAGAGCCTCTGGTCGCTCCTCGGGCGGTGCTACCAGGGGCCGCTGGCGGGCAAGGCGCTCCGCCCTGTCATCCACGTGGACGCCTTCTGGTTCGCGTGGGCGGCCTTTCAGCCCAAGACGGACATTTACGAATGGACGTCGCCCTCTCGGTAATCCTGCTGGGGCTTCTCCTTGGGGTTCAGCACGCGACCGATCCCGATCACGTGGCCGCCGTGGCCACCATCGTGAGCCGGCGCCCCCACTTCTTATCCGGCGCCCTGATCGGCGCCCTGTGGGGGGTGGGGCACACGCTGACGATCGTGGGAGTAGGCGGTGCCATCATCTTCTTGAACCTGACGATCAGCCATACTGCGGGGTTGTCGCTGGAACTGGCCGTGGCCGTGATGCTGGTGCTGCTCGGCGCGCTCAGGCTCGTCTGGACGTTCAAGGGGCGCGATCACGTCCATCCCGAGCATCTGCAGGCCGCCCACGACCATGCTGCCGGGCCGGCGTTTCACAGTCACACCCACGCTCACGACGGGGTGACGCACTCGCACCCGCACCTTCACCCCTCGCGGCGGCTCTTGCTGGCTGTCCAGGCCGTCGGGGTGAGCCAGGCGCTCAGGTCGGTCGGCATCGGGATCGTGCACGGGCTGGCGGGGAGCGCCGCGGTGGCCCTGCTGGTGCTGAGCACGATTCACAATCCGTACTGGGCCGCAGCCTATCTCGCCGTCTTCGGGGCGGGGACGATCCTGGGCATGATGGCGATCACGGCGGCGCTGACGCTTCCCTTCGCTCTGACGGTGAACCGCTTCGCTTGGCTCAACCGAGCCCTGGCTTTCGGGACCGGTGCCGTCAGCCTCTGCCTGGGGGTCTTCCTGATCTACCAGATCGCCCCTCACCTGATCCTGTCTCCTTCACCTTAATCCTCTCCCCCCTCACCCCACTCATAATCCCCTCACCTTAATCCTCTCCCCCCCGAGGGGGAGAGGGCAGGGTGAG
>Ga0209322_10001292_pt1 | contig 14511 bp, 9 predicted proteins | sample Rifsed19ft1_FD_184013 | JGI IMG/M metagenome (GOLD analysis project Ga0209322, IMG submission 184013) | Soil microbial communities from Rifle, Colorado, USA - sediment 19ft 1 (version 2) | ecosystem: Environmental > Terrestrial > Deep subsurface > Rock core/Sediment | place: Rifle, Colorado... | reverse complement strand
GCGAGCAGGTAATGGGAAAAGAGGACAGGCTGGGCAGGCTGCATGTGTGTATAGCCGGGCATTACTACACTGATGTTTGTCCGTGCTTTATCTACGAGCGCCTTCTTGACCTCAGATACATAGGAAATAATATCACCAATTACATCGCGGAGATATAGTCTCAGATCCAGTGCTACCTGGTCATTTCTGCTGCGAGCCGTATGGAGTTTTGCGCCCGAAGGACCTATCTTGTCAGTAAGTCTTTTTTCTATATTCATGTGTATGTCTTCCAGGCCGATAGAGAATGAAAATTTTCCGTCCTCAATCTCTTTTCTGATATATTCAAGGCCGATTACTATTTCAGTAACCTCTCTCTTTTTAAGCACACCTATCTTTCCAAGCATCTTTGCGTGTGCGATGCTCCCTGCGATGTCATACTTGTACAGGCGTTTATCGAAGGATATGGATTCGGTAAACTCTTCAACTACCTTTTCTGTAGGTTTTAAAAACCTTCCGCCCCAGAGCTTCTTTTTTTTCATCTTCCCTGACTCTTCAGCCTCAGCGCATTTATCCTGATAAATCCCCCGGCGTCCTGTTGATTAAATGCCTCGCCTTTCTCAAACGTAACGATCTCCGGTCTGTATAATGACACAGGGGATTTTCTGCCAACCACGATACAGTTTCCCTTATATAATTTTAACCTGGCAGTCCCGGTAACATTCTCCTGAGATGAATCAATGGCGGACTGAAGCATCTTCATCTCAGGGGAGAACCAGTAACCGTAGTATACAGACTCGGCAAATTTCGGTATCAACGAGTCTCTTAAGTGCATAACCTCACGGTCCATAGTGACAGATTCAACTGCACGGTGGGCAATATGCAGTATGGTCCCGCCTGGTGTTTCATATACCCCCCGCGACTTGATGCCGATATATCTGTTTTCTACAACGTCAACACGGCCTATGCCGTTTTCACCACCGGCCTTGTTCAACTCAGAAAGGAGTTGATAAGGTGAAAGCCTCTTCCCATCTATTGCAACAGGTATACCCTTTTCAAATTCTATTTCTACAAATACCGGTTTGTCCGGTGCAGCTTCAGGAGATACAGTAAGCGTAAACATGTCTTCAGGATACGATGCCCACGGGTCTTCAAGTATCCCGCCTTCATAGCTGATATGAAAAAGGTTTGCGTCGCAGCTATAAGGCTTGGCCTTAGTCACAGGCACCGGGATTCCATGCTTTTTTGCATACTCTATCAGGTCGCTCCTTGAGTCGAATTCCCATTCCCTCCATGGGGCTATTATCCTGACAGAAGGGGAGAGCGCAGAGTACGTCAGTTCAAACCTCACCTGGTCATTCCCTTTACCTGTAGCGCCGTGTGATACAGCTCCGGCGCCCTCACGTTGTGCTGCCTCGATCTGCTTCTTTGCAATGAGTGGACGGGCAAGGGATGTCCCCAAAAGATATGTCCCTTCATACACCGCATTTGCCTTTATTGCAGGGAATATATAATCCCTGACAAATTCCTCCCGCACATCTTCAACAATTGCCTTGATTGCCCCTGTCCTGATGGCCTTTTGCTCTATTGCCTTCAAGTCTTCCGCCTGTCCAAGGTTGGCAATAAAGGCTATAACCTCACAGTCATATTTTTCAATAAGCCATTTGATGATTACCGATGTATCAAGCCCGCCTGAGTAGGCAAGGACAACCTTGTTTACGTTCATACTAAAATCCCTCCACCCTCTTGCCATTGCTCATTGCTTTGCACTCATTGCTATTGCTTCCGGTTCCCCATCAGCATTTCAAGGAGGGCCTTCTGCATATGCAGCCTGTTCTCAGCCTGGTCAAATACCACTGACTGCGGGGATTCCATCATCTCATCTGTAATCTCTTCCCCTCTGTGAGCAGGCAGGCAGTGTAATATTATGGCATCGCCTTTAGCCTTCTTCATTAACTCCCTGTTAATCCGGTATTTCTTAAACATACTTTTACGTTTACCCTCTTCCTCTTCCTGACCCATGCTTGTCCACACATCTGTATACACAACATCTGCATTATCAACTGCCTCAAACGGGTCTTCCATAATCTCAATAGCAGCCCCGGTCTCTTTTGCTTTCTGTCTGGCAATTTCTGTTATCCTGTTGTCAGGTTCATACCCTTTGGGTGAAGCAATCCTTATGTGCATCCCCATAACTGCCGCACCTTCAATCAGAGAGTGTGCAACATTGTTTCCATCACCTATATAGGCAAGCCTGATTCCGGAAATCCTCTCTTTTTTCTCAAGTATAGTAAGCATGTCAGATATAATCTGACATGGATGATGAATGTCTGTAAGGCCATTGATAACAGGGATAGACGAGTTACCTGCGAACTCTTCTATCATCTTATGCTCGAATGTCCTGATGACTACCCCATCAAGATACCTTGAAAAGACCCTCGCCGTATCCCTGAGTTCCTCCCCCCTTCCCATCTGGATCTGGTGGGGCGAGAGGTATATTGAATGTCCGCCAAGCTGTAGTGCAGCGACTTCAAAAGAGAGCCTTGTCCTTGTAGACTGTTTTTCAAACAGCAGACCAAGTGTTTTTCCTTTCAGCGGCCGGCATTCAATACCCTGCTTTTGAATAGCCTTAAGTTCTCTGGCCCTGATAAGGAGAGATTCTATCTCTTTTGTAGAAAGGTCAAATATGGTTAATAAATGCCGTGTCATATCCTGATGCCGTTAAACACATCCGTCAGTGTCTCTATTACTTTATCAATATCCGGCTGGCTTACATCCAGCGGGGGTAGAAACCTCAACACCCTTTCCATAGTGCAGTTTATTATGACACCTTTTTTGAGACATTCCCTGACAACATCCTCACCTGCTATATTTAATTCCATTCCTATGAGAAGTCCTTTACCTCTGATGTCCTTAATGATGTCAGGATATTTCAACTTAAGATTATTAAGCTCATCTACCAGGTAACTTCCCATCCTCCTGCAAGTATCAAGGATGATCTCATCTTCTGTGAGGATCTTCATCACCTCAACTGCGGCTGAACATACAAGTGGCGTACCGCCAAACGTAGATGCATGAGTACCGGGTGTAAAAGCAGAAGCAACATGATCTTTGGCAAGCATAGCCCCTATTGGCAGCCCGCCTCCCAACCCCTTTGCGAGCGTCATTATGTCCGGCTCTATGCCGGTGTGTTGATATGCAAAGAGTTTTCCTGTCCTCCCTATGCCTGTCTGTACCTCATCAAGGGCAAGTAAAATCCCGTTTAAGTCGCATATCTCCCTGAGCCGCTTCAGATAATCCCTGTCCGGTATATTAACCCCGCCTTCACCCTGAATAGGTTCAATCATGACAGCGGCCGTCTTATCATTTATCGCCTTCTCCACTGCTGCAATGTCATTAAAGGGAACATAAAAGAATCCCGGCACAAGGGGCTCAAAGCCCTTGTGAAACTTATCCTGACCTGTGGCAGTCAGTGTAGCCATTGTCCGTCCGTGGAATGAGTTAAGCGCAGTGATTATCCCGTAGCGGCCGGTTTCCTTTTCCGACGAATATTTCCTGATCAGCTTGATTGCCGCCTCATTAGCCTCTGCGCCGCTATTGCAGAAGAATACTTTGTCAGCAAAGGAATTTTCCACGAGCAGCTTTGCCAGCTTAACCTGTGGTTCGGTATAAAACAGGTTGGACGTATGAACAAGCCTTTGTGCCTGCTTCTGAAAAGCTACTGTCACCCTCGGATTGCAATGACCAATGTTATTGACCGCCAGGCCGCTGACAAAATCCAGGTATTCTTTCCCTTCACCGTCATAAACACGATTACCTCTCCCTTTTACAATAAAGAGGGGAAGCCTCTTATACGTGTTCATTATATATTTCCTGGATTCCTCAAATACCTCATTTGCTGTCATTAGAAATTACCCCTGAAATTACCACAATGAAGAACATCTCTTATAACATAAATGCCCTGAAAAATCAATTGAAAAGATAGATTTTGCACGTATCCTCGCACTTATCCTTGAAAAAAGGGAAGAAAGGTGTTATGTTTAGTTTGTTAAGGTTAGAACTTAACCAATCCAATTCTCAACTAAGCTCATCTTTGTTATATCTGCACGCAGCTATTCTCCTCTATATTTAAGGAGGTTTAATATGCAAGACAATGACAGGATAGAGGAACTGAAGAAGAGTGAAAAACCATTCAGTGAGTCAGAACTTAGATACCCTCATCTGATCGAGAACATGAGCGATGCAGATACTGTTCTGAGAGAAACCATAGAGCAATACAATGCGCTTACTGAGTTAGCCGCTGATGCCATCATTTGTTTAAAATCACCTGACACTGTCTACATGTGGAACAGGAAGGCTGAAGATATGTTCGGATATTCTGCTGATGAGGCAATCAGCAAACCATTACATGAATTGATTGTACCTGAGATATACCGTGAAAAGGCTTATGCAGGTCTCATTGAATTTTACCAGACCGGAAGAGGTGCTGTTGTAGGTAAGACCCTTGAACTTACCGCTCTCCGTAAAGACGGCACTGAATTCCCTATAGAGCTGTCTGTTTCTGCGATGAATATCAGGGGGGAGTGGCATGCCACCGGTATCATCAGGGATATATCAGAGCGTAAGAGACTGGAGAATGAACTAAGGGATAAACTGGATGAGATAGAGCGGTTTAATAAGCTTATGGTAGGTAGAGAGATTAAGATGGGAGAGATGAAACAGGAGATGCAGGCGTTAAAGGAGAGGATCACGGAGCTTGAGGGCAGGGGCGGCACGGCATGAAGGTATAGACATGGGGTAGGGAACGTTTGGTATTTTCGGGTGATATGTCAGACGACAAGGACACGATAATAGAAGAACTCAGGGCTGAGCTTGATAAGGCAAAAAAGAGAGAGCAGGAATATGCCGAGAACCGGAAGGCGATGCTCTACATGCTGGAAGACCTCAATGAGTCTGCTCAGTTGATAGAAAGTGCTAAAAATGCCTGGGAGGCGACATTTGATGCCATAACAGACCCGCTTTTTATGCATGACATGGATTTAAATATAATCCGTGCAAATATGGCCTATATGGAATACTCAGGAAAGTCCTTTCAGGACATTATGGGAAAACCATACTACACTATATTCCCTTTAATGGAAAGTCCGTTTGAGTCATGTCTGAATGCCATGAAGAAAGAAGAAGAAGAAGAAAAAAAAGAAGAAGAGATAACCATCTCCTCTATTAAAAAGACATTCAGGGTGATGTCTTATCCTGTAAAGGATACCGGGGGTAGACTGATCTATTCCGTCCATATCCTCGAGGACATAACGGCAGCCAAGGATTTTGAAGCAAGGTTAAAAGAGGAGATATCCACTACTACTGACCTCCTAAGTATTGCCGAGGCAACGGCAAGTATTAAGGATATTGATAAATTGATGTCATCAGTGGTCAAATCTGCTGCACGTATATTGAAAGCGGATATATGTCTTGGTTATGTTCGCAGTCATGGGAAAGAGGAATTTATGCCGTATTATGCGGAAGGCTTGCCGGCAGCCCGTTTATCCTTATTCAGGACCAGAACCCTGCCTGAGACAGAGTGGTTTTTAAGTGAGGCCATCAACAATAAAGAAATATTGATTGCTCATGCACCTTTTGTTGATTCCGGCAAGACTATAGTAAAAAGGATTTATCTTCCTGATTTCTTTTTTTCATGGCTGCCGGGTATGGGTTCAATGCTTGTAATACCGTTAGCAGGAAGGGCATGGGTAAACGGTGTCCTGATACTATTTTATAAAGATACAAGGTATATCCCGGAGAAGGATGAAAAGGTTATAAAGGGTGTTATGCATCAGGTTTCTACCGCACTTGAAGAGGCGCGTCTTTACAGGGAATCAGTAGATAAGGCGGTGGAACTTTCCCATAAGATTGAGACTGTCAAGGTAATGCGTGAGATAGACAGAAATGTTCTGTCAACCCTGAACTCTGATGAAGTCCTTGAGACAGTTGTAAGTCTTGTGAGAAGGCTTATCCCATGTGACAGGGCTACGGTTGCTGTGGCAGACAGGGAGCAGGGAGTTTTTATATATAAGGCAGGATTCGGGATAGACATGCCTAAGGGGACATTGGTCGAGTTTTCTAAGACATCTGCGGCGGATCTTCTTTCCGGGGGCGGGGTGGAGTTTATGCCGGATCTTTCAACAGAGGAAGTGCTCCTCCAGCTTGAAAAGAGGTTTCTGGATAATGGTTTTCTGTCCCATATACGGGTGCCGATTGTAGCAAAAGGAGAGGTGGCGGCGGTCTTGAGTATCGGCTCGAAGAAGGCCGGTATATTTAAGAGAGATGACCTGGCCACCCTTGAGAACCTTGCCAATCAGATAGGAATTGCACTTGAGAATACAAGGCTCTTTACTGACCTCCAGGAGTTATTCTTAAATATTGTGAAGGTGCTATCCAATACCATAGATACAAAGAGCAGGTGGACGATGGGACATTCTGAGAGGGTTACGAACTATGCCATCGCCATTGGAAAAGAGATTGGGTTCGATGATAAAACTCTTGATGACCTCAGAATAGCCGGATTGTTGCATGATATAGGGAAAATAGGCACATACGATGTTATCCTCGACAAACCCGGCAGACTTGATGATGAAGAGAGGAAGATGGTTATGAAGCATCCGGGTAGAGGTGCAGAGCTTCTTGAACCTATCAAGCAGTTCAAGGATATTTCCAGGTGGGTGAAGTATCACCATGAGTGGTATGACGGCAGGGGTTATCCGGAAGGACTGAAGGGTGATGAAATACCCCTGCAGTCGAGGGTGCTTGCTGTTGCAGATACATTTGATTCCATGACAGCAGAGAGGCCCTACAGGCCGACGCCAGGCTGGGATAGGGCTCTTGACGAGTTGAAAAAGTTTTCAGGGACGCAGTTTGACCCTCAGGTGGCGGAGGTGTTTCTGAGGGTGATAAAACGGGACAAAAATGTCCAGCCTGCCTGCTAAAGATGTTGACATTGCAGCTTCTTTGTAATATAGCTATAGCCTGCTACCATGCCTGAAGAAAAAGACATACTTGTTGTAGACGACGAGCCGATTATAAGAGACATCCTTGTCAGGAAACTTACAAGCTCCGGATACAGGCCTGTTGCAGTAGAGAATGCGTTTGAGGCGCTGGACAAGATGAGGGAGAAGACGTTTCCTGTAATCCTCAGTGATATAATGATGCCGGGGATTGATGGAATAGAGCTTTTAAAAAAGGTAAGGTCCGGTTATCCTGACACTGCTGTAGTAATGATAACAGCAGTATCAAATGCCAATGCGGCAATTGAGGCGCTGAAGGAAGGCGCCTCGGACTATCTTATAAAGCCGTTTAATCTTGAAGAGATAGTGATGAGTATAGCGAATGCCCTTGAGAAGAGGAGACTTATCCTTGAGAACAGAGGGTATCAGGAACACCTCGAAGAACTGGTCAGGGTCCAGACAGCAGAGATCAGGGGACTCCTCGCAATAGAGCAGCAGAAGACGTTCCAATTAAATAAGGCATTAGATGAGATACAGGTCACATATAACACAACCCTTGAGGCGCTTTCAACTGCACTTGATTACAGGGATAATGTGACTGAAGGACACTCACAGCGGGTGGTAAAGTACAGTATTGAGATTGGAAAGGCATTGGGCCTGAAGGATTATGATCTTGAAGTACTTGCCCGCGGAACCCTCCTGCATGATATAGGTAAGATTGGAGTGCCTGACTCGATCTTAAGAAAGCCTGCAATACTCACATCGGAAGAATGGGGGGAGATGCGCAAACATGTCGAGTATGGTTACAGGATGCTGCAAGGTATACCCTTCCTGAAGGATGCGTCATCTATCGTACTGCATCATCAGGAGCGTTATGATGGCGCCGGATACCCGCAGGGTCTGAAAAGAGATGAGATAGTGATTGGTGCGAGGATATTTGCTATTGTTGATACTTATGATTCCATGACTACAGACAGACCATACAGAAAGGCCCTTACTGATAAGGATGCAAGGGAAGAAATATTACTGGGCAGGAACAGTCAGTTTGATCCTGTAGTAGTTGACACATTCTTTAAGATTCCGGAACAGAAATGGAGTACAATCAAGGAAGATGTGGCCGGCAGTAAATATAATAATTCCATATTCAGGAGTACAGATAAAACAGCCGTTAACGAGAAAGACCCTGTTCCGCTGAAGCTCTTATAATGTGATTATATCGTATTCCTCTATATGCAGGCTTGTATCACCCTTAATAACTATCCGTTTCTGATATTCTTTTTCGAGTTCCTCGATTATCTGTCTCTCTTCATCAAAGATGAGGGTTGCAACATTCTGGTTGGTAGTCACTACGACCTTTTTATCCTTTGTTGATTTCGCTGTTTTCCTGATTTCCCTGAATATTTCATGGCATATCGAGATTGCAGACTTTGTGTAGCCCCGGCCGCTGCAGTAGCTGCATGGTTCACACAGGGTCCGCATCAGATTTTCTCTCGTACGCTTCCTCGACATCTCAATAAGTCCCAGTTCCGACATCCTTATGATGTTTGTCCTTGCGCGGTCTTCTGAAAATGCCTCTACCATTGCATTGAATACACGTTCCTTGTTTTTCTCCTTCTCCATATCAATGAAGTCTATGATTATTATCCCGCCTATGTTCCGTAGACGGAGCTGGTAGGACGCTTCTTTTACTGCCTCCATGTTTGTCTGGGTGATGGTCTCCTCAGGGTCTCTCTTCCCGACAAACTTCCCGGTATTGACGTCAATAACAGTCAGTGCCTCGGCATGGTCAATTACAATATATCCGCCGGACTTCAACCAGACCTTTCTATTCAATGCCTTGTTTATCTCAACTTCGATCCTGTAAGATTCAAATATTGGTTCTTCCCTCTCATATAGTTCTATGCGTGGCAGCATATCAGGCAGATAAAGTTTTATGAATTCTTTTATCCTCTCATACTCAGTTTTTGAATCAATTACCAGTTTGTCCACCTTCATGGTAAAGAGATCACGGACAGTGCGGAAGATAAGGTCAAGCTCGGAATACATCAGTGCAGGCGCTGTTACTGTTTCCCTTTTATTCTGAATGTTTTGCCACAGGAGTTCCAGGAATTCTGCATCGGCTGAGAGAGACTCATGATCCATATCTTCGCTTGCTGTCCTGATAATGAAACCCATCCCCGGCTTTTTTATGGACTGCACCATTTCCCTGAGCCTTGATCGTTCCCGTCCTTCTTTGATACGCCTTGAAATGCCTATATGGTCAACTGTCGGCATGAGTACAAGACATCGTCCCGGCAGTGAGATATATGAGGTAATGCGGGCACCTTTTGTTCCGAGGGGTTCCTTTGATACCTGTACCATTATCTCCTGGCCTTCCTGCAATATATCCTCTATGCTGTAGTGAGTGGCCTTGAATTCCAGTTTTCCCTCTACCCCTTCCTCTTCTATCATTCTGGCATACTCTTCTGCATCAGCGCCGGCATCACTTACATAAAGAAATGCAGCACGGTCAAGCCCGATATCAACAAAGGCAGCCTGCATGCCGGGAAGGATCTTGATGACCTTTCCCTTGTAGACATTACCGACTATGCTCCCTTCATTCCGCCGGTCAATGTATATCTCAACCACCTCCCTGTTCTCAAGCAGGGCAACCCTTACTTCTTCACTCAGTGCGTTTATTATGATTTCAGTTGACATAGTTTCTCCGTTTCATCTAAAAATACCATCATCCCATCCGGCGATACTGTAACCCCGCCTGTCTTTCCATAAACACCAGTGCGTCTTATTATGATGCCCGGCTGTAATGGGGAGACATTGAATATTGCCTTCAACACATCAGCCGGACGGCAGCATTCTCTATCAATTGACTTCAGCATAAGAAGTATTGTGTCTTTATTTAACCACCTTATTTCTTCAATGAATGGTCTGGTGTTTATCATTTTTGTTATTTTCCTGCCATCCTTTTCAGTGACCTTTTCTGCCCAGAGCTCGGTGAAGTCAGATAAACTGATTTCACTCGGAAATCCCTCCAACCCATTGTCATTATCAAATCTTATCTCGTACGCATAATGAGTAATAAACGAATTTAACGATGGAGAATTAACAGGGATCTCTCTTACATTTATCACTTTCATGCCATCCGGCAGATACTTATTAACATTTTCTTTCAACACAGATGCTGTCACAGGCAGCGACAGATCAACATCCATATACTCACAGATACTCTCAACGCCGACTGGCAGGGCAGGCCCAAAAGAGACCTTTGGATGGGGGTGGAACCCTTCAGAAAAGAGTGTGGGGACAGATGCCCTCCTGAATGCCCTGGCAAATGTGGTCATTATCTCAAGCTGAGACAGCATCCTGAGGTCTCCTGTCTTTGTGTATTTAATACGCATCTTTGTCCTGACACCAACCTTCTGGTGACGACTATGAAGGTCGGTGCTACCTGCTACCTGCTCACTGCTACCTGTTACCTCTCCTGGCCTCTCATCAGGTATATATGCTATAGGCCTGATACCCTCAGCCTTATTACCCCTCACAGCCTCCATATCACACACTCCGCAATTCGGACACTGTCCGTATCTGCAATCCGGTATTATACGGCCTGTTACTGCCCGATTGTATTCCTTTAACAGGAACTCTTTTGTAATGCCTGTATGCAGATGTTCCCACGGGAGTATTTCATCAAGTGACATATGTCTTGATGCATAATAGCCGGGCTCAATACCGCATGAGATAAAGGCATCTTCCCATTTGTGAAAGTCGTGTTTCTCTGTCCAGCTATCAAACCGGCAGCCGGACATCCATGCAGTCTCTATGACCTTCCCCAGCCTCCTGTCACCTCTTGAAAATACCGCTTCAAGAGAACTCATTTGAGGTTTGTGCCATCTGAAATTTACCTTAACCTTCCTCAATCCATCACGAAGATAATCAAGCCTTCTCATGAGTTCATCCGGCGGCAACTGACCATACCATTGAAACGGTGTGTGGGCCTTGGGAACAAATGTGGATACACTGACAGTTATATCTTTCCCCCCTTTTCCAAACTTCCTGCCGATATCTTTTACATTTTGCGCAAGCCTGATAATCCCCTGAAGATCTTCATCAACTTCAGTCGGGAGACCGACCATGAAATACATCTTAATGGATTTTACACCCCTGCTGAAAACATCTCTTATAGTTGTTTCCAGGGTACTTTCATCCATCTCTTTGTTTATGACCTTCCTTAACCGGTCAGTCCCTGCCTCAGGCGCTATTGTGAAGCTGGTATTTTTTGTTCCGGTTATCTGCTCTATTATGGCGGGCGTTAGAGTTCCGATGCGAAGGGATGGGAGAGAGAATGAGACCCGGTTCTCACCGTAATTGCCAATGAGAGAGGTCAGGGTGTCGTTTAGACACGCAAAGTCACCTGTACTTAGAGAAGATAAGGAGACCTCCTCATAGCCTGTATTTTTCAGGGAATCCTCTATGATCTCAAGTATCTTCTCAGGGCTTCGTTCGCGCACAGGCCTGTATGTTATACCGGCCTGGCAGAACCGGCAGCCATGGGTGCAGCCCCTGGCGATCTCTACTGTAAGGCGGTCATGCACTACCTGCATGTAGGGAAGAGCCGGGGAGGTTGGGAAAGGCACTCTGTCCAAATCTTCCACTATACGCCGTTGGACCGTATCTGTGACTCCGTCAAACGGATGAATCGCCAGGATCGTTTTGTCATCATTATATTCCACTTTATAAAGCGAAGGTACATACACCCCTTCAATCTGTGACAATGCAATAAGCAGAGATTCCTTTGATGCACCGCTTTCTTTCCATCTATTGTACGTATGGAGTATCTCTACTATACCTTCCTCTCCGTCGCCGAGGAAAAAGGCATCAAAGAAGTCTGCTACCGGCTCAGGATTAAATACAGAGCTTCCGCCTCCAATGATTAAGGGAAACGCGGCATCACGTCCCGAAGAGTGCAGCGGGATGCCGGAGAGTGAAAGGGTAGTGAGGATATTTGTGTAGCATAGCTCATAAGGCAATGTGAATCCAATTATGTCAAACTTTGCAAGCGGGAGTGATGATTCAACAGATAGCAGAGGAAGACCCTTCGAGGTAAGCAGCTCTTCCATATCTGTCCAGGGGACAAAAGCCCGTTCTGCTGCTACATCATCAATATTGTTCAATATATGATAGAGAATCTTGAGACCGAGATGGGACATACCTATCTCGTATGTGTCAGGAAAGATTAAAGCGACCCTCGTCCTGACCGTTGACGGCTCCTTATTAATTGCATTGATCTCATGGCCAATGTAACGTGAAGGTTTGGATACGGATAATAGGATGTCGGTGTACATGAGTTTTTTCTTAGTAGAACAAAAATCTCTTCTTCCTTATATTAAACAATATACCAAGAGAAAACAAGGTGGTAATCATGGATGTGCCGCCATAACTCATCAGAGGGAGGGGAATACCTACTACCGGAAAGACCCCTAAGGTCATCCCGATGTTGATTACACAGTAAAAAGTAAAAATAGTGACAACACTGCATCCCATGAGCATACCGAGCCTGTCTTTTGCCTTTATTGCAACATCCAGTCCCCATGTAATCAGTAAGATATATAATGCCAGCAGGACGACTATGCCGATAAAACCCCATTCTTCGGCAAATACAGAGAATATAAAATCGGTGTGTCTGGCAGGGAGAAAGTTCAACTGGCTTTGCGTGCTCTGAAGAATCCCTTTTCCCGAAAAACCTCCGGATCCTATTGCGATCTTGGATTGTATTATATGATACCCTGTTCCCGTAGGGTCTGCCGAAGGATTTACAAACGTCAGGAGCCTTGTTTTCTGATATTCCTTCAGATTCTCCCAGAATATCTGCCATAAAAAGGGGAACGACATGAACATCAGGAGCGTCATAATACCAAAGAGTTTTGATCGGATCCTTACAAGGAGTATTAATACAACAGAGACAAATGTAATGACCATTCCAGTCCCAAGATCAGGCTGTTTTAAAACCAACAGGACAGGTATTGCTATAAGTACTCCGGGGATAAGAAGTTCTCTGACATTGTATCCATAGCGGGCAGGGTAGTCTGAGAAATATTTTGTGATAGCGAAGGCGGTCGCCAGCTTTGCAAGTTCTGATGGCTGAAAGGAGAACCCTCCTATAGCAAGCCATCTTTGAGCCCCAAAGCCGCTTTTTCCTGCCACCAGAACTACTATCAACAATAAGAATGAGAAGGCATAAAGATAATATGCGTACCTTGCAATACTTTGATAATCAATAGATGTGCCTAGTAACAGAAAAAATATGCCTATGAAAATCCAGCCTACCTGTTTAAGGTATAAAGGAGTAGCATTTTCAGGTGTGCTTGTATAGGTTGCACTGAATATGGTTGAGAGCCCTATGACCATAATCAATATAATTATTGTGAATGCCTTCCAGTCAAAGAGGGCTATGGTGCTTTTTTTTAACATATTCCTCTATAATCTTCTTTGCCACGGGAGCTGCTTCAGCGCCGCCGTGACCTCCATGTTCTACAAGTACGACAACAGTTATTTCCGGTTTATCCACTGGTGCGAATGCTGCGAACCACGCATGGTCATTAAATCTTGTTGTGTCTCCCTGGAATCTCCTCCCAACAGCCTGCGCAGTGCCTGTCTTACCGGCGATCTCTGTAAGGCTGCTCCGGGCCGCCCCACCTGTTCCGCCAGGATTGTATACAACACCTTTTAATGCATCCTTAATGATTTTCAATGTGTTTTCATGGATGCCTGTCTTTCTTATCTCAACCGTAGGGAACTGGTAGACACGTTTGCCATCTGAGAATCCCTCAGGAATTATCCCCTTCAGTATCCTTGGTCTTACCAGAATCCCTGAATTTGCCACTGTATTTATCATAACAGCCTGCTGTAAAGGTGTAACAGACATATAACCCTGACCTATGGACACGGATAACGTTTCTCCGGGATACCAGCGCTCCTTCCTGGCCTCCAACTTCCATTTTGTAGATGGTACCAGACCTTTCTTTTCTGATGGCAGGTCAATGCCTGTAACGTCTCCAAGGCCAAAGAGTGAGGCGTACTTTTCTATCGTATCTACTCCCATACGGTTGCCGAGCTGATAGAAGTATACATCACATGATTCAACTATAGCCTTATTCAGGTCAACGGATCCATGCCCCTCTGCCTTCCAGTCTCTGAAGACCCTGTTTCCGAAATGCATCCCGCCGCTGCATGAAATCCTTGCACGGTTATCAATAAGTCCTTCTTCGAGGCCGCCTGCTGACATGACAATCTTGAAAACAGACCCTGGCGGGTAAGTCCCCTGCGTAGCCCTGTTATTCAGCGGATGAGCAGGGTCATTCACGATATTTTGCCATACCTTCGTTGACAGCCGTCTTGATAAGAGATTGGGGTCAAATGCAGGATTGCTTGCAAGAGCCAGTATCTCACCTGTCCCGGTTTCCATTGCAACAACAGCCCCTCTCCTTTCTCCCAGTGCCTCTTCAGCTATCTTCTGCAGCCTTATGTCTACAGACAGGATAAT